>Ga0114973_10000188_pt1 | contig 43630 bp, 43 predicted proteins | sample M_140807_MF_Meta_FD_87025 | JGI IMG/M metagenome (GOLD analysis project Ga0114973, IMG submission 87025) | Freshwater microbial communities from Lake Montjoie, Canada to study carbon cycling - M_140807_MF_MetaG | ecosystem: Environmental > Aquatic > Freshwater > Lake | place: Lake Montjoie... | reverse complement strand
GAGACGGATCGCGTATTCGGAGCGCTTGCGACGGGCCTGGCCGTGCTGACCGGGGGGATAAGCCCGCTTGGCGGACTTACGGGTGAGACCGGGGAGGTCTCCCAAGCGCCGCGTGATCCTCAGTCGAGGGCCGCGGTATCGGGACATGAAGGGTTCGGTTCGGGGGGACGGGATCGGGCCGGCGAGCGGCCCGGGCGCTGTGTCGCAGCGGTGTGGCCGGGAACAATCCCGATCCGCTCCGTTGCCTTGTGGCACCAATTGGCGATCCTAAAACAGGGCGCAGCTGAATCACCTCCGGCTTCGACCGCCTCCCCTTTTGGGCTGGATCAGGCCGTCCCTGGCCGTGGCACGCCATGCTGGATTTGTCCAGGCCTGCTGTTGCCATGGAGAGTCGACCGGCGATTTTGAACCGTGCTCTGGCGGCCCTGCTGCTGATGCTGATCGGGTTCTATCAGCGCTGGATTTCCCCCCTGCTCGGGCCGCGCTGCCGCTTTATTCCCAGCTGCAGTGCCTACGGCGCCGAGGCGATCGGCCGCCATGGTCCCTGGCGAGGGGGCTGGCTTACCGTGCGGCGCCTGGCCCGCTGCCATCCCTTCACCCCCTGCGGCTGCGATCCGGTGCCCGATTGAGGCCGTCCATCCCCTCCATGGCCGGGGATGGGCCGGGCGCCCCGGGGCGGAACCCGATCGCTCTCCCCTGCTGGCCGTGCTGAGATTCTTCGCCCCATCCTGAGCCCCAACTCGCTTTCAAACGTCCACGGTTCCCCGCTGCCCCCTCACCCGCCGGCTTGATGCTCCTCCCTCCGCCGCTGCGCTTGTACACCCGTGCGGGCTGCTGCCTCTGCGAAGGCCTCGAGGAGCGGCTGCGGGTTCTCGATCCGCCACCTCCCCTGGAGCTGGTGGATGTGGACGGGGATCCAGTGCTGCAGGCCCGCTACGGGCTGCGGGTGCCGGTGCTGGCCCGGCCGGCGGGAGCCGCCGCAAGCGGGGCTCCGCCGGCCTCCGCCTGGATGGATCTGCCGCCGGTTCCGCCTCGGCTCGGGGGTGAACGGCTGCAGGCCTGGTTGGCTGCCCACGGGGCGGTTGCCGGAGCGTCAGCCCAGGGCGGGCCTCCCCTGGGGGGCGGGCTTTAGATAGGCCATTGATGTGCGGCGAGCGGCCCCATGACCCAGCTACTCCATGCGCTGCTGCATCAGGTGGGTTTGGAGATTCCGCAGGCCCTGGAGAACAGGGAGATCAGCGCGATCAGCTGTGATTCCCGCCGGGTCGCCGAAGGCACGCTCTTCGTGGGGCTGCCGGGCACCCGCGTGGATGGCGGAATGTTTTGGCGGCAGGTGGTGGCTGCCGGTGCCGCTGTCGCCGTGATCGGCAAGCGCGCCGCCGAGGCCGATCCCCCCGGGCCAGCCGATCCCGTGCTGGTGGTGGCCGATCCGGTGGCCCACTGGGCCGGCGAACTGGCGGCGGCGTTTTGGCAGCACCCCAGCCGTCGCCTGGCCCTGATCGGTGTGACCGGCACCAACGGCAAGACCACCACCACATACCTCATCGAGCACCTGGCAGCCAGTACGGGCCATCCCACCGCCCTGTTCGGCACCCTCGTGAACCGCTGGCCCGGTCACAGCGTGACGGCCCAGCACACCACTGCCTTCGCGGACCTGCTTCAGCCCCAGCTCGCTGCGGCGGTTGATGCCGGCGCCCGCATCGCCGCGATGGAGGTGAGCTCCCACTCCCTGGATCAGCAGCGGGTGGCCGGCTGCCGCTTCGTCGGGGCGGTGTTCACCAACCTCACCCAGGACCACCTCGACTATCACCCCTCGATGGAGGAGTATTTCGGCGCCAAGGCCCGCCTATTCGCCGATCCCTTCCTCGCCGGAGACGCGGTGGTGAATGTGGATGACCCCTGGGGCCAGCGACTGGCCTCCGAGCTACTGGAGCGTGGTGTGCGCTGCTGGCGGGCCTCCCTCGAGCGCACCGACGTGGAGCTCAGGGTTGAGGACCTTGTGATGGGCGCCGACGGCATCCAGGGCACCCTCGTGACCCCTCTGGGTCGGGGTCCCTTCCACTCCCCCCTGGTGGGCCGCTTCAACCTGATGAATCTTCTGGAAGCGGTGGGGGTGCTGCAGCAGCAGGGGATTCCTCTGGCCCAGCTGCTCGAGGCCCAGGCCAGCTTCCGCGGGGTGCCTGGCCGGATGGAGCGGGTGAGCTTGGCGGGAGGCAGCGCAGCCCCGGCCGTGCTCGTGGACTACGCCCACACGCCCGATGGCCTAGAGAACGCCCTGGCGGCCTGCCGGCCCTTCACCGGCGGCAGGCTGATCTGCGTGTTCGGCTGCGGCGGCGACCGCGACCGCACCAAGCGGCCGCTGATGGGCGCGATCGCGGCCCGGCTCGCCGATGCGGTGGTGGTGACCTCGGACAACCCTCGCACCGAGGATCCCGAACGGATCCTGGCGGATGTGGTGGCCGGCATCCCCTCCGGAACCAGCCTGGCCGTGGAGATCGACCGGGCCCGGGCCATTGCCACGGCCATTTCCGAGGCCTTACCCGGCGATCTGGTGCTGATCGCCGGCAAGGGCCATGAGGATTACCAGATCCTGGGCACCACCAAGATCCATTTCGATGACCGGGAGGAGGCCGAGAAGGCGCTGCGGTCCCGGCCCGTGGCGGTCTGAGGCACTCCCATAAAAAAGCCCCCCGAGTTCGGGGGGCTGAGCTTCGATCCTGCTGAAGGAACCGAGCGGAACCAGGCTCAGCTGAAGCGAACGGCGGTGCGGTCGTAGCGCACGTCGATGTCACGCACCCAGCCGCCATTGGCGACCTCCAGCCAGTCGTTGCGGCGGTGGCCGGTGAGCTGCACGTTCTCACCGTTGCGCACGCGGCGCAAAACGGCGGAGTTGATATCGGCATGCTCGCGCACTTCCAGCTGACCGTCGTGGGCATTGGCCTCCACGAAGATGTTGCGGGAGGTGGTGGTGCCGGTGGTCACCGTGCTGCCGGTGTTCGTGTAGCTGCCGCTGTAGGTGGTGCCGGTTTTGGTGTCGGCGTAGGTGGCTACACCTTCATTCTTGCCGCGCAGGGCCGCCCAGGAGAGCAGACCGAGGCCCAGGGGCAGCAGCAACCACCAGGCCCGGCCAGGGTTCACGGCGGTGCCGGTGTCCTGGGTGGTGGTGGTTTCAGCCGGAGCGGTGGTCGTGGTGTCGGCTGCAGCGGTGTCGTTGCCGCCGAAGGTGGTCCCCACACCTTTGCTCAGGCTGTAGGGGCAGGTGAGCCGGGCGGTGTTGGTGCCGTCCTTGGTGAGGTCAAACACCACTTCAACCTTGTCGGCATCCACCGAGCGGCTGGAGATCACCTTGGCGAGGTCGGTGCGCCAGCCCTGCTTGCCGGCGCTGTCGAGACAGGCCGTGGTGGCGGTCTTGATGGCTTCCTCAGTGCTGAGGGCCATGGCCGGGCCCGCGGCGGCAAGCAGGCCGAGGGAGGCAGCGGAGACCAGGAAAAAGCGCTGCATGGAACGGGAGGACTGGAACATCCTGAATCAACTCCTGTGGGTCGGGTTTGGTAAGAGTGGGAGAATGAACCTTGAGCAAATGGGTGGTGGGCCTGTCATGACAACGGGCCCTAGCGAAGGGGTTCGCGGTAGACGCCATCCATCCCGTGAACCTTATTCGGATTGAGATTTTTGGCAACAGTTGTCTGAGCATTCTTCGTTTGTCGTTGACTTACTGTCTGATGATTTGCCGCGTGGGGCCGAGGCTTTGGCTTGCTTGCCCCAGCGTTCGGGTGCGGTAGTCGGCTTGTTTCAGCCCTTCAGCAGCGGTGGGCTCCGCAGGAGGTTGATTGCTGCTGTGCAAAGCGAGACGGTGCTGAAAGTCTGATCAGTTGCTTGTTGGCAGCCAGCCCTGGCATCGGGGAGAACCTGTCTGCGTGTTCTGGGTCACGTGGAGGATTGGCAGGGTTTGGATGAGGCGATCCGAATGTCATCTGCTTGTCACATTCGCTTGCAGCAGTCAGGGTCCTTCGTCAAGATAGGGCCGCTTTGTCATCTCTCCCTGCAACTGCATGGCCCTCAGAGTTCCCATTTCCAAGCAGTTTCTTGCCGAATTCATCGGCACCTTCTGGCTCGTTCTCGGCGGTTGCGGCAGTGCCGTGCTGGCTGCCGTCTTCCCCTATGACAACGCCGCCGCCAATCCCCTCGGCCTCGGCTTCCTCGGCGTTGCCCTCGCGTTCGGTCTCACCCTGCTGACCGCCGCCTACGCGATCGGTCACATCTCCGGTTGCCACATCAACCCTGCCGTGACCTTCGGTCTCTGGTCTGCTGGCAAGTTCCCCGGCTCCAAGGTGCTTCCTTATGTGGTGGCTCAGGTGTTGGGAGCCCTGACCGCCGGTGGTCTGATCTACGGCATCGCCGGTGGCCGTGAAGGTTTCACCCTCAGCGGCAGCAACCCCCTGGCCACCAATGGCTGGGGCGCCCATTCCCCCGGTGGTTACGGCTTCTGGGCCGCTCTGCTCACCGAGCTGGTGCTCACCTTCATCTTCCTGCTGATCATCCTCGGCACCACCCATCGTCTGGCTCCCATGGGCTTCGCCGGTGTGCCGATTGGTCTCTCCCTCACCCTGATCCACCTGATCAGCATCCCGGTCACCAACACCTCGGTAAACCCCGCTCGCAGCACCGGTGTCGCCCTTTGGGCCGGTGGTGAGGCGGTGGGTCAGCTGTGGCTGTTCTGGCTGGCCCCGATCGCCGGTGCCCTGCTGGCCGGCTGGGTGCACAGCAACGTGTTCGATGCCGATCTGGACGGCTGATCGCGATCACTGATCACGATCACTGATCGCGATCTTTGCTCTATCACCGTTCTCCAGGGCCCGAAAGGGCCCTTTTTTGATGGCTGTGACAGACCCTTCAGGGCTGCTCATCGCATCACCGATCGGCGGCAACTTCCTGCAACGCCTGCAGCAGGGTGTTCAGATCGGCTGGACTGGTGGTGATGTGGGTGCAGGCCCGCAGGCAGTCGGGATCCGGGAGGTTGCGCAGCCAGATGCCCCGTTCCCCGAGCTGAGCCACCACGGATGCCGGTTCCAGCCCGTCCAGGCGGAAGCTCACCAAACCTGCCGGCGGGGGCTCCGTGAGCAGGGTTTGAATGCCGCTGCTGCTCTGAAGTCCTTCCCACAGTTCAGCGCTGCGCTGGCGGATCAGGGCCAGCCGCTGCTCGTCACTTCCTTCGGCTTCCAGCAGGGCCAAGGAGGTGTCTAGGCCGGCGAACAGGGGGGTGCAGGAGGTGGCCACCTCGAAGCGGCGACCGTCGCGGTGAAAGTCCGCCTCCCCGGCCGATTCGTCGGCCAGGGTGCGCCAGCCGATCAGGGTGGGGCGCGCCTGCTCCAGCAGGCGCTCGGAGAGGGCCACCACCCCGAGGCCCTCGGGACCGCAGCACCACTTGTGGCCGGTGCAGGCGTAGATGTCGGCGGCGGCCGCAGCTTCCGCCACCGGCACGCTGCCGAGGGACTGGGCCCCATCCACCAGCAGCCAGGGGCGGTTGGGATGGACGGCGAGGCGCTCGGCCACCGCGGCGATCGGCATCAGCTGGCCGGTGTTCCAGAGCAGGTGGGAGAGCACCACCAGGCGGGTGCGTGGGGTGAGGCTCCGCTCCAGGGCTTCCAGCACCAGCGCCTGGGCCGCCTCGCTGCTCGCCCGGGCCTCGGCCACCGCGAAGCTGGCCAGGTCCAGTCCCTGGCGCTGGGCCAGTTCCCGGCAGGCGGCCACCACGCCGGGGTGTTCGGCATCGCTAAGCAGCAGCTCATCACCGGCCTGCCAGGGCAGGCCCCAGAGCGGCAGCACACAGCCACTGGTCACGTTTTCGGTGAAGGCCAGCCGCTCCGGAGGCACGCCGCACCAGCTCGCTAGGCGCCTGCGCAGGCTCGACACCGTGCCTCCCACGTAGGGCCACACGCTTCCAGCAAAGGGCCCCAGCTCCTGGATGGTGCGCCAGCTCGCCTGGATGGCCTCCAGGGACGGGGTGGGCAGGGGGCCCTGGCCGCCGTAGTTGAAATACACCTTGTTGGCCAGGGCGGGCATCAGGTCGCGCAGCGGCGACGGGCTGAAGGTCATGGACCTGGCGAAAGCTTCCGCCACTCTGGAGGTATGCGGGTCTAAAACGGATCGGGGTTGGAGGCCGCTGCACGCTTGTGCGGTTCCTGAGGACTGCAGGCAGGACTCAGCTGCGTGCAGGACGAATCAGCGGGCTGGTGGCGATCGCTTGCCAGGTCATTCCTGCAGAACAAAACGGGGAGCCGACCAGCGCCACTGGTCCAGGTGCGTCTTCTGGGTGTTGGTTGATCTCTTGCGCTGATCTCACGCTGAGCAGCCGGCCGCCGGTTGTGGATGGCCGGCGAACCAGTTTTAGAGAATCTGTCCCACGAGCACGGCCGCCACGGCCGAGAAGAGAGTGATGCCCAAGGCTGTGAAGGGATCCTGGCCTTGGGCCACGGCGATGCTGGTGACCACGCCGGCGCCGAGGCAGGCCACAGCGATCTGGCTGGCGACTTCGCCCTTTGGGCTTGGGGTGGGAGTCACGTGCGAGTGGTCAACTGCCGGGAAGCTACCGGGACTCCACTGGGCTGGAAACGGAGGCAGCCCGGCTCGTTACTTGCTGTTCGATAACGACACAGGTTCGTTACATGGCGATCGGCGTGACCGAGGCGCCCCGTGCTGTCGACACCACGCGATGCGGAGTGGCACCTAGTCCGGAGACCGCGGGACCTCCCAGCAGGCAGCCGTAATGGCTGAGGGCCTTCTGACGCTGGATTTGTCTGCGCTGTTCGACCAAGCTCAACACCTTGCCGGTGCTGGGGTGGAGCAGCGGCGACTGGGATGAAGCCTTGGCGACCCGGCGCCGCAGACGGCGGGAGAGCAGCAGCGTGGGCAGCCAGTCGGTGCAGCTGGTGGAAGCCGGCGGAGGCACCGCTGGCACCGCGGCGGCCACGATCACAGTGACCAAAACCGACGCGCTGACCACCGCCTCCGTTGACACGGCCTACCTCACCAGCAACGGCTGGAGCACGGCCGATTCGGGCGTCACCTACACCAAGGCCGGCACCTACGGCACCGCCACCTTCACCATCGCCAGCGGCGTGGTGGCCTATGCCCTGAGCAACAGCACCCCCGCCACCCAGGCCCTCACCGCCAACCAGGCCGCCACGTTCGGCTCCATCCCACGGGCGACCTCCGGCTTGAGCAGGCTCGCCTGGATTTGAGCAAGACCCTGCAGAACGAGCGACGGCGGGTACGCCTCAGCATCGGCGCCAACACAGCCCAGACCCGCAGCCAGTTCTTCCGCCGCGCCCTCCAGAACTCCGGCCTGGCCATCCTCATCGGCCTGATGTTGGGCTGGATGCGCTACGGGGCGATGCGCGAGATGAACCTGAGTTCCACTTACCTGGCCTGGGTGATCGTTTCCGACAATCGAGCCCCGAACCTGCGTGGGCTCAAGGAGCTGTTGGCGTTTCAGCGAGCCTGTTTGGCCACCTCCTATGTCGGACTCCTCGAACGCCTCCTGAGCCGCCGATCCAACGAACCTGAGGAAGAGGCTGAAAAACCTGTGCTCCAAACCGATGTGACCCTTCTCCCCCTGCCTGAGGCGCCATGGGAGGGAGGGGTGGAGCGAATCCGGCTCAGGTCGGAGGACTACCGCCGAAGCGCCGGCCTCTTTGGCGGCAAAGTTGAGGCCCAGTCCCTGCTGCCTGAGGATCAGCCGGATCATGGGGAGTTTTTCTTGCAGCCCGAACCCTCTGCAGCCGAGAAACGACGCGCTGCCCGCGACCGCCAACGGGCAAGGCAAGCCCTTCGGAATTTCTCCACCACGGTGAGTGATTCCTACGCCGGCTACGCCGTCAAACGCCAGTCCCGCTGGCGTCAACCCAACGCCCGTCAGCTGCGCAAGTCCCGTGAGGCGCTGGAACGTTTTGCCAACCAGATGCAGCAAGATGCCCAAGCTGCCGAGCGCCACTGGGCTGAAGATTCCGTTGCCCCGGAGCCACAGGCTGATCGCCGTTCTTATCCCGCATCGCCGAGGCCGGAGCCGCCTCAGCCCAACCTGGTTGGAAAGCTGGTCCACTGGTTTGTGAGCCACTTCTGATCCCGCCAGATTGACCGGCGGCGGCCGATCAGCTCAGAGCCACTGGGCGAGAGGCCGGCCGGGCCCGGCCGCTGCTGGCCCATTGGCGCAGGCTCTCAAGCTGTTCGCGGGCGGTCCGGGAGAGCGGCACCACCTGAGAGGCGGCGGCGATCAGGTCGGCTTCGCTGGGCTCGCGGCCCTCGGCGAAGGCCAGGTGCATCGCCTCAATCACGGTCTGCTCCAGTTCGGCCCCGGAGAAGCCCTCGGTGCGGTCCACCAGCACCTCAAGCGCGATGGTGTGGCTGGGGCGGCGCCGGCGCAGCTGCAGGTCGAGGATGGCGCGGCGCTCCCCCGGACTCGGGAGCTCCAGCAGGAAGATCTCGTCGAAGCGGCCCTTGCGCAGCAGTTCGGCCGGCAGCCGCTCCACGGCGTTGGCGGTCGCCACCACAAACACGGCGCTGGTCTTCTCTGCCATCCAGGTGAGCACGCTGGCCAGCACTCGCTGGCTGGTGCCGCCATCGCTGCGGCCGTCACTGCCGCCGCCCACCCCCAGGCCGAACCCTTTGTCGATCTCATCGATCCAGAGCACGCAGGGGGCCATCGCCTCGGCCCGCTGGATCATCTCGCGCGTGCGGGCCTCACTGGCTCCCACCAGCCCGGCGAACAGCCGGCCCACATCGAGCCGCAGCAGCGGCATGCCCCAGCTATGGGCGATGGCCTTGGCGGTGAGACTCTTGCCGGTGCCCTGGGGGCCAACCAGCAGCACGCCCCGAGGCAGGGGCAGGCCGTAGCGGCGGGCCTCCTCGCTGAAGGCTCGGTGACGTTGCTCCAGCCACTGCTTGAGCGCCTCAAGGCCGCCGATGTCCGCGGGCGTGGCTTCGCTGGGGCAGTACTCCAGCAGTTCACTGCGGGCGATCGCCTGGCGTTTCTCCTCCAGCACCTCGGCCAGATCCGCCTCGCCGAGGCGGCCCCGCTGGGCCAGGGCCCGGGCCGCCAGCTGGCGCACCCGTTGTTCGCTCAGGCCATGGCAGGCTGCGGCCAGCCCATCGAGGACCGCCGGTGCCAGCGGTTCCCCGCAGGCATCCGCAATGCCGGAGAGCAGCCGGGCGATCTCCTCGCCGGCGGGCAGGGGCAGCTCCAGCACGGCCACGCTGTCCTCCAGCTCGGCCGGCAGGCGCCACTCCGGCGCGGTGATCACCAGGGTGTGGGGGCGCTGGCGCAGTTCGCTGGCCAGGTTGCGCAACCGGCGGCAGATGCCGGCATCGTCGCCGTAGCGGTGGAAATCCTTCAGCAGCAGGATCGTGCCTTGGTCATCGGGCACGGGATTGAGCAGATCCAGGGCCGCCATCGGGTTGCGACTCGCTTCGCCCTCGCGACCCGGGGCCCCGCGCAGGCCGCCGATGAAATCCCAGCGGAACAGCCGCCGGCCCCCCAACCGCTCAGCCGCCCGATCCAGCAGGCTTTCCACCCGCTCCTCCTCAAGGCTGCGGATCCAGAGGATCGGCGTGCGGGAGCGGATCAGCAGATCCAGCTGGTCGGCCAGGGGGGGTGCCATGGCGGAGGTTCAGCTTTCCTTGAGATTGCGCAGGGCCGCCCAGCGGGGATCCCCGTCGCTGCCGTCGCTGCTCCAGGTGGCCGGACCCGGGCAATCCGCGCCGCAGCGGTTCACCAGGGGAAGCCTGAGGCTGAGCTGCTCAAACAGCCAGCGCTCGGGATCAAAGACACCCTCCGGATCGAGCCGATCATCCAGGTCGTCCCCCGCCGGGGTGAGCTCGGCGGGATCCAGGGGGCGGGAGGGATGGGGTAAGCCGCTTGCCGCGGTGTGGTCAGCGCTGGCGCCGGCCAGTTCCAGCAGTTCGTGGGCTTCGGCCCGCAGGGCCTGGTTGAAGTGGTTCAGGCAGCGATCGCAGCGCAGGGTCACGATCGTTTCCACCTCGCCGTCCACCTCGAGAACACCGCTGTGGTGCCGCGCTGTGAGATGGCCCCGCACAGGTGTGAGGCTATCGAGGCCGCTGATCGGCTGGTTCACATCCCAGTGCCGAGGGCCGCCCAGCAACCGCAGTTCCGGCAGAGACACCGGCCGCAGCGGCTCGGAAGTCACTTGCGGCCCTTGGGCTCGAAGGGGAGGCGCTCGCCGCCTCCGCCGGCCGTGGCGGTGACCGTGGCCTGCTGCGCCATCTGCTTGTCGAGGATCTGCTGGAGGTTCTCAGGCAGCGACTCGCGGCTGAGGATCCAGGTCTGCAGGGCCTGAAAGATGTTGGCCACCACCATGTAGAGCAGCACCCCGGCCGGCAGCGGGAAGAACAGGAACATCGCGGTGATCATCACCGGCGTGATCTTGTTGGCTGTGGACTGCTGTGGGTTGACCGGCATCCCCATCCCCGAGAGGATCTGGGAAACGAACAGGCTGGCGCCAAAGGCGGCCACGAGGAAGGCAATATCCCAATTCACAGCCCCGTCGGTCATGAAGCCGACTTGGCCGAGGGCCTTGATGAACAGGAAGCCGCTGCGAGCTGCCAGGCCGGGAATGGTGCCTTCCACAGTGGCGTCACCCGGGGACAGGGCCGTGATCGTGCCGTCGTCGGCCACGCTCACCACCCCTTCACCCTTGGTGATGTTCCAGCGGGGCTGGAAGGCCTCGCCGTTCTCCACCCCGGAAAGCACCGAGGCGAAGCTGCCTCCATCGCGGGTGTGAAGGGCAACGGTTTCGGTGTCGCCCACGCCCAGCTTGGTGCCCTTCTCCAGCGTGCCGATCACCGGCACATGACTGGTGCTGGTCACGAAGATCGAATGGCTCGGGGTGTTGAAGGGCTTGGGCTCCACCGCCGCGATCTGATCGGCCGGCAGCACCTTGAGATTGAAGGTGTAAGGCACATCGGCGAACGGTGAGCCCCGCAGGGTGGCGAACAGCGCGAACAGGATCGGCATTTGCACCAGTAGAGGCAGGCAGCCGGACAGAGGGCTGCCGAACTCCTGCATCAATTTGCCGAGCTCCTCCTGCTGCTTGGTGGGGTTGTTGGCGTACTTGCTCTTGATTTCCGCCTGGCGCTGTTGCATCACCGGTTGGGCGATGCGCATGCGACGGGCACTGCGGATCGATCCGGCGCTGAGCGGGAACAGGGCCAGCCTGATCACCACGGTGAGGGCGACGATCGCCAGGCCGTAGCTGGGAACCAATCCGTAGAAGAAATCGAGGATCGGAAGCAGCAGGTTGTCGGAGATGTAGCCGATCACAGCGGAGGAGGGCTGGGGGAAAGGTGGTTCGGGTCCGGGGCCAGTGTGCCGCAGCGGCGGGGGTGATCAGGCACTGGCGCGGGACGTATCACCGAACCCTGCCGTGGGACGGCTCGGAGCGGGACCGGATCCGGCGCGGGCCTGGCGGCGCTCTTCGATGTAGGCCTCCAGCTCCCGGAAGCGGGGCACCGTTCTCATTTCAAGGCGGGTGCCGTCGGTGAGCACCAGCACCATGTCGCCCCAGGAGCCGAAGCCCCGCGGCACCGAGAGCACTTCGCGGATCTGGGAGTACACCACCTGAGTCCGGTCGCGACCCAGCCAGCCACCGCTCACCGAGATGCGCCGGCTGGTGATGCGATAGCGCAGCCACAGGGCCCGCACGATCGCGCCCACCGCGATCGGGATGCCGACGATGGTGAGACCCATCAACAGGCTGAGGATCAGATCGCCGCGGGCCGGCCCTCCCTCGTAAAAGATCGTTTCCCCACTGGAGAGGCTGGCGGGTTCAGCGGGTGCACTGCCGACCTTGACCGGGGGAACCGACGCGGCTTGGGCAGGGTTGGGATCCTGGGTCATGGAAGCAGGCCTGCCTTGCGCAAGAGGTGGGTGCATTCTTCCAGCAGCCGAAGCTCCTGGGCTTCGGCTGCTGTCGGTTTGAGGCTCAGCAGAAGCCACTGAGGACTTGCTGGAGCGAGGGCCTGGAGGAGCAGATGGCCGTGGAGGAGCCTCCTGAGCCGATTGCGCCTGACGGCTCGTTTGCTCACCTTGCCGCTCACGACGACGGCGCATCGCCAGGCACTGGGAGCGTGGTTCCGGTCGTTAGCAGGAAGCAGGAGGGCGTGGGCCTCCAGCAGGCGCAGAACCATCAACTCCCCGTGGAACCGGCGTCCCTGGCGGTAGAGGCGATCAAACGGCTTGTGCCCGCGGAGGCGGTGCTGCTGGGGCAGAGCCACCGACGGTGGGCGGGGTCAGACCGCCAGGCGAGCGCGACCGCGGCGGCGGCGGGTACGAATCACCCGGCGGCCGGTGTGGGTGCGCATCCGCACGCGGAAACCCGAGACCCGTTTGCGTTTACGGCTCGTTCCTTCCAGGGTGCGCTTCGTCATGGCCTTTGCTTCTCAGCCTGCCAGTTTACCACTGCGGCTCGGGGCTTCAATTCGGATCGATCTCGATCAGCCAGCTGCCCAGGTAGCCGGAGATCGGCACCTCGCCAGGGGCCTGGGCCAGAGCGTTGAACTGGAACATCCCCGCGTTGAAGGGATTGAAGAGGGTCATCATCACACCCACCGTGCCGTCCACCGGGATCGGCGTTTCCGGGAAAACCTCGATCGCCTTGCCACCGGGACTCACCTCAATCAATGCCGGGAGTTTCTTTTCGCAGCGGGTGCGCTTGGTGATGCCGCCACTGCTCATCTTGCAGAGCTGGATCCGCTTGGGGTCGATCTTGGTGTCGAAGTAGTCGGGGATGGTGATGGTGAGTTTGAGGATCGCGGTCTTGCGGTCCTTAGGACGCAGGATCAGGTAGTAGTCGGAGCGCTGCTGCCGAATGGTGTTGGTGAGGAAGAAGTAGAGCTTGTTGTAGTCCTTGTTGTTGTCCCAGCGGAATTCCACCAGGCCCGAAGTTCCCTGGGCCCAGGCACGGCTGGCGCTGCTGCCCAGGCCTGGGATCGCAACGGGCAGCTGGGTGGCGGCCAGCCCCACGCCCACGGCGGCACCCAATGCGGTGACCCGGCTCGTCAGGGTGGTGGTCCGGCTGCGAGCGCCGGTGGTGGCGCTTGCTGGGGAGCCGCTGAGGGCCTGACGGATCGCCCCGAGGGGTCGGAAGGGGGCCATGGCTGAGGCGGAACGATTGATTCGATTCTCAGCAGGGTGATTCACCCCCCGACTGTGGAGTGGTCGGCGAGGGAGCTGGCTGGGGGTGGGGTTTCCGCACCGGTGGTCGACGCGGAGGCCTCAGTCGCTGGCCTCAGCCGCCGGCCACCAGATCGGGCCGCAGCCGGGTGGCATCGCGCAAGTAGGTGTGGACCACCACGCGTTCCTTCGGCAGCCAGGCATGGGCCAGCAGGCGGATGCAGCGCTCCAGGTCGCCCGCCACGGCCATCTGCTGGCAGTCCAGCAGGGCCACGCCGCCCCAGTCGCTCCGCCGGCGTGCAATGGCGGCGGGGAAACAGGCGTCCAGATCGGCCGTCACCGAGAAGGTGACCGACAGCACCCGATCTCCCTCCAGCGCGTTGCGCCGCACCAGTTCCTCGATCAGTTCGGCCACGGCCTCGCCGATCGCCTCGCTGGTGTTGGCGGTGGCGGTGGTGGCTCCCCTCAGGGCGCGCAGGGTCCAGGCGGTGTCGTTCATGGCCTGAACAACCAGAGGGGCTGGCCGGCCCAGGCCAACTCGAGCCGCAGGGCCGTGCTGATCGCCTCCAGGAGGCTGCGGCCCGGCACCAGGCCCGCCAGGCGGCCGGGAGCCTTGCCGAAGGTCACCGCCCGGCAGCGCTCCGGATCGAGTCCGGCCAGTTCGGCGGCCAGGCGGCGGGCCCGCTCCTCATCGCCCAGTTCATCCACCAGGCCCAGCTCGCGGGCCTGAGCGCCGCTGAACACCCGGCCGTCGGCGAACCGCCGCACCGCCTCCTCCTCCAGGCCTCGTCCTTGGGCCACCGCCGTCACGAACTGGCCGTAGCTCGAATCGATCAACTCCTGCAGCAGCCCTCGCTCCGCTTCATTCAGGGCCCGGTCGGGCGAAAGGATGTCCTTGTAGAGGCCGCTCTTCACCGTTTCGAAGCGCACGCCGATCCGCTCCAGCAGGCGGGAGAGGTCGTTGCCCCGCAGGATCACGCCGATCGAGCCGGTGATGGTGCCGGGATTGGCCACGATCTTTTCCGCCGCCACCCCCACATACACGCCGCCGGAGGCGGAGATGTTGCCGAAGCTGGCCACCACGCGGCAGCCCTTCTCGCGCAGGCGCAGCAGGGCGGCATGGATCTCCTGGCTGTCGCCCACCGTGCCGCCGGGGGTGTCGAGTCGCAGCAGCAGCGCCGGACATTCGCGCTGGCTGACCTGCTCGAGCGCCTTCAGCACCCGGATGCGGGTGGGACCGGCGATCGGACCCTCGATCGCGATGCGGGCCAGGGTGCGGCGGGTCTTGCGGCGCCAGGGCCAGGGCATGGGATCGGGGTGGTTTGATCGGATCTTAAAAAGAGGGCCAGCATCCGGCCCGCCGCTGGCCCCAGGCCCGACCCTTTCCCATGGCCCAGGCCGACCCGGCTCTCCCCCTTCCCCCGCTGCTGCGCTGGCCGCTGATGCTGCTGCCCTTTGCGCTCTGGGGCACAGCGATGGCGGCGATGAAGCCCCTGCTGGAGGGGGGCGACCCGCTGCTGGTGGCCAGCCTGCGGCTGCTGCCTGCGGCCCTGGTGCTGCTGCTGGTGGCCCGGCTGCTGGGCCGATCTCTGCGGGTCGACCGCGGCGACATCCCTGCCCTGCTCGCCTTCGCCTTGGTGGATGCCACCTTGTTTCAGGGCCTGCTGGCCAGGGGCCTCGGCCAGACGGGTGCCGGTCTGGGCTCGGTGCTGATCGATTCCCAGCCCCTGCTGGTGGCGCTGCTGGCGCGCGCCCTTTTCGGCGAGGCGATCAATCCGGTGGGGTGGTTGGGGCTGCTGCTGGGGTTGCTCGGAATCGTCTGTCTCGGTCTGCCGCCGGAGCTGCTGCGCCAGTGGTGGCTGCAGGGCCCGGCCGTGGAGGGTCTGCAGCCCTGGAGCCACGGCGAGGCCTGGATGCTGGGGGCCGCCGCGGCAATGGCGGTGGGCACGGTGCTCTGCCGCTATGCCACCCGCCGCAGTGATCCGGTGGCGGTGACCGCCTGGCACATGCTGCTCGGGGGGGTGCCGCTGCTGCTGGCGGTGGCCCTGGGCCCGCTCCTGGCGCCGGGGGGATCGGCGGAGGCGGCCCTGGAAGCCCTGCGCCCGGCCTGGAGCGCCCTCGACTGGGGCCTGATGGCCTACGCCTCCCTGTTCGGCAGTGCCCTGGCCTACGGGCTCTTTTTCAGCTTCGCCAGCCGCGGGGATCTCACCGGCTTCACCGCCCTCACTTTCCTTACCCCGGTGTTCGCCCTGCTCTGCGGCTTCCTGCTGCTGGAGGAGCGGCTTGATCGGCTGCAGTGGCTGGGAGCGGGACTCGCACTGGTGTCGGTGCTGCTGATCAATCGGCGGGGCCAGTTCTGGCAGCCGCTGGCGGCCGGGACCAACGGCGGGATCGGCGGGCCCTTGCCTCCGGAGGGAGGCGAGGCGAGCGGCCCAGCCCAGGAGTCGGAGGCGCACTGATGGGCGGATGGCTTCATCGCCGGGCCGGCCTGGTGGTCCTGCTTGTCACCCTGCTGCTGGGTCTTGTGCTCTTCGTGTGGCGGCTGGGAAGCACGGGGCTGGTGGATGAAACCCCGCCCCTGTTCGCCGCCTCCGCCCGTGCGATGGCCGAAACGGGCGACTGGCTGGTGCCCCATGTGAACGGCCTGCCCCGCTACGACAAGCCGCCGCTGGTGTACTGGTTGATGGCCCTGGTTCATCGCCTGCCGGGTCAGAGCCTCTGGGATCCTCTGGGCAGCTGGGCCGCCGGCCTGCCCTCCGCCCTGGCCACGGTGGGGCTGATGCTGCTGTTGGCCGACACGCTGCAGCGCTGGCCCCAGGCCGCCGGTGAGCACGGGGGAGTTCAAGCCGGGGGGCTGCCGGCGCTGGTGCCTCCCCTAGTGGCCGCCCTGGCCTTTGCCCTGTCCCCCCTGGTGCTTCTGTGGGGGCGGATCGGGGTCAGCGATGCCCTGTTCACCGCCACCCTGGCCTCCAGTCTGTTGCTGTGCTGGCGCACTTATGCCGATCCCGGCGCCCGCTGGTGGACCCCCTGGCCCGTGCTGGCCCTGGCGGTGCTCACCAAGGGGCCGGTGGCCCTGGTGCTGGTGGCCCTCACCCTGCTGCTCTTCGCCGCGCTCCAGGCGGATGGCTCCACCCTGCGGCGCCGGCTGAGGCCCAGGACCGGGCTCGCCCTGGCTGGCCTGGTGGCCTTGCCCTGGTATGGCCTGGCCCTGCTGCGGGAAGGGCGCCCCTTCTGGGACAGCTTCTTCGGCTACCACAACCTGCAGCGCTTCACGACGGTGGTGAACCACCACCTCCAGCCCTGGTGGTTCTTTGGCCCGATCCTCGTGCTGGCCAGCCTGCCCGTCACCCCCCTGCTGCTGATGGGGCTGGCGCGGGCGTTCGGCCCCCGGCCGATGCGGCCCCAGCCCCTGGCCGCTGCGTCGTCCTTGAATCGCTTCGCGGCCTGTTGGTTGCTGGCGGTGCTGGTGTTCTTCACGATCGCCGCCACCAAGCTGCCGAGCTACTGGCTGCCGGCCACGCCGGCGGCGGGGCTGCTGATCTTGCTGGCCGGTGGCGGTGGGCCTGCTGCATCGTCTCCGGAGGTCGGAGCCCGGGAGGCGGGGCGGCGGGGGCTCGGCGGTTCGGGGTCAGCCGGCTCGGCGCTGGCAGGAATGGAGCCCTGCGGAGATGTGCTCGGAGGCCCGGCGCTCGGCGGCGCGGCGATCGGAGGCCCTTGGCCGGGCGGCTCAGCGCCCGGAGGACAGGAGCTTGGCGGCTCGGCTCCCCGGGGACCGGGGCCTGGCGGTGCGGCTCTCGGAGGTTTGTCACCCGGTCGTTCCCGCGATCGCGCCCTTGAACGGGCCTGGACCATGAGCCTGGTGCTCTGCGCCTTGCTCGGTCTGGCCTACCTGGCCGGCCCCCTCTGGGTTCCCCTGATCCAGGACCCTGAGCTGCCCACTCTGCCCGCCGGGATCCTGGCCAGTGGACGGCTACCCCTGGCGGCCGCCGCTTACCTGCTGGCCGCCACCCTGGGGTGGTGCTGGCGTCGCAGCCCCTGGCCCCTGCCGCTCCTGCTGCTCCAGCTCCCCCTGGTGGCCTTCGTGCCGTTGGTGTTGCTGCCGCTCTGGCACCTGGGCGATCAGTTGCGCGGCGCTCCGGTGCGGGCCATGGCGGAGGCCGTGCGGCATCAGGCCCGACCCGGTGAGCCCGTGGCGATGGTGGGGATCCTGAAGCCTTCGCTGCACTACTACAGCCGCCGGGTGGTGCTCTACGAGGGCAACCCCCCGGAGGGACCGATCAACCTGGCCGATCGGTTGCGGCGGGAGCGCCGCGCTGGCCAGCTTCCCAGCCGACCGGAGCAGCAACCCACCCTGCTTCTGGTGATCGACAGCACCACCACCGCCCTGCCCTCCTGGCAGGGGCTGGGGGCCACGGAACTGTCGCGCAGCGGTCCCTACCGCTTATGGCGGGTAGACCGAAGCCGCCTGGAGGCCCGGGCGCTGGAGCTGGCCCGGCGGGGCCTCAACTCCACCTGGTGGCGGCCCCGGCCGGAGCGCTACTGAGCGGGGCTCCCCGGGCGGCGTTTCGGCCAGGGAAAGCGCCCTCGCGCCGATGATGGGCACCCCGGCCCTTCCGCCGATGCGGCGCACCACCCGATTCCGCCAGCTGCTCGCGGACCCCGAGATCCTGGTGATGCCCTGCTGCCACGATGGCCTCTCGGCCCTGGTGCTGGAGCAGGCGGGCTTTGCGGCGATCGCTGCGGCGGGCTTCGGCCTCTCCGGCAGCCTGCTGGGCATGCCCGACATCGGCCTGCTGGAGGGCCAGGAGCTGATCGCCCAGTACGCCCGCATCTGCGTGGCCGTGGCCGTGCCGGTGTTCGTGGATCTCGATACGGGCTTCGGCGACGTGAACAACGTGGTGCGGGCTGTGCAGGCGGCGGAACGGGCCGGCGCGGCGGCGCTGTTTCTGGAGGATCAGACTTTCCCGAAGCGCTGCGGCCACATGGCCGGCAAGCAGGTGGTGCCGGTGGAGGACTACCTCCCCAAGTTGCGGGCCGCCCTGGCCGCCCGGCATGATCCCGACCTGGTGATCACCGCCCGCACCGACGCCGCCAGGGTGCATGGGCTGGAGGAGGCCCTGCGCCGCGCCCGCCTTTATGCCGAGGCCGGTGCCGATCTGGTGTTCGTGGAGGCGCTCTCCTCGCTGGAGGAGATGCGCGCTGCCAATGCCGTGCTCGCCGCCTGCGGCACCGCCAGCATGGCGAACCTGATCGAGGGCGGCGGCACCCCCCTGCTCGATGCCGCTGCCTTGCAGGAGCTGGGCTATGCGGTGGTGGCCCATCCCTGCGGTTCAGTGTTCACCGCGGCCCGCGCTCTCCAGGACTGGGCTGCCCACCTGAAGGCCCACGGGAGCAGCGCTGGTTTCCAGGAGCGGATGCTGGATTTCGCCGCTTACAACGCGCTGGTGGGGCTCGACGCGATCAGGGCCCGGCAGGCGGAGCTGGAGGGGGGCTGAAGGCGAGGAGAGGAGGCAGCACCTTGTTCCTGGATGATGCCCCGGCGCCAATTGTTCGAGACCATCGAAGCTCGATGCTTGCTTCGGGTCCGCCCATGTGGATCCCCAGCTCCGATCCCCAGTGCAAGGGTGCCTCGGATCACGCCGCCAGCGGCTGGTCAGTCAGGTCGCTGTAGAGCTTCTCGAGGGCGTCGATGTTGCGGGTGAGGGTGTAACGCTCGATCACCCGGGTGCGGGCGCGGCGGCCGAGTTCGGCGGTGAGCACCGGCTGGTCGCGCAGCACCGGCAGCAGGGTGCGCAGCTGGGTGGTGACCCCCTGGGTGCTGATCACGATCCCGGCGCCATGCTCCAGCACTTCGCCATCGGCACCGGCATCGGTGGCCACGCAGGCCGCACCGGCCGCCATCGCCTCGAGCAGGGCCAGGGAGAGCCCCTCCACCAGGGATGGAAGGAGAAACACCTCGGCCAGCTGCAGCAGGGCGATGCGCCGCTCCAGGCTCGCCTCGTAGCCCCACCATTCCACGTCCGCTTCACCGGGGTTCTGCAGGGAGGCCCGTAGCGGTCCGTCCCCCACGATCAGCAGCACACAGCCCGCTGGGCGCACCAGCCGCCAGGCCTTGAGCAGGGCCTCCAGGTTCTTCTCGGTGGTGATGCGGCCCATGTAGAGGAACACACGTCGTCCGGCGTAGCGACGGCGCAGGTCCGAGAGCACTGGGCCCGGTGTGCGTGGGGCTGGGGCCCAGAGGTCGGTGTCGACGCCGTTGGGAATCACCGCCAGCCGCTCCCGCCGCACCCCCAGCCGCTCGAGCATCTCGGCCTGGAGCTCGGAGAACACGATCACCCGGTCGTAGCGGGCCAGGGAGGGGGCGTAGAGCTGGTAGGTGAGCTGCTGGGTGCCGGCGCTGAGGTTGCGCAGGCCTGCATCGAAGGCGGGGTGGAAGGTGGCCACCAGCGGCAGGCCTAGCTGCTGGCAGAGGTCGGGCAGGCGGAAGTCGAGGGGGGAGAGGGTGAGGCTGGCGTGCACCAGGTCAGGACGGATCCGCTCGAGGGATTCCCGCAGCTCGCGCTGGGCCCCCGGCGACGGAATCGTGTACACCTGCGATTTCATCAGGTAGGGCAGGGTGACCTCCGGCTCCTGGTCGAGTGCCCCGGCCCGGACCGCCACCGCCTGGGGAGTGTCCCCCTCGGGACGCACCAGTGATGAGCCCAGAGGGGCGGTCGGGGTGTCGAAGTGGATGAAATGCACCGTGTGACCGCGGCGCCGCAGCGACTCGGTGGTGCTCAGCCCATAGGTGACATTGCCGCAGAAGGGTGATTTCTTGCCCAGCCAGGCAATGTGAGCCACCGATCCGCGCGCATTCGAGGGAGGAAAGCTAGCAGCGTCGCCAGGGCTGCTCGATCACGGCCGCGAGCACCGCAATCGCCGCCAGCCCCCAGAGCACTGGCAGCAACCCATAGCGGCTCACCACCGCTCCGGCGAGCACGAGCGGCAGGCTGAGGGCGATGTTGATCAGGTTGTTCTGCAGGCCGAACACCTTCCCCCGTTGCTCTTCCGGGGTGTCCTCCTGAATGGTGGTCTGGGCTGGGATCGCCAGCACTGCGGCGCCCACACCCAGCAGGGCACAGAGGGCCAGGGTGGGCACCAGATGGCCCCGCACCTGGCCAAGCAGCACCAGGCAGAACGCCACCACACCCAGGCCGCTGGTGCCGAGCAGGCGCCGGTTGAACCGCTCACCAAGCTGGGCCACCGCCAGGGCCCCGAGGGCCAGGCCGACGCCGCTCGCGGCCAGCAGCACTCCGAATCCAGTCGGCCCGAGGGCGTCGATCGTGGCGGCGAGGCTGATCGCCAGCACGTACAGGACGGCAAGCAGGCTGTAGAGCAGCACCAGCTGGATCATGGCGGCTCGCACGCTGCGGCGTTCGCGCAGAACCTGCACGCCCTCGCCGATTTCCTCCCACACCGACACCGAGCGTGGTGGCCGTGGCGGTTCCTTCAGGGGCACGCCGGCGATCGCCACGGCCGCCAGTCCGTAGCAGAGGGGCAGCAGCACGAATTCCCCGCCCGGAATCCCGAGCTGGGCGAGTCCCTTCTGCAGCAGGCGCAGCACGGGTTCGCCTACGGCGAATCCCACGATCGTGGCCGCCATGCTCGTGGCCTGATACACGGAATTCGCGGCCAGCAGCAGGCCGGAGGGCACTAGCAAGGGAAGGGCCGCCTGCTCGGCGGGGGCGAAGAACTGGGTGAGCACCGATTCCAGGAAGGTCATGCCCACCAGGGCCCAGTAGCCCCAGCTGAGACCCAGCCACACCGGTCCCTTCAGCAGGCAGAGGGGAGCCAGCAGGAGCAGGGCACCGCGCAGGGCGTTGGAGGCCACCAGCACATTGCGCTTGGGCCAGCGGTCGGCCCAGACCCCGGCCACGGTGCCCAGCAGGATCGCCGGGATGGTGTTGGCCACATAGATGCCAGTGGCCATCAGGGTGATCACCTGGGCGCGGGTCTCCAGGTCGATGCGGATGACCGCGGCCGCATCCACCAGGGCCGGATCGGCGGCAGGGTTGTCCGTCACCCAGTACTGGGCGATCAGGAACACCATCAGCACGATGTAGAACTTGTCGGCCAGCTGGGAGAAGATCTGCCCCACCCAGAGGCGGCGGAAGCCGTCCAGGGCCAGCACGGCGGCGATCCCACCCTCTCCTGGTGGGGCCGTGACAGGTTTCTCATTGAGAGGGGACATTGCGGTGCCTCCGGGCGACCCTGCACCCGATCCCGGCGTCGCGTCCGAGGCTCGGGCCACTTCGGTGCCGCCGGCCACTGTTGATGGCTCCAGGCCGCCCCCGCTGGCAGGGGAGATGGGTCTCCCCTCGGTCGCGCCGCTGGAGCTCCTTCCGTCAGACCCTGCCTGGCTCATCGCTGTTGCCTGTTCATCGCGCGGGCTCCCCGGGTTCGAAGCCGGCACGAAGCAGTCTGAAGGCCCGGGGGCGCCGGTTCAGGTGTTCGCTGCACCACACATCGACCAGATCAAGCAGATGGAGCCAGACCCGTTCCGGCCCGAGCAGGCCTCCATCGCGGCGCCGGGGCGGAGCGGCCCGGGGCAGTCGCTGCAGCAGGGCCAGTTCCGAGGCGTTGAGCACCACCCGGGCTCCTGCGATGGCGCCGATCGCCAGCCCCTCGCTCGGCAGCAGGCTGCAGCGCCAGTCCCAGTTGCCCACGGGGGGCTGCAGCGGCTCACCGCTTCGGGCGCAGCTCTGCAGGGGCAGGGCGTAGCCCCCCAGGGCCAGCAGATGGATGCTGCCCTGCACGGCCACCGCCAGCGCTTCGGCCGGCTCCATCCGCTCCCGCACCACGGCTTCGAGCCGCTGCAGCTGGAGCAGCAGATCGGCCAGCAGGCCCGACACCGGATCTTCGCCCGGCACCAGGGCCAGGGCCAGTTCCATCAGCCCCTGCGCCGCTGCCAGGGTTTCCAGGCGTTCTCCGAGGGCGCCATGGCTGTGCAGCACTTGCAGCTGCCGCACTCGTTTCAGATCACCCCGGCCACCCACCTGGAGCCGCAGCAGGGTGAGGGGGGCCGCCGCCGCCAGGCTGCTCCTAGGGCGACGCGCCCCCGGCACCGCTAGCCGCACCACCCCCTCGCTCTCGCTCAGCAGGGTCAGCAACCGGTCGTTCTCGCCGAGGGGGCGGCAGCTCATCACCAATCCCTCCAGCAGCTGCTCTGGCAAGGCGCCTCCTCAGCCGCTGGGCCCGGCGGGAGGCGCGCCCCGCCGCAGGGCCTGCATCAGGGCTACCCCCCGGCTGGTGCCGAGCCGCACGGCGCCGGCCTCCACCAGATCAAGGGCCTGCTCCAGGCTGGCGATGCCACCGGAGGCCTTGATGCCGGCCCTGCCCCTCGCCAGGTCGGCCAGCTGGCGCACCTGCGCTGCCGACACGGCTGGCCCGAAGCCGCTGCCGCTCTTGAGGTAGCGGGCACCGGCATCAAGGCTCACCTCCACCAGGAGGGCAAGGGCCGCCGGCTCCAGCCGGCCCATCTCCAGGATCACCTTCACCGGCAGGCCCAGCTCCGTGATCGGGGCCAGGTCCGCCAGCAGGGTGGCGCTGTCGCCATCGGCCAGGGCGCCGAAATCGGGAACCACATCGAGTTCATCGGCGCCGGCGGCCGCGGCCGCTTCCGCCTCGGCCCGCTTGATGGCGGCTGGCACTGCTCCGAAGGGGAAACCCACCACGCTCACCAGTCGCACCGGATCACCCGCCGGCAGCCGCTCGCGGGCTGTCGCCACCCAGCGGGAGGCCACGCACGCTCCGGCGAAACCGAAGTGGCGGGCCTCATCGCAGCAGGCGAGCACCGCGTCCCTGCCCCGGTGGGGATCGAGCAGGGCGTGATCGATCAGGGGCGCGAGATCCGGGAGATCCCGGCTCACAGATCCTTCGGCTGAATCACGCCGAAGCCCCCATGGTTGCGGCGGTACACCACCTGAACCTGGCCGCTGCCGGCTTCGCGAAACACGAAGAAGTCGTGGTCGATCAGATCGAGCTGGTGCAGGGCCTCCTCCAGCTCCATCGGCGGCATGGCGAAGTACTTGCGCCGCACGCCCCGGCTGGGGAGTTCGGGCTCCTTGCCGTCGGTGAGGCTCTGGCCGGGGGGGGGCAGGGTGGCGGCGCCGGCCTCCTCGGCGGCGGCGGAGCGGTGCACCGGTCCCTGGGTGCGGTGCTGGATGCGGTCCTTGTAGCGATTCAGCTGGCGGCTCAGCTTCGAGGCCACCATGTCGATGCTGGCGTAGAGATTCTCACTGCGTTCCTGGGCGCGGATCACCATGCCGTTGGCAAACACCGTGACCTCGGCGGTCTGCTGCGGAACCCGCGGGTTACGGGCTACCGAGAGATGCACGTCGGCTTCCTTCACCATCCCCTCAAAATGGTTGATGGCGCGGCTCAGTTTGGATTCGGTGTAATCACGGATGGCGGGGGTGACATCCAGATTGCGGCCATGGATCAGCAGTTTCATGGGTTGCCAACCGCCCCGCGGAACGTCAGAAGTCGCGAGGGTCTTGGCTGGTTCCACGCTAGGAACGGTGCCCGATGGACACCAAACGCTCCGCAATCCTTTATGAACCGCCCGGCCCGGTGCCGTTTCCTCGGGCCTGGGCCTGGCAGCGGCAGCTCCAGGAGCGGCTGCTGGCCGATCCGGAGTCGCCGGAGGCGGTGCTGTTGCTGGAGCATGAACCCTGTTACACCCTGGGCCGTGGCGCGAGCACGGCCCACCTTCGTTTTGATCCGGCCGCTCCTCCGCTGCCCCTCCATCGCATCGACCGCGGCGGCGAGGTGACCCACCATGCCCCCGGCCAGTTGGTGCTCTATCCGGTCTTGAACCTGCAGCGCCATGGCGCCGACCTGCACCGCTACCTGCGCGATCTCGAGCAGGTGGTGATCGATCTGCTCGCCGAGCTGGACCTGTCGGGCGAACGCTGCCCAGGCCGCACCGGGGTCTGGCTGGAGGGACGCAAGCTGGCGGCAATCGGCGTGGGTGCCCGCCGCTGGATCAGCCAGCACGGCCTGGCCCTCAATGTGGATGGCTCTGTGGAGGGTTTCGCGGCGATCGTGCCCTGCGGCATTGCCGACCGTCCGGTGGGGCGCCTGGCTGACTGGCGGCCGGATCTCACCTGCCGCGATGTGGCGCCAGGGCTGCTGGACCAGCTGGAGCGGCGCTTCGGCCTGCGACTGCGGCCGCCGCGGGCGGGCGAGGAGCTGGAGGTGGATGGGGCAGCCAGCGGTGGCTCCGAAGGAGGAGATGGCGCAACCCCTTACGGGGCAGAGGCGCCTGAGAACCCTGGCGCCTGAGAACCCTGGCCTCTGAACTCTGAACTCTGGGCCGCGGGTTGTGACCCTTGCGAGCCGGTCGCCACCGCCTTCGCCGCCAGAGCGCTAACCCCCCGATCCCCCGTGCCGACCCGCGCCCTCGCCGCCCGACGCGGATCCGTGGCACCCTTTGGGCCGCTGTCTGGCCCGCCGCTGCCATGCCGTCTGCCGCCACGCCCACCGCTGAGATTCACTGGGTCGCCGATGGGCCCGATCGCAGCGCCCTGGCCTTGCGGCATGACTGGTCCGACCTGCAGGGGCTTGAGCAGCTCTGGCCCCAGCTGGAGCACCGCCATGGCAACGATCCTGCCCTGGAGGCCCCCCACCTGCGGCCCCCGGTGACCCTGAGCTTCCGCCAGCTCCGGCAGGGTATCGAAACCGCCGCCAGCGGCTTCACCTCCCTTGGGGTGGCCAGCGGCGATGTGGTGGCCCTGTTCGCCGAGAACGGCCCGCGCTGGCTGCTGGCCGACCAGGGATTGATGCGCGCCGGGGCGGCTGATGCAGTGCGGGGCAGTGCGGCGCCGGTGGAGGAGCTGCGTTACATCCTGGCCGACTCGGGTGCCATCGGCCTGGTGGTGGAATCGGCGGGCCTGCTGGATCGGCTGGCCCTCGATCCGGCCCAGCGCGGGCGGTTGCGGTTTGTGGTGGTGCTGGAGGGAGAGGTGCCGGCCGACTGGGGCGCGGCCACGCCCGTGGATCCCGGCAGCGCTGCCGGCGAGGCGTCCGTCGCCGGAGATCCGGAGGCGGCGGCTACCCCCCCTTGCCTCGCCTGGGACCAGCTCCTGGAGCGGGGTGCTGCCCAGCCGCCGCCGCCCTGGCCCGAGGGAGGCCCCCAGCGCCTGGCCACCCTCCTCTACACCTCCGGCACCACCGGCGAACCAAAGGGCGTTCCCCTTAGCCACGCCAACCTGCTGCACCAGCTGCAGAACCTCGGCGTGGCGGTGGCGCCCCGGGCGGGCGATCGGGTGCTGAGCATCCTGCCGATCTGGCACGCCTACGAGCGCAGCGCCGAGTATTTCCTCCTCGCCTGCGGCGCCTGCCAGACCTACACCGGCCTTAAACAGTTCCGCACCGATCTGCAGAAGGTTCGGCCCCAATACATGATCAGCGTGCCGCGCATCTGGGAGGCGATCTACGCCGGCTTCGAGGATGCGCTGGCCGCCATGCCGGCCTCGCGGCGTCGCCTGCTGGAACTTGGCCTGGCCAACAGCGGCCGCTTTCATCTCTGCCGCCGCACGGCCCTCAACCTCACCCTGGCTCCGGAGGGCGCCGGCGGCCGCCTCCTGGCCGGGGCGGAGGCTGCCCTGCGTTGGCCGCTGCATGGCCTGGCTGGTGCCCTGCTCTGGCCGAAGGTGCGTCAGCAGCTCGTGGGTGGCGAGCTGCGCGCCGCCATCAGCGGCGGCGGGGCCCTTCCGATCCATGTGGATGGCTTCTTCGAGGCCGTGGGGATTGAGCTGCTGGTGGGCTATGGCCTCACCGAGACCTCCCCGGTGCTCACTTGCCGGCGGCCCTGGGCGAACCGCCGCGGCAGTGCCGGTCGGCCGCTCGAGGGCACCGGCCTCAAGATCGTGGATCCCGAGAGCCACCGCACCCTGGCGCTCGGGGAGCGGGGCCTGGTGCTGGCCCGGGGCCCCCAGGTGATGGCCGGCTACTTCGGCAAGCCCGAGGCCACCGCCAAAGCGATCGATGGCGAGGGCTGGTTCGACACCGGCGATCTGGGCCTGTTGCTGGCCGACGGCAGCCTGGTGCTCACCGGCCGCGCCAAGGACACGATCGTGCTGAGCAGCGGCGAGAACATCGAGCCGGGGCCCCTGGAGGAGGCCCTGGCGGCTTCCCCCCTGATCGAGCAGGTGATGCTGGTGGGGCAGGACCGCAAGCAACTGGGCGCCCTGCTTGTGCCCCGGGCCGAGCCCCTGCAGGCCTGGGCTGAGGGTCAGGGTCTGTCCCTTCCCCAGGGGGCCCAGGGCGAAGGCGCGGATCCGGCCCTGCTGAAGGCCATTACCCGCGAATGCAACCGGGTGCTGGCGGCCCGGCCTGGATCGCGGCCCGATGAGCGGCTGGCGGGGGTGGCGCTGGTGGCGCCTTTCACGATTGAGAGCGGGTTGCTCACCCAGACCCTCAAGCAGCGGCGCGATCGCATCACCGCCCGCGATCAAGCCGCCATCGCCGCCCTCTACGGCGAGGGCTAAGGGTCGGGGGGGGGAACGGCCATCCGCCCTGGTGGCCCGGTTGACCCCTGAGCGGCAGGCTGACAGCCTGAGCGCTGCGTTTTTCTTCCCATGGCCGACGGCAGCTCCATCACGATCAAGCGGAACATCACCGTGCGGGCCGTGGTCACGCCCCGCTGGAAGGAGGATGCCGAGCGCGAACTCAGCGGTGCCCTGGCCAACCTCGACCAGCAGCTGGCCCAGCTGGAGCAGGAGGGTCAGCAGGTGATCGATGAGATCCGTCGCCAGAGCGCCAACCCCCTCGATCCCCGTGTTCAGGAGCAGGTGGGCTCGGTGCAGCAGCAGGTGGCCGCCAAGCGGGCCGAGATCGAGGAACAGAAGCGCCAGGTTCTCGAGCAGCAGCGCCAGGTGCGCGATCTGGAGTTCGAGCAGGTGGTGGAGCAGGGCCAGATCGAGAGCTTCTGCGATGTGAATGTCGGCGACAACCTTGTGCAGAAGCTCCAGGCGGCCGTACTGGTGCGCGACGGCGTGATCGAGTCGATCGAGAGCCCCTCCTGAGCCCGATCGCAGGCGCCTGGCCGCGTTCCGGCCGAGGTTGGTTGTCCCGGCCCCGACTCTTCGGGGTCGGGTTTTCTTTTTGGCTGGAGAAGGGTTCCTCCGCGGGGGCCGAAGACTTCGGGTCGTGGTTCAGTCGGCTGTTCCGGGAGCTCCCAGCACGCTTTGGATCCTCGGGGCTGAGGACTGGGCCGTTCTGGGATCCGCTGGGACCGTCTGGATCATCGGGGTCGTTCAGGGGCCGACCGAATGCTCTGGATCTTCGGGGCCGACGCCCTAGGCCGATGCGGGGGGGGGATCACGACGCTGAGGCTGACCTTGCACGGTTGGCTCCCCGAGGGCGGACCCGTGGCCCGGCGGCTGAGCTGGAGATGGAGCTCTGGTCCGGCCTGGATTGGTGATGGGTCTGAAGGCCAGGCTCCTAGAGCAGCCGCGAAGGGCAGCAGACGCCGATCTCGCGGGTCCTGCGATGCCCGTAAGGGCCCGTCAGGCACGGAAGCCGGGGCGACGAGCCGCGTAAAGTCGCGCCCAATCCCGCGGGACCTTGACGTTGGCCACCCACGAAATCTTCATGCCCGCCCTTAGCTCCACCATGACGGAGGGCAAGATCGTGGAGTGGCTCAAGCAACCCGGCGACAAGGTCGAGCGGGGTGAGTCGGTGCTCGTGGTCGAGTCCGACAAGGCCGACATGGATGTCGAGTCGTTCAACGAGGGTTTTCTGGCCGCCGTGCTGATGCCCGCCGGCGGCACCGCGCCGGTGGGCGAAACGATCGGTTTGATCGTGGAGACCCAGGCCGAGATTGCCGAGGTGCAGGCCAAGGCCCCTGCCGCCCCGGCGGCGGCTCCTACTTCCGCAGCTCCCGCCCCCGCCCCGGCGCCGGTCGCTTCCGCACCTGCCCCAGCGCCTGCCGCCCCGGCCCCCGCCGCTCCGGTGGCCCCAGTCCCCGTGGTGGCGGTGGCAGCCCCCTCGGGCAACGGCAACGGCCGGGTGGTGGCCAGCCCCCGGGCCCGCAAGCTCGCCCAGCAGCTCGGGGTGGCCCTGGAAGCTCTGCGGGGCAGCGGTCCCCACGGCCGCATCCAGGCGGAAGACGTGCTCGCCGCCACCGGCCAGCCGGTGAGCGTGCCCCGGGTTGCGGAGGGATCGGGTCCTGCCGTGGCCGTTGCCGCCGCCGGCAATGGTGGAGCCCCCGCCGCGGCAGCTTCCCCGGCCGGCCAAGCCTTCGGCCGCCCCGGCGACACCGTGGCCTTCAACACCCTCCAGCAGGCGGTGAACCGCAACATGGTGGCCAGCCTGCAGGTGCCCGCGTTCCGGGTGGGCTACACGATCAACACCGACAAGCTGGATGCCTTCTACAAGCAGGTGAAGGCCAAGGGCGTCACGATGACGGCCTTGCTGGCCAAAGCCGCCGCCGTGACCTTGGCCCGCCATCCCCAGGTGAACGCTGCCACCACCGAGGCCGGCATGGCCTATCCCGCCTCCATCAATGTGGCGATCGCCGTGGCCATGGAGGATGGCGGCCTGATCACGCCGGTGCTGGCCGCCGCCGATCGCACCGACCTCTACAGCCTCTCCCGCTCCTGGGCCGATCTGGTGGAGCGTGCCCGCGCCAAGCAGCTCAAGCCCGAGGAATACAGCACCGGCACCTTCACCCTCTCCAACCTGGGCATGTTCGGAGTCGATCGCTTCGACGCGATCCTCCCTCCCGGCACCGGCGCGATCCTCGCGGTGGCCGCCTCCCGTCCCACCGTGGTGGCCGGCAAGGATGGCTCAATCAGCGTGAAGCGGCAGATGCAGGTGAACCTCACCTGCGACCACCGCACCATCTACGGGGCCCATGCCGCCGCCTTCCTCAAGGATCTCGCCCTGCTGATCGAGACCAATCCGGAAAGCCTGGCGCTCTGAGTTGGACAGCCTGCCGCTCTGATTTCTGTGGCGCCCTGAGTTCCACTCCCCCCGTCCGGATGTTGTTCCCGCAGCTGCGCGACACGGAGCAGCGGCTGCCCTCAGGCCCACCATCCCCTGCCCATGACCAGCAAGGTTCTAGAACCGCGGGATCGGGACCCCAGATCCCCCGATCCGGCAGATCTCAGCCTGTCGAGCTACAGCTACGACCTGCCCGAGACCTCCATCGCCCAGCGGCCGGTGGAACCCCGCCATATGGCACGAATGCTGGCGGTGCCCCCCTGCTCGGCATCCGCCACCGCTTCAGGCGCCGATGAGCCCGCTCCGCCGCGCCACCTGTCGGTCTGGGATCTCCAGAACGAGCTCCGCCCGGGCGATCTGCTGGTGGTGAACAACACCCGGGTGCTCAGGGCCCGGCTTCAGGCCCGCCGGCCCACGGGCGGATTGGTGGAGCTCCTGGTACTTGAGCCCGCCGGCCTGGCCACGCCCCTGGTGGCCTCCTTCACCCCGGCACCCTCCGACTGGCTCTGCCTGGCCCGTCCGGCCCGGCGCCTCCGGCCGGGGGAGGTGCTGCTGCTGGAGCAGGCAGATCAACCCCCCGTGCCACTCGAGATCGTGGCGGTGGATGGGGCCAGCGGCGGCCGGGTGGTGCGCTTCCCACCCGACTGCACCAGCCCCGAGGCGATTGAGGCCCTGCTCGAGCGCTACGGGGAGATGCCTTTGCCCCCCTACATCCGCCAGCACGATCCCTCCGACCGGGAGCGCTACCAGACCCGGTTCGCCAGCCGCCCCGGCGCGGTGGCCGCCCCCACCGCCGGCCTGCACCTCAGCGATGAGCTGTTGGCCGCTCTGGAGGCCCGCGGTGTGCAGCGGGCCTGCGTGACCCTGCATGTGGGCCTAGGCACCTTCCGCCCCGTCGAGACCGAGGACCTCAGCCAGCTCACTCTGCACAGCGAATGGGTGGAGGTGGGATCGGAGTTGGTCGAGGCGGTGGATGCGTGTCGCCGCCGTGGCGGCCGGGTGATCGCGATCGGCACCACCAGTGTGCGCAGCCTGGAAGGGGTGGCTGCCCTGCATGGTGGAAGACTGTTGCCTTTTGCGGGGCCTGTGAACCTGGTTATTCAGCCCGGCTTCCGTTTCACGGTGGTGCAGGGGCTGCTCACCAACTTCCATCTGCCGAAAAGTTCCCTGCTGCTGCTGGTGAGCGCCCTGATCGGCCGCCGTCAGCTCCTGGCCATTTATCACGAAGCGATCACGACGGGCTACCGCTTTTACTCCTACGGCGATGCCATGTGGATCGCTCCCGAGGCGGTCCTGCCCGTCGTAAGGGCTTGAATCCGTCGCCGCACGTCCGACGACTTCGCACCCGTGATCAGTGGGTGAAGCTGTAGGCGATGCCTGCGAGCACAAAGGCCACGAACACCATCTCAAGCAGGTCGGGGCCTTCCTTGTTGTTCATCGGAATGCAGGCATCGTGGCGATCCTCGAACACATCCCGTTGGGAGGGATCCTGGCACCCGAGTGCTCATGGACGCCGCACCTTGATGTCGTCTTCCGGCTTCGGCAGCTTTTCGTAGCGGTTCGCACCCGGCAACCAGAACGCAAACAGCAACAGCAGGATCGAGAGGGGCTGGCCGCGTTCGTTGCTGATCACCGCCACGATGGATGCAACACTGAGAAGCCGCAGGCACAAGGCCCAGACCTCATCCCGTTCGGAGTTGCTGCGGGCCAGAAGCATCCAGGCGGCCAGCAGAAGCAGCAGGTCGACCAGCAACTCCATGGGGTTCCCGCAGAGGGGATGGGTGAGGCTCCAAACCTAGGCAGGTCAGAAGATGGTTTCAGGATCGGTGTCGCTGTCACCACCCTGTCAGCTCTGGTTGAAGCATCGTCGGTTGACCCCCTGCACCCTTGAAAGGGTGAACAGGGGGCTGCGCGACAGATGGCGCAATCAGGCCGCAGCCAGGTTGGCGGCCACGAAGTCCCAGTTCACCAGCTTGTCGAGGAAGGTGGTGATGTAATCGGGCCGGCGGTTCTGGTAGTCGAGGTAATAGGCGTGCTCCCACACGTCCATGGTGAGCAGAGCCTTCTGGCCATGGGCCAGGGGCAGATCGGCGTTGCCGGTTTTGGTCACCTTGAGAGTGCCGTTGTCGAGCACCAGCCAGGCCCAGCCGCTGCCGAACTGGGTGGCGCCGGCCGCCTTGAACTGCTCAACAAAGGCCTCGAAGCTGCCGAAATCGGCGATGATCTTGTCGAGCAGGGCGCCGCTCGGGGTGCCGCCGCCACCGGGCTTGATGCCCTGCCAGTAGAAGGTGTGGTTCCACACCTGGGCAGCGTTGTTGAACACACCGGCCTTGCCGGCATCACCGGCCACTGCCAGGATCGTGTCCTCCAGGCCCTTCCCTTCCAGATCGGTGCCCGCCACCAGGTTGTTGAGGTTGGTCACGTAGGCGTTGTGGTGCTTGCCGTGGTGGAACTCCAGGGTCTGGCGAGAGATGTGGGGCTCGAGCGCATCCAGGTCGAAGGGCAGCGCGGGGAGCTGGTGAGCCATGGTTTGGGAATGGGGGAATGGGGAGAATCGGGTTGCGTCGGTCGGAAGCTGGACGACCTCGGGCGGCAGAGCGCTCGAACCGAAGGCTGCCGTATCCATGGATCGTTCCGAGCCAGGGATCCTGGCGGCATCTTAATGATCCTCTTGGCGCACCCTGGGGGCTGGTTGGGCTGATCGCCCATCGGCCCATTGGCGACTTGGATTGAGGTGTAGGTGGACCTCGGTTGCGGTTCAGGTGCGCTTCTCAGATGCGCCTCGGATGAGCCTCCGATTGACCATCGGGACTGCCTGGATTGCGCACTCGATGGCGCTTCGGGTTGGCCTCGGAATTGGCGAAAGCTTCGCCCCGGGGGCAGGCTTTGGGTTGATTTCCGATCGAAGTGCCGCAATCAGCGATCGATCGATCCAATCGTCGAGCCTCGATCGTTCGCGGATCGCGGATCGCGGATCGCGGATCGCGGATCGGGGATCGCGGATCGGGGCTCGACGATTGACGTGAGCCTCGGCCGGTCCTGCGCAGGAGCTGTGATTCAGCCGCCGACCTTGAGCAGTTCCACCTCGAAGAGCAAGGTGGCATCGGGAGGGATCACGCCACCGGCCCCACGGGAGCCGTAGCCCAGATCGGGCGGGATCACCAGCTTGCGCTTGCCACCCACCTTCATGCCCGCCACACCTTCGTCCCAGCCCTTGATCACCTGACCACCGCCGAGCCGGAAGCTGAACGGCCCCCGGCCGTAGCTGCTGTCGAATTCCTTGCCATTGGTGAGGCTGCCGCGGTAGTTCACGCTCACGGTCTGGCCGGCCACGGCTTCAGCGCCACTGCCCACCTCCAGATCCGTGATGCGCAGTCCGCTGGGGGTGACCCGCTCCTTGGGAGCGCTGAGGTCGCCACCGAGGGCGGCGGCGGAGGCGAGCTGGTCGCCGTTGCCGGCTGGGGTCTGGGGGGCCATGGTGAACAGCAGGGGATTGGGGTCTTCGGGATCGAGTTCAAACGGGGACTGCACCGTCTGGCGCTGGGCCGCGGCCGTCTGTGCCGGGCGGCTGATGGCCTCAAAGGTCGCCGAGGCGGTCGGTGCGGCCGCCACCACCGTGGATGGGGCCATCAGCTGGCTCACAAAGGCCACCATCAGGCAAGCCAGGCAGACGGCTGAGCTGATCAGGATGTCGCGCAAGTCGGAACCTGGTGCAGGGCTTGGATTCTGGCATTGGCGGGTCGGCACAGCCGGCGAGGCTGGTGGGCTCGGTTGCCGTGACGGTGGAGTCGGTTGCCGTTCTGCCGCGGCAGTTCCGCTCCAGGGGGACTGGTCAGTCCACCCAGTCGCTGGAGCCCTGCCGCTGCCGCAGCGCCTGTTCAAGCCGATCGATACGACCCCGCAGTTCGTCGACCTCCCGCTGGCGAGCCAGCCCGAGATCCTGCAGCAACTGGTCGCGGTTGCGCTCCAGCTGCCGCTCCGCCTGCTGCTCGAGTTCGGGGGTTTCGCCCCGCAGCGCCTTGAGCACGTCATCCACCAGCGCCGAGGCCTGGGTGGGATCGAGCTGGCCGCTCATGACCCAGTCCTGGCTGACATTGCGGAGGCGGTCCGCCACCAGCGATGTGGTGCCGAGGCCGCGCAGCAGCAGCATCTGCAGCAGATTGCCTTGATCCATGGTGGTTGCCGGTGGAGGTTGGTGGTGGTGGTTCGGGTGGGGGGAGCCTGGCAAGGTCTGCGCTGGGGCAGATTGGCGCCGACCTGAGCGTGGTCGTTTCTGGACTCCGGTGCCATGGGCGATGACCGCCACCCGGCCCCCGGGGGTGGCGCCAGCCGCCAGGCACTCCTGGCTCTGGTCGCGGGGGCCTGGGCGGGCCTGACTCTGCCGCCGTTAGGGTTTCCCCCTCTGCTTTGGCCGGCTCTGGCGGTGCTTTGGGCGCTGGCCGGTGATCCGCCTCGGTCTCGTTCGCTGCCGGGATCGGCGGCAAGCTCCGCGTCCTCCTCGGGGCCGCTGGTCACGGCAAGCTCCGTGCCATTCCCGTCGCCGGACTCACGTCAGGGCACGGGGGTGAGCGGGCATTGTCCTGGCCTGCTCTGGGGGCTGGCCGCGGTTCTGGTCAGCCACCGTTGGTTGCTCTGGCTCCATCCGCTCGACTGGGTCGGGGTGCCGGGCCCCCTGAGCCTGCCGGTCTGCCTGCTGCTGTGGGGCGCTTGCGGCCTTGCTGGGGGGCTGCTCGTGGAGGTCTGGCTCCGCCTGGTGCGATGGGCGGAGCCGACCCGGTTCTCCACCGCCCTGGGGGCCGCCTGCCTCTGGGGCCTGGCGGAGGTCCTGCTGGCCCGGAATCCGCTCTTCTGGATCGGTCTCGGCGGAGGCGCGCTGCCAGGCGATCCGGCCTTGGCCGGGCTGGCCGCCCTCGGCGGTGCCGGGCTCGTGGCGGCGCTGCAGTTGCTGGTGGGCTGGTGTCTGTGGCGGCTGGTGCGATCCCAGGGCGGGCGCCGGGGGTGGCTGGTGCTAGCGGTCCTGCTGGTGCTCGGCTCCCATTTGCTGGGTCTGGCGGCCCTTGCCCCGGTGACCGCGGAGCTGGAGGCTCAGGCTCTGGAACCGGGGGATGGTCATTCCCCTGGCCCTGTTGCCGCTGCGGCAGGCCCGATCAGGGCTTCACCGGCGCACCTGCCCTCAGCCGGACAGCCCGTGAGTCAACCAACCGGCCCCGGGCGGCTGGAGCGCCTGCTGGTGCTTCAACCCGCCATTCCCACCCGCCACAAATTCGAGGTCGTGCAGCAGCGGCTCCTGCTCGATCAACTGGCCCATGCTCAACGCCGTAGCGCCGACTTGCCGGAGCATGAGCGGCCGCAGAGCCTGCTGCTTCCCGAGGGCGCGCTGGCGCTGGGACAACCCTTGCCGGAGATCCCGGCCGTGGAGGTGCTCAGCGGCGGTTTCCGTCAGGAAGGCACCACGCTTCACAGCAGTCTGCTGCGCTTTGAGCCGGGACAGCGGGATCCGGTCGGTTGGGTGGACAAGCACCGGCTGGTGCCCCTCGGGGAGTGGGTGCCCCTGGCCGATCTCTGGCGCTGGAGCGGTCTCTCCGCCGTGGGGGGGCTGGAGCCCGGCGGGCCTGATCGTCTGCTGAGCCGGCCGGCCGGGCCGATCGGCGTGGCGATCTGCTACGAGATCGCCGATGGCATCGCCCTGGCCCGCGCCAGCAGGGAAGGGGCCACCTGGCTGTTGGCCAGTGCCAACCTCGATCCTTATCCCGCCCAGTTGCAGCAGCAGTTCCTGGCCCTTGCTCGTCTGAGGGCGATTGAAACGGGCCGCTGGCTGGTGAGTGCGGCCAACACGGGCCCCAGCGTGCTCGTGGATGCCTCCGGCCGGATCCGGGCCGCGTTGCCGACCGGCCAGGGCACAAGCGGGGTGTTCACGCTCCAGGCCCGCAGAGCTCTCACCCCCTACGACCGCTGGGGTGAGATGCCACTGCTGATCGGTCTGTTGGTCGCCATCGCCCTGGCGCTTGGCACCCGTCTGGGCGGCGGCTCCGGGCCAGGCGAGATCAGGCGCCGAAAGCCACCTGACAGGCGGCGTTGAGCAATTGGGCCTCGGTGCCGCTGGAGGGCTCCTGTCCGTTCAGGGTGCCGGAGCGGCAGTCGGCACTGATCTGGCGAGATTCGACCCCGTCGTTCACCTCGAAGCTCACCGCCTGATCGTCACTGGGCTCCACGCTGTTGAAATAAAGCTGATAGGTGGTGTCCGGCACCACGATGGTGGTCTGACTCGCGGCGATGGCATCGTTCACCGCGTTGTTGATCACCGCGGCGGTGGCCAGGGTGCTGAGCCCCCAGGCCGCCGATCTCACCCCCCACCAGCTCCAGCTGGGGGTGTTCCAGCCGCCGTACCAGCCCCAGTTCCAGGGGCGGGCCGCGTTCCAGCCGGGCCTCACCCAGCCAGGCCAGTAGTTGTTGTAGCGGTCATAGGCGCGGTCCACCCGCTTGCCTAGATCGTTCAGGTTGTCGTTGATGTTGTAGCGCCGATTATTCCAACGGTCGCTCAACTTGTCACGGTTCTCGTTCCACTTGTCACGGTTCTCGTTGAGTGTGGTGCGACGGTCGTTCCAGCCATTTTCGATCCTGTCGCGGGCACGGTCCCAGTCGTTGAGGTTGTTATCCCGAATCTGATCCCGCCTGCGGTTCCAGTCATCGCGGTTCCGGTTGTCGCGGTTCCAGTTGGCCATGCGCTCGCGGGCCGCGTCCCGATTGCCGTTGGCCATCCTGTCCTGTAGGGCCTGGCGGTGGCTGCCATCACCGCCGCGGTTGCCGAGGTTGGTGCGATCGAAGCTTTTGCGTTCAAACGATGTGCGATCCAGCGAGGGTCGGACCCGATCCGGCCGATTCACCGTGTCCCGGCTCCAGCCGCCGCTGGGCTTGCGGTTGCCCCGATCAAAGCTGCGCGGTGCCCGGTCCATGCCGGTGTTGGCCCGCTGGACCCGACCACCGCCCCGGTCTCCCCCTCGGCCACCACCTCCGCGTCCGCCGCCGCCGTGTCCGCCACCGCCTCGGGCCAGCTCCAGTCCCATCCCGGGCTGGGCTTCAAGGGTGAAAGGCGTTGCCGCGGCGCCCGAAGGCATGCCCACCCAGCTTCCCGCTGAACTCGGGGCCATGGCGGTGGGCGGGAGTGTGCCCGCCTGGGCGGGCGGCAGCATCAGAAGTGCCGCCAGAAGCAAGGGAATGCGGGTCATGGCGGTGGCTCCTCAGGGTGCGGTGGAGGGGCAGCCGTCGTCGTAGCAATAGGCGTTGATGCGCCCATCGCTGCCGAAGGTCACCTTGATCAGATCCCGGCCGTTGAGGGCGGCCCCCTTCTCCTGGCGGAGGCTGTTCAGATAGTTGGGGTTCACCACACACAGTTCGGTGCCGTTGAAGCACACGGTGTTGGCCGAGAGCCTGGCCGAGGCCGAGCTCAGGGGTTGCCAACTGCTGGTGGCGGCATCCCAGCGGCCCATCCGCACATAGGGATCCTCGCTGATGCCGATCACGGTCTCCCGTTTTCCGATCCGGTGGCGATACAGCGTCACGCTGCCCTGATCCACGGCCTCCACGATGCAGCGGCTGGAGGGCGCTCCGGCCACGCTGCAGAGGGTGGAGAGGGTGTAGAGCGGCTCGGCGTGCAGGGGCGCGCCATCGATCAGCAGCAGGCCGGCACTCATCAGCGCAGTGCCGGCAATCAGGGGAACCAGAGGGGGGCGACGCATCGACGTCAGGAGGGCTATCCCGTTTCTATGAGAGCGCCATCGCCCCGTCAGCCCCGATCGCGTCGCTTTTGCTGGATTGTTGCGTTGTCTGCCAACGGGCGCCTTTCTGATTGGACGCTTGCCGCTGATTACGCTGGTTCCGTTCTGAGCGTTGTCCGGGTTGTGGAGCGGATGATCCATTCCCTCGGATTTCCCCTTGGACACCTGCTGGGCATTGAGCCAAGCGAACTTGGCGATGAGCCAGGCAAACGGCCTCAGGATCCCCAGCGGAGTCGGCTGCCGCTTGGGGTGTACCCCAGATGAGCGAACCTTCCTGGTCGCTGCATCTGCTTTCGGAGCTCCTGTCCGCGTTCAACATCGAGGATCCCGATGCCCTTCGCAATGTGATCCATCGGGTCGGCGAGGCGGTCGACGCCGAGGTGGTGGCCGTTGTGGCTTCTGGTCGGTTGATCGACGCCATCGGGGTAGGGGCTGCGGATGCCGAGTTGCTCCTGGCCGCCGGTGGTCAGCGTCTCCAGCAGCTCACCCTCTCCAGCGGCATCCTTCACTGCCAATGGTCACCGCTCCACTCCTCGGAATGGTTGGTGGCAGGGCGACTGGCCCAGGCCTTCGATCTGGAGGAGCGCTCCTTACTCAGAGCGATGGCCCGCAGCATCGCCCTCAGCCTGCAGGTGTTGCGCTCGGTTGCCGCCGAGCGCCTGGCGCGGCGTGAGGCTGAGCAGCAGGCCACCCATGATTCCCTCACCGGTTTGCCGAACCGAGCCCAGGTGCTCTCTCGGTTGGAGGCTCTGCTGGATCAGGTGGATGGCACCTGTGGCAGGGGCTGTTCGGTGTTCTTCATCGACCTGGATCGTTTCAAGATCATCAATGACGCCCATGGCCATGCCGTGGGGGATCGCCTGCTGATCGCGATTGCCACCCGCCTGCGCCATCTCATGGGAGCCACCCATCTGGTGGGCCGACTTGGCGGCGATGAGTTTGTGGTGGTGACGGAGCATGTGGATCCGGACACTGTGGAAGTTCTGGCCCAGCGCGTGATCAATGCTGTGCGCGAACCGGTGGTGGTGCTGGGCAAGCCACTGGTCAGCGGGGCATCGCTCGGGATTGCGCTTTTCGCTCCAGGGGAAACGGCGGAGCGATTGATCGAGAACGCCGACATGGCGATGTATCGCGCCAAGCAGCAGGGGCGGGGGCGCTACTGCTTTTACGACGGGGCGATGCGTCGTGATGGCCAGCGGCGCGCCAGCCTGGAAGCCGATCTGCACCGCGCCCTTGCCAATGCTGAGATCGAGTGCCATCTGCAACCGATCGTCACGCTCCAGGCTGGGCAGCCACTGGTGGGATTTGAGGCCCTAGCCCGCTGGCGGCATCCACAGCATGGCTACCTCCAGCCGGCGGATTTCATTCCTCTGGCGGAGGAATCGGGGCTGATCGTGGCGATCGATAGCCAGGTGCTTGCCAAGGCCTGCGGTTTGATGGCCGGTTGGATCCAGCGCGGCCAATCCGATCTGCATCTTTCGGTGAATATCTCCAGTCGCAGCTTTCAGGATTCTGCCCTGGTTGAACGGGTTAAACATGTTCTGGCCTCAACCGGTATGCCCGTGAGTCAGCTTTATCTGGAAATCACCGAAACCGTTCTAGTCGATGATCTTGAGGCTACAAAATTGACGGTGGCTGGTCTGAATGCGATTGGGCTTCGCTTGGCGGTCGATGATTTTGGAACTGGCTATTCCTCACTGCGTTATCTGCGACGTTTCCCGATTGCGATTCTCAAGATCGATCGATCTTTTGTCGATGGTCTGGGCACTGACCGGGAGGATGAAGCGATCGTGGCTGCCGTGATCGGCCTGGCCAGAACCCTGGGCATCGCCGTGGTGGCGGAAGGCGTGGAGAGCAGCCTGCAATCGGATCACCTGCTCCGTCTGGGTTGTGGCTGGGCCCAGGGCTTTTATTATGGAGCTCCGCTCAGCCCAGCTGATGTGGAGAAAAGGCTGTTCAGCCCTGAAGAAGTGTTGCCATCAGCTCAACTTCACTGAATTCCATTCTCCGGATCGCCAAGCCAGGCTCGTGCTTCCTGCATGCTCCCCCGGTCAGTTGGCAGGGGCATGGACGCCAGCTGCCGTTGTTCATGGTGTGTGTCCACGACTGAGGTCCCATGGGCCAGTTGAACCCCGCTGTGCCGAAGCCATGAGCAGTGCATCGCCATGCGTCACCCGTGGCGCTCCGCCCCGGCCCAACCTTTTGGTTGTGAGTCGGCCATGAGGGAGCCTTCCTGGTCGCTCAATATGTTGGCGGAGGTGCTTTCGGCCTTCTCGGTGGATGAGCCGAATGCGATGGTGAATGTGGTTTTTCGTGTGGCCGAAAGCGTCGATGCAGAAGTTGCTGCCATCATTCGCGATGGCAAGGTTGTTCAATCTATAGGATTGGTTAATAGCGACATCGATGTTCTGTTGGGGTCGGCAAAGACTAAGAGTGAATTTGTTCCTATCGCTGGCAGTTTGTTTTATGCAAATTGGGCACCCCTTGGTCATGGCGACTATTTTGTAGTGGGTCGAATGAGCGTTGCTTTCGACCTTGAGGAGCGATCGCTGCTGAGGGCCATGGCTCGCAGTATCGAGTTAAGCTCTCAAGTTCTGATGGCCATGGAATCTGAGCGGCTGGCTAGTCGGATGCGCGAGGAATTGGCTTTGGCCGATAGCATCCAGAAGCGCATGCTCTGCGATGCTGATGAGCTGAGTGCACTGACCCCGGAGTTGGATGTTGCAGCCAGGGTTCTCCCCAGTAAGGAAGTGGGCGGTGACCTTTATGACTGGATCCCCTTGGGGACCCATCGGTACTGTTTCTGCATCGGTGATGTGGCCGGTAAAGGGGTGCCTGCCGCTTTGGTGATGAGCACTTGTCTCAGTCTTCTCCGTGCCTATGTGGAGGTGTATGACTCGCCTTCCGCCATCATGCGCCGCATTAACCAGCGCCTCTGTCACAACAATGAGAACTGCACATTCACCACCATGGTGATTGGTGTGATTGATGGCGAGAGTGGTGAAATGCATTATTGCAATGCTGGTCATAACCCCCCATTGGTTCAACGCAAGGCAGGTTTCGTTCAGTCACTGAATAAGGTGCATGGTCCGGCGGTTGGCATTCTTGATGGTGCGACCTATGGGGAGGATCGGGTTGTTCTTGAGGTTGGTGACAGCCTGCTGAGTTATACCGATGGAGCCAGTGAGGCCTTCAATCAGGTCAATCAGCGCTACGGCGTCGCCCGCCTGCAGGGTTTTGTTGAGCGCCATCCGGTGGTGGATGCCAAGCTCTTCCTGAATTCCCTCTGTGAAGACTTGCAGAGTTTTTCGCAGGGTGAGGCCAGTCATGACGACACAACCCTGCTGCTCTTTCGCCGAATTCCGCCCAAGCAAAAGCTGCTCAGCTCAGATGGAACAAAGATTTCTTTGCAGATCGATAATGATCTCTCGGCTGTTCATTCGCTTTCTGAGCAGATCAAGACGTATTGCCTGGTCAACAAGGTTTCTATGCGGACGACCCGCAAGTTGCTTGTTGTTATTGATGATTTGCTCAATAACACCATCACTTATGGATGCAAGGCGCTTGCTAGCCGGGCCGAGATCAGGTTGGGGGCCGGAAACTCACGAAGCCTGGCTGGCGTGCGGTGCCGTCTGGTCAGGTGGCACTCCTTCCGGCAGGGGGGTGAGGCTGGCTCCGAACACCCATTGATCATTCTGCTTTTCGGCCAGGATGAAGTGTTCAGAAACGATTTCGGAGCCATCGCTGCAGCGGGTGCGCAGCCGCAGGGGGTGTCCCAGCACCGTGGAGGTACCACTGGCCTGGAAGCGTGTGAAGCCGAGCTGGTGGGACATCAGAAAGGCTTCAGGAAGAATGTGGCCCAGGGGCGCTCCTACCAGATCGGCTTCACTCCAGCCATACACCTTCTGGAAGGCCGGATTCAGGGCCAGAACGATGCCTTGGTGGTCCGCCAGCACAAACGGAGCATCGCTGTTGCTGAGCTGCTCAATGGTTGGATTGTCAGCCATTGGGGCGAACCAGCTGAATGGACCTGACATTAAGGGGAAATGGTATGGGTTTGTGATGCTGGCGATGACGCTTTGAACGTTGATCCAGATCAGAAGGAATTCATAAAAAAACCCAGGCTTTGCCTGGGCTTCTAAAAATGGAGCCAAGCGGATTCGAACCGCTGACCCCCTGCATGCCATGCAGGTGCTCTACCAGCTGAGCTATGGCCCCGTTGATGCGAAAAGCTGTTCGGAAGGATGGTGGGAGAGCTGGAGAGGCTTTTCCCTTTCCGAATCGCTATGCCATGGGCTTTGGTAGGCCGCAGCCATTGCCTTTCGCTGTCTGAGCTTACTACGCGGTCTGCCCCCTTTAAGGGGCCACCGTGGTGCCGGTGGTGTTCTGTCACACCTGGCGCCACACGGCCATCAGCCGGCCCTGCACCTTCACCGCCTCGGCGGGCAGCACGATGGAGGCGTAGGCGGGGTTGGCCGCCTCCAGGCGGATCTCGCCGCCTACGCGATGAAAATGTTTCAGGGTGGTGCCGCTGCCACTCACCAGGGCGCACACAATGGTGCCGTTGCGCAGGCGGGCCGGATCGCTCACCGGCTCCATCAGCACCACGTCGCCATCGGCGATGTGGGCATCCACCATTGAGTCGCCATTCACGGTGAGCGCGAAGAGGCCGCGGGTGTCGAGCACTGGCGACAGGTCGAGCCGTTCCGCCACATCGTCGAAGGTTTCGATCAGGCCGCCGGCCGCCACCGCACCCAGCACCGGAATCCCCGCTGCCCGCTCTCCGAGTAGCTGAAGGGTGCGGGCCTGACCTTCCTGCCAGGTGATCCAGCCTTTCTGCTGCAGGTGACGCAGGCGGCTCTGGATCGGCGCCGGCGAGCGCAGCCCCATGGCTTCCATCATCTGACGGATGGAGGGGCTGTGGCGGTGCTGCTGGATGTAGCCTTCAAGCCAGTCGTAGAGCTCCTGCTGGGCGCTGGTGAGGGGCTCGGGGCTGGAGCTGGACGACGGGGCGAACACGAGCAGTACGGATGAACCACCCCTGTTTTGCCAGGTGTGGGCGATTTTGTCCAGGCCGGTCGGAGCTCTGGGCGCAGTCGACGGGACGAGTGGGACGACTCTGCTCGTGCGGGATGCATCGGCCTGCGTTGCCGCACGGACACCTTGGCTCAGTTCTCAGAGGCCTCCGAGCAGCGTCGCCAGCAGGGCCTGCTGGGCGTGGAGGCGGTTTTCCGCCTGGTCGAACACCCGGCTTGCGCTGCCTTCGATCACGCCGGCGCTGATCTCCTCGCCGCGGTGGGCCGGCAGGCAGTGCAACACGATGGCTTGGGGATCAGCCTCGCTGAGCAGCGCCTCATCGAGGCACCAGCCTGCGAAAGCCCGCTCCCTTTCGGCTTGTTCTTCTTCCTGGCCCATGGAGGCCCACACATCCGTGTAGAGGGCCTGGGCGCCCCGTACCGCCTCCAGGGGATCGTGCACCACCGTGATCTGGGCCTCCTGCACCGCCAGGGCCCGGGCCCGCTCCAGTACGGCCGGGTCGGGGGCGAAGTCCACCGGGCAGCCGATCCGCACATTCACCCCTAGCAGGGCGCCGCAGAGCATCAGGGAGTGGGCCACGTTGTTGCCGTCGCCCACGTAGGCCAGCGTCAGCCCCCGCAGCCGATCGAGATCGAGGCCTCCGGTGGGGGTGGCGGCGAAGGACTCCGCCAGGGTGAGGTAGTCGGCGAGGGCCTGGCAGGGGTGCTCCAGGTCGGTGAGGGCATTGATCACCGGGATTGAGGCCCAGTGGGCATAGGCCTCCAGATCGGCCTGGGCGAAGGTGCGGATCGCCAGGGCATCGCAGTAGCGGCTCAGCACCCTGGCCGTGTCGGCCACCGGTTCGCCCCGGCCCACCTGGGTCACGATCGGCAGCAGGTCGATGGTTTGACCGCCCAGCCGCGCCATGGCCACGGTGAAGCTAACCCGAGTGCGGGTGGAGGCCTTGCTGAAGATCAGGCCCAGCACCTTGCCGCCGAGGTCGATCCGACGCCTTGCTGCCTTGAGATCGGCCGCCAACTCCAGCAGGGCAAGGGTCTGCTCCGGGGTCAGGTCGGAGGAGGAGAGGAGATCGCCGCCGGCTAGACCCACCAGGGGGGCCTGGGCATCGGTTGCCGCAGCTTTGGAGGGCATGGCGGGCATGGGCCCATCTCAAAGAACCCTTATCCGGGATCAGCCTGCCCGCCGTCAAGGGGGCAGGCCAGATTTTTACGCCGAATCCGCGAGTCCTATGGATCCTGGGCGCTTGCTCAAGCCGCCACCGCCTGCAGGGCCGCTTCCGCGGGCAGGGTGCTGGAGGCCAGTAGATCCTTGAGTTCATCCCCCTCAATCACCTCCTTCTCAAGGATCTTGTGGGAGATGGAATCGAGCAGCTCGCGGTTGTGGCGCAGGATCGACAGGGCCCGGTCGTGGGCGCGGTCCACCAAACCCCGCACCTCCCGGTCGATGGCTTGGGCGGTGGCATCGCTCACGGAGCGGCGGGGGTTGTTGTTGCCACCCAGGAAGCGGCCACCCCCCTGCTTGTCGTAGGCGAGGGGGCCGAGGGTGTCGCTCATGCCGAAGGTGCCCACCATCTGCTCGGCGATGTCGGTGGCGCGCTGCAGGTCGTTGGCGGCGCCGGTGGTGACCTCGCCAAAGACGATCT
>Ga0114973_10000187_pt1 | contig 43637 bp, 42 predicted proteins | sample M_140807_MF_Meta_FD_87025 | JGI IMG/M metagenome (GOLD analysis project Ga0114973, IMG submission 87025) | Freshwater microbial communities from Lake Montjoie, Canada to study carbon cycling - M_140807_MF_MetaG | ecosystem: Environmental > Aquatic > Freshwater > Lake | place: Lake Montjoie... | reverse complement strand
GTTATAATCAGGGTGGATCGATGCCATTGCTGCACATTGTTCTGCTGAAAGCTCGTCGATTTTTGTTGTCGAGATACCGTCATAGATTTGATCGATAACTTTCATTACTAAACTCGTATAATTGAGTTGTTTTATATTGCCTTCTAGACCTAGTATTTTTATGCGATTTAAAATTTTGTCAAATGAAACTATCTCACGAGTTCCACTGCGTTTTGTAACATACATTTCTTCGTCGATTGTGTTTTGTGAAGACATTTTGTAACTATGTATTTAATAATATTACAAAATAAATTTTATATTGTTTTGTTTTGTTTATATAATATTGCTTGGTTGATTTATTATATAAACATGGTGTTATTTAGTATTTAGTGACGTCTTTGGGTTTTGGATTTTTTTGATTTCTTGGTGCGCTTGGATTTTTTGGATTTTTTGGATTTTTTACCTCCCATTTTAACTGGATTTTGGCATTCATCATAATCTTTTTTTGCTTTATCCAATATATTTTTTTTTTCTTTACATTCTTCTTTTGTTACATCTGGTGTTGATGCCGATGTCGATGTCGATGCTTGCGCTGGGTTTTGATTGGTAAACAAACTTTTAATATAATCCATTTTATGAAAAAATTGCTATATCATATATTGACAAAATATTTCTAAATACCCATATCAAATAGTATTCCCATCCTCGTCCAATTTGATCAAACACATCCTATTCACAACCGGCATATTTTTAACGCTATAACTAGTTGAATCACTATTATTAGACACCTCTATCATATTTTTTGCAAGTCTTTTTTTGGGTGCTCTATGTTCATACCCTTCAACGCGTTCTTTCAAAATCGTATTCCATACTTGATGTATTTTTGGTATGGCGTCTTCAAACCATTCCCTATTTCTTGGAATATAAACACATGAAAATTCTTCTAAATACCAATAATGTGTATCAAATAATACCATATTGTTGGATTTTTGTATTTCTTTTTGTTGTTGTCTCCATTCATCGAGTGCAACTTTAGTAAGTGGCGCATCAACATCCAAATAAACATATAAAGGTGTGTTCGATTTTACTTGTTGATTTATCAATACGCGTTCAGTAAAGCATAAAATCACACCTTTATATTCATGGGTTTGGTCCTCATGGAATGCGTCCTCGTTTGGATATTCTAAAAATCTGGTTTCTACAAAATCACAATCGTCTAAATCACATACCTCCATCTGTATTTGTGTTTGGACCCAATATTCCTCCTTTGGAATACCAGTGATTTCACGATTTACTATATTTTTTATTTCTACCATACGACCATAACGGTTATTAGATGGATCTATATTGATACCATCAGGTGATGCACCTATATATTGATATCGCGGATGTTGAATACAACCGAATTCACCCAGTTTGGTATTATACATATGTTCATAAACCATTACAGTAACTGGTTCGTATTTGTTACCCCAATGCATAGCTGAATTTGTATTATTTCCGTAATTTGATTGAGCCATGGAAAATGGTGCACATTTTTCGTATATTAGACTATTGATATTCGTTTCTGTACTAACGGCCTTCCATAAATTACTCGCGCTTATTATATTATATCGAAATTTATACCATTCCTCGGTTTTCTGTTTTGGTTGTGGAATATTTTGGAGTGCCACGATTTTTGTACGGAGTTTTTCGACGTCGACCGTTGGCATTGATAACATACTAGTGTATGAAACCGACCGTCTTTTATGGTTTGAAAATCCCAAATAGCTATCGAGAACGGTTTCAACAAATTCATGAATATCATCATAGTCTTCAATATCACATAGTTGTCCATTAGACATGTCTTGATAAATAACAGTACTTATATGTTCGACCATGTCTGAATAAAAATTTGGTGATGCCATTGAAAGTATGTATATGCGATGATAGTGTTCGAATAATTCATAGATTGTATCGATTAATACGATAGTGTCCTCCTCGTCTAATAAATCTATGAATGATTCGTTTATTTCAATAACAGATTGTGTTTCGCTTTCAGAGCTAGCATCTGATTCCGTTTCTGGTACAAAATCACTATCAGTATTCATATATTTTTCTTATAATATATGAATAAAACCGTTTAAATCAATTTTTCAATATATATGTGTATTTTTAACAACTACACAAACTAAAACTGATCAAATTGAATGTAATGTTACCATTTGTAGTTCCAATCGAAATGAAACGAAATGGAACAGCACCATATAAATAAATATCACCTGTATTTGTTAGATCGGTCATATTATAGGATGGAATAATTATTTCTTTTGAGGCGTTTACATCTGCATTGCTTATTGTGTTTGTATATGTATATAATTGAGAACCTTTTTGTCCTAATGTGTTTGAACCATAGATTGTGAAATTTTCACCTAATTGAATACTGCCAATTTTTATAGTTGGATTTGCGCATTTACTTGTTCTAACACGAATATAATCACCTAGGTCGATTTGAGCAAAATGTAGTATGTCTATTTCATGATTATTACCAAGGTCATTTACAAAACCGATTCCATTTTCATATGATGGGGTTTCACCTGTTTTAATATACAAATTGCTTGGAAGTCCTGCTGTGTCAAAACCATATATTACGTAATTCATTTTGTTTGGTATTGAATATACTATTTTTGCATTTTGAGGTCCACCGCTTACGTCTTGTGTGAATGTATTGATAAATTGAACACAACTACAATCGCAAATGCCTGCTGGACCGGTTGGTCCTGGTAGACCCGGTTGCCCTTGCTGTCCAGTTGGTCCTGGTTGTCCTGGTAACCCTTGCTGTCCTGTTGGTCCTGGCTGTCCCGATTGTCCTGTTGATCCTGGTAACCCTGGTTGTCCAGTTGGTCCTGGCTGTCCTGCTTGTCCGGTTGGTCCACTCGGACCTGTTGGACCGGTTACACCATCTTTTCCATCACAACCATTCTCACCATCTTTTCCATCACATCCATCTTTGCCATCTTCACCATCTTTACCATTCTCACCGTCTTTGCCATTTTTACCATCACGACCATCTTTACCATTTCTGCCATCACGACCATCTTCACCATCTTCCCCATTTTTTCCATCTTTGCCGTCTTTTCCATCTTTACCATCACATCCGTCTTCGCCATTTTTTCCATCTTCACCATCTTTTCCATCTTTACCGTCTTTGCCATCATACCCATCACAACCATCCTTTCCATTTCGCCCATCACGACCATCTTCACCATCCTTTCCATCCTCTCCATCCTTACCGTCCTTGCCGTCCTTGCCATCACGACCATCTCGACCATCTTCACCATCTTTTCCATCCTCTCCATCTTTACCATCTTTGCCATCACGACCATCGCGACCATTTCTGCCATCCTTACCTTTCTCGCCATCCTTACCATCTGTACCATCTAATCCATTTTTTCCATCCTTCCCATCACGACATGGTTTGTTATGTTTGTTACATTTTTCCGATGTATTATGACAACTATATCTTTTCCTACTGTCACCACATGTGTGATGACACTCTTCCGCTGGTTTATAACATTCCGATTTTGGCATATATAACTCGATATTATATATATAAAGACAACATCATAATTATTTTCTAAAACATTTTAATTTTTGCTCGCTATTATGTGTTGTAATTTACAATATTGATCTATATTTGTTATTTATGAATTACAAAACTATATAAAAACTATATATTATTATAAATATGAAACGAATTATATCTATTATAAAAAATATTATATCAAAAGAAGAAATCAAACCATTAGGAAGATGGAATATTGACTACTGTAATACCAAAACAAATCAAAAAGTTGATTTATCCAATGAAGATCATTGTGGACCCTGTGGACAATATGCAATTACAAAAATAACCAAACCAGTAGATAAAACCCCATCAAACCACGAGTCTAATTAATAGAAATAACAATACATTGACCCTTTTTTTTATCTTTACATACACCATCTTTATTGGATGGGGTTTCATATTTTGTTTTTTTACTGCATACACATACGTCACACTTTTCACATTTTTTTGATTTTTCACAACGTTTTGGCTGGTGTTTTTTTTCGCATTTTTCACAACAAAATGATTTATGTTTTTTTTCGCATTTTTCACAACTACTGGAATCACTTAGTGATTCCTCATCACTATAATAACATTCACGCTTTGGCATATATAATATTCGATTATATATATATTTATTCATATATATAATTTGTTTAAAAAAAAATTACTAAATTCACACTATTAATGATGCAGTAATTTATAAATTGTAAATAAAAACACACTATTCTATTATAGAATCCACAATAGAATCCTCACATTGTGGGTCTTTGTTTTTTTCTGTCAGACGTTTTGGTGTCAATGATTTCAATGTAGAAACACGTTTTACATCCGTGATTTTTAGCGTAAAATTACGATTTGTTTGATTGAAATGTAGTGATGGTATCGCAGATATTTCGCCGTTTTCCTTATTGTATGTGACGTCCTTGGTTTTATTCAATTTATTTTTTTCTAAACAACTTATAAAAAATGTCTTTAATGATTTCACGTCTTTTACTGGTAGTGAATGCTCTTTTCCGTATTTTTCGGCATATTGGTGTAATTTTTGTATTTTTATTGTTTTGTCTAATTTGATCCATATTTCGGTTTTGTTATATTGTTTCTCTTTTTCTAACAAATCATCAATTGATTTATAATCCGAAACTTCGGTTTCTGTTTGCTGTGTATTCAAAATATTCTTGTATTTTGATGTAGGATCATATGTATCTTTTTTGATATCAGTATTTGCATCAGTATTCGTGTCATTAGATGCTTCTGTCTTTTCGTTTCTTAACAAATCGTTTATTGATAACATTGATTTATGAAATCCCTTTTATATATATTTATAAACAAATATGTTTATCTAGTTTTTTAATATATATTATTTATATAATCTAGCGATAATGAATTCACAACCACTACAAACTTCAGGTAGAAAAACAAAAAAAATGCATAAAACACATACACGCGGGCGAGGTAAATATTTGAAAAATTGGTCAAAACAATCTCCTGGTTATCATGAGCGAACCAATATGATGAAAACTTGTGGTAAAAAATGCTTCCTTGGTCCTAAAAAATCATTTCCGATTTGTACTCGTAATACTTGTAAACGTAATCGCAAAGGTGTTTATGCTGCGCTTATTCGTGCTAGAGAATACACTCGTATAAAGGGTTCTCAAAAATATAGAAACATAACTAAAAAAGCACGTAGACTTTTGTCTCGTAAACGTCTATAATGGTCTATAAATAACATTGTATATTTTTTCCATAATATTAATAGTATTAGAATGAGAATTATTTGATTTGCATCTATAATGAAAAATGCTGTTTCTATATGTCAAACGTTTGTCATTCTCTTCAGATATGTCATTACGATTTATAAACTCGATATTATATTTTTTAGTCATTATGTATCCAATTAAAACATCATCTGGTAGATCTTTTTCAATATTTGGTTGGTTCTCCAAAAGATATATCGATGCATCTCTAGAAATAAAAAAACCACTTCCTGATGCAAACGCTATATTGTTATGATATCCTATTACCCCACCATATTCTATTTTATTATTCATAATAAAACTATACATTTGATCCATGTCTAACAAAGACGATAAGTTTGTTCTATAAATATAATCATAATCTATATTTTTTAAACAGTATTTAATAGCTTCGATAGTTTTATAATATATTCCTGGAATTAAAGATTCTTCGTTTTTTAAATAAATAGTATTTCCATCTATAACGACATTGTCTTGTATATTTATGTCAGATTTTATGAAATAAGATACAATATTTGGATGAGTATTCATATATTTTTTCCAAATGTTTTGCATCTCGATATAATAATGTTCAAAATCAGATGCAATTATCAATACCACAATTTTTATATTTTGTTTTAACGCGTATTGATTATAAACAGGATGTTCATATGTAGAAAGTTGTTTTTCTGCATCTAATATCAAAGATTCGTTTTTGTAGTAACTCCTATGGAAATGAACATCGTCGTAATAATAAATAAAATTCTCAGTATTATCATGTTGATGATAATTCCATACTTCCAATCTTTTCAATGGTCGGTTCAAGATTTTCAAATGTTCATAATTGATTAGGGTCTTATACATTATTTCTTGATCAATGAACCATCCATTTGATCCATGAATACCATCATAATTATCATAGTTATCATTTATTTTATTTATAATATCATTTTTATTATTTATATTGAATAATTTACCCCAGATCTTTGGATGAGCTGCATTATAACACATATATATTTGTTTACCCTCTATGTTCCTATAATAAATAAAATCATTAGAATCATAGGTTTCCAAATCTGTTGTATAATAGGTTATATTTGTAGGTAACATATCCATGTCTGTAATCATAACAATATTATTATCTGGTAAATTAATCAATGCAGTATAATACATTCTCAAATTTTGTGCAACATATATCGTATTCAAATCCAAATTATTATTCCATAAAATTATATTGTCTTTGTATGGTAATAAAATATCTGGTATATTTTCACCAACAAAAATAGCCAAAAATTCTATTCCCCAATGTCGCCAGAATATTATCTGTTTTGGTATAAACATATAATATTCCGGATTGTTATTTACACATGCAATTACAGTAGTTAATTTTACCATTATGTTAAATATATAAATATATATACTAGTTATATATATTATCAATCCAATTCTATATTTAATTTTCCAGTTATTTTACTCTTACTTGGCTTTTGAAATCCTATCTTGTCTTTGAATATATATACTTTGTTGTTGTTCTGTAATTTCGTCCAATAACGATCAATACAATATAAATGACTTTTTTCAGGATTTTCTATTAATAATTGATAACCTTCTTTAATAGTATCATATACAGTTTTACATGTTTTTTCATTCAATAAATATCCTGAACTAGTTGTACAACTTTGTTTTGATAAAATTAATAAATCATCTAGATCTTCACGTTTATGATATTTTGATGCGGATAAAAAACATATATTATAATCGTATGTTCTATTAAAAAATTCCATTAATTGGCTTTGATTTTTTGCTATGTTTGAAGTGAATATAAAATCGTCTTCTAAAAATAAACACGTGGTTGATTGATTAGTTTTTGCGTTGTTTTTACATAATTCCAACATCATCTCTATGCAGTCCAAATGATTTTTCGTTGCACCAATATAAATATCATTCAAACTAATATCTTTTTTTGCCCTATAGACATGTATCTTATTCAATGGTGCATTCATATAAGATAGCTGTAAAATAGTTTCATTTACACGTTCGAATTCATTTTCTAAAGACATCAAATATATTTTGTCAATCTTATTCCAACATGGGTGTGTAATAAATTCATCTAATTCAATATCGTCTTTATAAATTATATGTTTATAAATTTTATTTGATTGGGGATATGCCAGATAATCATCTGGATAATTACCAAAATAAATTATGAATTCATTTTCTTTGGGTTCTATATTAACATCACATGTTCCTATTATTTTATAACCCAACTCTCTTGCCAAATTGTATAAATATTTTGAATTATTTTTGATATGATCTGTTATATTATATTTATAATATTGTTTATAAATATTCATGCATTCATATAGATTTTTTTTGTAAAAATAAACAATATATTTATAATCTAAGACTTTGTTGTAATCTTCGTATGATATTTCTCGATTTTCTTCGTATTCATGTATTGTTTTCAACATTACATCATATTGATCGTTTAAACTAAGTATATTCAATTGTTCTAATAAATTATAATCGAAATAATTAAATTTATATATTTTGTCTAGTGTATCAGTGTATTCTATAACATTTCCACAAAAATTTATGCCATCGTTTATAAAATCTATGAATTTGTGTTTTTCGTTTTGAAATACTGATATATTTGAATAAATTATGGTGTTTTTTTGAATGATTGGATGTATTATTTCATTTAACACACTTTCATCAGAACCGTATGTGAAATCTGCGTGGTTCTCTATAAGATCATATTGTATAAACAATTCTGTAAATTTTGATTGCATATATGCAACTATTTCACAATCATATAGTTTAAAAAAACTCAAACCGCCGGTTATTCTTGATTTATGCCAGTAATGATCCCGTATAACTTGACAAATGATAGTTTCATCACCGTTTTTTATAAAATCATTAATACACCATCGATCTCTTTCGTTTAATTCACTATCCGCATCGCGAATAATACAATATAACGATTCATCATACGTTATTGGTCTATATCTATATAACATATTTATAACTCCTTCTTGGTTGGTATCAAACAAAACAATATTGTCGTATTTTTTTATCAAACTGTCTATGTAGTCATCCAATCGCGTTTTTCCGCAATATATGTATATGAAATATTCTGGATAATATTTGTTTATCGTACATATATTATCTTCTAAACCATAATAATATTTCAAATTTGTACCATATATACAAAACGAAAAAATATTTTTCATTTATAATTTTTCTATACATATATAATTTTTATTATATACGTATTGATGTGTGTTTCAATGGTGTATTTGTAAACAAATATATATGATTTACAAAAATATATTGATTAGTGTTTTGTCTGGTCCGTTTACATGGACAAACTGAGGATTCCGTCTTTTATACCATACGGATTTGAGATTCCAATCAAAATCTTCCATTTCTATATCAGATGTATTCAAAAACAATAAGTTCTCATAGTCTAATTCGATTTTGTCCTGATTATCAAAAAACACTTGTGTCCAAAATCGCTGGTCGTCATGACGATCATCATATTGATAACCTTTCATACATTGTCGAAGTGGTCCGACCCGTCCTATTATCATACCGCTATTTAAAAACGGGAATTCGGCATCTTGATTTTTGTATTCGGATGCACGATTTGCGTCTGGATGGCAACCGGTTTCTGCTCCAAACACGATCGGTTTTTTGAATGTCTTGTAGCGCGTCAAGATTTCTTTTTGATCACCCACGTATGCTACATCATATGCATCCGTAAAAAGAACTATGTCATCGGGGTTGAGACTAGGACGATTTATAAAATTATGTAATTCGCGTAATTTTACGCCGAAATTCTGATGGCCTTCCCAACCGATTAGACGGTTCTCAGAAAGACCAAGGACTTCGATGGTTTCTTTGTTTTTTTTGACTGTTGAAATGATCTTATCGAGAACCTTGTGTGGTCTGGTGGCAATAGTAATATAATATAGTGTTTCAGTCATTATATTATATAAAAAATAAATTTTATATTGGTTTTTGTATTTATATATTGACTGCATATATATTGTGGCATTTTTTTGTGGTTTCCATTTTGTTTCCAATGTGTTTCCAAAAAATGCCGACAATTGGATGTTACCATATTCAATGTGGATTTCAAACTTCACAAATGTGTTTTGTTATTATAAATAAAACGGCAGGCATTTTTGGAAACAGGATGGAAACACAAAAAATGCCATGATGATTCGACGTAAAAATATGTAAAATATTTATGCAGTCTTACAAAAAATTTAAAAATGGGATTCAAAGCATAATCGAGTGAACCTGTTTTTTTAATAAAAAAATAAAAATTCTACATCGAGGTTTCTAAAAATGGACAAAAATAAATGTCCATTTTTTCGGAGCGACCCGATTTCTTTTTTCTTGTTTTGTATAAATAAATAATGTAAAACTATGTATTTATAAATATTCATCGTAAAATACTAAGTATTTTTATCTACCATTACTTGTTTGGCTATGTTTTTAATTATTTTATCATCTAATTTGATCTGTTCATCACCTATTTCTCCTAAAGAATTACGCATCATTTTAATGCAAAAATCGTATTTTTCATTCTCGGGTTCTTTACATTCTGGATTTTGTTCTCTCCATACTGGTATTTGTTTCAGATTTTTCTTTGCTACTTTTGTTATCATTGTTTTTATTTTGGTTTTTTCCTCTGTATCTCGATTCCATTCATTTTGATCTTTTATGTAAAGAGTTTCACGTTTTATATCTGTACAATGAAGTGGGCGTTTTGATACATCCAACTGTTTAAGACGTGATAAAATAATATCTGTAATTCCATTAACGTATCCATTAATACCTACATTTTCTAATTCTTTTGTTTGAATTTGAATGTTCTCAATAAATTCATTTATATTCATCGCATCACGACATGTTTCATTTAAAAACAAATTCAAATTGAATTGATTGTTTACGGTTTTGTTATTAGTAATATTAGTAATATTGTTTTTTGTATTGATCAGGTCTAATATCATAGTATTTTGACTTGTTATTATATTTTTGTATTCATTAGACTGTTCTATCATCATATTTTTGAATTCTTGATTATCTTTCAAAATGGACATAATAACGTCGACATCACCTTTTTCATTCATTGATACTTTTTTTTCATCAGAAATTGTATTTACATCATAGTTTGGTTTTAAACCGCATATTTGTGAATGTTTCCATAAACCACTCCTTGTTTTATACTGTTTATTACAGACATTACATGATAATACATTAGTTGTCAGCATAACAGAATTGATATTGGTTTTATTGTTTTTGGATTCTAAAGTGTTTCCATTTGTTTCCAATGTTTCCAAAATGCCGTTGTTTTTATGTTTTCGAGACGAAATATGTTTATTATAATTACTCATTTTGCTGCATTTGAAATCACAATTTATGCAATGATATTTTGGCATATTTTGGCATTTTTCCATTTGTATATATTGGAAACAGAAAATATGCCTAAACGTTTTCCGCATAAAATTATTTACTCGTTTTTTGGTTGAACGAGGAAAACGAGGAAAAAACGAGGAAAACGAGTAATTTAATTGTTAGCATTTATAATAACAATTTATGTAATGGTATAAAATATTTGTTACTGTAACTCAATTTATCAACATTTGTCAACATTTGTCAACGGTTTGTCAACGGTTTGTCAACAGAAAAAACGAGTACATGTTTATACGTAAAATTATTTAAAAATATTATGCAGTCATACAAAAATTTTAAAAAACGGATTTCAAAGCATTTTCGAGCAAAACACGATTTTTACAAAAAAAATAAAATTCTCCATCGAGGTTTTAAAAAATGGACAAAAATAAATGTCCATTTTTTTGGAGCGACCCGATTTCTTTTTTCTTGTTTTGAATAAATAAAAAGTGTAAAACTATGTAATTTATATATGATTTTTAATAATTTTATGTAATATATTGACATTATGTTGCGTAAAACTACACCATCGATATTTTACGTAAAACCACCATAAAAACATATCTATCTATATTGATATGGATATCAAAAATATAAAAATCGATTTAGAAAAAATGAAACCAAAACCACCCAAAAATCCAAAACCATCATCCGATCGAGAACCCATAGAAAAACAAATAAGAAAACGTATAATAACACAAACTGAAAAATGGGATAATATCAATACAATGTCTTTATCGAGTCAGTACGAATACATAAAAAAAATAAATGATGATAATCTTGATGATCTTGATGAAAACATCGTAAAACTCATAAAACAACAAATAAACCAAAAAATATATGGTTATCGATGTCAAGATATAGAAAAAAACAAATTTGACATAGATCATTTTATCGATTTTTCAGGAGTTCTCGATTTAATAATAAAATCCAATAACCAATGTTATTATTGTAAAGAACCAACACAATTATTATACGAAAATGTACGAGAACCCAAACAATGGACATTGGATCGCATAGACAATAAACTCGGACATAATAAAGGCAACTTATTGATTGCATGTTTGAATTGTAATTTACGTCGTAGAACTATGCATACTGAACGATATGTTTTTACAAAACAATTGAATATAATAAAAACAGATTAGTTCTCGTTAAAAAATATATAAAAATATGGTTTTATATATTATCAATCAAATACCTATATGATAAATTCATTTCGACCAACACTAACATCAAAACCAATAGAAACCCGAACTCAACAACCTAGCCCACTTTATAAAAAGCCATTTCGAGAACTTTCAACACATAAAAAAATATATGAAAAATTAGACTATTTTTATAAATCAAATAAAATTCCACATTTGATATTTCATGGTTCTTCGGGATCAGGTAAACGCACAATCGTAGATAATTTTTTGAATAAAATCTATAATAACGATAAACAAAAAATAAAAACCAATGTAATGTTTGTAAATTGTGCACATGGTAAAGGGATCAAATTCATTCGTGAGGAATTGAAATTTTTCGCAAAGACAAATATACATCTAAATAACGGCGTTATTTTTAAAACCATTGTATTATTAAATGCTGAGTTTTTAACAATAGATGCTCAGAGTGCATTGAGGCGTTGTATCGAATTATTTAGTTATAATACACGATTTTTTATTATTGTGGAGAACAAACACAAATTATTGAACCCTATTTTATCGAGATTTTGCGAAATATATGTTCCAGAACATACAGAAAACAATAGGTTAATAAATTTACATGAAGAATTCATACGTGATATATATGATTTGAATGATCATGCTATCATCGATACATGGATAACACAAAAAATGTTGGAAACTCCGAAAACACATATAGGATTTGTTAGTTTATCTAGGGATTTTTATGAAAATGGATATTCATGTTTGGATTTAATAAGGTGGATTAAAAAAAACTCCGAAATATCTGATATGGATAAATCGATGGTATGTATGTGTTTCGATAAAATAAAATTAGAATTCCGTTGTGAAAAATTATTGTTGTTATATATTTTGGATTTTTTATATTTACGTTCAAAAAAAGATTTAGAAAGTATGTTAACAATATAATAATATGGACGATTTTGTGTTATCTAATTTAAACGAATCGCGAAATGAATGGTGTAGTCGTTTAGTAAGTATTTTTACACCTTTAGTTGTAGAGGGATTTCGATCAATATTTAACGAAAGTTGGAAGTTATGTGTTGAAAATGATGAAACAAACAAATATTTGATGACATTTCAAAACTTATTAACACGTATTCCAAAGTGGAATAATACTATTATTGAGGATGAGAGACGACGTATTATAGAACGTAGTGGATGTAATTATTTAGAGGATTTGATTACCTGTGTTCATGTAATACAATTGAAAGTATTAACATGTATCCGTGTAGGTAATAAACAAAAAAAAATCGATATTTCTATTCCCAAATTAGACACATTTATTCATAAAGTATATATAAATGCCGCAAGAAAGATATATAGTAATGTGTATTTATTTGAGAGGAATATTAATCCATTACAAGTACAAAAAAATAATCGAGAATTAGAAGTAATAATACAAGAATGTATTTTGATAGCAATACGTGATAGTATTCCAACCGAGTCTATAATCAGGGCATATATGGACGAAAGTGTTGAACAGGAAGAAGAAATCATTATAGAGAACATCGAAGACCCAGATATTCAAGATGCCAAGGCTAATGATACCAAATCGGAAACAAAAACTGATGATATTATTGTACCAGAAGAAAAAATTCCGGAAATAGTACCATCCATCAAAAACATCGATGAAGAGGAAGTAGTGACAAGATTAACTTTTGATAACATAGATAGAGTTATGGATGAAAATAATATAGAAAAAACAGTTGATGCACCAAAGACTATTGAACGATTAGAAGAAATAAGTACATCTCGTGCACTTCAAAGAAAATTAGAAGAAGAGGAAGATAATGATGATAGAATAAAAATAAGTACGGATTTAATAGATTTAAGTGGGTTTGATGTATTGGATGAACCATCTTTAAATCCAAAGGATCATATATTATTGAATGATGTCGTGGAATTAGTATAAATTTAGGAATTTGCGTTTTATTTATTATATAAAATTAGTTGTTTTTATATAATATGAACGGATTAGATAAGGTTCTCTTAATAACAGCCTTTATTACTTTAATGTTTTGTTTTTTCAAATTTATTGAAATGAAATTTATTGATAAAGAATTAAAACCAGTAAAACATGTTATACGTGATGCCGCATATGTATTTTGCGCAAGTTTGATCGGTGTATTCGGGTTTTTAAATATGAATACATCTTTTAAAGATTTTATGAATGTCATTACAGACAATAAAAACGTAGATGTTACTAGTGGTACAACACAGATATTTACTGGAGAACCAGGGTTTTAGACCACCAAATGTTTAGAAAAATATATCTATTTATATATAGTATATAAATGGATAATCGAGATACAAATGAACAAATAGAAAGTATACAAAATATGATAAAAAAAGAACGTAAAAACGCCGAAAAACAAACTAGAAAGAAACGTTCTCCAAAACCAAAAAAAGAACCTAAAATAAAAACACAAAAAAAGAGCCCCAAAATAAAAATACCAAAGGTTTTGAAGGAAAAAACACCAAAACCTCCAAAGGAACCCAAGATATTAAAAGAAAAGAAACGAACATTAAAAATAAAAAATAATGAACCAAAATCTATTTTATTGAAAGAAAATACATCACAAGAACCAATAACATATGAAATTACGGAAAAAACAAATCAGAATCGAGAACCTGAAAAGAGTTCTCCAAAAAAACCATTATTTGAACCCCCATATAACAAGGTTTTTATCGATGTTCTCGAAAGACTAGTAAAATTAATGAGAAAAAATAGAGAACCATTTCGTGAAAAGGCCTATAAAAATGCATTGGAAACTATTCGTAGTATGACTGAAGATATAAATGATGTAAAACAATTAGAAGGAAAGAAAGGAATTGGAAGTACAATTTTATCAAAATTCAAAAAATACTTATTAAATGGATCATTAGATATCTTTGAAAGAGAAAAAGATAAACCAGGTTATGAACTAAATGAAGTATATGAACAATTTAGTAATATATATGGGGTAGGACCAAAAAAAGCTCAAGATCTAATCGATAAAGGAATAAAGTCAATGGATGAATTAAAAGAGCGCCAAGATGAATTATTGAATGATAATCAAAAAGCAGGATTGAAACATTATGATGATATCTTGAAACGTATACCACGTAAAGAAATCGATGACTATAATGAAATATTCAGACGTGTTTTTGATAAAATATCGAGAACCATTGAAACAACGGATGCAAAATATGAAATTGTAGGTAGTTATCGACGAGGATTAGAAGAATCCGGCGATATAGATGTAATAATTACATCAAGTGATAAAACGCTTTTTAAAAAGTTCACAGATGCACTATTGGAAGAAAACATAATTTTAGTTACATTATCATGTGGACCTAGTAAATGTTTAGTAATTACTCGACTAACACCAAATAGTATTGCGCGCCGAGTTGATTTTCTTTATAGTCCACCAGAGGAATTTCCTTTTGCTATATTGTATTTTACAGGTAGTAAAGAATTCAATACAGTAATGAGAGGACATGCATTGAAGATGGGTGTTTCTTTGAATGAACATGGTTTATCGAAAAAAGAACCGGGTAAAAAAAAGGAGGAGATGATTAGTCATCGTTTTAATAGTGAAAATGATATATTTGAATATTTAAATTTAGAATATAAAGAACCAACTGATCGTATAAATGGCTTAGCAGTTATTGTAAAATCAGAAAATAGAATCAATCTAGAAATAGAACCTGAACAAATAATAAAACAAACAATCAATAAAAAAATGCAATCAGAAGAAACAAAAAAACCAGAAATACAACCAGAACAACCAAAAGAATCAAAGAAACCAAGAAAAACATATAAAAAACGAGAACCAAAAGAACCAAAACCTGAAAAAGAACCAAAACAACCAAAAAACAAAACCATTAAAATAAAAATAATGAAACCAACAGTTCAAACTACTATAAAACAAACACAACCAGAGGAAGAAATACCTTTAGTTCCTATAATTATGAATGAACCTCAAGAAAAGAAACCAAGAAAAACATATAAAAAACGAGAACCAAAAGAGCCAAACAAACCAAAAACAAAAACTATAAAGAAAATTGAAAAAAACATAGAAACAAACATATTAATAGAAGATATAGGACCAGTAAATACAATGTCAACAAAACAACTAATAGAAGATTTCAAAACACATGGTATAACAGTATTAGACAACCTGAAAGAAAATCAAATCGCGGATATATTAAAAGTATCAAATGATGCATATTATAATACAAATAAATCATTAATGACAGACAACGAATATGATATAATAAAAGAATACATGGAACGTAAATATCCAAAAAATGAAATAATAGAACAAGTAGGAGCACCAATAATAAAAAACAAGGTAAAATTACCATTCAATATGCCATCTATGGATAAAATCAAACCCGATTCTGGTGCACTAGCAAATTGGACAAAAAAATACACAGGTCCCTATGTTTTATCATGTAAATTAGACGGTGTAAGTGGAATGTATGTATCAGACACAACCGAATCAAAATTATATACACGTGGTGATGGCTTTGTCGGACAAGATATATCTTATTTATTGAAGAAAATGACATTACCAAATGCACCCGAAATAGTAGTTCGTGGTGAATTTATTATACCAAAACGTATTTTTGATGAAAAATACAAGTCGAGTTTCGCGAACCCACGTAATTTAGTTTCGGGAATAATAAATAGTAAAACAGTAGATGAAAAAATAAAAGATCTACATTTTGTAGCATATGAGATAATAGAACCTTTAATGAAACCGAGTGAACAAATGGCAAAACTTATAGAGAGTGGGTTTGAAGTTGTTCAAAATAAATTGGAACAAACAATTTCAAATGAATCATTATCTGAAGTATTAAAAGATTGGAGAACAACCTATTTATATGAAATCGATGGTGTAATAGTAACAGATGATCATATGCATACAAGAAAAGATGGAAACCCAGATTATGCTTTTGCATTTAAAATGGTAATGAGCGATCAAATGGCGGAAGCCAAAGTAGTCGATGTATTATGGGAAGCAAGTAAAGCGGGTTATTTGAAACCAAGAGTTCGAATAGAACCAATACGATTAGGTGGTGTTACTATAGAATATGCAACCGGATTCAATGGTAAATTCATAGAAGAAAACAAAATAGGTATTGGTGCTGTTATACAAATTATACGAAGTGGGGATGTTATACCATATATAAAGTCTATTACAACTCCAGCTGAACGAGCAAAAATGCCGACGGTTGCATATCATTGGACAGATACGCATGTAGATATTGTTTTAGATAATGTTAGTGAAGATATCACAGTACGTGAAAAGAACATAACGGCATTTTTCACAACATTACAAGTGGATGGCTTATCGAGTGGTAATGTAAAAAGAATAATGAAAGCAGGGTTTGATACAGTACCAAAAATATTGAAAATGAAAAAGGGTGATTATGCAGCCATACCTGGTTTCAAGGATAAAATGATAGATAAAATAGCGGATGGTATTGAAACAAAGGTAAAATCGGCGACCCTGCTCGATATAATGGTTGCATCGAATTTATTGGGTAGAGGATTAGGAGAGCGTAAAATACGCCCTATCCTGGAGGCCCAGTCAGATATTTTGACGAGCAAAGACACAAATGAAGAGAAGATCAAAAAACTCAAAGCAATACCAGGAATAGGACCAGAAAATGCAACAAGTTTTGTTAATAATATTCCAGCATTTTTAGGATTTTTAAAAGAATGTGAATTGGAATATAAATTAGAAACATCTATACAAGTGCCAGAAAACATAATGACAGAAGTCGATACATCAAATCCACTATATGGAAAACACATTGTTATGACAAAAACCAGGGATGCCGCTGTAATAGAAAAAATCAAAAAATCAGGTGCGTTATTGGATGACAACATTGGAAAAAATACATTTATACTGATAGTAAAATCAAAAGATGATGTTTCGAATAAGACAAAATATGCTACCGATCACAACATACCGATAATGACACCAGAAGAATTTATAGCGAAATATAAATAAAAATCAATAAAAACTAATATAAAAACATACAAATGTTTATATTAATGATTATTCCAATATCTAATAAAATTCTCGATGAATTTACACTTATTAACCAAGAATATTTGGTCGATAGAACACATTATGATGATAAGTCAGGTATTCAAGAATATAGATTGTATTCATATTTAACAACATTTTTTAACAACATAAATATATTGGATATAGGAACATTGACTGGTAGAAGTGCTGTAGCGTTATCACATAATGAAACTAATAATGTTATTAGTTATGATATACAAAATTGTATTAATAATGATCATATAATATATTCTAAAAAAAATATTAAATTTAACATAAAAAATGTTTTAGATGATTTAACTGAAGATTTTGTAAAAAATGTAAAAATAGTGATGATAGATATTGATCACTATGAAACAACTGAAACACAAATTATAAATAAATTAAAAGAGGTAAATTTCAGTGGATTAATTATATTAGATGATATAACAAAACATGGTGATCCTGTAATAAATGAATGTATGAAAAGATTATGGAATAGTATAGTAGATACAAAATATGATTTTACGGATTATGCACATTATTCAGGTACTGGAATAGTAGTAGTAAATGACGATATTACTTTTGAATTTGTATAAATGATATAAATATATAATTATATTTATATCAATGGTTCCTACACATCAATTAATACGCGCAGCGAAGCAAATGATAAGAAATAGTAAATTACCTACATGTTCAAGCTGTATTTTTTATCAAGAGAACGTGATTAATAAAAAAAAAGAATTATTATGTACAAAGTTTGGTGTAAAAAACATCATTTCAGGTACAATTTATCATGATAAAGTATATGAAGCAAGATTTGATAATGATAAATGTGGTGAAAAAGGAGAACACTTTATTGAAAAATACGTAAAAAATTGAATGCTATTTAAGCTGTTTAATTAAATGTAAAAAACAACAATTAAATCAAAATGTCAACATTCCAAGAACAAACTATTTATAATCATAATATTGAAATTGATATGGGATTAGTCCAATTATGTAAAGGACAAGACCAAACATATAGCGGCGTTTTTATAGATGAAGAAACAGGAGAAGAAGGTAAGTGGGCGATGGTTACTGATGGTCATGGTACAAATACTTGTATAAACTTTTTAAGGTCAATAAAACAAGAAAAATTAAACGAAATCGTCGGTAAACCATCGCCTGTAGAAACCATGGCAAAATACGTTAATGAAAATGCACATATACAAAAAATGGAAAGTTCAGGTGCAACTATGTGTTTAGTAAAGTTATATAAAGATCGTGTTGTATGTATAAATTGTGGTGATTCGCGTGCAATTGTATATAAAAATAACAATCCTATGTTTTTATCAAAAGAACATAATTCATTTAATTTAAATGAACTTAAAAGATTAGAAGCCTGTTATCCGGGTGTAAAAATAGATAAAACGACTAATATAAAAATAATATCAGAAACGAAAATGATTGGCATAGTAGGGGAATATATTGATTTTCCATCAGGAACACGTTTGATGGCTTCACAAGCATTAGGGCATAATGGTAATACTGGATATGCACCGGATTATGAAACTATTTACTATGATAAAAATGATAGCTTAAAGATTATAATAGCAAGTGATGGGTTTTGGGATATGGTTTTAAAAGATAACGAAGAAGAAATTGCAAAAATTGCAAAAATGCCTTGTAAAGATCTATTGGATTTTGCAGTAAAAAGATGGTTACAAGAATGGGAAATGTATAGGGATATAAATGCAGAAACATTTATTAAATGTTCCTTTACTGAAAAGCAATGTGATGATGTAGGTATAGTAACTGTAGATATTGTTCCAAAATAAATAAAAAATTATAAATTTTGTAAATTTGTATATATTTTTTATTGATTTAAAAAATGAAATAAAAATATAAAAATATAATAATAAAAATATATATAATGTTCTCGGATATCCATATTTCTGGTAAACATATGATTATTGATTTGAAAGAAATAAAAAATGATGTATTGATTCATGATTTAGATAAAATAAAACAGTTATTGGATAACATATGTAATAAATACGATTTTTCTATATTGAATAAATCAGAACATATATTTGAACCACAAGGTCTAACTATATTATATTTGTTATCAGAATCACATTTGTCGGTTCATACATTTCCAGAACGTAAATACATTGCAATTGATTTGTATACATGCCGTGACTATAAAGACAACGCTGTATACGAGGAAATATATGATTTTTTAATAGAGTGTTTTCAAGCAAAAAAAGAAATACCCATTATAATTGATCGAAAATTTTGACAATACATATTTATTATTCAATGTATAAAAAATTGAATAATATTTTTACGTAAAATAACAACAAAATAACTATAATCAAAATGCCAAACCGTATTGAATATGAAAGTAATATTATAGAATATGGAGATGATTACATTATCTATAAAGATAATAGTAAATATGAAGGAACTTTATTCAAAAATGAAAATGGAGATGACATGAGACACGGATATGGTTTAATGACATATTCAGATGGACGTGTTTATGAAGGAGAATTTAAAAATAATTTAAAAGACGGTAATGGAAAATTTATTTTTCCAAATGGTTTAATATATGAAGGAGAATTTAAAAATAATAAAAATGAAGGATATTTGAAAGCATATGATAAATATGGTAAGATAGTTTTTGATGGAACTATAAACGAAAAAGGTGAAGCAACTGGTTTTATAATGCAAAAGGAAAAATCAGAGTATGAATATGAAGGTTATGTTGTGAATAATTTAAAGGAGGGTAAAGGTAAATTAACATTTGCAAATGGAAACGTTTATGAAGGAGAATTTAAAGATGATATGAGAAACGGATATGGTAAATTTACCTTTGCAAACGGAAACGTTTATGAAGGAGAATTTAAAGATGATATGAGACACGGAAAAGGAACTATATATTGTAAAGAAATATATGATGATGGAGAAGTTTATGAAGAAATTTATGAAGGATATTGGGAAAACGATATGAAAAATGGTAAAGGCGAAATCACAATAAAGGGTTATTGGCGAGACAACCATGTAGTTTCTAATAATGAATATTCAAAACGTAGTAATCTAATAGAAGAATTAAAAAAACAATTAAAAGGACAATGCAGATGTAACAATTTTAATAGTTCAGACCCTCGCTATCAAAACATGTTTCCAGATGATGAAGTATATACATTTTATTGATTTATATATAAATAGAACCTATTCCAAATTTTGAATATATTTATAGGTCTTATACATAACAAGGCAATGCATCGATATCAATCATATCAACATCATCCAATACCAGATTTTTGGATTTCACCATAAACTGTTTAAAAAATGAGTATTCCAATTGATTTTCTGGGGTATGTTTATGCACGGTTCTCGCAATCATCTTATATAATTTGAAATTTGGATAACGTTCTTCGCCATTACTCATATAAAGGACATTTTTTCCTTTATCGTCTGTACACCATCTATATATAGTTTTTTGTAATTCATCAAAGTGTGATAAATTAGTATCGTCTTCAATGATAAAATCATAAATAGAGCATCCTAAACGACATAAATCAAAACTATAATTAGGATCAATACGTGGTTTGTTTTCGTTCATATAAGGCTCACAATTATATTGTGTTGCAGCATCACCACCATTTGCAAAACTATCGCTACAAAACGTTTTATTTTGAAATCGATAAATGCTTCTACCAAAATCAATCAATTTAAAAATCTTTCCATAGGTGGGAACTTTATAGATTGTATTTTTGTATTTATAATACAAATATTCGATTTGTGTTTCTATGTACATAATATTATTTGTATGAAGATCATTATGTGTAAAATGAAAAACTTTTTGATAAGCCAATAATATCATAACAATCTGAAAAAGAGCACTTGCAGATGTTTTCAAATCCATTTTATTTTTTTCGAATAATTCATCCATTGTTCCATGACATTTTTCGAGACAAATCAATTGTACTGGGAAATTATTCACATATACATATCTGGCTTCCTCCATGATAGATGATGACTCTTCTGTTTCCGTTTCCCATTGTTCGTCATCATTCTTATTGTCATCACCGTCACCATCATCGTCACCATCATCGTTATCGCTATTAATTTCACTACTATTCTCACTATCACTATTAGAATCGCTATCACTACTAGATTGTGAATCAATTTCTTCGTCATCTACACTTTCAGTATCACTACTTGAAGACGATGATGACGTTGATGATGAATTATTTCTTATAGGTTTTTCATATACAATTTCATTTACGATATCACATGATTGATCATTGTTTGAAATAACATCCAATGTTTCAAAATCAGTAATATCTACTTTATCTTCTATTACTAATTTTTGTTTATTATTTCGAGAACCAAAATTTGAAAATTCATCAATTTCAACGTCAGTTATAGTGAACAATTTGTTAATGTTATCTTTGAAATAATCAGAATTCGATAAATACTCTAAATCATCAATAACATTTATTTTGAATTTATTTTGAATACCCAAAAACGATCCGTAATAATCTACGCCATGTAAAAATTTATGTGAATGTAATAGTTTACTCGATAAAAAAGAAAAGAAATTATCGACATAAGATGCATTATTAGTATCTAATAATTTTGGATGAGAACTCTTGTTATGAATAGATGGTAAAATATAAATATTATCATAGTTTTTGTATTTTCCAATCATATATTTGAGGGGATCTAACAGTGGTGAATATTTTATATGAATATTTTTCTCTAGAGGTTCTCTTGTTTCTTGGTCAATAACATTCAATAAATCCAATATATTATATTTATGGTTCAGACAAATATTATTATAGTTGTCTTCTGATAGTTTGAAAAACAATTTATATGATGGGTTATATGTCTGTATTTTATCTAAATGAAATGGATTATAGTTGTTTTTGTTATCCTCTTCCGATGGAATATATTGTTTTTCTAAATAACTTGTATCAATAGATTTTGTATTATAATAATCGATATGGAATTTAGGGATTTCACTAGATTTCATTTTTATAAAATAAAACAAGTATAAGTGGTTGTTATATTTTTTATTTATCTTTCTAAACTAATTGTTTTATTGCATAATTGTTGCGTTAATCAATATATACAAAATATATATTGATATACTAAATACTTATGACACTTGAATTAAAGAAATTCAATATGAGAGAAATAACATTCAAACCAGATGAAAATAAAGGACCAGTTATAGTAATGATTGGAAGGCGTGATACTGGTAAATCATATTTGGTAAGAGATTTATTATTCTATCATCAAGATATTCCTATTGGTACAGTAATATCGGGAACAGAGGCCGGAAATGGGTTTTATGCCGCCCATGTTCCTAAATTATTTATCCATGAAGAATATAATACGGTTTTAATCGAGAACATTTTACGTCGTCAAAAAACAGTATTAAAACAGGTAAATAAAGAAATAGAAATGTATAGAAAATCAACAATCGATCCTAGAGCGTTTGTTATATTGGATGATTGTTTATATGACCAGACATGGACAAGGGATAAAATGATGCGTCTCTTATTTATGAATGGTCGTCACTGGAAGATAATGTTGATTATTACGATGCAGTATCCATTAGGTATACCACCGAATCTAAGGACAAACATCGATTATGTATTTATATTAAGAGAACCTTATTTGACAAATCGTAAAAGAATATGGGAAAATTATGCAAGTATGTTTCCAACTATGGAGTCGTTTTGTGCGGTCATGGACCAAACTACTGAAAACTATGAATGTTTAGTAATTAATAATAACGCGAAATCCAACAAACTGAATGATCAGATATTTTGGTATAAGGCGGAAGGTCATCCAGATTTCAAATTGGGTTCTAAAGAATTTTGGGAAATATCGAAAAATATGGGTTCAGATGATGAAGATGAAGCTTATGATCCTAGTAAAGCAAAAAAACGTCAAGGACCAGCCATCAATGTCAAGAAAAATAAATGGTAAATTTATTTTACATATTTTCTTCTAGTGTATTTTTTATTTTTTAAACCTCCTTTTTTTTTGGATTTTTTTGAACGGGTAACTTTTGAACGGGTATTTTTTGAACGGGTAACTTTTGGACGAGGACTTTGATTATTTTCAATTGTAAAAATAGAATATACAGCATTATGATCTGATTTCAAATTTTCTAAATAAATAGCTTTATATTCTATTGGTGTTATTGAAGTACCATATCCTTCTACTATTAAAAAACGATCACATTTACTAGGTAGTCGATTATGAACGCCGCAACTATCTTGCACTTCACTTTGAATTTCATTAAAATCACCTTCTGTAAAATCACTTTCTCTACACTGTTTTAAATTATCATAATTATTATTATTCAATTTATTGGTAAATTTACATGTAAACATATTTTGATCATTTTTCATTTCTTTTATTTCTGTATTTTCAATTAGGTATGTTAATTGATCATTTCCATGTTCATCCATTCTAAAATTTAAATCACCACCTATTATCATATTTGTATCAGGTTCTGCTATATATTCATCTTGCAAATATTCTATTAAATCTTTCAATGCTTTAGTTCTTTCTGCAACACCAAGTCCTTCCTTTTTTTTTAACATAGGCAAATGTAAATTTATAAACAACAATTGTATATTATTAATATTTAATTTAATACATACAGCAGCTTTTGTTGATGTAGCAGGAATATGTGGTAATATATTACCTTCTCTATCCATATAAATAACAAAATATTCAGTATTAATTTCATTTATATTATCTTGATTAAAAATACTATTCTTTAAAAATATTTTACTAACAATATTATAACCAAATGTAAATGTTGTTGGTCTAGCAGATTGGTTCTCTGCTATTTTTGTATATTTTTCTATGAATTCATTTTCTATAATTGGATTATTTTTGAAATATCTTTTATCTTCTTGTGTGAATTCTACATATATATCTGGTTCTGTTTCAACAATATCTTCTAATTTATTTCCTTTATTGTTATTAATACCATTTTGTGTTAATATAGCGACTTTAAATTTATTCATATATATATATGTATATATATAAACTTTTCAATAATTTAATGAGAAATAAAATATTTACATGTCTAAATAATTTTACACCGTTGAAGAATTAAATCCGCACAGCGGATAATTCTTCAACAAAGTTTCCAGTTACATATTTGAATAGAGCACCCATTAGGGTGCGGTTTAAATTCTTCATGTGTATAAAATATTATTATTTCTAGGTAATTCATCATCACTACTACTATCACTATCATCTACATTATCAATAATAGTAATATTATTATCACATAAAGTAATATGTGATATATAGTAGTTTTTATTATAATTTCTTTTCTGAAATTGAATATGATTATCGTTTAAGCATAATTTATCATTTTCTTGTTTTTTTTTTGAAATAGTTTTACGTCCAAATATAGGATTAAAATTATAAAAATCTTTTAATTTTAAATATAATTCATTTTTTGCCAGTATTCTCGCATTCATATCAATTGAGTAGTGCTGTGTATAATAAAGCTCCAAATACGGTTTAAATATTTCTATTAATTTATCATTAGGAAATTCCGCATCTATTTTTATTTTTTTAGTATATTTATTTTGTTTCAACATATGTATAATTTCAGCTTTTATTTCTTTTGCCGATAAATTATGTAAATATTGTTTTAAATGAACTTTTTGTATTAGTACTTCATTTTCATCTTGAAACTTCGATAAATTAAAATTACTCAAAAAATATAAATGAAATAATGTAGGAATTACGAAATCACTCTTTTTCATAAAAAAATACATATTGTATAATACCGATTTTTCAAAAGGTAGATTATTATAAGGATTTTTAATAGGTAGTGGGTGTGAAAAATGATAAGGTGAGTTTGATAACGATGTATCTATGATTTTTTTCAAATCGAATAATGTAAATAAATATTTTTGATTATTTTGTAAAATAGTTATAGCGTTTTTATTCGATTCATTTATTTTTGTTAATGAAAGATCGTTTTCAATAGCTATAGGTGCCCTTTTATATTTGTATCGATATAATAGTCGATTCAAAACGTGATATTTTTTTTGTACTTCGTAAAATATTTGGTAGATCATTTCTTTTACTGAATTATCATAAAAAATATTATCACGAACTGAAGACAAAAAATTAAATTTAGTTTTTGTATTATAAAACGGTGTCAATAATAAAATATTGAATGTTATAATTATCAATTTATCACAATAGTCTAATGTACTTTGTTTTATTTCATAATTATATGTTTTATCTGTTATATCAAAATTGTATTGATGTGAATTTTGCATATGTGATACATTATATAATTCATTTGTTTTAGCACATTGTTTGTGAAGTATTTGTAAAAAAGCATTCATTATTCGGGCCGCTGTATGTTACGTGTACTTATTATTTATCGGCAGGTTCTTTTTATATTATTTTTGTAAATATTTTTAAAAATAATATAAATCTGCACGTCGACGGGTAAAAATACTCTCCTCAGGATGTAAATGCGGAAAATATTTATATAATATAATAATATATAATATATAATATGCCATTTATTAGTAGTTATAATGGGGCTATGCAAATACTATCATCAATCGGCACTGGCTCTTGTAAAGGAAGTTGTAAATCATCCTGGATTCGTAACCTAAAATATGCATTAAAAACAAAAACAAATCCTTTAGGATTAAATAAACAACAACGTAAAAATTTGACTGAAAAAATAAAAAGCGTTTCTGGAAGAGATGCTATAAATAATCATAATAAAACATTGAAAAAATATAAAAACAGAAAATCACCACCATATCCAGCAAATGAAAATTGTAATAAAAAAATGAAAGGCAATGATGGTAATATGTATATATCTAAACCAAATAAAAATAATGTATGTTCTTGGAAAAAAATCTAATTGTCTAATTGTTCTTATTCATCTGATTATTCATTTGATTTTTTTATTTCATTTTCGATAATATTTTTGACTAATAATTCATTACGTAATTGTGTAGTTTCAGCATCTTCAACATCACGTTCTTCGAAATTAATGGTTTCTTTAACACCTAATAAATTACCTTCTTCATCCATTGTTTGTGTTAAAACATTACCACTTTTCTTTGCTTTCTCAACGTTCTCAATAATAGCCTTCTTTTTTGTTTCACGTACACGTTCTTCGAATTCCTTTTTAGCCATTTCTTCGTTTTTGAGTTTTTCTTTATGAAGTGCATTGAGTTCTTCTTCCAAATGTTCTACACGGCCGGTTTTATAAGCATCTGGATCCCATGGAACCCAGATACCTACAGGGCCGACAAAAATATCATGGTTAGGGTCTTGTTCACGTAGTTTTTTACATTTCATTTCGGCCTCTTCTTGAGATGGAAAAACGCCGCGGATTTTCAATCCCCTTACAGATGTTTGGAAAGCATGTTCACGATTGAATTGTTCATTTAATTTTTCTTCTTGCTTATCCATGAAATTTTTATAATCATCTTCGATGCCACTTTTTTTGAGTTTATCAGTTTCTTCTTTTACGAAGTCATTGAAATCATCAATAAGGATCTCTACTTTTAGATTATATTTATATGCAATAAAATGGACAAAATCGAAATATCTTTCCATAGATTTAGAGAATTCCCATTGTTTTATGAATTGATCAAATAAATAAACTTCGCGTTTTTTAAGAGTTTTTTCAGGTGAAACAAAAGAAATACATGCGAATTTTTGTCCTGCGATAGGTGTATCTTCATCACATAAATCGATGTATTTAGGATTTGGTTTACCATTTGGAAGAATTTTTTTTTCAAAACTCATTTTATAATTTTAATTTGTTTTTATGTTTAAGTAATTTGCTATCAATATTAATAATTTATTTTATTTAGGAATTATTTTGTTGGTATATAATATATTAATAGAATGTCAGGAATGTTCGATTTAACAGAGCTTATTAAGCGCGTTATCAAATATTTAATCGAAGGTTTAGTTGTTGCCGTTGTTGCCACAATTGTTCCTCGTAAACCATTAAATGTTGAAGAAATTGCTATTATTGCACTAACTGCTGCTGCTGCATTTAGCCTACTTGATGTATTCATCCCATCAATGGGTGCTTCAGCCAGAAATGGTGCAGGTCTTGGTCTAGGCTTAAATCTAGTCAAATTCCCTATGTAAACCAAAAAATTGAATACATAATATAAATTTTTATTATATAAAAATATAATGAAAATGATAGATCATACAATTAAAAACTTATCTATAGAATTACTTCATAATAGCGTATTCTATAAAATTATTTATGCAAATCAATTGACTCTTAACGATATTGGTAAAAAAATATATTTAGTACATCGTTATGGCATTAGTTGTAGAAAAATAACCAAAGTATCTGATAGACATTTTACACATTCAGCATTAGACGATTCTAATAAAGCAGAAACTCTTATATCATATTTTGTGTTTCCTATATACATGACTATCAGTCGAGATAAATTATTCGATGCATCCGTCCGTATAATTTTAGATAATGCTGCTGGAAATAAAAAAACAAATTCTGTAATGGAATTTTTCAATAATCGATATTTGGTATCATATATTAGTAGTTTTTTGGAGTGATGTTTTTACGTTTAATATTTAGGAATTTTTTATTTTGATAATATAAAATGGATAATCGTGATGAAAAAATCGCAGCTTTAGAGGCTGAAATTGAAAGACTAAAAACAAAATTAGAAAAATATACAAATAACGAACGTCATCGTAAATATTATGAAAAAAACAAGGAACGTGTCAAAGAAAATGCAAAACAATATTTGAATCGTCTCAAAGAGGAGAACCCTGATAAACTAAAAGAATATAGACATCGTGCATATATGAAACGGAAAGAGAAGATCAATGATACTGATAAAGTATAATTCGGTAAAAATATTTTTTTATTTTATGTATCAAAATTATAATGAATACTAATTTTGATACATTAGCTAGTGGATTGAAAAGATATATAGAAAATTTAGAAAAAGAAAATGCGGAATTGAAACAGCAATTTTCATCATTGATAACTGAGGTAAAAGAAGATAATTTTAATAGTATTACTGATAGTGGGTTAGAGACTGGTCAAAAGATTATTGTAGCAGGTGATAGTCATTCTATTTTTTTTTATAAATCCAAAAAAATGATTGCATTATGGGGAGGAATGACACACGAATTTCCTATAACAGTTTATAGATTGATTAATTCAAATATTGATATCCGCGATATACCGAGAATTATAGGAAGAGGTCATGAAAATATAGTTATTGGTGAAAACGATTTTGTAATGTATACTTGTGGGTTCAATGATATTCAAAAAAATATATATTTACATGCTAAGGATAGATGGCAAGAAGAAACCGCGACCTTGTTAATCAAGTATATTAATTTGTTTTTGTATTACAAAAAAAATTGTAATATTATTCCAATAATATGTTGTATATATCCAAATCCGTTACCCGATGCACCAGGTGTAACCACATTCGGAACATATGAAGAACGTCATATGTATACAAAATATGCTAATTTAGTTTTGAAACAATTATGTAGTAATAATAATTTATTATTTTTCGATATTTATGATTATATTTCTGACGAAAAAGGGTTTATTAAAACGGAATACAGTGATGATAAAATTCATTTAGATCCAAACAATAATGAATTGAGAAAATATGTAGAGACGAAACTTATAGATTTATGTAAATCATATTCTGCGTGATTTTTTTGTTTTTGAGCGTTTCGATTTATTGGATCGTTTCGTTTTTTTGTTTTTCTTGGTTTTACCACCTCCAAATTTATAATTTTTTTTCAATTGGATTATATTATCTATTTTTTTTTGAATATTATTCTTGTTATTTTCATTAATATTTTTATCTTTTTTTAATTTTTCTAATTCTGTTTTATATTTATTTAATATTTCTTTAGCTGTTTTTTTTTCTGTATCAGTATACGTTCTTGTTTTTTGTTCAGAATAATTTTTTACAATATCATAATAATTTTTATTGAATTTAATATTTTCTTCTATATTTTTTATTAAATAATCAAGAGATTGTTTAGGAAGTGGTGCCACTGTATCAACATTAGTAGTTGTTTGAGTATCAGTGGTTGTTAGAGTATTAGTAGTATCCATAGTATTAGCATTAGTATTAGTATTAGTAGTATCCATAGTATTAGCATTAGTATTAGTATTAGTATTAGCATTAGTAGTATCCATATCATTAGTATTAGTATTGGTAACATTATTAATTGTATTTGTATTTTTACGAGGACAATATTTACCTTCAAAATATGGTATATCAAGTTCAAGATATTTTGACGTATAATAATTGGGAGATGTCATATCATGAGAACCACACAAAAATTGTTTTACACAGTTATCATCATCATAATCTCGTATTTTCTTAATTGAATTATTTTTTTCTGTTTCTTGTTTTTTTTTTATTTCACCGCTTGAATTAATTTTATTATATCTTAATATAATATCTAAATCAGCTGTTATTTGTGTTTCATCACAATTACTCATTATTATTTATAAACTATAAATAATAATTAGATATTATCTAAACCGTCGGACAAAATTCCCAATCTAAATCATTACATACTTTTTTCCATATCATATCCTGTTCTAATTGTTTTTCGCGATCTTTCATCATAGGAATATACGGTAAATACTGTGTTTGATCTAATAAAACACATAATTGATACAACGTATAAGTATAATTGAAAAAATTCGTACGATTAGCTGGACAATGTACTGCCCATGGTTTTTGTATCTCAATAAAAAGTACACATAAGGTTTCATGTAATTCCTCATTCATAATAGGTGGTTTTATTCCAAAAAGCGAATTAATATATTGAATATGCTCAAAGTATTTATTTAGACCCAGCTTACGCAAAATGTCACGCATCTTATCATAATTTATCAAGGACATATCTTGGATGCGCTCTTTTTTAATACGGGATTTAATTGCTTCAATAACTTCCTCGGGAATTTGTGTCGTCTCTTTGGCTTGAAATTGTGACAAAATCTCTTTGAAATGGTTAAGACGAATATATGCAGTATAGGAAACTTCATTGGGTGGCTCTTTGTTGGTGGGCTTTGAACTATCAATAATATAAGTAATAAATTTACCACAACCTGGATTATTACATATCATGATACCTTCTTCGTCTTGTGGTATAAGTTCTCCCTTATAACATATTTCACATACATCACTAGCAATTATAAAATCTTGTATGTTTGTAATTTCATTATTTACATTGCGCCAATAATTTTGATAGGTTTTTTTAGATTGTGAATATTTATCTGAATTTAGATTCGACGCATCATTTGAGTTTGCTTTTATTTTAAAAAATGAATTAAGAATGTTTATATTTTGGTTATTATCACCTGATGATATTTTCTTTTTTTCTTCGAAATAATCAAAGATATATTTTGAATTGTCTAATAAATAATGTTTTTTTTGATATTTAAGTTCCTTGATTTCTCTTTGAATAGCTATAATCTTGTCTTTTATATCCATATATAAATCGATTTCATTTTCTTTCAATTTAGGAATTTGATGTTTTAATTGATCTTTTTTTTTGATTAAATCTGGGATTTTAATAGTTTCAATTTCATGAAAAAAATTTAACATTTCAGTATGTTTTTTATCAATTGTATTTACTTGTTTTTTTACTGATGACTTTTCATTCATTTTATATTATTTAATGGTGTTTTTTTATATGTTTTATTACGTGTTTTATTTTGTAGATATATTATAAATGGTAGAAGTAAAATTTAAAAAAAAAGAAGATTTTACATTTATGATGTTAAATTTATTTGTACATGATTTTCTACATGATTTCAATGCATCTAAATTTGCTAGTCGTTTAAGTAAAATTAGTTCATATATTGATAAAATAAGAAATGAAATTAATTCGCGAACTGGAAAAAAACCGCCTGAGAAATTAAATGCGGCTGAAGTAATTGCTGAAGTAATTGCTGAAGAAAAGACTGAAGAAAAGACTGAAGATAATTCCAAATCAAATAAAAGATCAAATAAACAATCAAAGAAAGAAAAAAAAGCATCTGATACAAAAACATCTGATACAAAAGCATCTGATACAAAAACAACTGATACAAAAACATCTGATACAAAAACATCTGATACAAAAACATCTGATGCAATTGAAGAAAAAACATCTGATACAAAAACATCTGATGTAATTGAAGAAAAAACATCTGATACAAAAACATCTGATGAAAAAATATCTAATGAAGAAGATGACACAATTGATGAGAATATATTAAAAGAATATGAGTGTTTTGATAAAAATGAAACAGGAACTAATTTGAATTATTTAATATCAAATATTGATGGAATTGTACAAGATGATAATATTAATAAAATAAATGAGGTTTTGAATTATAAAGGTTCTATAACACGATCAAAAGCAAAAACAATGCAAATGGCTAAAAATTTTGTAGATGAAACAAAATTATACGTTTTAGGATTATTCAATTTAAATAAAATAAAAGAAGATTTGAAATATTTTGGTGGTAGAATAAAATTATTTGATCCTTTAAAATACAATAAACATACAAAAAAACATGGTAATAAAAAAAAACATCGTCGTACAAAAAAGATAACTAATGAAAACAATGTAAAAAATAATATTGAAATTAACCAAATAAATATAAATAACAATTTCTATATGTTAAGGAATTTCGTTAACAATGGCTTTGAAAGTGCAATTCATTATTCAAAAGATTATAAAGATTTAAGCGATTATTTTCAATTTTTTGGAAAATTATATATTTATTATGAAAATAAAAATATGAATCCATTAGATACATTCAATTTGACAATGATTGAAGATATTTTAGTTTTGTATTTATTAGATAAAGAAAAAAAAATTTTAAATGATAAACACTTGTATAATATATTAGATAAATATAATGAATTGATTCAAAATAAAAAATTAAAAGAAACTTTTACTGATAATTTTTATGGTGGAAAAACTTCAGATAATCAAAATAAAAATGAAATATTTTTAGGTGGTACAAAAGAACCACAAGAAATAATAAATGATGCTTTACAAATGATAGGAGAAATAGATGAAAAATTTCCATTTTTTGTTGGTCCTGAAAATAATTTTTTTGATATTTTTGATAAACCAAACCTAGGAGGTTTTTCTATTGAAACAATAGATTATGCAAAAAAAATACAAGAAAAAAATCCAGATATAATAAAAAAAACAAAATTAAATTCATTTATTGAAACTATAAATAAATCGAAAACATTTCATTTAAATTCAAGACCACGATCGCTTGAAACAACTAAAAATGCATTTATAGATTCAATGAATAAATTAATAATATATATACGTCAAACATTTGTTGATATAAAAAATGATTTAATTACGTCAATGGAGAAAGATAATAATAAAGAAAAAAAACTTACAGCAATGCAGAGTTCTGATGTACAGAGAATATCTATATCAGTTGCTAGAGGTGGACTAGAATACATTTTATCGAAAGACTACAATAAAAATGAAAAAAAAAAAAATATGTTAGATTATGAATATGATATAATAAAAAATATAGCTGAAAATGAAAAAGGTTTTACTAATCTAGATACGAAAATACGAGAAAATTTTCATGTTTATTCTAAAAATACTGGTAATGCTCATGTTATTGATAGTAATGAAGAATTAAAAAAACAAATTGAAAATATTTTAAAAAAATTTGGAAAAGATAATAGAACTAGTGTAATTAACAATGCAGCAACTAGTACATTAAGAGATATTTTTGGAGATAAATTTGACAAAGAAGTAATTTGTCCTACAAGTTCATATGTAGATGCGATGGGAAGCATGGGAAGTTGTTCTGGAGATGAATTTAAAAATCATAAAAAAGAATTTTTTAATATGGATTTTTTAATTACGAATGACGAGGATGAAAATGAATTTTATCAAGGAAATACATTAATTGTAAATAAAGATGGAAAGAAAGAAGTGAAAATTACTTATAGTGCATTATGTAATGAATTTATGTTACCTTATGTAGAATTAATTATTGATATGTCAACAACAAAAGTAGTTACACTTTCTGCAAATAATACTTTTAAAAGTGTTATAAATCGAATACTAACTATTTGGAATAATCAATTAGATAAAATAATCGATAATGAAGAATTATTGTGGGAAATATTAATAAATAAAAGAATATATGTTGATTTAATATCAACTGGTTCATTGAAAGGAATAGGTGATTTTTATCAAGAAATAAACAGTACTCTTGAAAAAGGAGGATATGAAGATAGAAATATAACTAAAAATTATTTTGTAAATCATTTAAGAATAGGAGCAAATGGAGATCAACCATCTGGAATAAGAGCTGGGTTTTTATTATTAAATGCTAATACTGGTATACATGAAAATGCAATAGCAGGTTATTTAGCAGATGAAAATACTATTATGATTTCAAGAGAACCAATTATTAAGGGTGGTAGTAGAAAAAAAATATCAAAAAAATCAAATCGTAAAACTCGTAAAAAGTGAATGTAAATGATATATATAAGATAAATGAACAAAGAAACATTATTGAATCAATTTCCATCTAATGTGCAAATAAATAAAAAAACTTTTCAAAGAATGATTTTTATTCAAAATGCCCTTGATCAAGGATGGACAATCAAAAAAACAGATGATTCTTATATTTTTACAAAAAAACATGAAAATCGTCGTGAAATTTTCCAAGAAAATTATTTAGAAACATTTTTGATTTCTAATTTTTCTAAAGACATTTTAGATAATAAAAATGCATAGATACTAATAATCTCAATATATATTAATAATATTATCAATATATATGTCTATATCAAAAGTAATAGGTGAAGGTTCTTATGGTTGTGTTCATAAACCAAGTTTAACATGTAAAAATAAACCAAAATTATCATACAAAAATAAAGTATCAAAGGTATTACGTAAAAAGTCAGCTAGTGATGAACTCAAAGAATATAAAAACGTAAATAAAGTGGACAAAAATAAAGATTTTTATCTAGGGAAACCAGTGTCATGTAATATTGCAAATACACCTGAAAATCTTGATTCTATTGAAAAATGTAAAATAGGAAAAGAAGTATTAGAAAATTTGGAAAAACATAAATTAATCATAATGGGAGATGGTGGTATCAATATTGAAGAATATGTAAAAAAATCAAAAATTGGACTCCAACATTAGCAGTAAGAAATGAAACCGAATTGTTTTTACTGGAATCAATGCGTTTATTTACAGGTCTAATAAAATTCAAAGAAAATGGTTTGGTACATCATGATTTAAAACCACAAAATATTGTCTATAATTAATCAGAAAACCGTTTAAATTTCATAGATTTTGGTCTAATGACTTCAAAAGAAAAACTAATAGAAGAATCAAACAAAAGCACAAACGATATGAGTATTTTTCATTGGTCATTTCCTTGGGAAATTGAATATGTAAATAAAACAAATTTTACAGATTTAAAATCAAAAAGTATAAGTTATCGTAAAGTTTTGTATAATAGTTTAATAGAAGATTTTGTAAATCATTTGAAAATAGACAAAATCGAGAGTATGCATTCATATTTTTACTATGTATTAAATTCGACAATCGATCGGTCTGAATATAGAAAAGATAGGGTAGTTTTTTTGAATGATTATAAAAAATTTATATTAGATAATGTTGAAACGTATCAATATAATGATTTTTTAGAAAAATCGATTGATACGATAGATAGTTATGGATTGGGATTTACTATGATGCATTGGCTTGTTTATACACAAAAGTTTTTAGATAACCAACTTGCTGAAAAATTATTTATGTTATTTTATCAAATGATTACACCAAATTTGATAGGACGTCTAAGAATAGAAGAATCTAGGAGTCAATTAGAACAAATTATATTAGATAGTGGTTTATTAGAAAAACATAAGAAAGAAATTCATGAAAATATAATAAAAGACCGTACTAAAAAGAATGAATCAAAAATAAATAAATTATTGAATAATACTGAACCGGAATTCATTATGAATAGAGATTTAATTATGAAAACTCCTGGTAAAAAAGTCATTCAAACATTAAAATCCTGTCCATATGGAAAAGAGAGAAATCCGAAAACGCGTAGATGTAACAAAAAATGTAAACCTGGATATATAAGAAACTTGGATTTCAAATGTGTTAAAGAATAATAGTGGAAAATTCAAACAATTATTCGACCAATAAAAAATTGAATTCTATAAATAGTTTTTATAAAATTCAATAAAAAATCAAAAATGTCATTATTTATTTCAGCAGTCTCTTCATTAATCGTAAGTGGAAGTGCTTTGACTAATTCACCCAAACCATGGGCAGTTGCAGACTTTCAACGTTATAGGCCATATATAACAAATTTTGTAGACTCTAACATAGTACCATTAATCGAATCTAGAGACTATGAAGTCAGACGAATATTGATCCATGGTGAAGTCAAATCTGGTAAACGAGAAATAGTTGAATATATTGCTCGTAGAGATCATGGGTCTGAAATACGAGAACATATTTTTATATCTGCATTCCATAGAAAAGCAGATGAAAGCCAACGTCGTGAATTAGAACAACATAATCTGAAAGTATTTTCAATAATATCAGTGGAAGTGGCAAAAGAAGCTTTAAGATATATAAACGAAATGGTTTCACAAGGTAAAAAATTAATATTACACGCGGATGAGTGTGATTATGGAACAGGATCGAGACAAAGTTTGAAATTTATTTATAGTAGAATAAAAGAAAATATAAATATTTTTACAATTTTGTACAGTGCAACTCCTGAAGAAGTATTATTTTCACAAGACATAACCCAAAGTGAAGAAGATGAAAACTTTATTGGCGGTATTTATGAACAAGGTATTCAATTATATTATATTCCACCTGAAACATATTGTGGTGCTAAAAAATTCTTAGATGAACATTTGGTAGAAAATGCTATACCGTTTTTCAAAAAAGAAGATGGTACTTATATTTTATCGACACAAGGTAAAAAAATTATTGCAGATGCAAAAGAAAATCTTAGAAATTCAAACATGCAAAAAGCTGAAGCTGCATATTTATATAACAAATACATAAATGAAAAAAATATAGCTGAAGCCGAAAAATATTCAATAACAAAAGAAAAAAAAATAAGAAACGTTATTGTTTTAAGATTGACTTATAAAACATATAGAAGTTCACAAAGAACTTCACAAAGAAGTAATAATCGATCGATCGAAGAATTCTTGAATAATTCACATTTGTTTCCAGAATTGGCTGATGTTAATATTATAGCTGATAAATCCGATTTATCCAAATATACAAATAATAATCATAACATTTCATGTGAAACTGTAAATTGGAGTAATAGAAGCTATTGGGATAATAAACAAAGCGATAAATTGATTGTGATTGTTCATGAACAAACAAGTACAAGATCCACTGAATGGGAATTTCATGATCGCGTCTTTGCAACACATGATTATAGACCAACTGTTAGTTATGGTACTATTGCTCAAGCACAATTACGTGTTGCGCATTATTCAAGTAAATATGGCGAATTTCAATCAATTCGTGTTTATGGCCATTTGAAGACATTTCAATTAGCGGCAAAAGAAATTACATTCAGTGAATATTTGAATGATGATTGGCAAAAAAAACAAGTAATACGTGATCATTGGATGGTAGATGATAGCGTAAAATATAAACATAATAATGTTTGGGTAGATGCTTTAATTACTGCGTATAACGAAGATGATACATATAATTTGTCATTTATACAAAACGATTTATTAATAACTAAAACAAATATTAGAAAAAGTAATATAAAAAAAGATAGTGAAAACAAAAAATTCAATATTATAAATACAAAAACAGGTGAAATACATCCTGAATATAGTGAAGAGTATAATAATGCTACTGCGGAAAAAATTTTAGATGATTTAGGTTGTAATATAAAAACGGATCTATCATCACGTGTCAAAGGTAAATCGAAAATCGTATTGAAAGTAAAGGCATTGTTTATAAAATGTAATGAAAATAATATTGAAATAGAAATACAAAGACATATAAAAAATAATATGAATTTACCACAAACGGTTCGCGAACATAATTTTATAACATCGTCCTTATTCAATAATTATATAGATTGTGAAGATGGAGAAAGAAGATGCACGGGTACTCTTAGAGCTAAGAGAAAAATATATACATATGAAGATATGAAAAAAGAAAGATGGGGTTTTAGTTTATTTGACACAGGTCCTAGATTGACTGTTTGTTATAATGGTAACGTTTTGGGAGTATGTTTGAGATATACAAACGGTGATAGAGAAGAAGTAACTACTTTATCATCTTATAAAAGTATGTATCAACCTCTATAATTCTATGTAAAATTATTTAAATTTGGTCAGGATCAATAATATTTAGTAAAAACTATTTCTAGTGATATTGTGTATAATAGTAAAATAATATTTTTTACTATTATTAAAATAATTATTAATTTAGGTATTTATTCCAAATTATTTTCTTTGTATAGTCTATAAATATCATAAGATATGGCTGGAGGTCTAATGCAATTAGTCGCCTATGGCGCACAAGATGTCTTCCTTACTGGAACCCCTGAAATCACTTTCTGGAAGGTGTCATACAGACGCCATACTAACTTTGCTATGGAATCAATTGAGCAAACTTTCTCAGGCCAAGCCGACTTCGGTCGTCGTGTTACCTGCACCATCTCACGTAATGGTGATCTTGCATACAGAACCTATTTACAATTAACTCTTCCTGAAATCAACCAATCAATGAAGGGCAATACTGGTAACGTCTATGCTCGTTGGTTAAACTACATTGGTGAACAAATCATCGCTCAAGTTGAAGTTGAGATTGGTGGTCAAAGAATTGACCGTCAATACGGTGACTGGATGCACATCTGGAATCAACTTACCATGTCTGCTGAACAACAACGTGGATATTTCAAGATGATTGGTAACACCACTCAATTAACATACATGATTGATCCTGATTTTGCCAACGTCTCAGGCCCATGTGCTGCTTCAGGTGGACCATCCCAAGTTTGTGCTCCAAGAAATGCTCTTCCAGAAACCACCCTTTACATTCCTCTTTTATTCTGGTTTTGCAGAAACCCTGGACTTGCCCTTCCTTTAATCGCTCTTCAATACCACGAAGTCAAGATCAACATTGATTTCCGTCCTATTGGTGAATGTCTATGGGCTGTTGGAAGTCTAGCTGCCACCTCTGGTACTCAATCCGTCTCCCAAGCATACCAACAATCCCTTGTTGCTGCTTCCCTTTACGTCGACTATATCTTCCTTGATACTGATGAACGTAGAAAGATGGCACAAAACCCTCATGAATACCTTATTGAACAACTTCAATTCACTGGTGACGAATCAGTTGGTTCATCATCAAACAAGATCAAGCTTAACTTCAACCACCCTTGCAAGGAGCTTATCTGGGTTGTCCAACCTGATGCCAACGTTGATTACTGCTCATCATTAGATGCTGCTGGTACTCTATTCAGAACCCTTGGTGCTCAACCATTCAACTACACTGATGCAATCGATGCTCTTCCTCCATCCATTGCTGCTTTCGCTGGTCCAGGTGAAGCCGCTAGTGGTGCTTTCATTACCACCTCTGGTCTTTTCGATCTTCCAGGTGCTGCCGCTGGAGAAGGTGAAGGTTATAATACTACCCCATTCGCTCCTTCTGATCTTACTGGATCCCTTGTCTCTGATGCTGGAACATTCGTTCTTTCTGAGACTGCCCTTGACATGCACTGTTGGGGTGAGAACCCAGTCGTCACTGCTAAGTTACAACTTAACGGTCAAGACAGATTCTCTGAACGCGAAGGTAACTACTTCGATGTTGTCCAACCATTCCAACACCACACCCGCGCACCTGATGCTGGTATCAATGTTTACTCATTCGCCCTGAGACCGGAGGAGCATCAACCAAGCGGTTCGTGCAACTTCTCCCGTATTGATAACGCCGTTCTTCAACTTGTTCTTTCAGCAGGTACCGTTGGTGGTACTGCCACTGCCAAGGTCAGAGTGTACGCTGTCAACTACAACGTTCTTCGTGTCATGAGTGGCATGGCTGGAGTAGCATATTCCAATTAAAAGTAATTAATCGATAAAGTCGTTTGATTAGAATTAAAATAACTAAAAATAACTAAAAAACAATAAAAAATTAATATAAAATAGCGATTTTTATATTAATAAATAATAATTTGCTTATATTTATATAATCAATAAGCAAAAAGTTATAAAAATAACATGTTTTTTCAATGTAATATGCACTAAAACTTACTTTCCATCGGAAGAGAGCAAATAATTATATTAATGCACTTGCTTTCTGAAAAACAATTTCAACTGAAAACAATATAAAGTTATAGGAGTCTAGGTAGTAAATTACAATGTATTTCGTAAAATCCTAATAATATATATTTTACGAAAAAACCGCATAAACAAAACAAACATACTAGTCTATATAAAATAAATCAATCCCAAAATGTCATTATATTGTGCATCGAATCTCAATACACAAAACGATTTATTAATGAAAAATCTCATGGATTTTTACAACAACCACGCAACCCTCAATAAAATGATGTCTATAATCAATGGCGAAACCAAAATATCATTACGTATCGTCGACTGGTTTGTAACAAATTTCGCAAAAAAATACTATACTGTCTACGATTTACATACCCAACGTGGTACCGTCCAAGACAAGATCAGATTCAAAGTCTATAATGACTATAAACTGAAACTCAAAGCATATAGTAAGCGCAAATTCGATCCATTTTGTCGTTGGGAACGTATTAGTATTCCTTATGATGATGAAAAATATATTGAAACCACAATAGGACAACTGAACTTTTTTAAATGGGCGATCGAGAATAATATCATCGAGTACATCGAACAAAACTATGATGATATCGAACGCGACATGAATAGTCGTAATACCACTTCAAAAAGGCGTAGTCCAAATAGCACAGATGGTGAGTCGGATGAAAGTATTGACCCCGTTGATGAAAACACAACCACCACCAATAATAATAATACAAAAACACGTAAAAAGCGTGAAGAACTTTCAGTGAGTGCATGTAAATGCATAAAAAAAGAGACTGTTAAAATTATTGTGAAATTTAATTGATATTTTGTTTGTTTCAGTCCTTATTTTTATCTTTTTGAATTTTTTGAATATAATTATAAAACTACAACTACTTGTTCAGGAACAACAAAGACAATACGATTTTTTTTATTAATGACAAAACATGATTTTTGTATCCCATTTTCATATATACAATCGATATTTTTCAATTCATTATTATTCAACAACATTCCATCAATTCTCACCAATCCATCAAATAAATTGTCTTTTTTGAAACCAGATATTGTAATATTGTTGTTATGTATAACATTGAACCCATTTTTATTGTTGTTTATCCAAAGATTCTCATAAGTATGAATATTTTTATAAGAACATTCATTATAATAATATTCATTCAAAACATTATTATATTTTGTCAGTAAATCATTGTCTATTTTCAGTTTCTTGATAATCGGATCTTTTCTAAATAAAACCGAACCTGTATAAAACCAAATTAAGGCAAGTAGTAAATAAAAAGCAAATTCAATGCAGCAGTACATTTTCGTATTATAGATGCAGACAAAAATCACTATAAAAAATAGTTCAATTTTTTGCATAACCTATAACTGCACAAGCAATGCGTTTTCCAGCATGTCCAGTTGTCAAACTATCATCATGGCCACCTAAACCACAATCATCTTCATCAGCATGAATAATAAGTCCACGACCAATAATATTTGCTTTTGTTCCACGTAGTTTTATCATATCATCCACCATTCGATAATGTGCAATACCAATTGTATTGGTTACTAAATTTCCTAAATCACCTACATGGCGTTCTCGTGAACCAGGACAACCATGTTTTTTCCCATATGGATTGAAATGTGCACACATACTTTCACATTGTTCACTCATATCACCACATTCGTGTACATGAAATCCATGTTTTCCATTCTTTTTCAATCCTTCCACGTGAATATCAATAATAACAGTATCGTTTTTCAGATCTTCTGTGAAATAAACAAGACCATTTATTTTTTTAGCAATAAAACATGCAACTGCTCGAACATGTGTTTTTATAGACATATATAATTATCGAAATAAAAAAACTACTATAATTATATTTATTATCTATGTTATAACAGTATTTTCATTATATTAAACTTTTGTTTTTCTATATATAATATTCTGGATATAATTATATTCATTATTCATAATATAACAAAGCAGTATTTTTGTATTCCATCCACAAATATGCAGTCAATTCTTTTTATAAAAATTTTTGAAAATGAATCACTTTGGAATTTTATTAAACCATCGTATTTATTGTTTTTTTTATTACCCGAAATAGTTATATTTTTTTTATATAAAATACCAAATCCATTTTCTGTATTATTTTCCCAAATTCCTTCATATTTAATTTCATTTAATTTTTTATCATTATAAGTTTCAATACCACATCCATGTTTTATTCCATAAAATACTTGTCCTTTATACATACTATTGTCATAGTTTATTATACGTTGTGTATAATCATTTTTATTACACTTTTGATAATATAAATTTTCATTTTTATTAAATTCATTCAAACTATTATTATAACTATTAATATAAGTTATTTTATCTATAATATTATATTTTTGTTTTGGATAAAAATTACGATAAAATAATATAGCTAATACGGTGTACAACAAGAATTCAATTAACGATTTCATTATATAAGTTTATGAGATTTACAAATAAAAAATAAATATTCAATTTTTTTATTCATTATTTATTTATTATAATTACTAAATATTTAGTAATATATATAATGTCAAACCAAAATACAAAAAATAAAACATTACAAATTGAAAGAAGACCTTTTGATATTAAAAAAAAAACAATAATTTTTACTAGTGGTCCAACTGGTTCAGGTAAATCTAGATTATTAAACAAAATAATAAAAATTCTTTTTTGGAATGTATTACCTGATACTTATCCAAAAAAATTTGATGATGATGATGAAAAAATGAAATATATAAAAGAATATTTAGATTTTAAATCACTATTAATAGATGATTATGTTGAAAATAGTGAATTTTATAAAGAAAAAATAATAAAAATAATAGAAGAATTTGATTGCAATAATAAAGAATCAAATAAATGTGATTTAGAAAAACCTAGCAAAGAATTATTAAAAGAATTTACTGATTCATATTTTGAAATAAGAGAAAAAGGTCCTTGTTTTGATACTAAAACAATTAAAGGTTGTAAATATTATTTTAATATTGATTTACAAAATGTAATTAAAAATAAAGATAATATTCTTATAGAAACCACTGGTAAAAAAATACCACTGGATTATTTAAATATAATATTTGCAAATACAAATTTAAATGAATATAATTTTATTTTTGCTTATTCTATTACAAATTTAAATAATTTAATTATAAGAAATAAATCAAG
>Ga0114973_10000182_pt1 | contig 43975 bp, 40 predicted proteins | sample M_140807_MF_Meta_FD_87025 | JGI IMG/M metagenome (GOLD analysis project Ga0114973, IMG submission 87025) | Freshwater microbial communities from Lake Montjoie, Canada to study carbon cycling - M_140807_MF_MetaG | ecosystem: Environmental > Aquatic > Freshwater > Lake | place: Lake Montjoie... | reverse complement strand
GTTGGCTGGATTCTTGGGAACCCGCAGGTTCAGACCGCCACAGCGCTCTTGGCATCAAGGGCACCCTTGGCATAGAGAGCGGCGTAGTAGTTGATGTCGCGCTGCTTGATCTTGCTGGCATTACCGGCACACCAGAACTGCTGGTAGCGGTCCAGGCACACCTGCTTCATGTACTGGCGGGCAGGCTTGTTGAAGTGGCGGGGATCGAAGTTGGAAGGATCCTTGGCGGCCGCTTCACGCACAGCGGCGGTGAAGGCGAGGCGGTTGTCGGTGTCGATGTTCACCTTGCGCACGCCGTTGCGGATGCCTTCCTGGATCTCCTCCACGGGCACGCCGTAGGTCTCGGGGATGGCACCGCCGTACTTGTTGATCATGTCCAGCCATTCCTGGGGCACCGAGGAGGAGCCGTGCATCACCAGGTGGGTGTTGGGGATGGCCTTATGGATCTCGGCGATGCGGCTGATGGCCAGCACTTCGCCCGTGGGCTTGCGGGTGAACTTGTAGGCGCCATGGCTGGTGCCGATGGCGATCGCCAGGGCGTCCACGTTGGTTTTGGCCACGAAGTCGGCGGCTTCGGCGGGATCCGTGAGCAGCTGGGAGTGGTCGAGGGTGCCTTCGAAGCCGTGGCCGTCCTCGGCCTCACCCTGGCCGGTCTCCAGGGAACCCAGGCAGCCCAGTTCACCTTCCACGCTCACGCCAATGGCATGGGCCACATCCACCACCTCTTTGGTGACGCGCACGTTGTACTCGTAGGAGGCCGGGGTCTTGGCATCGGCCTCCAGGGAGCCGTCCATCATCACGGAGGTGAAGCCGTTGGCGGCGGCGCCGAAGCAGGTGGCTGGGCTGTTGCCGTGGTCCTGGTGCATCACCACCGGGATGTCGGGATAGGTTTCCACGGCGGCCAGGATCAGGTGGCGCAGGAAGTTCTCGCCGGCGTACTGGCGGGCGCCGCGGGAGGCCTGCAGGATCACGGGGCTGTCGGTCTCGTGGGCCGCCTCCATGATCGACTGGACCTGCTCCAGGTTGTTCACATTGAAGGCGGGGATGCCGTAGCCGTTTTCGGCGGCGTGGTCGAGCAGCAGCCGAAGCGGAACGAGCGCCATGGGAAACCTCGAGAATGGGGGAAAGCGACGACTGGCGGGAGCCCCCGCCGTGCCTGGCGGCGAGTCTAGGGGATGCCCCGCGGCGTTCTTTCGCTTCCAGAGGCTCTGATCCAGAGCTGCCGCCGGGCCGCATCACAGAGCTCCTGGCTGGCCAGTGCCTCGGCCAGGCCCGGCACCATCGGCCTTCCCTCGCGGGCGGTGCTCGCCCACCAGCCGATCAGCCGGAGCACCGGCGCGATCCGGCCGTCTTCCCAGGTGCGCGGGAAGGCCAGGCTGGGGTCAGCGGGCAGCGGCCGCAGGGGTTCGCCCGGGCGGGCGATGGCCAGCTGAAAGCCGTGCACGTAATCGGCCTGGTTGGGGGACCCGAGCACCAGGGTGGCCTCACGGCCGTAGAGCTCCAGCCAGCAGCCCCGACCGGCCCGGGTCACCGAGGCCAGGTTCACCTGGGCCGGCACCCTGCGGCCCCTGGAGTCGCTGAGATCAAGCTGGATCAAGGCGATGTCCTCGGCATCCACCGCGGCCATGGCGCTCTGCGCGCCTTCGGCTCCCGGCAAGGGACGCTCGCGGATCGCCGTGCTCAGCCGCGCCGCCTGGAGTTCGGCAGGCCCCACCAGCCAGTGGAGGATGTCGAAGGCATGGGTGCCCAGCGCGCCGAGCACCCCGCCTCCTGCCCCCGCCTGGGAGTACCAGCTCCAGGGACGACGGGCGTCGGCGCGGCTGGCCATCAGCCAGTCGAGCTTCACCAGCCAGGGTTCGCCCAGAACTCCCTGCTCCAGCAGGGCGGCGAGCTGCTGGAAGAGCGGAACGGCCCGGTATTCGAAATCCACGGCCACGCAGAGTTTCTGGCGGATCGCGAGCCGCTGCAGCTCCTCGATCGCAGCGGCCTCGAGGGCCACGGGTTTCTCCAGCAGCAGGTGCTTGCCCGCCTCGAGGGCCTGGCGGGCCAGATCAAAGCGGGGCGCCGGTGGCGTGGCGATCACCACGGCCTCGACCTGGGGGTTGGCCAGAACGGCCCCGAAATCGGTGCTGCCGGGCAGATCCGCAGCCCGGCAGGCCTGCTCCAGGCGCTCGGCGCGGGGATGCCACAGGGCCACCGGCTCGGTGAGCGGGCACGCCCTTAGGGCCGGAAGATGCACCGACTCGCCAAAGCCGAGGCCTGCGATGGCAACGCCGAGGGGCCGGTGGGTGGGGGCAGCCATGGGGGATCAGCCTGGTGGAAAGGAGGAAACCGGCGCAGCTCAGCCCACCGGGTCACTGGCGGCGCCCGGCTGGGCGGCGGCGCAGGCCTGGCGCAGCGTGACGGTGGCGAGGGGGTCGCCATCGATGGGTTGCCAGGGGGCGTTGAAGCGGGGCAATCCGTTCACAGAAATATCCCTGTAAAGCGCCAGATCGCAGTCGAGCTCCATCACCACAAGGGTTCCGAGGGGTTGCCGTGGGCTCCGGGGTGGCTGCCTCGCAGGTTCGGTTGCGGGCGATCCGGCTGCCGCCGTGGGCATGGTTTCGGTGCCGCCATCGGCTGGTTCCAGAGGCTGGAAGCGACTCAGCACCGACAGGGTTCCGCGGCGATTGCGCCGCAGGCTGCCGGCATCCCACCATTGGCGCCCCGTGGCGGAGGCCGGCACCTCCCGCCACTCCACCGGCCCTGCCCAGGCGGCCCCCAGGCCTGGCCAACGGGCGGCCGGCGCGGCTGGTAGGGCCAGGCCCAGCAGAAGCAGGGCCAGGGGAACCAGGGCGCTGAGCCAGGACCAGGGCCGCTGGCGAGTGGCCTCGCCAGCGGAGCGGTCTGTGGGCCCGAGCGCGCGTTGGTTCATGGGGTCACCGGCAGTCCGCGACGGATCGGAGCATGGAGTCTCAGCAGCGTGGCCAGGGTGGCGCGCAGTTCGGTGCGGGGCACGATCGTGTCCACGAAGCCGTGGTCCTGCAGGTACTCCGCGGTCTGGAAGTTCTCCGGCAGCTTTTCGCGGAGCGTCTGCTCGATCACCCGGCGGCCTGCGAAGCCGATCAGGGCCTTCGGTTCGGCAAGGATCAGGTCGCCGAGCATGGCAAAACTGGCGGTCACCCCTCCAGTGGTGGGGTGGGTGAGCAGGGGGATGTAGAGCAGCTCCGCCTGGCGGTGCCTCTCGAGGGCGCCGGAGATCTTGGCCATCTGCATCAGGCTGAGCATCCCCTCCTGCATGCGGGCGCCACCGGAGGCGCACACGATCAGCACGGGGTGGCGGCGGGCCGTGGCCTCCTCGATCAGGCGGGTGAGCTTTTCCCCCACCACCGACCCCATCGATCCCCCCATGAAGCGGAAGTCCATCACCCCGAGGGCCAGGGGCATCCCTTCCAGGCGGCAGAGCCCGGTGACCACCGCATCCCGCAGGCCCGTGCTCTGCTGGCTGTCCCGCAGGCGGTCGGCATAGGAGCGGCGGTCCTTGAAGGCGAGCGGATCGGTGGGGGAGAGGTCGGCATCCAGGGGCTCAAAACTGCCTTCATCGGCGATCAGCCGGATGCGTTCCTCGCTGTCGATGCGGTGGTGATGGCCGCAGCCCTTGCAGACATGGGCATGGGCCACCAGATCCTTCCGATATACCACCAGGTCGCATTCGGGGCATTTGCTCCAGAGGCCATCCCCCTCATCGGGTTCGGGACCCTGGTTGGATCGCACCACCGGGGCGTTCTTGCGGCGATCGGCGAACCAGTCGAACAGGGACATGGGCGGCAAGTGGCTCGGTGCGGTTCTGGCGGTGGCCTGGTGGACACCTATTTAACGCTGCCGGTTTAACGCGACCGCTTTACCGGTGCCGGCTCACGCCGCTCAGGGGCAATCCACCCTGCCTAGAGAGGGGAGGCCGGCGCAAGCCCTGGGAGCAACAGCCGCAGCCAGGGCTGGGTTCCCATCAGCCAGACCAGCAGGGTTCCTGCGGCGAGGAAAGGGCCGAAGGGAAAGGGCTGGTTGGGAGCGAGGCGGCCGAGGATCCGGGCCGTTCCCCCGACCAGGGCACCCCCGAGCACCGCCAGGGCCACCGCCACACCGAGTCCGCTGGGTCCGAGCCAGGCGCCCATCAGAGCCGCGAGCTTGGCGTCTCCCAGGCCCAGGGCCGGCCGGCCGAACGCCCGTTCGGCCAGGGCGCTCACTGCCTCGAAGCCCAGCAGCCCCAGGGCCGCGGCCAGCAGATGCTGAAGCAGAAGCTGGCGGCCGCTGGCCGGATCTTGGAGAAAGCCCAGCAGGGCGGTGACGGCCAGGCCGAGCACCACCCCCCAGCGGAGCATCGGTTCGGGAAGCCAGAGGCGGTCGAGGTCGATCAGCACCATCGGGAGCAGCCAGCTGGCCAGCAGCCAGCCGGCCATCAGCAGGAGCAGCGGCGGAGCCCCGGCCCCCATCAGATCCGGCCTGGCCAGGAGCATGGCCACCCAGAGTCCGGCGCAGAGGCTCTCCACCAGCGGGTAGCGCGCCGCGATCGGCTGGTGGCAGTGACGGCAGCGGCCCCGCAGGGCAAGCCAGGCCAGCACCGGAACGTTCTCGAACCAGGCCAGGGGCGTGCCGCAGCGTGGGCAGTGGCTTCCCGGCCAGAGCAGGGATTCCTCCCGGGGCAATCGCCAGGCCACCACATTGATGAAGCTGCCGATGCAGGCCCCGATCAGGGCAACCGGAGGTGCCAGCAGGGGGATCAGGGGCTGGAGAAAATCGAAGGAGGAGGGCATGGAAGCGGCGGGCCGGGCGGGATCCTCAGAGCGACCCCCGGGAGGGGACCGGGCGGCTGGGCCGGGGTCGGCTGACGCTGCGGTTCCGCAGCCAGTCGATGGGCACGAAGTGCTCGTCGGGCAGAAGCACCGGGGTTTCGAACACCACCCTTCCTTCGGTGGCGGCGGCCTTCAGCACGATTCCGGCGGGCTCGATGCCGCCGGGGGCGGTGGAGAGAAAGCGGAAATACACCTGCCGGGCAAGGTGCAGCACCACCGAACTGTTGATGCGATCGAGGCGCAGACCCTGGAACGCCGCCAGAGGCGAGCCTGCGCCCGGGGTTGCGGAGGCTGGGCGGATCTCAAAAGAAGGAGTCTTGCGCGGCCCGCGTGTCTGCACAGGGGGCGTGAGCGGATCCTGGATCCGCTCAAGGGGCCCATCGGTGGCGGTGTCGGCGCTGATGACTCGGCTGCAGCGGAACGACGCGCAGGGGCTTGAAGCCGTTGCACTGCAGCAAGTGTAGGGCTGCGACTGCAATCAGGCGAGTTTTCGCTTCTCCTCAATCATGCGGTGAATGATCGGGGTGAGGATCAGTTCCATCGCAAAACCCATCTTGCCGCCATTCACCACGATGCTGGTGGGGCTGGACATGAATGAATCGTGGACCATGTCGAGCAGATAGCGGAAATCAATTCCCCACTTGTCTCGGGCTCCCTTGCGGAAGTGGATGATCACGAAGCTTTCGTCCGGGGTCGGGATGTTGCGGATGGTGAACGGGTTGGAGGTGTCCACCGTGGGCACCCGCTGGAAGTTGATGTCGGTGAGGCTGAACTGGGGGCAGATGTGGTTGATGTAATCGGGCATCCGCCGCAGGATCGTGTCCACGGTGGCCTCGGCCGAATAGCCCCGCTCGGCGTTGTCTCGCGAGATCTTCTGGATCCACTCAAGGTTCACGATCGGCACCACGCCCACCAGCAGGTCAGCGAGGCCGGCCACGTTGTATCCCTCCCCTTTCACACCGCCGTGCAACCCTTCGTAGAAGAGCAGGTCCGTGCCGGCGGGAATCGCTTCCCAGGGGGTGAACTGGCCGGGCTGGAGGCTGGTGCCGAGGCGTTCGTTGTGCTCAGCCGCCTCCTCCAAAGAGTGGAGGTAGTAGCGCTTCTCGCCGCTGCCGGTCTCGCCGTAAGTCTGGAAGAGTTCCGCCAGCTTGTCGAAGAGGTTCGCCTCCGGACCGAAGTGGGAGAAGTTCTCACCGTTGGCCAGGGCGGCGGCCATCGCTTGCTTCATCGCCCCCCGCTCGTAGCGGTGGTAGCTGTCGCCCTCGACCACGGCTGGGGTGATGCCTTCGCGCTTGAAGATGTGCTCGAAGGCGCGCTTCACGGTGCTGGTTCCAGCGCCGGAGGAGCCGGTGACAGACACAACCGGGTGACGCTTCGACATCGAGCCAGGGAAGGGAAGTCCGCAGAGAGTTTCGCAGATCGCCGGCCAGGCCCCTGCAGCTCGGCTGGCTGGGTGGCGCTGATCGGCTTCCGGGGCCGCTGCTCTTTGGGCGGGGCTGATCGGAGGCGCGCCCTGTGCGCCCGCCCCGGGCCTTTTCAGGCCTCCAGGGCCTCCAGCAGCTTCTCACCCATCGCCCGGCAGCCGAGCTCGGTGCAGCCTTCGGCCATCAGATCGCCGGTGCGGAAGCCGGCCGCCAGGGTGCGTTCCACCGCGGCCTCCAGATCGGCAGCGGCCCCCTCCTGCTTCAGGCCGATGCGCAGCAGCATGGCGGCGCTGAGCACCATGGCCATCGGGTTGGCCAGGTCCCGGCCGGCGATGTCCGGGGCGGAGCCGTGGATCGGCTCGAACAGGCCCGGCCCGCCGGCGCCGAGGGAGGCTGAGGGCAGCATGCCGATTGAACCGCTGAGCATGGCGGCCTCATCGCTGAGGATGTCGCCGAAAAGGTTGCTGGTGAGCATCACATCAAACTGCCTCGGGGCACGCACCAGCTGCATGGCGGCGTTGTCCACGTAGAGATGGCTGAGGGCCACGCCGGGGTAGTCGGCGGCGATCGCCTCGACCCGATCCCGCCACAGCTGGCTCACATCCAGCACGTTGGCCTTGTCGATCGAGCAGAGCCGGCCGCTTCGTTGCAGGGCCAGCTCGAAGCCCACCCGGGCGATGCGATCGATTTCAAAATCGCTGTAGGCCATTGTGTTGAACGCCCGCACATGGCCATCGGCCTCCACCCTTCCCTTCGGCGTTCCGAAGTACACGCCGCCGATCAGTTCGCGCACCACCAGCAGATCCACCCCCTCGATCACTTCGGGCTTGAGGGTGCTCGCCGCCGCCAGGGCGGGAATGATCTTCACCGGCCGCAGATTGGCGAACAGGCCCAGACCGGCCCGCAGGCCCAGCAGGCCCGACTCGGGGCGTTGCTCGCGAGGGAGGTTGTCGTATTGCGGGCTGCCGATCGCGGCCAACAGCACCGCATCGGCGGCCCGGCAGGCTTCCAGGGTGCTGGGGGGCAGGGGTTCACCACAGGCGTCGATGGCGGCCCCGCCCATCGGCTGCTCGTCGTAGACGAGCGCGAAGCCGTGGCGAAGGCTCACCGCGTCCAGCAACTGGCGGGCCACCGCCATGATCTCCGGACCAATGCCATCGCCGGCGAGCAGGGTGATCCGGTGGCTGGTCATGGCGGGCGGCGCTCCTGCGGGGCATTGGTGGAGAGCGCGAGGCTACGGCGCAGCCGGTGGCCGGCATTTAATGCTCGATCCAGACGCTCCACACGATTCAGACGCTCCACACGACGCGTGACCAGCCCAGCCGGCCCCCACAGCGACAATGCCGCCCCTGGGCGGATCCCTCCGACCGCTCCAGACTGGCGAGCCTCCTATGGCAGGTTTTGGCACCTTCGCCATGCCGCATCAGCCTTGACAGGACGGCTGCGGGCCCTGACAGAACGGATCGGGGACAGCGCGGATTGGGGAGGATGCGGCGGCGTCCGATCCACCGCCGGCACCTCAGCCTTAGGGGCTCTGGGGCCGATCGCTGCCGTTGCTGTCAGCCTGAAGCCGGCGCAGGGTGCGGGCCATCTCGGGCAGCTTGTTGAAGGCGGCGGAGCAGCGCAGCCACAACCGGTTGGGGATGGCGGGGTAGCCGCTCACCACCTCGCCGGCGGCCACCTCACCGTGGATGCCGGATTTCGAGGAGGCGATCGCCCGATCGCCGATCGTGGCCCGGTTGGCCACGCCCACCTGGCCGGCCAGGATCACACCGTGGCCCAGCCGGGCGCCGCCGGCGATTCCCACCTGGGCCGCCAGGGCGCAGCCACGGCCGGTGGTCACCCCGTGGCCGATGTGCACCAGGTTGTCGATCTTGGTGCCCGCTCCGATGCGCGTTTCCCCCACTGAGGGGCGATCGATCGTGGAGCCGCAGCCCACCTCCACGCCCTCCTCGAGCACCACCTGGCCGGTCTGGGGCATCTTGCGCCAGCCCTTGGCGGTGGGCACGAAGCCGAAGCCCTCCGATCCGATCACGGCGCCGGAATGCACCACGCAGGCACGGTCCAGTCGGCTGCCGGGGTGAAGCACGGCATGGGCATGCACCTCACAGCCATCGGCGAGCTGCACATCGTCGTAGAGCACCGCGGCGGCGTGCAGGATGCAGCCATCCCCGACCACTGTGCCGGCGCCCACCACGGCATGGGGGCCCACATGGACTCCGGCGCCGATCCGGGCGGAGGGATCGATCACGGCGGTGGGGTGGATGCCGGGCTGGGGCCGGGGGCGCGGATGGAGGGCGTCGAGGGCTTCGGCGAAGGCGAGCCGGGGATCCGCCACGGCCACCCAGGCCAGTCCCCGCTCCGTGGCCTGGTGCTGCAGGGATTCGTCGAGGGGGAGCAGCACGGCCGAGCTCCCGGTTTCGCTCAGGGCGGCGCTGAGGGGGCTGCCGCTCTCCAGAAAGCAGAGCTGGCCTTCGGCGGCCAGGTCGATAGCCTGGGCACCGCTGATCTCCGGATCGCTGGCCAGATGGCGGGGGGTTGCCGCGTCCACCGCGCTGAGGTGGCTGAGCAGGCTGCTGAAGCGCATGCGCCGGGGGCCAGTGGGCGGATCGTAGGGCCCATGGGGTTCGGACTGGGCTGACCAGCCAGCCGGGGCTCAGCCGTTGTCATGTCTGGGCTGGGTCGGCCACCGCCGGGGTGAGCACGAAGTGGTCGCGGTGAATCACGGTGTCGCCAGCGGTGCCGAACTTTTGCGCGATGGCGGCGCGGTCGAGGCCGAGGATCGCCTCCAGCTCCTCGCTGCCCAGGGCCACCAGGCCCCTTCCGATCTCGCGGCCATCCCCGCCCAGCACCCGCACGGGCTGGTGGCTTCCGAAGCGGCCCTCCACGGCCCGGATGCCCACCGCCAGCAACGAGGCACCGCGGTGGATGAGGGCGTTGGCGGCACCGTCATCCACCACCAAGGTTCCCTGGGGCAGCACCGCATGGGCCAGCCAGCCCTTGCGGTTCCCCAAGGGGGTGGGGCTGGGGTGAAACAGGGTGCCAACCCTTTCGCCGGCGAGCAGGGCTTCCAGCACCGCCGGATCCCGGCCATCGATCAGGCGCACCCGCACGCCGCTGGTGGTGGCGATCCGGGCCGCCGTGATCTTGGTGCCCATGCCGCCTGTGCCCCAGCGACCCCCGCCGCCGGCACCCCGCCCGTAGCGTTCCAGTTCGGCCAGATCGCGCACCTCGTCGATCGGAAAAGCCTCCGGGTCGTGGCGTGGATCACCGGAATAGAGGCGGTCGATGTCGGTGAGGAGCACCAGTTCCTGGGCGCCGATCGCCACCGCCACCATCGCCGAGAGCGTGTCGTTGTCACCGAAACGGAGCTCGTCGGTGGCGAGGGTGTCGTTCTCATTGACGATCGGCACCACCCCCCAGCCCAACAGTTGCTCCAGGGTGCGGCAGGCGTTCTGGTAGCGGCGGCGTGAGGCCAGATCACCGCGGGTGAGCAGCACCTGGGCCACGGTGAGCCCGCGGATGGCGAAGGCCTCCTGGTAGAGCGCCATCAGGCGGCCCTGACCCACGGCGGCCGCCGCCTGCAGGGCCACCACATCGCCGGGACGGCGGTCCATGGCCAGGGCGGTGCAACCGAGGCCAACGGCGCCGCTGGTGACCAGGGCGATGGCGTCACCGCGCTGATGACAGCGGGCCAGACTGGCCGCCAGATCGGTGATCACCGCGGTGGTGGAGCGGCCCGGCTGGCCGCGCAGGAGGCTGGTGCCCACCTTGATCACCCGCCGCAGGCTGCCGCTGGCGGAGGGGGAGTCAGCGGCAAGGCTGCTGCCGCTCATCCTTCCACCAGGGCCCCCAGCCAGCGGGACATGCGGATCTCCAGACTCTGCACCTGGTCATAGGGGCAGGGATCGCCATCCGGTCCGATCGGCCGCACCAGCACGGTGAAGAGTCCGAGGCGGTTGCCGGCAAGCACATCGGTGAACAGGCGGTCGCCCACCAGGGCGATCTGGGCGGGTTCCAGCCCGAGTTCCGCCACCACCCGCCGCAGGGCGGCACGGCGGGGCTTGCCCGCCGCGGTGGTGAACGGCAGGCCGAGCTGGGCGGCCACCGAGCCGATCCGGCGGCGGGAGGGGTTGTTGCTCAGCAGGTGGAGCGGCATGAGCGACCGGGCGTGGCGGAGCCATTGTTCGGCGCTCGGCGGCAGGGTTGCGCTGCGGCGGGGCAGCAGGGTGCGGTCCACATCCAGCACCAGCGCCCTGATCGGACCCTCCGGCCGCTCCAGAAGCTTCTGGAGGGGGAGGTGGGCCAAGGTGGTGCCGGCCGTCCAGTCCGGGCTGAGCAGGGCGGAGAGCATCAATCCTCTGGCTCCCGCTCCTCAATCTCCGCCTCGATTCGGGGCTGAATCCGCTCGAATTCCTCGCCTTCCACCAACCTGGCCTCGCCGCCTTCGACGCGGGCGACCACAAAGAATGGGTCGAGGGGAATGTAGAGGCCGTATTCCACTTCCTCGACCAGAAAGCTCACCAGGAGTTCATAGGTCTCGCTGTCATCATCGCCTTCCTCGTCATCCTCGAGGTCATCGGGATCGGGCTCGTCAAGTTCGCCATTCACCGTGAGGGTCACGGCGGAGCGGACCAGGGTCAGGTCGTGTTCCTGCAGCACAACGTCGGCCACCGAGAGGATCGGCTCCGTGGCGTCAAGGGTTTCAATCAGTTCCGGGTCCTCGTCGCCGTGGAGACGAAACAGGCAGACCGGGGTGTCCACCGGCGTGAACAGACCGTAATCGTGGCCATCGAGGGGGATCAGCTGCTCGAGATAACACAGCAACTGACGCCCATGGGAGTCATGGACGAGGAGGGTGGGGACGTCTCCTGAACCCGTCATCGAAGGGGACTCGGGGGGCATGGCGGGTGGGGGAGGGCGTTGGGATCAGGATGGCTGGAGGTCGGGCTCCGGTCCATCCCTCAGCCATTGTTCCAGCAGGAGGGCTGCGGCCGCACTGTCGAGCCTGCCGCTGCGGTCGCCATGGAGTCCGTGGTCTTCGCCAGCCATCCAGCTGCTGGCGTGTTCATCCACCCACACCAAAGGCAGGGACTGGCCCGCCTCCTTCAGGGCCCGCTGCAGCTGGAGGCCATAGCGGCGGCAGTGCAGGGCCTGTCGGGTGGGCCGCTGGTCGGCATCGAGCGGAAGGCCCACCACGAGCAGCTCCACCCGCCGCTCCAGCACCAGCGGCAGGAGACGGCTGAGGTCGGCGGGGAGATCGCCGCGGCCCAGGGCCTGCAGCGGGGTCACGGTGATGCCAAGCGGGTCGCAGCCCGCCAGACCGATGCGCCGGCGCCCCACGTCCAGAGCCAGAACCGAACGGGGCCGGGGTCGGGGCACTCAGGGCCGCAGGGCCGGGGTGGGCACGCTGCGGCGACGGGGTTGCAGGCGGGGCTGGAGTTGCTCGAGCACGGCGCTGATGCGTTGGGCAGCCCCCCGAACCACCGGCACGTCGTGGCGGCGCCAGAGGCTGCGGGCCATCAGCACCACATCGCCCTGTTCCTCAGCCCCCAGCTGCTCCAGCCACTGCTGGCGCTCGGCATCGTCGGTGTCGCTGAGCAGCCAGAGCTGGTCGCCCTTTGGGGCCAGCCGCCGCAGCAGCTGTTCGGTGGCCCCACCAAGCAGGTGGTTCCAGCCGGGGTGCACGCTGAGCTCCACCTGGTGCCCTCCGGCAGGATGATCGGCGATCCAGCGGGCCCCCGCCACCGCCTGGTTGCGGTCCGGATCGATCAGCAGCCAGCCGTGGCCGCCGCTGCGCTCCACGAGGTCTTCGATGCGGCGGTCGAGCACCTGGCGGAGCGGGGCCGGGCAGGTGGCCTGCTCCAGGTGCCACAGCAGGGGAGCATTGCGCCGTTGCAGGGGGCGCAGCTGCAGGGGCGCGGGCAGGGCCTGTGGCGGAGCGGTGCCGGCGCCGATCGACCAACGCCAGAGCCGCTCGGTGCGCTGCGGCTGGAAGCCGTTTTCCCGCAGCAGGGCCAGCCGAGAGTGGTCCAGGCTGGAGGCGGAGGCGATCCAGCTCACCGCGCCGGAGGCCTGGCTGATCGCCTCCCGCAGCAGGCAGGAGGCGGCATGGCTCCGGGGCGGTTGGAAGGAGCGCTCGGTGGCGGCCAGGGCCAGGCAGAGGTGCTGCACCTCCCAGCAGCTCCCGCGCCGGTTGAGGGGCCGGGCCACGAGCAGCCCGAGGATGGTGGATTTTCCCTCCGGGCTCGTGTCGCGGGCCACCAGCACCAGCGACCCCATCGATTGGCGACGGCCCAGGGCTGAAGCCACGCCGCGGGGCACCGAGAGCAGCAGGGTGCGCTGCAGCAGGGGGTGGAGGGGAAGAAAGGCGGGGTCGTCGAGCAGAGGAAGATGCCAGCCCTGGAGGCGCTCAACCATGCATGGCGCCTCCGGGGAGCGGGCTTCAAGCCTCACGGCCTGGGGGTCGGTCCTGACGGGGTGCAACACGGCAGGTTCCGGACGCGGAGCGGGCTTGGAAATCCTTTGTCACTTTAGGGGGGTGCCCCGGCCTAAGACGGCCGCACCAGCACCAGAGGGGTGCGTTCATTGGCGTTGCCGGCCGGGTTCGGCCGCAGGGCGCGATGGAGCAGGGCCTCATCACAACCGCTGTTCGAGGCCAGCACCTTCACCCGGCCCAGGTCGTTCACGTCCACCACGGCCACGCTCACCCCGAGGCTGCGGGCCATCGCTTCGCAGAAGGCCTCCGGATCCCGGGGGCCCAGCACGATGGTCTGGTCATAGGGCGGGGTGGTGCCGGTCACGTCATCGATCAGGCGGGCCTGATCACCAGCGAGCCGGTAGAACCAGCCCTTGCTGCCCACAGCCTTGAGGGCGGTGCCGGCCAGCCACGCGCCCAACACCCGGGCGGGACCCACCACATCGATCAGCGACTGGAGACCGCAGGCGGTGGCCAGGCTGCTGGTGGGATGGAACACCCGGCAGAGCTGACGGGCCAGCAGGGAGGGCTCCACGGTGGAGGGATGGTGGTAGCGGCCCTGGATCACGGCCAGGGGGGTTTCGCCGATGGTGAGCACATCACCGGGCTGCAGCAGGGAGCCGGCGTAGCGCTCAAGCACCTCCCGGGGGTCGTCGAGCACCCCGAGCAGATGGGTGCGCAGGGGCAGCACCTGGCAGTTCTCGCCGGCGCGCCACTGGGCCTGGGCCGGATCCAGGGGGAGCGGGCGCTGCAGCGGCACCAGGATGCCGTCGCGGCGTTCGATCCGACCGAAGGGGCCGTAGTTGATCCAGCGGATGTCGAGCCAGAGGGTGTCGAGCAGATCCGCCACGTTCACCCCGGCCGGGGCGGTGAAGCGCAGATCGACGCGGGCCGCGGTGCGCTTGTGTCCCTTGACGATGTAAGCGAACCAGTAGCCGTCGGGGCGGGCCTCCTCATCGGGATGGAGCGGCGTGATCGTCACCCTGCGGGTCACCTCCGCCAGGCTCCCCTTGCCGAGCAGCACGGGATCCACGTTGATCTCCGGCACGAACACCTCCATGCGGCCGTGGGGGTTCTCGATGGTGATCGTGCCGCTCACCTCGAGGGCGTCGCCGTTGCGGCGCACGTCGAAGGAGCCGGGCTGCAGCCTCAGGGGCGAGGCGGGGCGCAGGCGGTGACGCAGCTCCAGCCACAGCACGGTGAGACCGAAGAGGAGAAGGAGAACCAGGAGCGTGGCGAGGAGCGGCAAGCCGAACACCCAACGGGATACGAACGGGCGGAGCGTAGATGGGGAGATGGCCCTAGGTTCGGGTCCGCCGATCCGGCCCGGCCACTGGCATGCGCAAGACCTTTGTTCTCGACACCAACGTTCTGCTGCATGACCCTTCGGCCCTGACCCGCTTCGAGGACAACCACGTGGTGGTGCCAATCGAGGTGGTGGAGGAGATCGACCGCTTCAAGCGGGATCCCTCCGAGAAGGGTCGCAATGCCCGTCAGGTGTCGCGCCTGCTCGATGACTTTCGCCAGAAGGGGAACCTGGCCGATGGGGTGACCATCGATGAGGCCAGCGGCGGCACCCTCAAGGTGGTGTTCTGCCGCAATGAAACCCTGGCCCAGTTGCCGCCGGAGCTGCGGGCTGGCAATGGCGACAACAACATCCTGGCGGTGGCGCTTGAGCAGCGGCTGGAGCAGGTGGTGGGCACCCGTCCTCCGGTGATCCTGGTCACCAAGGACACGAACCTGCGGATCAAGGCCGACGCTGTGGGCCTGACCGCCCAGGACTACACCACCGACAAGGTGGACATCGCCGATCTCTACTCAGGGGTGTGCGAGCTCTGGGTGAGCGCCGACCAGATGGACCGGGTCAAGAGCGGAGGACTGCCCCTCGATGCCCTGGCTCCGGCGCCCGATGGCAGTAGGCCCCTGCTGCAGGCCAATGAGGGGGTGACGCTGGTGGATCAGGCCCAGCCCAACCACACCCTGCTCACCCGCTTTCTGGGCACTCAGGCCGCCCTGCTGCCGCTGCAGCGGGCTCCGAAGGTGCGTCTGGGCAGGATCCAGCCCCGCAATCGGGAGCAGACCTTCGCCCTCGATCTCCTGCTCGATCCTGCGGTGCCCCTGGTGACCCTGGTGGGCAAGGCGGGCACGGGCAAGACCCTGCTGGCCCTGGCGGCAGGTCTGCACCAGGTGGCCGATGAGCGCCTCTATGAGCGGCTGCTGGTGACGCGGCCGGTGATCTCCCTCGGCAAGGAGATGGGGTTTCTGCCCGGTGACCTCGATGAAAAGATGGCGCCCTGGATGCAGCCGATCATCGACAATCTCGACTTCCTTCTCGGCGGCGAGGATGGCAGCGGCCACCAGGGCGGACGCGGCGGCCAACGCGGCCCCCGCAACAGCTGGGCCGACCTCAAGGGGATGGGCATTCTCGAGGTTGAGGCGATCAGTTACATCCGCGGCCGCTCCATTCCGCGTCAGTTCATGGTGGTGGATGAATCCCAGAATCTCACGCCCCATGAGGTGAAAACGATCGTGACGCGGGTGGGCGAGGGCACCAAGATTGTGTTCACCGGTGATCCCTATCAGATCGATAATCCCTATGTGGATGCGGAGAGCAACGGCCTCACCTGGCTGGTGGAGCGCTTCAAGGGCCAGCCGCTGGCCGGCCATGTGAGCCTGCTGCGTGGCGAGCGCTCCGAACTGGCCGAGTTGGCGGCCAATCTGCTCTGAGCGGTACCGCCGGATCCCGCCAGCCCAATGGGATCCCGTCGCGCTGACCAGCGGCTGGCGGTTGGGCCGGAGCGTGGCATTCTGCGGAGCGAATGCCGGGATCGCCGCGGGATGGGGGAATCGAACGGTGCGCGGCATCAGGCTGCGCGGGTCTGGATGAAGTCGCTGGCGCCGAGCCGGAGGCTTTCGGGCTCCCTGGCCGCTGCCAGCTTCGCCGCTCTGATGGTGGCCAGCCCCGGCCACGGAACCGCATCCGCCGTTGCCGTGGCAGCGCAGCGCGGCTCCCAGGCCGATGCCGTGGTTCATGCCGAGGCTCCAGCCCCGGCCCTTGCCCAAGCCCCCGCAGTCCCCACCCCCGCGGCCCCGGATGGGGCGGCAGGCGATGCCCAGGTCCAGATGCTGGTGGAGCGTGTGAACGCCGCCGCGGCCGAGGTGCGCACCCGCGGCGAGGCGGCCTTTGCGGCCTTCCGCCGCCGGAACTCGCCCTGGTTTCAGGGTGAGAACTACATCGTGGTGCTCGGCAGCGATGGCCGCAGCGTGGTCTACCCCCCTGATCCACGGGGCGAGGGCCTGAACTACAGCGCCTTCGAGGATCTGGGCGGCAAGCCCTTTGGCCGCCAGATCCTGGCGGTTGGCCAATCCCCGAGCGGCCGGGGCTGGGTGCATTACCAGTGGCGCCGTCCGATCACCGGTGACCGCCGCCCGGTGTGGAAGGCCACCTATGTGGAGCGGGTCACGGCTCCCTCGGGCCGCACCTATCTGGTGCTCTCGGGCCTCTATGAGCCCGCCATGGCGAAGGCTTTCGTGGTGGACGCCGTGGACAGTGCCGCGCTCCTGTTGCAACGGGACGGCCGGGCCGCCTTTGAAGCCCTCCGTGACCCCCGCGGGCCCTTCTTCTATCAGGACACCTACGTGTTCGTGCTGGATCGCGCCGGTACACTGCTGCTCAACCCGGCCTTTCCGGCCCTGGAGGGCCGCAATCTGATGAGCTGGCCCGACCCGGCTGATCGCGCCACCGCCGCCGCTTCCCTCCGGGCGGTGCTCCGGGATGGATCCACCTGGACCACCTACAGCTGGCCGCGCCCCTCGGCCTCCCAGCTGCCGGAGCGCAAGACCACCTACCTGCGCAAGGTGGTGGCGCCGGGTGGGGAGGTGTTGATCGTGGGGTCGGGGATCTACGCGGGGGGGTGACCCCGCACGGTCGGCCTAGACCATCCGCTCCGGCCGCACCAGGGCGTCGAACTCCTCGCCGCTCAGGTGCCCCAGCCCCAGGGCCGCCTCCCGCAGGCTGAGGCCCTGGTGGTGGGCGTGCTCGGCGATGGCGGCGGCCCTGTCGTAGCCGATCGCGGGGGTGAGGGCGGTGACCAGCATCAGGCTGCCCGCCAGCAGCGCCTCGATCCTCACCCGATCGGGTTCTAGCCCGTCGATGCAAAAGCGCCGGAACCCCTCACAGCCGCCGCTCAGCAGCTCGATGCTTTCGAGCACGTTGTGGGCGATCAGGGGCTTGAACACATTCAGTTCGAAGTTGCCCTGGCTGGCCGCCATCTGCACGGCGGTGTTGTTGCCCATCACCTGCAGGGCCACCATCGTGAGGCTCTCGCACTGGGTGGGGTTCACCTTGCCCGGCATGATCGAGGAGCCCGGTTCATTCTCCGGCAACTTCAGCTCACCCAGGCCGCAGCGGGGGCCGCTGCCCAGCCAGCGGATGTCGTTGGCGATCTTCATCAGGCTCCCCGCCAGCACCGTGAGGGCCCCGTGGGCCGCCGCCAGGGCTTCATGGCCCGCCAGGGCCTGGAATTTGTTCGGCGCACTGGTGAACGGCAACCCCAGCCGCTCCGCCAACCGGGCCGCCACCGCTTCGCCGAAGCCCGGCGGTGCATGCAGCCCTGTGCCCACCGCCGTGCCGCCGATCGCCAGCTGCAACACCTGCGGCAGGCTCGAGCGCAGAGTGTGGAGGCCGAGATCCAGCTGGGCGGCATAGCCCCCGAATTCCTGGCCCAGCCGCAGGGGCACCGCATCCTGGAGGTGGGTGCGGCCGATCTTGATCAGCCCGTCCCATTGCTCCGCTCTCTCCGCCAGGGAGGCCCGCAGGCGTTCCACGGCGGGGATCAGCCGGCGCTGCAGCTCCACGGCCACCGCCAGATGGATGGCGGTGGGAAAGGTGTCGTTGCTGCTCTGGCTCAGGTTCACATGGTCGTTGGGGTGCACCGGCTGTTTGCTGCCCAGCACGCCCCCGAGGGCCTCGATCGCCCGATTGGCGATCACCTCATTGGCGTTCATGTTGGTCTGGGTGCCGGAGCCGGTCTGCCAGACCTTCAGCGGGAATTCGTCATCAAGCTCCCCGCGGGCCACCTGCTCCGCCGCCGCCACGATCGCGCTGGCAAGGGCGGGATCCAGGCGGCCCAGGTCGCGGTTCACCTCGGCGCAGGCGGCCTTGAGCAGGCCAAAGGCCTGTACCACCGGCACGGGCATCGGCTGGCCGAAGGGGAAGAAGTGAAGCGAGCGCTGGGTCTGGGCGCCCCAGTAGCGCTCCGCCGGCACCATCACCTCCCCGAGGCTGTCACGCTCCAGGCGCTGTTGCGCTCCGGCTGGCGGATCACCCCTTTGCGGGCCGGCCAGGGGCAGCGGATCCAACGCTGGCGAATCGCCGCCGGGGGAGTTCATCGGCCGCCGCTCACCACTTCGCTGTTGAGCTCATTGAAGCTGCGGGTACTCCCCAGGCCCGAGGGGGCCTGCAGCGGCAGCCCGGTGGCCTGGCTCACCGCCGCATTGATCGCATCCACCTCCACCTGGCCGCTGGCATCGAACACCACCTGGCCCGTCCGGTCGAACACCACCACCTGGGGGATCAGGCCGCTCCAGTAACGGGATGGATCCCCGGCCGGCAGATCACCGGCGGCGGTTTTGCCCCCGGGCCGCAGCGGGTCGGTGACCAGGGGAATCAGCTCCACGCTGTTGCCCCAGAGCCGCTGCAGCTCCGACACCACCGGGGCAAAGCGCTTGCTCACGCTGCTGTCATCGAGGTAATAGACCACCACGGCCACGCGCTGTTCCTTGAGGGCCTGGGCCAGGCTGCTGCGGGGTGGCACCAGGGAGCCGTTGCCGGCGTAGAGCGCAAAGATGTTGCCGTCGTAGCGGTCGTTCTCCAGGCTGGCGTTCGCGGGGGAGACCCCCCCAAGGCCCACCATCAGCATCAGCAGCAGGGCCGGGAGTGTCCTGAGGATGGAGCCCCAAGGGCTCGGGAGCTGGTGGCCTGATCGCCGCGAAGCGGCGGCGGGAACCATGGATCCGGCCGGAACAACGGACATCCCAGGGCGTGGCTGATCGGTGGTGTGGGGCAAGACCCGCTGACGGCTGGGCACCATTGTGCCGGTCGTCTTTCAGCGGCGTTCCGGGCGACCCAGGCTGCGCCCCATGCCCTGGGCGATGCCCCGGCCCACCAGCCCGATCGCCCGGCCCACCACCTGGGTGAGCACCACCACCACCAGGTCGCCGAAGCCCTGCACCAGACTCCGCACCTGAGGGGCCAGGGCATCACGGGCTTCGAGGGCCAGGGTCACCAGTTGCTGCAGCCAGGGCAACTGCCGCAGTTCCCGGTCCCTGGGCTCGGTGAGGGTGATGGTGTTGATGGCGCCGGCCTCAAGGCGGAACAGAGGCCGACGGCTCTCGTAGAGCTGCACCGGGCGCGTGATCCAATTGCTCCAGCGCTGCTGGCTGTTGAGCTGGTTGCGCAGGCGCTCGAGGTTGCGGGTGGCCAGAAGGTCGGCCCGCAGCAGGTAGCGCCGCAGCTCCGGCCACTCGGCGCAGGCCGCCAGCACCTCGGCGCTGATCAGCTCGGCGCTGCGCACCAGCCAGTTGGCCAGCAGCATCTCCAGATAGAGCACGGCCTGGGGTTCATCCGGGCCGAGCAGCCTTCCCTCCACCAACAACGGCCTGGCCTGGAGGAGGGTGGTAAGCATGGCCCGCGGATCGGGAAGCTCGGGGTCGACCACGGCAAAATCCCCCGATTCCACCAAGGTGTCGGCCACCGGTCGGAGTTTCCCCTCGCTCGGCAGCTGCACATAGGAGCCGGCCATGCGCCGCAAGGCCTGGCGCCGCAGCTCCGGTTGAAGCTCGTTCCAGGCCAGGATCAGCGCGTCGCTGCCCACCTCCTGATCCTGGAGGCGCCGGCGCAGCAGCTCGAACTGCTCCAGCAGGGCCAGCAGCAGATCGCGGCGCCGGTCGGGATGGAGGCCATCGAGGGCCAGCAGCGCCCCGCTGCGGTTGTCCGGACCCACGCTGGCGGCGTTGCTGAGCCGCTCTCTCAGGGCCTGCCAGATGCCGTCGGCGGTTCCCTGCCGCAGGCTGAGGCTCACCCCGCCCTGGTCAGCCAACGCGGCCCCGGCCAGGGCCAGGGACGCCCCTCCAGAGCCTGCGGGGGCCTCCGGCGCATCCCCCAGATCCCGCAGCCCCGCTGGTGGCCCGCTGGGCACGAAGGGCTGTCCCGCCGAATTCCAGGCCATCTGCAGGGGGCCCCAGAGCCACAGCAGCAGGGAGCGGGCGGCGCGGAGTTCCCGGCGTCTGCCCTCGAGGAGCAGTTGCACCAGGGGGTTGGCCGGCAACGGGTCGAGCAGGGACTCGCAGATCCGCCATTCCGCGTCGATCTGCTCCAGGCCGCTGATCAGCAGCCAGTCCCCCAGGCCCAGGGGGGGGCGCGGCGTGGGCGGCGGCGGAACGGAGCCCGGTGCAATCTCCACCACCCGGCCACCCGCCAGGAGGGTGGCCACACTCTGGCGGATCAGGCCTGCCTCGGGCTGCTCCAGCAGGCCCTGCACCGGGAGGCTCAGCAGGAACCTCTGGGGGTAGCGGTGGCCCCCCGGGAGCAGCAGCAGCAAAGGAGCGGGCTGCCAGCGGTCGAGGAGCTGCCGGGCCTCGGCCTCGAGCCGCTCGGCGGGAGGCAGGCTGGCGACACTCCAGATCAGCAACCGTGGAGAAAGCCCCTGCTGAGCTGGATCGGCCGAAATCCGGTACCCCGCCGGGTCCTCCTCGAGCCAGCGTGTCAGTCCCTCGCGCTGCAGGGGCTCCGCGAAGAGAAGAAGCCAAGGGCCGGGCTCTGCCTTGCGGCGGCTCACGGTCTGCAGAGCGGTTGGCCCCACAAGGTAACGAGTGGATGGGGATTCATCCAGGGCTGCGGGGCCACAGGCGGACGCTCCATCTCAGGGGCGACGCCGCCCGCTGAGATGGAGTGTGTAGCTCTCGATGGCGAACCCCGTGGCGGCTTCGATCTGGCGAAGGAGCTCCTCGGGGAGCACCACATCGAGGTCGGTGATCGCGCCGGAGTCCACGCAGGTGAGGTGGCTGTGGGGATCGGCCCTGTAGCCGTAGAGCCGGCCGCTGGCTCGGTCGATGCATTCGATCACCCCGGCCGACTGCAGGGCCTCGAGGTTCTGGTACACCGAGGTATGGCCGATGTTGCGGCCCAAATCGTTGAGCTTCTCGAAAATGTCGCGGGCGCTGAGGTGGCTGCGTTCAGCCCAGAGAAGATCAAGCACCATGCGGCGCTGGCGACTCAGCCGCATCCCCAGGTGGCGGCAGCGCTGATACACCTCCTCCACGCAGGCCGGCCGGCGGCTGTCGTCGGGGCTGACTCGACTGGAACCGGGCGGGGTGCTGGTGGCGGGGAGAGCCCCGGAGGGATAAGTGGCGAAGGCCACGCTGGCGAGCGGTCGTGCGTTATTCCGTTATAGGTCAGCGAATCGAGGAACTGTTTGTGTCCCGTTGTCAAGTCATGGCAAGGGGCTGCCGAGGTGGGCTCCGTTTCGTCCGCCGGGCGGCTCAGCGGCCCGTTCGGGCAGCGGTTGGTCAGCAGATCGGCAGGCTGTCTGGATCCTGAAGCCGTTCTGGTCCGATCGCCTGCAGCGCCTCGGCCAGATCGACCCGACCGTCGTAGAGGGCCCGGCCCACGATCACCCCTTCCACCCCCAGCGGTGCCAAGGTCAGAAGGCTCAGCAGGTCGGTGAGATCGCCGATGCCGCCCGAGGCGATCACCGGGATGGTGCTGGCCTGGGCCATGCGCCGCAGGAAGGGGAGATTCGGGCCGGCCAGGGTGCCGTCGGTGGCGATATCGGTGGTGATCAGGGCGGCCACCCCGCTGCCTTCGAAGCTGGCCGCCAGGGCTTCAGCCTCCACGGCGCTCGCCTCCAGCCAGCCGCGGGTGGCGACCTTGCCATCGCGGGCATCGATACCCACCACGATTCGCCCCGGATGGCGGGCGGCCAGCTCCCGCACCAGCTCCGGCTGCTCGATCGCCACGGTGCCGAGGATCACCCGCTCGAGGCCGATCGCCAGCAGGGCCTCGGCCCGTTCCAGGCTGCGAACTCCCCCGCCAAGCTGCACCGGGATGGAGAGGGCCGCCACGATCGCGCGCACCACCGCGTCGTTCACCGGTTCGCCGCTGCGGGCGCCATCGAGATCCACCAGATGGAGACGCTCGGCCCCCTGCTCCTGCCAGGCCAGGGCCTGGGCCACCGGGTCGTCGCTGAAGCGGGTCACCTGCCCGTAATCGCCCTGGTGAAGCCGCACGCACTGGCCATCGAGCAGATCGATGGCGGGGATGATCTGCATGACGCGGCGCAGGGACTGCCAGCCAGGCTGCCAGAGCCGTCGGTTGCGCAGCTGAGCCAGGGGCACCACCAGCCGGAAGGAGCGCTGCAGCACCGCCGCCAGTTCCACCGCCCGATCCCGGCCCCGGCCTCGTTCGCCAATCAGCTCGAAATGGCGGTAGCCCCCGCTTTTCGCCAACACGGCCGGCTGGGCGGTCCAGGCGGTTCCGATCGGCATGGCTTCGGTGTCGATGGTCGTGCTCAGGATTCTGTCGGCCGCGCTGCGGGAGGCTGGGCCACAGACCGCCTTGCGCAGCGCCTGAGCTCCCTGGCCGCTACTGATTGCCAACCGTGGGCGGCGCTCACCCCTCCGCCCTCACCGGCTGAGGGCGCAGAGGCGGCGACGCGGTGGGAAGTGTTGAAATCGCGGGATTCCGGATGCCCGGGGCCATGGAGGTGCGGGGGCTCAACGCGCTCTTCGTTCGCGGCTTCGGTCGCGTTCTGGCGACTGGCGGTGCCGTGCCGCGATGGCCGCGGTGAGCGTGGCCATCGCTCCCACCGCCGAGGCCGGGGGTTTGAATGGCGGCCGGTTTCAGGGCCCGTCCGCGGGTTTCGGCATGGACATCCTGGTGATGGGCGGCACCCGCTTCGTGGGCAAGCCCCTGGTGCGGCTACTGCAGGATTCAGGCCACGCCCTCACCCTGTTCACCCGCGGCAAGCAGCCCGTGCCTGCCGGGGTGGAGCACCTGGTGGGCGATCGCTCTGTGGAGGAGGGCCTGCAGCCGCTGGAGGGGCGCCGCTTCGATGTGATCGTGGACAGCTCCGGCCGCAGCCAGGAGGATTCCAGCGCCGTGATCGCGCGCACCGGGCCGCCAAGCCACCGCTTCGTCTATGTGAGTTCAGCCGGCGTCTATGCCGACAGCGATCTCTGGCCCCTCGATGAGGAGAGCCCCACCGATCCAGCCAGTCGCCACGCCGGCAAGGCCGAAACCGAGGACTGGCTCCGCAGCCAGGGCATCCCCTTCACCAGCTTCCGGCCCACCTACATCGTGGGCCCTGGCAACTACAACCCCGTGGAGAGCTGGTTCTTCGATCGGATCGTGCACGGCCGGCCGGTGCCTTTGCCCGGCGATGGCAGCACGATCACCCAGCTGGGCCACGTGAATGATCTGGCGTCGGCCATGGCCCGCTGCATCGAGGTTGAGGCCGCCGCCAACCGCATCTACAACTGCAGCGGACGGCAGGGCATCACCTTCCGGGGGCTGGTTGCGGCCGCCGCCCGCGCCGCCGGCAAGGATCCGGCCACCGTGGAGATCCGCAGCTTCGATCCGGCCGGCCTCGACAAGAAGGCCCGCAAAGCCTTCCCGCTCCGCCTGGCTCACTTCCTCACCGACATCACCCGGGTGCGGCGCGAGCTGGCCTGGGAGCCCTCCTTCGATCTGGAGGCCACCCTGGCCGACAGCTACGCCAACGACTACGCGTTGAGGATGCCCACCAGTCCCGATTTCAGCGCTGATGGGGCCTTGCTGGCGGGCTGAGGGAGCCAGAGCTCACCCTCCGGCTGGTCTGGTCTGGCTCCCTGCACAGCTTGAGGGTCAGCTTGAGGGGGTCCCGGGTGCCTGGCGCATCGGAAGGGGTTCAGGAGCTCATGCCCGGAGCTGACCCTGCCTCAGGTACCCCCAGGCCGAGCTGAGCGCCAGCAGCAACGAAGGCCAGAACAGCCACCAGCCGATCACCTGCATCAGGATCGGCAGTCCGAAGCCGCCTGCACCGCCGGAGGGCACCCCAAGGGTCCAGTCCGCCGGCCAGAGCAGCAGCAGAAGCGCCACGAACTGCAGGATCGTTTTGGCTTTGCCCGCCACGGAGGCCGGTCCGCCGCTGCCCTGGCCAGCCCGCCAGCCGGAGATCAGCAGTTCGCGGGCCAGCAGCAGCCACACCGCCCAGAGCGGCAGCAAACCGCGGGCTGCCAGCCAGAGCAGCGGAGCGCAGATCAGGATCTTGTCGGTGAGGGGATCGAGCCGGGCACCCCATACCGAGCCACCGCCGGCGCGGCGGGCCAGGGCCCCGTCGGCGGCGTCGCTCAGGCCCCCCAGCAGCAGCAGCCCCCAGGCCAGACCCTGATGACCGGCGCCGAGGGCCAGAAGCAGCGGCAGGCCAAGCACGGCCCGGGCGATGGTGAGCAGGTCGGCGAGGCGGCGCAGCAGGGGCACGGGCGGAGGCAATCCCCATAAGGTTGTATCCATCCTGCCCGGATGGCTTTCAGGGGGCTGGGTGGTCTGCAGAATGCGGAAATCGCACGCTGCTCAAAGGGCCATGGTTGTCGATCGGTCGGTGGCGGAGGTGATGAGCAGCCCGGTGCTGAGCGTGCGGGCTGAAACACCCCTTCAGGAGGCGGTGAAACTGATGAGCGACCACCACGTGAGTGGTCTGGCCGTGGTGGGGGAGGCCGGTGAGCTGGTGGGGGAGCTCACCGAAACCCAACTGATGGTGCGGGAGAGCGGTTTTGATGCGGGTCCTTACGTGATGCTTCTGGATGCGGTGATCTACCTGCGCAACCCCCTCCAGTGGGACCGCCAGGTGCACCAGGTGCTCGGCAGCACGGTGGCCGATGTGATGGGCAGGGATGCCCATTCCTGCGCGGCCACCACACCGCTGCCGGCGGCGGCACGCCAGCTTCACGATCGCTCCACCCAGCGGCTCTTCGTGTTGGATGCGGATCGGCATCCGGTGGGGGTGCTCACCCGCGGCGATGTGGTGCGGGCCCTGGCGGCGGCGGAGTAGGGGCTAGGCCGACTCAGGGCAGTGGGGGTGGCGGTGTCACCGGCGGCGGTGCGCTGATCGCCAGGGCGCTGCGCGGAGCTGGAGCCGCCTGAGGCAGCGGCGGTGGGCTCGGCAATGGGGGTGGAGGGGTGACGGCATTCCCCGTGGCCACCGGGCGGGCCGGCACCGCCGCTGACGGTGGTGCTGGCGACACAGGGGTGCCCTGCGGGGCCGCGGCCGGGCCGTTCGCACCCGCGCGGCCCACCCCTTCCCCTGCGGAGGAGGCTGGTGCCGCCGGCTCTTTTCCACTGTCCTGGCCCTCTTTGGGAGGGGCGGGTGCCGTTTCGGCGGCGGGCGGCTGAACGGCTGGCGATGCCGTGGCCGCCGGAGCGGAGCGGGGTTCCGGCAGGGCCGGTGGCGCCGGCTCGGCCTGGGGCTCGGCCTGACGGGTCGCCAGATCCTTTTGCTGGCGGTCCTGCACCGGCTGGGGGTCGGCGGTGATCACCGGTTCCCGCAGCGGAGCCCGCTGGGGGCTGCGGCCCGGGTCTTGGCGCTGCAGCTGGGGTGCCCAGATCAGCCGGGCCAGGGGTTCGATCCCCTGTTCCATCAGGCGGTTGAACCCCGCCAGCGCCCGGTCCGCCACACTGCCTGCCAGGGTGCTGCCGCACTGGATGGGGTTGCCGCAGCCATGCATGGGCAGATGGGGAGTCAGGCTCGCCAGCAGCACCCCGCTCAGGGGCAGGCTGCGCCTGCTGAGGCGAAGCATGTAAGGGACGTGCACGAAACTGGTGGCTCCGCCGCTGATCCAGTTGGCATCGTCGCTGCTGAAGCCCTTCACCCCTGGGATGATGAAGCGGCTCTTGGAGGCGTGGTCGGGCATGTAGGCCGCCACAAAGCCACGGTCTCTCGCCAGAGCCTTGGTCTGCTCCAGGGTGAGGCCATCGCGGCTCATCAGGATCGCCAGCCGACCATCGTTGCGGAGGCCGTAGAGCACGCGGATCCGGGGCAGGTAGTAGCGGATCTGCTGCCCCATGCTGATGCTGTAGGCACCCTTGTAGTCGGCGGGTTCCGGCTCCAGGTCGTTGTAAACACTGTGGAGGCCGCCGATGAAGGTGTCGTAGAGCTCTTCCCTCTCGGCGGTGAGTTCGCCGTAGCCGAAGTCAACCCTTCCGTCCTTGCGAATGCCGAGGTAAGCCCGCTGGCGGGCGGCGCTGCGGTTGGTGCCACGCCAGGTCCTGCCGCCGAGCTTGAGATCGCCCAGCGGCACGGTGGAGGCGGTGCCCTCCTCGCCGTAGCGTTCGTACATCGGGCCGGAGACGAAGGCCAGGGCGCCGGCATCGGCGAAGGCATCCTGTTCCCGGTCCCAGCCCTCCAGCAGATCGAACTGCACGGCGCGGGGGTCAATGTCGAGGCTGAAGGCCTCGGAGTCAGGCGCGTAGCGGAAGGGGCCGGCCGCTTCGCCGCTCGCTTCCTGGTCGCTGGTGCGGGTGACGGGGGAGCTCGGCTGGCCTGCCCGCGGGAGAGGGGGCGCGATCGCCACAAGTCCCCCCAGGGCGGCGAGGGGGAGCAACACGGCCCAGAGGCGCTTGCGGGTTCGTTTCGGGCGTCGGGCCCTCGGCCGCGCCCTGCCGGCGGGGGCTAGCCCCTCCTCTGCCGGGGGCCGCACGGCGGATCCGCTGCGCTGGCGTCTGGGTGGCTTGGGTGGACGTACGGTGACCAAGGCTGGGTTCCGGCGGCGGCGTGGCGGAGAGGCGTGGTGGCAGGCCCCGGAATGCGCCAGGGAACCACGGTCCCCTCGGCCACCAGCCAGAGGCCCTCAGATTCGGAGCACGGGTGGCCCCCCGTCAAGTGACCGAAGGACGGCAGGACCAGTTGGTCGCCCTGCTGCTCGGCAGGGCCGTGCTGCTGGCCGCGCCGGAAGGCGAAGCAGGGCAACCGCAGCCGGTCGGCGCCCCGGCCCACCACCGCCACCGGATGGAGATGGCCGCACAGGTTGAGCCGCTCGCTGCGGGCCTCGGGGGCGTGGCTGAGCCAGATCGGTCCAAGCGGACCGGAGGCTTCCCGCCGCAGACCCTCCAGCCAGCTACCCCGCTCGTGGTTGCCATCAATCAACCGAAGCGGGCAGCCCAGCAGTTCAGGCAGCGCAGCGAGCTTCTCCCTGAGCTCCACGGTGAGACCGGCGCGGCCGTGGATCAGGTCGCCCAACACCACCACCTGAAGGGGGCTGAAACGCTGGGCGAGCTCCAGCAGGGCATTGAGGGTGGTGGCGTCCCCATCGCTGGGCAGGGCCACGCCATGGGCCTGGAAGACCTCCGCCTTGCCCAGATGGAGATCCGCCACCAGCAGGGTGCGCTGCTGGGGATCCCATACGGCGCGCTCCGCCAGCAGATCGAGGCGGTGCCCCCTCCAGAACCAGGGCTGCTGGCCGGAGGGGGGGCTCAAGGCGTCCCCATCGCCTTCTGGTAGTTGGGCCGGTTGCCGGTGGCTTCGATGCTCGCCAGCACCGCCGGGTAGGGGCTCAGGTCCACCTGGGGACAGAACACGGGGATGTAGGCCAGATACGACTGCAGCACGCAGTCGGCCGCCCCCCAGCCGGGATCGCCCCAGCGGCCAGCCAGCAGGTGGGGGCCGGCGGCCAGGATCCGATCCACCGCGGCGAGCAGGCGGGCCGTCTCCTCCGGCCGGCTTTCCACCTGGAACATCGCTGGACCCAGGCTCGCGTTGGCGAACAGGAGCCACTGGGTGGTGAGGGCCCGGCGGGCGTCGGCGCCCTCCGCACCACCTGGACCCTCGGGGTGGAATTCCTCGCCGTAGCGCTCGGCCAGATGAAACAGGATGGCGCCGCTCTCGAACAGCTTCAGGGGACCTCCATCCGGGCCGCTGAGGGCGTCATCCACCAGGGCGGGCACCTTGCCGAAGGGATTGATGGTGGTGAAGGGCTCGTGGCGGTGTTCGCCATTCTTGAGGTCGAGCTGCACCAAGGCGTAGGGAATCGCTTTCTCCTCCAGGTACCAGCGCACCATCGAGGCTCGGCTGCGGGGGGCGCCGTAGAGCGTGAGGGTCATCAGGCGAGGCGTGAGGCTTCTCCATCATGGACAGGCTGACACCTTGATTGACCGTGCATCCGCCGGTCTTATTTGGACACCAGACAGTTTCCCGTCAATGGATAGGCGGGAGGCCCCGGCACCCTCCGTTCCGAATGGGCGGACACCGACACCGAAAGCCCGGGTTCGTCACAGCGGATGGTGACAGGCAGCAAGACTTGGGTGTCTTTCACGGTGTCCTGGAAGCGCAACTGGCCGCGAGCATCGCTCACACGCACGGCGTAGTCCGCAGCCCCCTCCACAGGGCTCCAGCTCAGTCGATTGACTCCCATCCATCGCAGCTTCGCCACCTTCTCCAGGCCCATAGGGGAGAGTGAGGCCTCCCAGAGCCACAGGCCAGCGGAGCGTTGAGGTGTGAGCACCGGCGTGCCGACTTGGTCGAGCACGAGGAAGCGATTGTTGAATTTCAGCGTGATTTTTTTGAGTGGCACAGGAGTGCTGGAGCGAAGCGTAAGGGTGGCCAGAGAATCGGGGTCCAGGTTCAGGCCCTTCAAGCTCCATTCCGCTTGGGCACCGATGGAGAAGATGTCCTCCGATTGTCGGCATTGCACACCTGACGTTCCCGGTTGGCAGTTCGGTCCCGGCTTGAGCAGCCTGGCGGACGGTTTTCGCAGCAGGGTGCGGAAGTGAATGGTGTTGCCCTTGCGGAGAATCAACTCCAGATCACCGCTGGATTGCCCCTCCCCCTCCATGCCCTGATCCGCCATGGTCAGCGCAACCTTGATCGTGCTCACGGGAAACTCGATCGGACCAAACTGGATCGGCTCACTGCGGTAGTTCCCAGCCCCTGGGGCCGCTTCGGGGGAGAGTGCAAACGCCCAGGGTTGCCGTTCGCGTTGGGTATCCAGCAGATAGGTGCCGTTTCCGATCCCATCGCTGTTCGTCAGAATCGTTCCCAGGCCAGCTCCGCAGCTGAGGCCCAGCTTGTAGCGGGTATTGGGCTGGGCCTGCGTCAGCGCCACTCGCACCATGGCCAGCCTTTCGCCCATCTGGGTCAGGCTCACGTAGCCCCCCAGGGTGTGCTCAGAGGCAGGCGTGATGGGATGGGTCACGGTGGGAAGGTGACAATTGGCCGTGGCCAGGGGCACGAGTGCCGCCAGGCGGTTGAAGCGGAGGTTGTCGTCCGGTTCCTGGCTGCGGTAGTTGCAGCGGCTTAGCGGTTCCAGCCCGCTCAGCAGGCCGCGAACCGTGAAGGGTTTGCGGGGGTTGGTGGGGTCAAAGGAGACCAGATCCGCATCGATCACCTTCCAGTCGCCAACGCCATTGAGCCTCCAGAGATTGGGGGCATCGGCGATGGGTTGATCCAGGCAATACCCATTGGTGTCGCCATGCACCAGCAGCACGGGCACGGGCAGGTTGCTTGCCAATTGCTGCACAGACTCGCAGATATCCGCATAGTGGCCTTGGCATTTTTCAATAAACGGATCCACTTGTGTGGCCACCACCACCGCATCTCTTTTGCGCTGGATCGCTGACTGCTTCAACTCCGCCAACACTTCTTTCATCGCCTGCACGCGCTCTGTCGTTTCCTTTTGGCGGTTGGTGTCGTTGTCCAGCCAGCCGTTATTGCTGGAGGTGTAGTGAATTGCCGCAAAGGCCACATTCCGGTAAGACCAACGCACCATTTCCGGCGTGCTCTTCGGAGGCTTGGCTTCACAGGTGAGCCCAGGGATTCCGCTGGTGCAGAGGCCGCGATCACCCGTGAGCACGTTGGTTGGGCTGAATGGCTTGTCGGAATAAAAGGTGTCCCGGATTTCCTGCAGCCGTTGCAGGGGCTGCCCACCAAGCTTGCCGCAATCCACCCAGTCGTTATCGCCTGGGATGACCACCATCGGCTTGCCGATCCGCTGCCACGTCAGCAGGGTTGCCTCCTGCCAGGGACGCGTGCAAGCGTCTTCGACCCGGCCGATGTCGCCCAGATGGATCAGAAAGGGGATGTCGCGGCGCCGTCTCAGGGTGGGTTCGATCAGGCGCTGCAACACCAGCCTGTCTGTCGCCTCTTGACCGTTCTGTCGGTAGTTCACGGCAGGCACCCCGTAGGGCATGTCGCCAAAGCTGGCGAATAACAGCCTGCTGCCGGCTTCTGGAACCGGTGCCCCAAGGGTGGGAGTCGCCAAGGCCGTCAGGGCCGCCGGGAGGAGCGCTAAGGGGCTGCGTCGGGTCACGGGTCGCATCGGTGTTGTAGCTGCTGGCTGGCTGGCTCGGCCAAGACCGTCCTGGCGCATCATGATGAGCGAAAGGTGAGTGCCTGATCCGACTGGACGGTGCATGCGACAGCGCGCCAGGGCTGTCTGGGTATTCCGCATCGGGCCTTCCCATCTGAATTCCTGAATCCGGGAGCGGCTGATGTTCATCGATGCCATCCCCAGCTCAGCCGGTCTCCGCCGTCTTGCCCCCTTCCTCCTGGGCCGGGTGCGCCGGGGGATCGTGGGCAGCAGCCGCTATGCCCAGAAGCTCCGCGACGCCATTCGGGAGGCCTCCGCTGATCCCTGTGGCGCTCCGGTGTTGATCAGCGGCGAGCCAGGCCTGGAGAAGGACAACATCGCCGCCCTGATCCACTACGGCTCGGCGGCCCGAAAGCAGTTGTTGGTGCGTCTCAATGGTGCCCTGCTGCGCTCCGATGGCGCCGAGCTGTTCGCGCCGGGGCCCGATGGTGCGGCCCTCCTGGATCTCCTCGGCGGCGGCGGGCTGTTGATCGACCAGGTCGACCGTGTCGATCCGGCCCTGCTGCCACGCCTGCGGGCCCTGGCCCTGGAGCGCCGCTGGCAGGGACCTGACGGGGAGGAGCGGCCCTTCAACGGCCGGATTTTTTTCACCTCCGAGACCCACCTTGATGGCTTCGAGGCGGTCAGTCGGCCGATCCGGGTGCCACCGCTGAGGGTGCGCCGCCAGGACCTGGGCGAATGGTTGCGCTATGGCGTGCGCCAGAAGGCCCGCAGCCTCGGCTGGACTCCCCCTCCCCAGGTGAGCGCTGCGTTGGTGAAGCGGCTGCAGACCTACGACTTCCCCGGCAACATCCGCGAGCTCAGCCAGCTGATCGATCGCGCCCTGCGCCAGTGCGCCGCCAGCCGGCCGGCGGAGCTGCCGGAGGATGTGTTCTGGACCGAGCCGCGCCAGCCGGCCCGTGCACGCTTTGAGCTGTGGCGCTGGAAGCCGCAGCTGCGCAATCGGATGCGCTCCCCACGGCTCTGGAACACCCTGCTCTTTGGGATCGTGAGCTGGGTGTTCGTGCTGGTGAACCTCTGGCTCTGGCTCGGCCCCCAGGACCGGGCCCACAACGGCGGCCTCAATTTCTTCTGGGCCTGGTGGTGGCCGTTGATCCTGCTCACCTATCCCCTGGTGGGGAGGCTGTGGTGCTCCTTCTGCCCGTTCATGGTGTGGGGGGAGATCGCCCAGCGGCTGGCGCGCCTGCTGGGCTGGCAACCGCAGCGCTGGCCCCGCGGCGACAGTGACCGCTGGGCGGCTCCGTTGCTGGCCGCCGGTTTCGCCGCGATCCTGCTCTGGGAGGCGGTGGGGAACCTGGAGAACACCGCCTGGCTGAGCAGCTGTCTGTTGCTGCTGATCACCGCCGGCGCCGTGATTGGTTCTCTGCGGTTCGAGAAGCGTTTCTGGTGCCGCTATCTCTGCCCGGTGGGGGGCATGAATGGCCTGTTCGCCAAGCTGGCGGTGAGCGAGCTGCGGGCCCAGATCGGCACCTGCAGCGGCAGCTGCAGCAGCTTCGCCTGCTTCAAGGGAGGCCCGGCCGAGGGGGAGGGCTTCGCCACAGCCGGCTGTCCCGTGGGCACACATCCGGCCCATCTGGCCGACAACCGCAACTGCGTGCTTTGCCTCACCTGTGCCCAGGCCTGCCCCCACCGCTCGGTGACCCTGCGGCTGCGCCCCCCGGCGGCGGATCTGCAGCGCTCCATGGATCCCCCCGCTGGCGAGGCGGGTCTGATCCTGGTGCTGGCGGGTGGACTCTGCCTGCACCACTGGCAACGCCTGCTTGGTTGGCTGCCCGCAACGGTGACGGCCTTGACGGCAGCCAGCGGGCGGGCCCTGGCACCTGTGGGTTCGGCGCTGGGGCCGCCGGCTTCGCTCTTCAGCCTCTGCGAAGGTCCGCTACTGCCCCGCCTGGCGATCGGAACCCTGGCCCTGGCCCTACCCGCCGGCCTCTGGCTGGTGGGGCGCAGCGCCGGTGCCCGCCTATTGCCCGGCCGGGGGCGACCCTGGCTTGCGCTTTATGCCCTGGTTCCCCTGCTCTGGGGCGTGATGCTCGCCCACCACCTGGCCCTGGGCATGGCGGAGGCGGGCATGGTGCTGCCGGTGAGCGCCGAACCGCTGTTGGCCATGGCCCAGGGAGGCTCCATTCCGGCCGCTCTAGTGCCCCTCCTCGATGGCCTGCCGGGGTGGTCCGCCGATCCCCATGTGATCGGCTTCTGCCAGTCCCTCGCCGTGGCCATGGGCCTGGCCGGTTCGCTGGTGCTCGTGCGCAGGCTTCTGGTGCCGGAAACGCTGGGCATGGTCGCCCAGGCCATCCTCACCGTGCTTCTGGCGGCGGCTGGGCGCTGGCTTGTGGCGATGGGTTGAGACCTGGCTCAGAAGCAGAAGGGCAGGTATTGGGTGTGGCAGGCGGTGTAGCCGTCCACCAGGGGCCCCAGGCCGATCTGGTGCAGGATGCCAAAACCTGTGAGTCCCTCCACCACCACGCCGATCACGATGCCGAGCATGGCGGCGCGGCCGTTGAACAGTTCCGCGTGGCGCAGTTGCTCGAGATGGATCTGGCGGTCGCTGGGACGCTTGCTGGCCGCCGCTGATCCCTGGCCTGGCGTGCTGGTGATCGAAGCGTCGGGGCCGGTGGCGGGGACCATGGGGAGAAGATGAATTTTGCGTTTTCTAACGCATTGGCGGCTCTTGCCGTGATTACGCCGACTGGCCTGCTATCGGCGCTGCGTGGTTTTGTCTTCGGGAGGCCACAGCCCATGGGCCAGTTCCGGGGCATGGCGCACCTGCTGGGCACGGCCCAAATACACCCAAGCCGTCCGGCCATCGCTGAGGCTGAGGCGCTGGCGGTCGTAGAGCCGGGGGTAGCCCTCCAACTCGTCCAGCCGGGCCAGGCCGCGATCGTCCACCGCATAGACCTCACCCTGGGCGCGGCCATCGCCGATCACCGCCATCGGGAAGGGGCCCAGATCGTGCAGGACCACGCCGCGCAGTTCCGCCTCGCCCTGCCAGCAGGCGCCTTCGAGCCAGTGGTGATTTGTTTCACCGCGTTTCAGCGTGCCGTAGACAAACACGAGCTGCCCTTCACAGATCGCCTCCGCCCCTGATTCCGCAAGCGTCTCCCCTGTCTCGGGCGGCACTCCGGAGGCCGCAGGATCAGCGTGATCGGCGGGCTGGGCCATGGCGGCAGCCGGCAAGGGGCAGGGCGTTGATAATGCTTCGACGCGCGCCCAGACCGATGACCATTGCCCTGCTGATCGCCCTGGCCGGCTCCCTGGCCCTGATGGCTTACATCGTGAAGCGGCTCGAGCAGGCCTGAATCCAGCCTCACCGCTCTGACCCTCAGAGCCCTTCGGCCCGCTCAGCCTCGGCCCGCAGCCGCAAGAGACGTTCGAGCAGCGATTCATTGCTCAGGCGGTTGTTGAGCCGCTCGGCCAGCAGGGGAAAGGCCAGGGGGCCAGGCCGGGCCGTGCGCTCCAGCACCAACGCGGCACCCCGTAACCGCTCCAGGGCCGCTGCGATCCGCTCCACCTCCAGCTGCTCCCCCAGCACCTCAGCCCTGGCCTGTTCCAGCAGGCGGTTACCGGGTTCATGGCGGCTAAACACATCGAAGAGCAGGGACGCGCTGATCTGCAGCTGGCCGCCGCTTTTCCCTTGGCCCGGGTAGCCGTTGTTCACCAGACCCGCCACCTGGGCGATGGCCCGGAAGCGGCGCCTGCAGAGCTCGGAGAGGTTGATCGCCATGGCCAGGTCGTCGAGCAGGTTCTCGCCCGCCAGCAGGGCCTCGCCGTGCTCTTCGAACAGCTCGGCGAAGGGATAGCCGCGGGGGGCCAGCAGCTCGAAGCCGTAGTCGTTCACCGACACGGTGATCGTGCCCCGCTGATGGCGCGCCAGGCGCCAGGCCCAGAGGAAACCGAGGCCTTCATGCACAAAACGCCCCTCAAAGGGGTAGGCATACAGGTGGCTGCCCTCGCGGCTGCGGCAGGTCTCCACCAGCAGCTCGCCGGGTCCGGGGATGCGGGAGAGATCGCGCTGGCGATCGAGCAGCGGCGCCAGCGCGAGGAGTTCGGGGCTGTCGAGCTGGCCGGCGGCGCAGCGGCTCACCTCCTGGCGCAGGTGGTGGCTGAGCAGATCGGAGAGGGCCAGCTGGCCGCCGGCCCAGGCCGGCACCGTGCTGCTCTTCTTGCTGGAGGCCTTCACCTGGGCGGTCATCTCCCGCAGCCGCACGAATTCCAGGGCCCGGCCCGCAAAGAAGAAGGTGTCGCCCGGTTTGAGCCGTGACACGAACATCTCCTCCACATGGCCGAGCACCGCTCCCCGCACGTAACGCACGGTGACGGCCCGGTCGGCGGTGATCGTGCCGATCTGGAGCCGGTGCAGGCGGGCGATCGCCGTTTCTTTCACCCGGTAGCGAAAGGGGAGCGCCCGTTTTGGATGGCCCTCCTCCCGATCGGCCGCAGCTTCGGTGGGGGTGGAGGCCCCGGTGATGGGATCCGTCAGGGCCTGGCCTGCCGCAGGAGCCCCAGCGAAGGTTTCGCGCTCCAGCTTCCGGTAGCGCGGATAGGCCCCCAGGCAGTCGCCCCCCTCCTCCAGGAACCGCAGGCACCAGTCCCAGTCATCGCGGCTCAGCGCGCGGTAGCTCCAGCAGCTGCGCACCGTGTGCCATTCGCGCTCCGGTTCGAACCCCGGACCGCAGGCCAGGCTGGTGAGGTGCTGCAGCAGCACATCCAGTGGCGCCCGGGGCGGGGTGCGGTGCTCCACCAGTCCCGCCGCAAGCCCCCGCCGCATGGCGCTCACCTCCAGCAGTTCAAGGGCGTTGGTGGGCAGGAACAGCACCTCGCTGCAGCCCCCCGGCCGGTGGGCCGAGCGGCCGGAGCGCTGCAGCAGCCGTGCCAGGTTCTTGGCGCTGCCGATCTGCACCACCCGCTCCACCGGCTGGAAATCCACCCCCAGATCCAGGGAGCTGGTGCACACCACCCAGCGGATCGCTCCATCCTTCACCCCCGCTTCAATCGCCTCCCGCTCGGCCCGGTCGATGGCGCTGTGGTGCAGGGCCAGGGCCCCCTCCATCTCGGGGCAGGCCCAGCGCAGGCACTGAAACCAGCGCTCTGCCTGGTTGCGGGTGTTGGTGAACAGCAGGGTGGAGACCTTCGGATCGAGGGCGGCCACCAGCTCCTCATGCATGCGCAGGCCGAGATGGCCGGCCCAGGGAAAGCCATCGATGGCCTCGGGCAGCAGGCTGATGATCCTGGTGGTGCGCTCCAGGGCTGCGCTGATGATCAGCGGCTCGCGCTCGCTGCCCACCGCGGTGCGGGCCGCCTCCTCGAGGTTGCCGATCGTGGCGCTGATCGCCCAGGTGCGCAGCTCCGGCCGGCGGCTTCGCAGCCAGCACAGGCAGAGTTCGCTCTGGCTGCCGCGCTTGCCGCCGAGCAGTTCGTGCCATTCATCGATCACCACCGCCTTAAGCCCGGCGAAGAGCCTTTCGGCGTGGGGACCGCTCAGCAGCAGGGCCAGCGACTCCGGCGTGGTGATCAGGATCTGGGGGGGCGCCTTGAGCTGGCGGCTGCGCTCGGAGCTGGGGGTGTCGCCGTTGCGCAGGCCCACTCGCAGGGGCCAGCCCATGGCCTCAATCGGTTCACGGATCGCCACGGCCAGGTCGCGGCTGAGGGCCCGCAGGGGGGTGAGGATCAGCAGAGCGATGCCGGCGCTGGCCCTGCTGGCGGGGGCCGCTTGGCTCCTCGGGGATGCCCCACCCTCTTCCCTGCCGCCCAGGATCATCTCCTGCTCCTGGGCCAGGCCGCTCCCCCCCGCCGCTTCGGCAGCCGCGATCTTCCCTGGGGCTGGGAGGTCGTTTCTGCGCTCAGGGGGCTCTGAGCGCGGTGGCTGGCTCCGTGCGTCAGCCAGCAGTTCGGCGATCGGCCCCATCACGGCCGCATAGGTCTTGCCGGAGCCGGTGGGCACCTGCAGCAGCCCGCTGCGGCCTTCCAGGTAGGCCTGCCAGCACTGGCGCTGGAAGGGCATCGGCGTCCAGCCCTTGCGCCCGAACCAGGCCTCGATCGGGGCGAGCGGATCGTTGGCGGGGGTCAGGCCACCCGGCGCTGGCGGCGGCTCCTGGCGGCTGGCGGAGCGCCCTCGCGGGCGTTCGCGGCTGCCAGGCGTCCGCTTCGAGGCCCGAGGACTGGATTCAGCGGCCGCTCCTGAGGGGGCAAGCGTGGTCGCCCCGGTGCTGACTGAGGTGCTGTCGCCCGGGGGGGCGTTCGCTGCCAGCCCGGGGCCTGCCGATGAGGGGATGGGGTGATCGGTTTCGGCGGCGGGCCGTCGCTCCGGGCCAGCCGCGGAGATCGGGAGAGCCCGGCGGGTGCGGGTCACGGCGGCGGAATCAGGGCCAGGGCTGCCGCGAGGGTATCGGCTTCGGCGGCTGGCTTGTCGCGGCGCCAGCGGCTGATGCGGGGGAAGCGCACTGCCACCCCGCCACGGTGCCGGGGCGAACGCTGCACACCCTCAAAGGCCAGTTCGAAGACCAGCTCCGGCACCACCGCCCGCACCGGACCGAACCGCTCGGTGGTGTGGCGGCGGATCCAGTGGTCAAGTTCCTGAATCTCGGCGTCGCTCAGGCCGGAGTAGGCACTGGCGAAGCTCACCAACCGCCGATCAGGTGCGGCCGTGCCGGCCCCCTGAGCCGGCAGCGCAACCCCGAAGGCCCCCACAGGATCCTCCGGGCCCCCGGCCGCGGGGTCCACTGGAGGGTCAGCTGCCCAGAGTCCGAAGGTGTAGTCGGTGTAAAGGGTGGCGCGGCGGCCTCGGCCGGGACGGGCGTAGAGCAACACCGCATCGAGGTGCATCGGCTCAAGCTTGTGCTTCCACCAGCTGCCCCGCCTTCGGCCACTGCCGTAGGAGGAATCCAGATGCTTCAGCATCAGCCCTTCCGCGCCGACCTCCCGGGCCCGCTCGCGCCACTGCTCCAGATCGCTCCAGGACCCCACATCCAGGCCGCTGGAGAGCCGCAGCGACCCGCTCACTCCGCTGGCCAGGAGCGCGCAGAGGCGCTCGCGTCGCTGGCGCAGCGGTTCCCCTCGCCGGTCCACCCCGTCGCTTTCCAGGAGGTCGTAGGCCACGAAGGCCGCCGGCAGGGAGCGGAGCAGGGCCCCTGATGGGCTGCGGCGTCCGAGCCGCCGTTGCAGATCGGCGAAGGCTGCCGGCCGCTCCTCCCCGGTGGGCCAGACCATCACCTCCCCATCGAGCACCAGCCCATCGGGGAGGGATTGCGATTGCTCCAGCAAATCGGGAAAGCCTCCGTTGATCAGCTCTTCGCCGCGGCTCCAGAGAAAGCCGGCGCCGCCGCGGCGGATCAACTGGCCGCGGATGCCATCCCACTTCCATTCCACGAGCCATTCGGCGGGCTCGAAGGGCTGGAGGCGGTGCTGCTCCAGAGGGGTGGCCAGGAAGAAGGGGTAGGGACGGCCGGCTGGCCCCTCCCGACTCGCCGTGGGCTGCAGCAGGGCGGCGAAGGCGCTCGCCGAAGGCTGGAAGGGTCCCATCAGACGGTGCTGCAGCTCGGCGCTCTCCAACCCCGAAAGGGTGGCCAGGGCCCGCACCACCAGGCCCGGCCCTACCCCCACCCGGAAGGTGCCGGTGAGGAGCTTCACCATCACCAGCACCTCCTCCACGCTGAGCTGCCGCCAGATCTCCGCCACCCGCAGCGACTGCTCGCACTCCCCAAGGCCGGCGAGGGCGGGCAGGATCTCCTCCATCCAGCGATGCAGGGGCACCTCGCCGATCGGGACCCCATCGAATCCCTTGCTCCGGGTTGTGGCCTGGGGCCCCTGATCCCCCAGGCTGCCCACCAGAAGCGCAATCGTTTCGGCGCTGTCACCCACCTGGGAATGGCTGGCTTCCACCAGCCATTCCGGCACTCCGGCAGCCTCCATGGCGATCTGCCGCAGCCTGCGGGTGGTGATCAGCCGCCGGCGCTGCTTCCCCAGCAGGCAATGCAGCGCCCAGGCGGCGTCCTCGGGGGGCACCGCGCCGAAGTGGGCGACCAGGGCAGCCTCCCGGTCACGGCTTCCCGTGCTGCGGTCGAGCTGTCGGAACAGCTGGCAGAACGCATGCATGGGGCCATTGTGCCGCCCGCCAGGCGGCGGCGGGCCTCATTCCACGGGCACCTGCTGGGCAACGCTTTCGCTGCCGGCCAGCTTGGCCAGGCTGATGGTGAGGATGCCGTTGTTGAAGCCGGCCTTCACCTGGTTGGGGTCCACGCTGGGAGGGAGGGTGAAGCTGCGGCTGAAACTGCCATGGAAGCGTTCAACCCGATGAAAATGGAGGCCCTGTTCACTCTCCTCCTCACTCCGTTCTCCCTGGAGAGTGAGCACACCATTTTGAACAGACACCTTGACATCATCTTTTTTGACGCCGGGGATCTCGGCCTTGATGATGAAGGTGCCATCCGCTTCACCGATGTCCACGCGAGGGCACCAATCCATTTCCCCCAGCAATTCGCGGTTGTGCCATGGAGTCAGTCCCAGTCCGCGTCGGCTGCGCTCGAGCAAATCATCGAGCTCACGCAGGGGTTCCCATTTTTTCAGTGTCATCAGAGGCCTCGTGATGGCATTGATGAGTCAAGCGGGTTGCCCGAGGGGCTGGGAACGGTTGCCGTAGCTTTGCCTTACGCTGCATCGCGATGGCATCCCCGATGGCACACACAGTTCGGCATTGCACGACTCTGCATTGCAAGACTCTGCATTGCAAGACCGGACAACACCGTTCCCCCTTTTAGAAGGGTGAGCGCGGCCGGGTTCGCAGGTCGTTGTTGGCGTGCATCGCTCCCATCACCGCTGCCGGCGGCAGGGTGACGTTGTTGTGGCGAAGGGCATCTTCTAGAAGAAAGGCACAGAGATTCGACATCGAGCGCCCCTCTTCCTCGGAGCGTTTCAACAGTTCCTCATGCACGTGGAAGCTGAGGGTGATCGAGATGCGTCGCGGCTGGCGCTGCAGGATGCGCAGACGTTCATTCATGTGGACTCCTTGTACAGCGGATCAGGTGTGGTTGCCCACAGGCAGGTCCCACCGGATTCAACCCAGGAGCCTTCAGCACAATCGCCTGCCTCCCCGGATCTGAGGCGTCACGCCCTCTGGCTGCTGCAGTGGCGTTCGCAGACGGCGCCGCCGGTCCATCCGGGCTGCGCTTTCTTGTTCTTCTGCCCTGGTGCCGCTTCCTCTTCCCAGCGGGTACAGTCCAGCTGTGGCCTGGGTTTGGCTGTGCGGATTCTGATCATTCATCAGAATTTCCCGGGCCAGTACCGGCATCTTGCAGCGGCCCTCCTCGCTCGGGGAGATTCCGTGCAGGCGATTGGCGCTCCCCACGCCCCAGGCATGGCGGGAGTGCCCTGCTTCCGTTACCGGTTGCCTGCTCCGGATGCCGTGCCTCCTGTGCATCCCTGGGCTCAGGATTTCCAGACCAAGGTGATCCGCGCTGAGGCCGTGCTCACCCTGCTGCGCGACTGCCGCGAGCAGATCCCCAGGCCCGATCTGATCCTGGGCCATCCCGGCTGGGGTGAGCTGCTGGGCATCAAGGACCACTGGGGGGGTGTGCCGGTGCTCCACCAGCTGGAATTCGTTTACCAGCTCCAGGGGGGTGACACCGATTTCGATCCGGAATTCCCCTTGGCCACCGGCGCCCAGACACGGTTGCGCCTGCGGCGGGCCACCCAGCTGCTGGCCTTCCACGATCTCGACTGGGCCCTGGCCCCCACCCACTGGCAGGCTTCCACCGCTCCGGCAGCCTTCCGGGAGCGGTTGTCGGTGATCCACGAAGGAATCGACACCACCGGGATCGCCCCCCGTGAGGGTTCGTTTGTGAACCTCCAGAAACGGGGGCTTCGCTTCGCGCCCGGCGATGAGGTGGTGAGCTTTGTGGCCCGCAATCTTGAGCCCTACAGAGGCTTTCATGCCTTCATGCGCGCGCTGCCCCTGTTGCAGCGCCTGCGTCCGAAGGCCCATGTGATCCTGGTGGGGGGCGAGGGCGTGAGCTACGGCGCACCGCCAGCTGCCGGCGGCAGCTGGAAGCAGGCGCTGCTTGCCGAGCTCGCGGGTCAGCTCGATCCCTCACGCCTTCATTTCGTGGGTGCGGTTCCCCATCCCGTGCTCCACGACCTGTTCAGGGTGTGTGCCTGCCACGTGTATCTCACCTACCCCTTCGTGTTGAGCTGGAGCCTGCTGGAGGCCATGGCCTGCGGAGCGGTGGTGATCGGTTCGGACACCCCACCGCTGGCGGAGGTGATCAGCCCGGGGATCAATGTCCTGCTGGTGGATTTCTTCTCCCCTGAAGCCCTCGCCCACCAGATGGCCGCGGTTCTTGCCGATCCCGCCGCCCACCGCCCCCTGGGCCTTGAGGCGCGCCGCACCGTGGTGGAGCACTTTGATCTGCACGGCGTCTGCCTGCCGCGTCAGCTCGCCCTGCTCGACTGGCTGGCTGCCGGGGGCCCCGCTCGAGGCCGCTTCCTCACCGATGGCATCGGCGTTCAGGCCCTCACTGCCGCGCGGGCGTCCTACCCGGTCCGCTCGGTTGGGGGGGCAACCGCCGCCGAGTCCAAGGGATCCTGAGCCGCGGCCATTTCCCCTTGGCCCTGCTCCGTCCAAAAGCGGCCCAGGGGTTCGGCGTCGATCCCCTCCACCTCGCGCAGGTAGCGGGCCAGGGCTTCATCCTGGCCGTGGGTCACCAGCACCTTGCGGGCGCCGCATTCCCGCACCGTGCGAAGCAGCCCCTGCCAGTCGGCGTGATCACTGAGCACGAAGCCGCGGCCGGAGCCCCGCCGGCGCCGCACCCCCCGCACGGCCATCCAGCCGCTGGCAAAGCCCGTCTGGGCGCCGGCGAATCGCCGCATCCAGCTGCCCGCTGCGGCCGAGGGGGGGGCGAGCACCAGCCGCCCCGCCAGGTTGGTGCCCCGATCCAGCGCGGCCAGGGGGCTGGTGGGGGGCAGATCCACGCCTGCGGCGCTGTAGGGCTCCATCAGGGCCTGCACCGCACCGTGGAGGAGCACCTCCTCCTCCACCCCCAACTGCCGCAGTTCAGCCAGCACCCGCTGGGCCTTGCCGAAGGCGTAGCAGAACAGCACCGAGGGCCGATCCGGGGCTCCCTTCCACCAGTCCAGCAGTTCAGCCACCACCTCCCGGCCGCTGCGCCAGCGGTAGATCGGCAGCCCGAAGGTGGCTTCGGTGATCAGCCCATCGGCGCGAACCGGCTCGAAGGGCTCGCAGCTCGGGTCGGCCTGCCGCTTGTAGTCGCCGCTCACCAGCCAGCTTTCGCCGCCGGCCTCCAGGCGGATCTGGGCGGAGCCAAGCACATGGCCGGCGGCGTGGAAGGAGACCCGCGCATCGCCGAGCCGGAACTCCTGGCCGTAGCTCAGGGGGTGCAGCGCGATGCCGCTCCCGAGACGTTGCCGGAGGATTCCTGCGCTGCTGCCGATCGCCCAGTAGGCACCGCAGCCGGGACGGGCATGGTCGGCGTGGCCATGGGTGATCAGGGCCCTGGGAACGGGCCGCTGTGGATCGATCCAGGCCCCGGCGGCCGGGCAGTACAGGCCCTCGGGAGTGAGCCGCAGGAGGCCATCGGGCGGCAGGGGCATCGGTTTGCCGGTGGTGCCTGGGTTCAGGCGCTCAGGGCCAGCATGCGCTCGATCGGAGCCAGGGCGCGCAGCCGCAGTTCCTCATCGAGTTCGATGCGCGGCTCCAGGGTGGCCAGGCAGTGCCAGAGCTTCTCCATCGTGTTCAGGCGCATGTGGGGGCATGCGTTGCAACTGCAGCCATCCGTGCCAGGAACCGGATAAAAAGCCTTGCCTGGCACCCGCCGCTGCATCTGGTGCAGGATTCCCGGCTCGGTGAGCACGATGAAGGCGGGGGCTTCACTGGTTTGGGTGCGCTGAAGCAACTTGCTGGTGGAGCCGATGAAATCGGCCAGATCGAGAAGGTGCTGCTGGCACTCCGGGTGAGCGATCACCTCGGCTTCGGGGTGCGCAAGCTTCAGCTCCAGCAGCGCCTGTTCGCTGAAGGTTTCGTGCACGATGCAGCTGCCGGGCCAGAGCGTGAGCTCCCGGCCGCTCTGGCGGGCCACCCAGCGGCCCAGATTGGCATCGGGGGCAAACAGGATCGGCCGATCCGGTGGCAATTGGCGCACCAGCTGAACCGCGTTGCTGCTGGTGCAGATCAGGTCGCTCTGGGCCTTCACCGCCGCTGAACAATTGATGTAGCTCACCACGAAGTGGTCGCTGTGGCGGGCGCGGAAGGCGGCGAACTCCTCAGCGGGACAGGCATCGGCCAGGCTGCAGCCGGCCGCCAGGTCGGGCAGCACCACAATGCGGCCCGGGTTGAGGATCTTGGCTGTCTCGGCCATGAAGTGAACGCCGCAGAACACGATCACATCGGCTTCGGTGCTGGCGGCGCGGCGGGCCAGCTCGAGCGAATCCCCGATCACATCGGCGATGTCCTGGATGGCATCGTCCTGGTAGTAGTGGGCCAGGATCACAGCGTTGCGTTCGCGGCGCAGGGCGTCGATCGCGGCCGGCAGATCGGCGGCGGCGGGGGCCGGCGCCTGGGCCAGGACCTGGGGCTGCTGAAGTGAAGCGACGCTCAACCGGGGCCTCGGGTCGGGCAGGATGGGTCCAGCCTAAGGAGGGCCAGTCTTTGGGCGTGTTGCAGATCGCCATCGCCGGTGACCTCCACGATCAGTGGGATCACAGCGACCACGCGGTGCTGGAGAAGATCCGTCCGGATGCCCTGCTGGTGGTGGGCGATCTCAGCGACGGCAGGACCCGGATTCCGGCTCTGCTGCGTCAGTTGGATCTGCCCATGGCCTGCGTGCTGGGCAACCACGACACCGGCCGCGATGCCAGCGGCGCCCGCCTTCGCCACCAGCTCGACCTGCTCGGGGATCTCCATTGCGGCTGGTCCCTGCGCACGCTCTCGCCGCCGGGCCTGGCGGTGGTGGGCGGCCGCCCCGCCACCGCCGGAGGTGGGCACCATCTCTCCCAGGCCGCCACGGCCGTGTTCGGCCCGGTGGATCTGGAGGATTCAGCCGGCCGCATCCAGCGGGCGGCCCTAGCGGCCGATCCTGCCTTGCCCCTGGTGTTGTTGGCCCATTGCGGGCCCACGGGCCTGGGCAGCGAGGCCCGCGACCCCTGCGGTCGCGATTGGAAGCGCCAGCCCTGCGATTGGGGCGACCACGACCTCGCCCTGGCCCTTGAGCGCATCCGCGCCAGGCGAACCGTGCCCCTGGTGGTGTTCGGCCACATGCATCACACCCTGCGCCGTCAGCAGGGGGAGCGCATCACCTTCCTGCGGGACCGCCGGGGCACCGCCTACCTCAATGCCGCCTGCGTGCCCCGCCACGGCGAGGATCAGCACGGGCGGGCCCTGCGCCATTTCAGCTGGATCCACCTGGCTGCCGAAGGGGTGCTGCAGGCCAGCCACCGTTGGTATGGCCTGGGCGGCGAACTCCTCTACGAGGAACGGCTCTGGAACCTCCCATCCAGCCCGGTGGATCCCACCCTGGGGGCTGGGGTGCTGGATCTCCCGGTCGCGAGCGCCGTTCCCACCCCACCGGTGCTGGAGCGATGCTGATCTATGCGGCCCTGAGCAGCCACGGTTACGGCCACGGATCACGCACGGCGTCGGTGCTCAGTGAGCTGGCGATCCTGCGGCCCGATTGGCGGCTGGTGGTCTCCAGCGGTCTGCCCGCCAGCTTCCTCAGCCTGGCCCTCGGAGCGGTGCCGTTCGAGCACCGCAGCTGTCAGTGGGACGTGGGCGTGGTGCAGGCCGATGCCCTGGGAAGCGATGCCCCCGCCACCCTGGCGGCCCTGGAGCTGCTCGACCGGGAGCT
>Ga0114973_10000180_pt1 | contig 44043 bp, 43 predicted proteins | sample M_140807_MF_Meta_FD_87025 | JGI IMG/M metagenome (GOLD analysis project Ga0114973, IMG submission 87025) | Freshwater microbial communities from Lake Montjoie, Canada to study carbon cycling - M_140807_MF_MetaG | ecosystem: Environmental > Aquatic > Freshwater > Lake | place: Lake Montjoie... | reverse complement strand
TCTTAGAAAAACGTGCAGCCAAGCCTTGTGGAGAACCCTCGGTGGATCAAAAGGTCACTTGGCTGGCAGAGCTCTATCCAGACTTCCCGCCGGCACAAAAAGCGGAGGTGGCCAAAGAACATCGAGGCATTCCTTACGCTTTCAAAGTCGGTCAATTTTGGGGGGGCATAGCAGGCAACTGGACCGGAGACAGGGCCACAACTCTGACTGCACCTCAGAAGCAGGTGCTCAATGAAGCATGCTCCTGGATTCCTATGGTCATCGCCTCCAGGCTGGAGGTCCGTACCAAGCGTCAGAAACACAGCGCTTGCACAGGCGCCTCTTCACAGTCTGGCGCTTGAGCGCCCTTCGAAAGGATGAAAGAAGATTGTCCTTCGTTCTTGAAAGGATGACTTCGTGCATAAGTCATCTCTTACCCCTGCTCATCCTAGTCCTGGCCGTGGCTGCCTGCTGGGCGTTTGCCACGGAAGAAACCCAAAAAGCCACCCCGTCGTGTCCTGAAATCTGCGAAGCAAACCTCTACGGGTCTTCGCAGAATCAGTACGACCGCGTCCCAGCCAGGGGAAACGCCGACCGCATCACGGCTCTCAACTTGGCCGAGACGATTTTCGACCGCGAAGAAGTCATAGGGACTTCCTTGGAGGCCGCCGCCGACCTCCTCGGTCCGCCCGTCCTCCCCGTCACGGGATCGGACAACGTCAACGACTCCATCGAATTGACGCTCCAAGAACAATTCGAGGCGCACGAAGACTCGGAACCGCGAGAGCCCGGTGAAGCGTATGGGCCCCTTCTGCGCAAGACCGAGTTTCAAAAGGTGGCGGATGCGGTGGCCGAACAGAGCGTGGCAGCCGCGCAGCCGAAACCCCCCAAGCTCATCCCGCTGGACGACCTGCTGCCGTCGCGCGTCTGGACCCCGGTCTTCGAGGGCTGCTCCCCCAAGTTCGTAGAGTCTAGGTGCAACTATCAGCAGCCCAACCCTCGCCTCTTCGTGACAAACATCAACGAACTCATGTCGGCAAGGAGCCTCTTGCAGGGACAAGAGAATCTCATAGAGCCGCTGACGTTGCGGCAGACACACGCACAGTTCCTCACCATGGGTTGGAGGTCGAAGAAGGATCCCTATTCGAGGGCCAGCATGACAAATAATGTTGCGTACGGAACCTGCAAGAGCATGGCCGAGGCCAGGCCGGAATACGTCGTTTTCTGAGGCAAGCGCGCCGCCGGCTCTCAGGACTGCAGCATGGCTAAAGCGGTGGAGTTCGCGGACCCTCCCATCCCGGGAGCCTACCTGGATTTCCAACGCCTCCCGAAACTTGTCATAAAGGACGCGCTTTACTTCGAGCATCGGGACGAAAGATACGAGGACACGCTGCGACCTCATCTCTTCGGGAAGCCGCACCTGGAGATCCGCGCCATCGACGGGAACTCGATGTTTCGAGAGACGTGTCTCGAAGCCTTCGTGAACACGGTCTATTGGAGCGGCCTGCAGTGGCCTGTTCAGATGAATTGCGTGGTGCTCCTCAACGCTCCTAACACGACCCGGACCGTCGACGGAAGGAGCGTCGGCGGACGCCACTGCGACGTGTGGTGGTTCGGGCACGACCGGCACTCGCTCTACAGCGTGGTGCCGGCGACGCAAGGCTTCCAGTCGCGCTGGCCCCCCAGAGACGACGACGTCTACCGCGGCAGCCCCGTTGGCGTCGCTCGCGGCGTCTTCCCTCTCGTGCCTGCAGGCGTGCGGGAGCTGCTTCCCAAGAGCCTCTTGCATGAAATCTTGGCTTCGAGGTCTGCGGATCACATGTCGGAAAGGGAGCATCGGCTCCTCCGCTACATCCACGTGCCGACGGAACCGCCAGAAAGAAGCGTGCGAGCCATGTTCATTCGTGAGGGAGAAGAAGACACGGAACGGTCTTGGGAGGTCGATTCGGAGGATTCGGGGGTGTCTGAGGCCGACTACGAAGAGTGTTGGGATCTCTCGGAAATCGGCGACGATACTCGTGGCCTCTGGCGATGGGTGCACTGCCTGGGGCTGGCTAAGCCCATGCTGGTGCGAGAGAGGTACAGGGAAGAGAGCCCGTCTTACTTGGACTTCACGGAGCCTCTCGTGAACCTTGTGAGGCTGCGGGACATGGGGATCGATACCAAGCAGGAGCCCTGCAAGATCTTGAATGAATGCCTGGACGTCATCCTGGACTGCTGCCCGCCGCTCTGGAAGGAGGAGGCAAAGCGCGGCGTCATCGTGTGTCCCATCTCCAGGAAGATCCTCGTGACCGGAAAGAGCTGCCACCACATCTTGCGCGCCATCCCGTTGTCTCTGCGGACCGTGCTCGGCCTGACGGACTCCTCCGGCATCGACTTTCCATGCAAATGGGGCGTGAACATGGCGAGCGGACCCGGAAGACTGGTCGTGTGGAGGACTCCCGACGAGAAAGTTGAAGTCGCCCCGCCGAGGAAGTATCAGGTCAAGAACACGCAGCATTCCAGGCATGTTCGGGACGCTCTCGGAGTGGGGCACGTCAAGTCTCTCACGTGGGCCGACCTCAAGATGTACGAAGTCTTGGGACTGGCCCGAGCCAGTCGCGGCGAGGAGGGAGGAGAAAAGGGCACCCCCTGTCGCCTCCCCTCGGAGGACAAGGACGCTCGGAACGCTCGCTGCGCTGCATCCTCGGAAGCGTCGTGCGAAGAAAGATCTGCGGAGAGCAACGAGCGCGAGTCTTCTGCGTTAGAGGCGGTGAGGGTGGCCAACGAGTGCGCCAGGATGGAGAAGGAGCGGAGAAAGCAGGCGACCGTCGCCCGACCACGGAAATACGAGGCGTCCAAGAGGCGCGGCGGAAAGGACGAACGGAACAAACAGTGCCTCGAGGCGTCCGCCGAGAAAACGGAGAAGGCCGCATCCGTTCGCAAGTCTCCCGCTCCAGCGGTCGACGTCCCCTCCAAGTGCAGGGCGACCGACGAAGATCTGGACGCGTTGCTCCAAGCGTCAGAACAAGGTCGCGCTCCTGCGCACATGTTTCGATGCGTGGGCAGACGCATGAAGAAGGCTCTGCTCAAAGAAAAACGTCTCGAGAGCCAGAGAAGAGTTGAGGAGCTCTTCTTCTGATCGTACGAGGAAGCGTGCGTGCGTTAGGAGGCGTCGGCCGTGGGTCTAGAGTCTCTTAAACCTTCGGATGCGGATCACGATAACACTCGGCGCAGCGCAAGAGAAATGAAGAGTTCCGCGGCACCCCCCGGACTGGAATTCGTGAAAGAGGTTCGAGACGAAGCCCTGGTCTTTGCGATTCTTGCCGACCTGGCCGGACGCACGCCCGGAAGCTGGGTCAGCGTCATGCAAATATATGCGTCTTCGCCAGTCGTAAGCCATCAAAACAGTCTCGCGTCGTGCGGTCTCCGCCCCTTTGTCACGCCCGGCGCTCTCTTGAAGGCCGCCCTCATGGAAAAATGCCTGGCGGTGCAGGAAAAGAACGGCACGTGGGAGCTACGCCAACGCCTTCCGGTGGGGAAGCGTACGAACAGAGCCATCACCGCGGTGCTTCGCTACGACACAGCAGACTGGCTCAAGGTGAGCGCTCTCCAGTCCCTCATCGGGTCCCGCTTCGGATTGAAAACGAGCCCTGGGGATCTGCTGCTCGCTGTCCTGGCCGATCCGGTCCGTTTCCAAGTGGACCAGTGGGAAGGGGAGTGGTGGGCACGGGCAACGTACAGGTACCCGGCCACTCACTGAAGATATCGATGGAGGAAGGCTGGCCCGAGCCGGAAAGTTGCGGGGACGCGTCTTCGCGTTCGGCGGGGACGGACGGTAGCGGGGACTCGCGCAAGTCGAAGCGGCGGCGAATCCAAGAGCCCGAGGCGGTCGAAGCGCTGCTGCCCGACCCCACCGCAGAGCAGCGGCAGATCCTGGAGACCGCCTACTTCGGGGACTCTTTCCGCGTGGTGGCAAACGCGGGCACCGGAAAGACGCGCACCCTCCTTCGGGCGGCCGCGTCTCTCCAGAGGAAGGTGCTCTTCCTGGCGTACAACAGAGACATCAAAGAGGAGGTGCAGAAACTGGTGGAGACCCACGGCCTGACGCTTGTCGACGTGGAGAACTACGACTCGCTCCTGGTAAACTACTACGACAGCCGAGCGGCCAGCCAGGACTTTCAGCTCAGCCTGCAGAGAGTCTTGGAGGAGGGCGACCGAGCCAAACCCCTCCAGGAGATGTCGTGGGAGGCTGTCTTCGTGGACGAAGCGCAGGACATGGACGAGAGCTACCTGCGCTTCATCAGGAAGGTGCTGGCCGACAACCTGCTCCCAGGAGCCGTCCAGATGGTTTCCGTCGGGGATCCCAAACAGAACATCTTCAAATACCGCGGAGCGGACTCTCGGTATTTCATGAAGACCGGCCTTCACGGCGCCGACGCCTCCACGTTGACCCTCTCGGTGAGCTTCAGGTTCGGGCGTGAAGTCTGCTCCTTCGTGGACGCGGTGTGCTCCCCCTTGTTTCCCATGGACTACCTCAGCCACGATTCCGGAGCCCCAGACTTGCCGGGGGGCGTCGAACACTGGGTCCTCTCCGGGGACCCGAGGGTGAGCAACGCAGCCCTGATAGTTCGTCTCCAAGAGCTGCGCGGGGAGCTGGAACGTCGAAACTCGCAGTGCCCGGAAGAACGGCTTTTGGCTTTTCTCAGCGGCTCTCGGAAGGAAGGCAACGACGCCCTCTGGAGCTTCGTCGAAGAGGTGGGCTGCTATCAGAGCCAAAAAGGGCCTTACTACGGGCTCGTCGTGGAGGACGCGGCGGAGACCCCCTCCGACGGGGCTGCGCTGGCTTTCGTGCGCAACGTCCACTGTTGCAAAGGAAAGACCTTCGAGGTGGCGGTCCTTTTCGTGACCACGCGGCGGTCCTGGATGGACTGTGCCACTGGCGGCGTGGAAAAGGAAGCGCTGTACGTGGCGCTCACGCGCTCCAAGAGGCTCCTCGTAGTGGAGTGCGACGACAGCCTGATATTTCAGGAGATCCTGACCGCCTCTCTCGGAGCAGACGGGAGCGCGGCGCTTCCCAGGCCGCGATGTGCGTGCACTGGAGAGCCCCTCACGCTCCCGTTGGAAAAACGGAAGCGAGAGGGGGGGCGCAGTTTCAGCAAGCCTTTCCTGGCGGAGAAGGTTGGCAAACTGGGAGTCCTCGTAAAGAAACGGCTGCTGGAACTCATAGCCGCACCGCCTCTGAGCGAATGGCAAGAGGGTCCCGCTGCTTCCGAGGCGTCCTCGAGAGACGTCTTGCACGCCCTCGCCGCCTGGACTCGGCTGGAGCACGTCGCGTCGGAGGACAGGTCCAGATTCAACGCCTTCTTCGCGGCGCTGCGGCGGAAGGACGTGGAGAAGGCTTATGCGCAGCTGTGGAGGAGTCGCCGTCGTCACCCCATCGCACCGTATCTTTGGAGGAGACTGAAGGGCTTGGCCGACAAGGAAGTCTTGACCGAGGCGGACTACTTGGATGCTGTGAGGGTTCACCCGCACTTCCAATACGGGTATTTGGCTCTCCCCGACGTGGGCTGGCCCGACGTGCAAAGGTCAAACTTGCTCTTCAAAGCTCTCGAAAACGAGCTCGAACGGTTGGGAGAATGTCAAAAGATCTTCGAGCTTCGCTTCGAATCCAAGAACCTCCGAGACGTGCAGAATGCCACCATGGAACACGGGCTCTATTTGGCGAACGACGTCGTCGTCATGATCAAAGCTGAGAATGTGACCTCGGAAAGCCTCAACGACCGGCTGTTGGCAGCGTACGTCTGCGCCCTTCTGAAGACGGAAGGCTACGAGATTCGCTACGTCCCCCTGGACCAAAACAGGATTGTCCAGAGCGTGGAAGGGCGCGTGCTTCCCGAGCAGCGCCAGGAGTACGTGGACCTCTTCGAGAGCTCCGTGGATGCGCTGTGATCGTCGCGCAGAGTCAAAAGTTGGCACATGTGCTTGACAGCACGTTGCTTGAGACTTTTCAGCTTCAAGTGGAACAGAGACTGTCTGCACCTATGTCAAAGTCAAAGTCCCTCCTGCGTGTTTGGATCATGTGGTCTTGAGGAGAGGGCGGCTTCAAAAGTTTCGGAGAGCCATGGAGCGGGACCCTGCCTTCTTGAAGATTGACAGGTTTAAAAAAACAGCGCGCTCGCCATGCACCGGGCGAGGGGAATGCCTGGAACAGCAAATGGACTTGCAGTACAGCGAGCTGTACCGTCACCTGGACTGTGATTTTGCCTGCCAGCCGAGCGCATGTCCGAACGCCAAGGTCTGTGGACAGATGCGCTTGCCGCAGTGGGTCCTCGACTGTCAAGGGGGAATCTGTCGGACTTGCGATGAATTTTTCGGAAACTGGCAATCCAAGGATCGAACTGTTGTTCGACAACAGCGGTCCCTCACAAACGGCCAGCTCGTCTTTGCAGATCTGAAAGACATATGCCCAGTCTGCTGTGATGAGGACCACTCGCAGGGGGTCCGCATGCCGATGTGCCCGACGCACTTCGTGTGTGTAGGATGTTTCAGGACCGCCTGGTTCGAGAGCGCCGATGAAGGAGGAGAAAGCGACAGCGACAGCACCATCGGATCACTGGTGAACAACGGGCCACGGGCGAATTCACTGCGTTCATGCCCAATGTGCCGACGAGCAGCTGAACTGTGACGTGTTGGGAGCAAGCAACGTCGTCAAGACCCGCGAACATGTGTAGACAAAAGATGTCTGGGATTCGTAGCAATCTGGCGTGATGGTGCGGCGGCGCGTTCATCTTGAAATGTATGCGATATTTGAAAAGTAAAAAAGCGGCCATGGAGGACCGTCGGATCGGATGGGTGAAGTTTTTTTCGGCCCCAAAAGGGTACGGGTTTCTGACCGACGTGCAGACCAATGAAGATGCCTTCGTTCATTTCTCCAGCCTTCAGAGGAGGACGCCAGGGTGGCGCGGGCTTTACAAAGGAGAATACGTGTCCTTCAGGCCTCAAGTCGCAGAAGGGAAAACGGCCGCGCTCGACGTCACGGGAGTGCAGGGAGGCCCCCTGATGTGCGAAGCAAACTCCGTGGAGACGGTGGAGTTTTCCTGAAGAGAGTTCGGGAGGGCCGCCACGTCCCTCCGCCTAATCCACGGAGGTAAGAAAGCCATGGAGAACATCTCAGGAATGGTCGAGGTCATGGAGAGGGGCATCGCCGAGGCGCCCTCCGTCGACCGCTTCGAGTCGTTCGAGGTGTGCCAAGCGAGCGAGACCTGCGACGACCCGGATCTTGCGGAGTTTTGCGCGATCGCCTTCGTGCGGCTGGAGGTGGGCGACGCGTCGCGCGCTACGGCTCCTGACAACCCCGGGCGAAGAAGTCCTGGCAGCAAAGCACGCAAGGGGAAGATGCACGGAGCCTCCGCGGCTAGATCACCATGACGCGATTCTTGATCGCCTGGCTCCATCCGGAGAAACTGCCCTGCAGACCCAGTGCCGAAAAGATGCCCAGATAGGCATTGAGCCTGGGAGACTCCGAGTCGAAGCTGAACTTGGGAATCACGACCACGTCTCCGGAGGGCAGGTGCGTCGTCTCTCCATCCGCTTGATCGAAGCTCAACTTTACGGCAACGGTGACGGAGCCGTTGAAGAGCATCGCCAAGTTCAGATTACTCCCGATAGTCTCTCCGAGGCCGCGCGTGAGTTTGTCCAGCCGGCCTTGGTTGACGTCCTTGAGGGAGAAGTCGCTCAAAGAGGAAGCCACCGATGAGGCCAGCACAGTCTGGAGCTGATTGCGCATCACCGCATCGGTCTCCCCCGGGCGCGCCTCTCGAAACGGCAGCGCCTTGACATCGAGGGTGACGTCGAACTCTTTGGAAGCTCCCTCCTTGATCTCCATGTGCATCTCGAGCGGGGTTTCTTGATTAGCGGTGCTCGTCACGACGATGCGGAGCCGAAACGAGGCGGGCGCCTCCCACCACCTGCTGAGGGATTGTTTGCGGACGGAGGCTCCGGGGGGCGCGCTGTTCCTGGCGACGTCGAAGCTCACCCCCGGGCCTTCGGTCTGCAACAGGCTGGCGTCGAGACTGTAATAGGTCAGGCTCGTGGGCAGCGTCTTGAAAACATCCACGTAGCCGGGCAGTTGGAGGCTCCTCTGCAGAGCGGCTACCTGGGGCTGCATCTGCTCGCCTCCCACGAAGATGCAGTTGGAAGCCACTCGATAGATCATCTTGGGCTTGGGCGCCTCGACTTCGATCACCACGTCCAGCTCCACGAGATTTTTGAGGAGGGCTTCGGCCTTGGAAGGGGACAGCGTGGAGGGTGTGGCGGAGCTGCGCATCGAGAAGATGCCGTTTGGACACGCGACCAAGGCGTGCTGAACCTGCTTGGAAAAAATGGCCGAGACGTAATTCCAACGCGGAGCCAGCGCGTCCGTCACGACGTTGACTCCGAACGGGAGCTGCTGAGGCACCGAGCAGCGCGTGAAGTCCTCGTCGTGCAGGGAGATGAGGTACACGTTGCTCGCGCTGCGCAGGTCTTCTGGCACGACGCCCGCGACCACGGCCGCCACGGCAAACATGGCGCGTTCCAATTTGACGGCCTTGCCTCTGAGCACGAAGGCTCCATCCACCGTCCCGGCCACGTCGCAGCCTCCGCTCATGATCCTCAGCTTGGACACGCAGAAGACGTCCGCGTCGATGGACTTGATGGCACGATCGAAGCTGTCGTTGCGCGTGATGCCCGAGGCGAACTCGTACTCGTCTCCGCGTCGCTCCAGGATGCCTTGAACGTTTTCCGGGAGACGCGTGTAGGCCCTCAAAGCGAAGATGGCTTCCCGACGCAACATGAGTCGTTGTCTCTCTTTCTTGGGTCGACGAATATCTGGCTTCGTGACGGAGGACGAGCGATGTTTCGTCTGTATAAATCGCAGCCATGCCAAAGAGACGCAGCTCGGGTCCCAAAAGCCCGACGGCGTGGCATTACCGATTCCCGCAGACCCAGGCTGAAAGGAAGCAGCTCCAAGACGCGTGCGGTCGCAAATGCATCGCGACGCACGAGGACGGCAGGCTCTTGGACCCGGTCTGTCAGTATCGTTCGCGCAAAGGGGGGCCCAAGCGCATCACGTGCCGAGTGGACGCGGCGGGGTGTCATGCGGCCCTCGCCAGAGAGAGGCTGAACGGAGACGAAGGGCGGCTGGCGGAGATACGCCACAAGTGCAAGAAGACGCTGGATGCCTCTTCCAAAAGGGCGACTTTTTTCAAAGAGGCACAGAAGACTTAGGGGGCGTCTGCCTCCAAAACGTCGACCACCCCGGGATGGGCGTCTTGCGCGGAGACGATGGATCCTTCGAGGCTCCGCCTGGGATGCCGCTTTTGACGTCTTTTGAGTGTGAGGAAGCGAGCGACGAAGAAGGTTTGTCCGGATTGATGGATACAGATCTTCGAAAGGGATGTTCGACGTGGGTCCTGCGTTTTTCTGATGAAGTCGAACTCTTGGGAGTCCCCGAAGTAGAGGATTCATCTTGAGATTCTCGAGTGCTGGAATGTGAGGGGCTGTTGGCATCGTCGCTTGCATCCGACACGGTTCCGGCGGATCCAGAAGAGGAGGAGAGCGAAGTCTCGGGGGCGTGCTTCTCTTTTCCGAGGTTCAAGCGGGGATTATGGTCTGTGTCGGAAGAAGAGGATGGGTCGGCGTTGGAAGAAGGATGGGGGAGGCTCGTTTTCTCTCTGCGTTTCTCCCTCAGCTTTTCCAGAGCGGACTTTGGTATCGAATCCGCTCTGCTGCTGCCGTGTTCCAAAGAGCGAGATCTCGAATGGCTGCTGGCATGGGCTGCCTTCGAGGACTTGGAGTGGTTGGCCTGGGCTGTGTGCGAGTTTTTAGAGTGACTGCTACCACGCGAGGCGTCAGTGTGGGAGCTGGACGAGTCGGAGTGGGAGCTGGACGAAGATGTCGATCTCTTGGCGACCTCCCCGCCTTTCAGGGGGGTGTGATCCAAATGCGAGGCGTTCCGTACGGTGTCTCCCCCCGCCGTTTTGAAGTGTTCGACGAGGTCCTTCTTGGATTCGGAGGGAAGGCGATCGTGGCGGATAGACAACTTGCAAGAATGCTCCACGGGAGCGGAGATGTCGCACTTGTCTGCACCCACCCTTGCTCGGCAGAAGTTCTGCATCATCCCCAAAATTTTAGACACGGCTTCTTCCAAGAAGGAGATGAGAGCCTTGGCCGATTCGAATGTTCGCTTCTGTTCCTTGAGGAGGTGAATGGCCTGGTTGAGATTCTGAAGAATGCCCGCGTGCTCCACATGCATCTCCTTGGCATGATCTTCTCCGTCCTCTCTCTTCTTCTTGGGACTGTGGATGCAGTTGAATGTTGCAGCCAACTCTTTGGAAGAGATTTCTCGTTTGAAGGAGTAGTCTGAGGGGGGAGGCACACACTTGGCGACGTCCACTCCGACGCGTTTGGCGTACTTGAAGAGCTTCTTCATCGTGGCACGCATCGCCAATAGTTTGGGAACGGGCACGGTGCCCTCCGTTCGATCGTGTTTCTTCAAAATCCCGCACGCGTATCGGGCGTCTTTCAAGTCGGTTGGAAGGCTCACGCCGCGCAGAGATGCCGCGGGCAGGTGCCGAGCATCTGCCCGAAGTTTGTTGTCATAGACTCGGTAGTCGTGGAGGATGAGCTTGAGGGCCTTGCCGGGCCCTCTGGCCCTTTTCTTGGACCTCTTCCCCCCGCCGGCCTCTACGTTCAGGGCCGAGGCAAACCGCCCCCCCCCGGTCTCCAGATATTTTGTCGCGCACCTCTCCAGTGCTGAGAGCCCACTTGTCAAAATTTTGCTCTGTATGGAAGTCTTTGGGAAGCGCGCGCCAGATGGCTGGGACACCTTGCCAGCCACACCCGTGGCACTGTCAAGAGGTTGTGGATATTCTCGCATGCCAACATGACTGGTGTTGTCGGCGACCTCCGCCACGACCAACATCATCAGCTTGTTGAATTCGTTCGTGTCGGGAACCAGGTCCATGTTGTAGAGGCTCCGGAGGTAATGCAAAAACAGGAGGAGGCTCGAGTGTATCTTTTCACCGCCGGAGTGATGCGTGCTGGGGGCTGCCAAAGACTTGCTGGCCAGGAGGGCTGCCGTCAGAGGCTTCGCGGGCCCTCGCGGACCCCTCCTCCTCCTGGAACCCGCAGAGCTGCCGCTCGAGGAAGCTGTGCCGTGCGAAGATTTCCTGGAAGAGTCTGAATGCGTCGTGGAGCGAGATCCGGCGGAAGAGCCGCGAGAGACATTGGAGTTTGACGACGAGGCACTGGGGCTGCGCTCCGGAGGACCGCGGCTTCTAAATCTGCTGAAGAATCCCGAAGCCTTCTTAGGACGCTTGGAAAGCATGACGTTTCGTTTTTAAAGAGACGGAGTGTATTTTTTTGGGGCTTCAAAGCGGCCGTGTCCTTTGAGCGCATTCTTTTCTCACGGGATGGCAAACAAGCGAGAGATGTTTTCGGGATGGATGGCCTCGCTGGCGCAAAGCAACGAAGGTCTGTGGCCCAAGGACAAACCTGGGTATGACTCCATGACCTGCGAACTCCACAGCGCATCCCAGGATACCTTCGATGCCGGCGGAGCAAAGACGATCGTGCGCACGTCGTCTTCGGAAGGGACGTGGGACAATCAGTCCGACTGCTGCCAAAATCGGTGCCCCAGCGACAAGTCCGACCCCGGATGTCCAGTGGCGTGCGGAGGGGGAGGAGGAGGAGGAGGGGGATCTCACCACGACCATCACAAACACCATAAACACCACCCCCGGAAACCCCATTGTGTGTCTCTAAAAGGCGTCCAGTACTGCGGGGAGGATTGCGCCAAGGCCAGAAGCGACGGATTCGGATGCTGGGATGAGAAAGATTGTTCGGAGGTGACCGGAGACGGGGTAACTGGGCAGGTGTATTCGGCAGAGCACGCAACGTGCTGCGTGAAATACACCGCCCTCAACTCACCAATGAGGCAAAAAGCGGCCTTCGACGAAACCACCAGCGCGGGCTCGGACGATCCCTTCCAGCGGTGCCTCGACGACCCGAAATTTCAAAATCGCCAAACCGACTATCCCATGCAGGAACCCTCCTGCAGCGGCGGCTATGAGGATCGGGGGGAGTTCCCGACTCCCGGGCAACAGCCTCCGGGACCGCTGATCCCCTGCCCAGGCCCGCCTCCGAGAGGCCATCATGCGCGTCAAAGACATGCGAGCGGCCTACGTGACTCGGAGCCACACGTCATGCGGACAGGCACGCCTCCGCCGGTCCACCAGGAACCGTTCGGGATGCACCGGAAGGTGACGGCGGGGATGCGCGGATCTTCTCCAACGAGACTGCAGGGTCGAGCGCCTGGCCCGCGAGGCCTTCTTCCCTAGCTCGCGCCTCCCGCGCCGCACGCAGCATGGCGTCCACGGCCTCGTTGCCCGCGACGCCCGCGTGGCCTGCCACCTTGAGAATTCTGAGATTGCGAGTAGGCCACATGGCACGAATTTCTGCCATGAGGTCTTGATGCGCGAACTCGGACGGCCATCCCCTCTCGAAAGCCTGGCACACGAAGGAAGAGTCAGACATGACGTCGCAGCTCACGGCTCCCTTCTCCAGGCACAAGAGCACGGCAGCCAGCTCGGCACGAGGAGACGTGTGTGGCGGAGGAAGCGCTCTCACGGCATTCCTGGGATCCTCTTCTGAAAAAAAAACGGCGCATGCGCTCCATTCGTTGAAAACGGCGGAGCCGTCCACGTAAACTTGCGCTCGGGGAACGCCCGTTTGTGGGAGAGTCGGTGCGGCCGCTGAAGCGCGAGAAAGGGCCTCTTGCGTCTCCTCTTTGGTCTCGTATCGTTTTGCCCACGAGCCCTTCTTGCCGTGAACGCATGTTTTGGCTCTGGCCCACGAGGTGCACACCGTCAGCCCGCCTTCGTTCTTGCACAGGTAGTAGGGCATCCTCGCGCGAGCCTTTATTCAAGGAAGCATGTCTTCCGGGAGGGAGAAGAGGCGGTCGGACGTATCGACGGTCGCCCCCCTTGCGACGAGGAGGAAGGGAGCCCTGCCGCCCGTCCTCCCCGCAGACATCCACGCGGCGCTGCTGAAGCTTCTGAGAGCCAAGTCCATGGGGGAAGAGGGGTCGGAATTGGCAAAGGAAGGCCAGAACGCTCCGCAGATTCGACAAGCCGTCGAGTCGCTCGTGCGAGATCGTTCACCCTATCTTTGGGTCGATGCCGAAGACCCCAACGCGCCCGTGCAGTGGCTGGACGGCATTTTGGGCCCCACGAAGACCACGCTCATGCTGCTGAGAGCCCTGGAACTCCCGTGGGAAGCGAAGAAACATCTGGAGATCGCCACGGTCGCCAATCTGAGGGCGTGTCTCGAAACGGTTTTGGCAAAACTCTTGAAAAACGGAGACACCGGAGCGGAACTGAGAGAGGAAGCGCTGGTCTCCTCCGCAGAACACGCCTTGCTGGAGACCATCGGGGATGCCAAGGAATGCCCTAGAGCCATCCTCAAGGAGCAGGTGAAGCCTCTCTGGGCGGATGCGGTGAAGGCGCTCTGGCATTTCAGCCATCTGGGCAAGAGGTACGTGGCCACTCGATACCGCGGGCAGCTCGACCGCGCATTCTGCAAATTCTTGCAGAGGCCCGCGACGTCTTTTTTTCGCCTGCCGGATTTCGACGTCCAAGGCTCGTCCGACCAGCTGGCGGTGGCATCCAAGGTCCTTGCTCATCTGAGAAGCCACAGCTGGAGCGTCCTGTCGGGGTGTGGAGGCGCTGGGAAGAGCTTCATCCTCGGGCAGATCGCGAAGGTGCTGCGCCACCGGATGGTGCCCAACGAGCATCTTCGAACCGTTCGGTGCCCCGCGTGCGACGCCGCGATCCTCGATCGCTGTCTGCTTTGCGGCTTCGTCAAGCCGACGGGTCCCCTGCGGCCCGTGAAGGTGGTTTTTGCGGCACCAACGAATCGGGCGGTGGCGGTGCTCCAGAGAATCATGGACGACGAGTCGCAGGTCTGCTGCACGCTGCACGCCATGACATGCATGCGGCACGAGGCGCTCATCGATCTGCTCGTGGTGGACGAGTCGAGCATGCTTTCCAGCGACCACGGAGATATCATCTCGCGATGCGGAGCCGCCAAAAGAGCAGCACTGCTGCTTGTGGGGGATGACCTGCAGCTCCTCCCCGTGGGCAACGGGGAGATATTCAGGCCCTTGCTGAAGCAGGCGCAACTTCCGTGTCTCACGGAGAACCTGCGAGCGGACGGACCTCTTCAGCGTCCGATCGCGTCGATTCGAGCGGGGCGCGCCTCCGAGGCGGTGGCCTTCGGAGTCTCGGCGTCGAAGGACTCGGAGCGGCACGAGCAAGTGCACGAAGCAGTCTCTTCGAGTAGCGGGACCGTCCAGGTCTTGTCCTTGCGCAACGAGGATCGCATCAACTATTGCTGCTTTTCCATCAAGAAGCATCACGGGTGCCCCCAAGACGATTACGCGTCAGGGAAGGGACATCCGTTCTACTTCAAGCCTTTCGTGGGAGAGCCGGTCCGATTTCAGAAGAACACCTACAAGCCGCACGCCTGCAGAGGGACGATCGGGGTCGTCACGAAAGTGGCGGAAGAGACGATCCAAGAACCCGGAAAGCTCTCGCGAACGGTGTACTCGCTCGAGGTGGAAATTACCCCTGAAGGACCTCCGGTGTCGGTGCAGTGTGGCGCGGCATCCCTTGCGTTCGAGCTCCGCCCGGCGTTCGCCATCACCGTCCACGACTCTCAAGGGGGAGAGTTCGATCACGTCCACATCCTCATGCCTCCGACCGAGAAGTCTCCTTTGTGCACTCTGGAAATGCTGTACACGGCAGCCTCGAGAGCGCGCAAGAGTCTGAAGATCTGGTGCCTCAACCGGAGCTTTTCCGCGTTCGAAGAGGCCATGTGCCGGGTCAGCCCCTTGCGAGCGACGCCCTTCAAGGCGCTCCTGAAGGGTATGAGCGAGGGATGAGGACCTCCGGCGGCCCCCGTCAAAGCCAAACCAACTGTAGGTAGCCGAATCCGTTGCGGGAAAGACGGTGTCCCCAGCAAAAAGCCTCTAATAAGTATGGAGGGCTGGCATCCTGTACAAAAGTCCATCATACAGAAAGGCACAAGGCCAGACCTGGAATGGCGCTTCAACACTGTCATATGCAAGCTCTTTTTCCTCCCGAGCTGGAGACTCGCATTCTTCTTTTTTTGGCTGATTTTGAACTGCCGCGCATTGCTTCGACGTGTGTGCGGGCCAAACACCTGAGCCTGAGTGAGACAGAATACGTTCGCCGAGTCAAGGAGCGCTTCGTGACGATCGCGCCTACATTTTCAGGAAAGCACCTCATGAATGCGCGAAGGTTCGGGCTCCTGGCAGCGACGAATGATCTGGAGTCGGCTTCCTATTGGTTCTTGTAGCGACATGGACTCCGGTCGAGCCGGGGATGCGCCACCTGCGTCCTTCACGGGCTGTCCTCACAATGACGTGGCCATCGGGGGCGGGGAACGCGTCTGTCGGACGTGTGGCCTGGTATTGGAGGGCAGCATGTTGGTCGACGACGAGTATGCTTTCCGACAGTCTCCGACCAGGAAAAACTCTTATTACTGCTGGCAGAAGGCCGTCAAAGCGGTGCTCCAAAACCTCGGCATCTCGCAAGATTTGTCGGAGTCCTTCGAGCGTCCGTTCGACGAGGCCTCCATGTCAGAAGCTCGCAAGAAGATCGCGGGGGGGCTACGTCTGCAAATCCTCGCCGCCTACTGCGTCCTCGTTCGATTCAGATACTGCATCTCGTCCGAGGAAGCGAGAAAGGCGGGCGGCGCAACGTCGAAGGAATGGCGGCGAGCGGCCGAGATCTTCGGAGAAGCGGACCAGCCCGACGAGACGTCTCTGAGCGTGTACCGCGCGGCAAGGGGCCTCGGCTTGCCCGACTCAATCTCACGGGCGACGCTGGAGGCCATGCAAGAGCCTCGTCTGGAGTGCTGCGATCCTTCGAAAGTCTTGGTGGCTTCGGCAGGGGAGAGCCTGGGAGACGACATCGCCGCCAGCCTCTTCGGGATGCTTCCCGCAGAGATAGCGTGCGCGCGAACCAAATATCAAGTGCAAGGATTTGCTGCCGATCTGACGGCCGTGGGCCTCTGCCTCCAGCTGTGCGTCGAACGCTGCAAGAAGGACGCCGAGAATCAGCGCGCCGACCGTGCGGTCCTGCTGCGGAAAGGCGTGGTGCAGCCTTGGTGGCAAGGGGGTCGACAAGGAACTCTTATGCCGGAGCCAGAAGATGAGTTGTTGCAGATGCACCTGCAAACATGCACAAGCTGCGCCTTTCGAGCACAGGAGCTCGGCCTCTCGTTTCTACTCAAGTTCGGCACGGAGAGTTGAATCCGACGCGGCGGCGGCGAACGAGCCCGCTTTGCAACATGATCATCCCCTCGCATGGCTCCAGGGCCTGTATGTAGTTTGTGTAGACTGGCTCGCTCTGGGCTTTGCAGACGTCTCGTAGCCATGATGAGATGTCCCGAACGGACCAATGCGGCGGCTCCTCCCAGAAAAAAGAGAAAACTTCCCCCGTCCTTCTTTGGAAAGGCGTCGCCCAGCGAAGAAACCAGGAGGGCGGCGGCGGCGCGCATCCAAAGGTTCGTGCGGTGGCGTCGGGCGCTCGCCGCGCAGCTGGATCCCATCAGACAGGAACCGATTCCCCCTCGAGAGGCCATCATGCTTCTGGAGGCTGGGGGCGCGCAGCACTGGTTCAGCGCGAGCAGTCTTGCGTCCTATTTCGTCTCCACCGCTCGCTTCTGCAATCCTTTGTCTAGGAGACCCCTCTGGTGCTGGGAGATCAATCGCATTCTTCTGATGCAGCCGCGAGCAGCGAGGCCGCTCATTGCGGCCACCTACATCGCACGATTTGCTCTGCAGAAGGACGCGCACGAAAACGATGGTGCGGATCTGGTGTCCTCCGTGGAGGAATCGCTCGACGCCGGCCTCCAGAACCTGCTCTCCGATGCCGAGGAATGTTTTTTCGATTTCCAGGTCGAAGGTTCGTTCGCGGAATTGGAAGAGTACGAGGACAATTTGCGGTACCTAGCTCGGTTGTCCCGTACAAGGGCTCAAACTCTGTGTCTGAGACATCACGAGATCGCCAAGAACCGCGGGGTTTTCTGTCCCCAACTTCTGTGTTCCGAACTCGATGCCATTCAGGAGAAAATACTCATGAAGAGGCCAGTCGTCGAGTCTCCGCTCACGGATCCGATGCCTATTCTGAAGGCGGCCCTCCTGCGGAGGCTACAGTTCCAGTAGGCGGGGCTCCGCGAGACGATCGCTGCATCGTTCGAGATGACCATGGATCTGGCCGCAAAAGGGTCTCATTGATTGTTTCTTTGAAGAGAAGTGTATATCTATCATGCAAACTTACTTTGCTGTATGGGCAAACGCATCAAAAGCAAAATCATTCCTGGGTGGGCGCCACGAGGACTCCGCCGGCCGCTGCAAGGCTGGCTCTGCATGGCTTTGCGCCGATGACCGATGAGATGGCACATCCCCTGCGGATGCGAGTGTTCACGCAGGCCGGGGATCTTGCATGGGAGACCTCGGACGGCTCTAGTATGAGATGGGAAGAGGTGATGCTCACCCTCCGCCGCGTTCGTGCAGAAGTGCTTGGACCGGACTCGGTGCTGGTGGGGATCAACTTAGTCTCCACTCAAAACTCGCCCGACCATCCTCCCAACTTCGAGATTTCAGGGCGCGAGTCCAGCCTGCATCAATGCCGATGCGGGGACACGCCGGCTCTGGCGGGCGTCGTCTCGGTGGACCTCACTCTGGTCTGTAGCTGGCTCCACCCCCTGGATGTTGTCCAGGCCCTGTCCATGATGACGGCCTTGTTTGAGCAAGACGCCGTGGCCCGCGCCTGCGCTGGTCCGGTTTGGGCACGGCCCGTCGCCCCCGCGCAATTTGCGGACAAACTCTTAAGAACGCCATTCGCATCTTTGGAAGCCGTGGAAAGTCTGGCGATCCTGCTGCTGGACCGGGCTTGCCAGCAAGGTCGCCCGGCCCGCCTGGACGAGTCGTACCTCGCTGTCATCACGGACCTCAAGGATCTGAGGTGGATGGATGAAGCGGTTGACACGACCCACGCAAATTCCTTCAGGCGTGCGGTGGTGAACAAGCTGGAAGAAAAGTTCGACGCATTGCAACGCGTCATGAGCCACGAGACGCTGCACTCCTGGGCGTCGCAGAGTTCTTCTTTGGACTCCGCGCGGAGAAGCGGCCATCCTCGCATCTACCTTGCGGCCATGAAAGGGCTCGTCCGTTGCTTTGCTCGCTGTTTTGAGGCAGGCTTTAGTAGCAGGATCGGTCTGGCAAAGTTTGCCGCAAACCTCGTGGAACAATGGCCCCGAGGCACACGGCCTTATGCAGAAGGCATGGCAGAGGACGTCCTCCGCAGTCGCGCGTGCCTCCGCCATGCCGTTGTTACTTGCTTGCAAATGCTCATCGAAATGACCGCCGACAAGCTCCAAGAGACTCAAGATGGCGGCAATTTGCTTGCAGAGCTGGAGACCGCAGCATCCCATCTTGCCGACGAAGCGGCGGTAGCTATAACTTCAGACTATGACTTTCCATGATATAGAGATAGAGATACAGACTGAAAAATCCAGCATGAAGTCCTTGCATTTTTGACAGCGCATGATTTCAAACAGGCTCAGACCTGAGGCTCCCCATGTGAGCATGAATGCGGCCTACCACGAGGATTTCCATGCCCTGATGCCAGGGGTGAACGGAGAGTTTCTCTCTCTCTCTCTCCAGCCAGCGCGCTTCCCTCTCCGTTCAAGCATCGTGGGTGAGGGGGTGGTCATTAGGAAACGCCCGCACATCCAAAGCCACGGTCTCCAGCTCCTTAAAAAGCATGCTCGCCTCCGGTAAAAAGACAAAGGACTCGCTCATGCACTTTTTGAAGGATCGCGAGTGCATCGTGAAGAAAGGCGACTTGCGAGCGATCACGCACACTCGGATGGACGGCGGCGGTGGCGGTAAATTTCACGTGTGTCCGGAGGCGCTGTCAGAGTTCTTCGCGGCCTATGGAATGGAGCTCCACAACGAACGACCGCTCTTCTACATAGAGAAAAACACACCCGTTTTTGTGCTGCATTTCGACATCGACTTTTCTTCTCTTATGGACGAGGAGAGGACCTCCGCGTTCTGCGCCACCCTGCATGCTGCGGTGAACGAATACTTCCACAGACCCAAGAAGGCGATCGTGTGCGCGATAATCGACGCGGAGGGACGCCGCAAGGGACCTGGCCTTCACATCATCTTTCCGAAGGCCTTCGTCTCCACCGGCATGGCGTGCGCCATCTGGGCCGGCGTGGTGGCGCGATGCGAAGAGAAGCTGCCTTGGGGCGCGGACACCTGGGCGAAGACCGTCGACGTGGCCGTCCTGGCAGAAAAGGGCAGTCTTCGCATGGTTGGCTCCGACAAGTGCGAGACGTGCTCCGATTGTCGGGGAGGGCCCGACTGCAAATACTGCGCGAACTGCGGACAGGCCGGCAAAGTGGCCTGCGGCAAGGTGTACTGGCCCTGGAGAATGATCCCCGACGACGCGGAGACGCGGCAAGAACTGGACGACATGCACAGCAATCGCGCTCACGCAGCGCGCGCCTGCAGCATCCAATCCTCCCGAGACAAGCCCAGCGAAGACTTCGCGGTGCCTCCTGGAGCCCCTCTGCCAAGCAAATACGCGGCGACCAAGGGGTGCATGATCAGAGCGGGCAACGATGGGATACCGCCGCAGGGCAGGAACTCCGAAGCGGTGTCTCTCGGTCACGACGTACTGGCAGCATTGACGCAGTCTCTCAGAGAGTACGATCCCCACTTTGACCAATTGGTAATCCGTGACGTCATGCGATGTTCAGGCCGGATGCCGCGCTGCTTCATCAGGGTGAGGGGTTTCAACGACAGATTCTGCCTCAACAAGGCATCCGAACATACCTCGAATCAGATCTACTTCGTGCTCTCCGCCAAGGGCCTGTCTCAACGGTGCTACTCCCCAAAGCTGGAAACTCGAGAAGGAGGGTGCCACTGCAAGAATTTCGAGGGACCCGTGAAGACAGTGCCGGATGCCATCATGGCAGCCCTCCTGGACTCCTCGGACGGTCCGCAAGAGGCGGCGCCGGCGCGCGCTCCAAACAAAAGACAGAAGCGAGACGGCACCGGCCTGGTCTGTCACGGCGGTTTCTATCACATCTCTCCGGATGCAATGCGTTAGAAAGGGCGGACTGGTTAAAGCGGGCACGGGTCGGCCAGCTGCGGCGTCACTCCGGTTGGACCGAACGGCAGCAGCGACACCAAGAAGGAGGCACCCAGACAGGGACCGACGACCTGATAGAAACAGAGGAGCGTTTCTGACGCCCCCGAAGTCCTCGTGACTGAAACGGTGCCGTTGAAATTCAGCGTGATGGTGCCTGAGCTGAGGCTCGTGAAAACCATTGGGAATGAAGCGGGGTTTCCGAAGTTGAGCTGCTCCGTGTTCGCTGGGGCAACGAAAGCGTGAGGCGTCCAGATGGCAGCTGGAGACTGGAAATCCATGCAGATGGCGTCGGACGGCGCTGCCACAAGGCAAGGCGTCTGCTGCGGGTACTCGGCCAAGAGAAACGTCGCAGGTCCGTAGGCAGTGGGGGTGGTGAACCCTTGCAACCATGTGCTGCTCAGGAAGGAGCGAAAGAAGAACGGACCGGACGCGAAGAGAAAATTGAGGTTGTCTGCCGCAGAAAGTTCAGGCTTGCTGATGCCGTGCAGCGGAGGTATGAGTTCGTAGGGCCCCTGGTCGGTCAGCGGTTCGCAGTCCTCCCTGTATTTGGAACTCGAGTACACGCCATTGAAGTTGCTGGCTATGGTAGTGTTCTGCCCTTCGAGCTGCGGCTGAGGGTTGTAGCATCGTTTGGGATCGATGGGGAGCTGCGAGTACGGCCCTCTGAGCGAGACGGGCGCGTTCGCAACGTAAAAGGAGAGATATGAGGAGTAGCGTGATTTGTTGAGAGCCCAGCGACTCGGCGTCAGCCTCGCCTCGAACCTGCTGAGTTCGCAGAAGCCCATGACCGCCAGAGGCTCCAGGATGCGCTGCAGGAACCCGGGGTCGGAATCCAAGAAGTGCGCTACGCACCTCAGAGACACCCAAGGATAGGTGCAACCCGGGGAAGCGGCCTGTTCTCCCACATAGAAGGTGCTCAAGGCCTGGAGGGCGCGAATTTGGGGCACATTGCTCCCCATTGTTCTTTTAAAGAGGCACGCAAAAAAAGATGCGGCAAGCACGCGGCCGCAGAAAAAAATGCGGAACGGTCGGGATTTCATCTTTTTCCAATGCCAACGGCCCGCACCCTCTCCACCCATCACCCCTCACTGCAAGTATTTTTCGACTCGATTCTTCTCATACATTTGTTTCAAATCAGCGGCGAGCCTCTTCTCGTCTTTGAAAATGCCTCGCAGAAGACTCTCCGAAGTGCCGACCCACCAGACTAGATAGTGGTAGAGGGCGGGGCACGCCTTCCACCACAGGTCTCCGCCGTCGCCCCCGTCTCCCGTGTGGGCAAGACCACTCTTATCGTGATGAAACCATCCCATGCGCTCGCGACTCTCGGAGAATGCGTCGCTTTGGAGGTTCAGAAGTTGAACTTCGTCATACTCTTGCGGCTCCACGACTAGGACCCCGAGAGCCGACCCTGTAACAATGTCACGAACGTCGCGCATTTTCAACGCGGCAGCTCTAGGTACGTTTTCTTGATTCTCCACCAAGATCTCAGCGAGCTTCCTCCTGGAGGAAGGCGTATTCTTAGCGCTCGCGAGTTTAGACAACAGGTCTGAAAGTTTGACTCGTTTCTTCAATAGCATGTTGATGTCAGAGACGAGACGTCGCGTCAGTTTGGTGGATGCAGCTCCCATGCTTTTTTTATGGAGCGTGACAAAAGAAGAGTACAGGCAAAGAGGCTTGATGCAAAACAACAATTTATCTATTAGCATCCGAGCCATGGCTCGCTTTCTCTATTTTGCGAGCGGCGGCTGCACAAGGGGAGGCATTTTCTCTGGTTGTGTCGAGTCGCCTCACGAGTTTCTCCTCTGAAAGAAAGATGATGGGTGTGGGTCCATTGGTTTATCGTGAAATCTGAGAATATTCTTCACGAGGCGCCGGCGCGCATAGAGGCCACCGTCTCTATGAGGCCTGCCTCGAACGGAACCTTTGGAAACCAGCCAAGGGCGCGGAGCTTGGAGTCATCCAAGAGATAGCGCATGTCATTGTATGGCCTGTCCTGCACGTTTCTCAGACCACCGTTCGACGACGTCATGCTGTTGATGCGAAGAGCCAAATCTTCAACCGTCAACTCGTACCCTCCCCCCACGTTGTAGATCTCCCCCTTCGTCCCGAGGGACATGACGAGAGCAACGGCATCCACAGCGTCACTGGCGTGGATGAAGCACCTTTTTGCGCCCCCCGAGCCGTGCAGAGGCAATGGCAGGCCCTGGAAAGCAAGAGTGGAGAAGCGTGGAATGACTTTGCTGACATGCTGCCGCGGGCCGTATACGTTGTTGAGACGAACGATGGTGCAAGGAAGCTTGAGGGAATGCGTATAGGCTTTCACCAGCATTTCTGCGGCGGCTTTGGACGCCGCGTACGGATTGGTTGGCTGCAGAATGGTCTCCTCCGAGGCCTGCTGCCCCGAACAGTCCCCGTACACCTCGTCCGTGCTGATGTGGAGAAAGAGCTCGAGCGAGTCATGTCTCCTCGCAGCCTCGAGAAGATGGTGCGTCCCCAAGACGTTGGTGAGGGTATAGGCGAGCGAGAGGTCTCCGTCGAAGGAGGCGTCCACGTGCGTCTTGGCCGCGAAGTGGACGATCTTCGTCACAGATCTCTCGCGTAAGAGGTGCAGCAGAGCCGCCGGGGCGTTCTGCATGGTGAGGTCCAGCCAGATGTGCTCGTATCGACCCGCGTCGGCCAGCACGTTCCCTCTCTTGGAGCCCGACTCTTCATCGAGCGAGTCCACGTTCAGTATCGTGTCCTCGGGGTGATCGGAAAGCCATTTCTGCACGAAGTGGGAACCTATAAAACCACACCCGCCGGTCACCAAGACGACCGCCCCCGGAGATGTCCCAGGGGCGCGACGCAAAAAAGCCACGCGGGCCAATGCCTCCCGCGCATCTGGAACTGCGTCTCCGACTCGGTAGAGACTCCGCGTCTCCCGACTCAGGCAAGACACGGCCTTCTGCAGCTTGGTGGCATCGAGGGCGCACCGACTCCTCTGCGCCTTGAGACCGAGGGCTTCTGGACTGTGTGCAACTCTGTGCTGGTGAGATCTGCCCTGCTTGGCGAAGATGTCCAAAATCTCAGGGTGCGTCAGAGCAGTTGGGTTGATGGCGTTGAAGACGCCCGTGACGCCATCGTGAAGCAGCGCCAGAAGGACGGGCAAGAGATCCGAGAGGACGGTGACGGAGTTCTTCCCTTCGTCCACGATGGTGGGGTAGGACCACAATTTGCAGAGGAGATCTCGTGGGCTGTCGTAGTCCGCCACGGGCATCCTGATGCGAGCTATGAGGACATGCGGAAAGGCCGACAGGATGGCATCCGTAGAAGCCTTCACGCGCGAGTAAGCGCTCCCGAAAAAATTCGGCGCATCCGTCTCGGAATACTCTTGCTCTCCGCCAGTGTAGATGCAGCCCGTGCCGACGTACAGGACCGGACACAGCGTCGCAGCCGCCCGACAGATCCAGAACGGGGCGTGCAGATTGGCCAGGGCCAGGTCAGGCCACGCCTCCACGCCCTCCAGACCGTCGATGCTCGCGCAGGCTCGCGTGTGTGTGCGCCCCAAGCAACAGACGATGCGGTCGGGGGCGTGGAGCCTGATCTGCCGCTGCGCGTCTTCATAAGACTCCACTCTGCCCGCAAGTGTCACCTCCTGTTGGGAAGCCTCGAGACATTTCACGACGTGACCGCCCACGAAACCGCCGCTGCCGAAAACCAACCAATGGAAGCTCGAAGTCATTTGTTCTTAACCCGCGCCGTGCAAAAGTCTTCGTACTAACGCGAGGGGCTTGCAAATTCGTCGCAGCAAGGGTTGAATGCAGGCGAGACGAACTTTGCCTGTGGTCCGGAAAATTACGTCGAAGCGGCGATCGCGTCGATGTTCGAAGCGAGGGGTGGCAAAGATGCAACGTCGGGAAGCAACGTGCTTCCCTCGGAAAGCTCGGCGATCCTGCTGGCGTTTTCGAATCCGATCCTTTTGCTCTCGGGCTGGGACAGGTCGACCATAGGAGCCTCGTTGTTTCCACACAAGTCGCGAAAGGCTTTCACGGAGCGACGCTCCTGCTTCCTTTGAGAAATGATGTTGGTGAGCGTCTCGTCCCGAAACTCTTCGTCGATGTCGTCCAAATGTTTAGCCACTTCGGTCGGATGCAACCATTCATACATGGCGCAGACTTCCAAGTGTAGGTCCTTGACGGAAACCGAATGGCGCTTTTTGATGGCCTCCTTCGCCCCGTCTTCCGTGTCGTAAATGCCCCAGACAACGGCGGCGGGCTCCTGTCGATCTCCATCGGGTTCGTCGCTGTCGTGGATGATGGAGAGCACCGCGTAATTTTGGCACCGCAGCTCGGCATTCCTGGAAATTTTGGAAGGCGGCTCTTCGGAGACGCCGTCCGTCTCCCCCCCCGCGCCCACGCTGTTTTTTTCGGAGACGGAGCCGGTCTTGTGCTCCGCGACGTTCCCCAAGAACTCCTGTTCATGATCTCTGAGTCGACGGTTATGCGTGGCCAGCAGCCGCTGGAGATGTTCTCCTTCGTTCTGCGGCAAGGTCCTTGTCAGAGCGAACGCCCGACCGATCTCCGCCAGCAACAGATCGCAATCGTCGGGCAGCAGGGCCGCGTGCTTCCTGGCTCCGACGACATCGTCGAAGCCGCCGAGAAGACGAAACGCAGCTCGCGGCCCCTTGGGGCGTCTGCTGTGGTGCGAGGCATTGAACAACACGAACCCCTTGTCCATGTCTTCTTTGAGGTGAGAAAACGACGCGCGAAGAGGAGGTTTGACCGCGCCGCACGAGCAACTCCCGATCCCCGTCACGCCGTCATTGCGCCCATTCGGAGAGCCAGCATCTCCCCCCGATATAAATGGAGACAGAATGGCAGGAAAGACCTCTCGAGAACGCAAAGTTCGGAGGCAAAAGCTACAGCGAACCCCTGGATGAGTGCTTTCACCTTGTCCGCGTCTGCGCCGCAACGGGGGGCTCTACGCCGGCCGACCGCAGCAGAGACTGTCTGCTGACTCTCGACAAGGCTTACACGCCTCTGCTGAGCACGGTGAACGACCCCAAGACGGCTATCCCCGCGCCGATGCTCTTCTTCCTGGATGACAAAGTCTGTTCTGATGCGGTCGCCGTCAGCTTCGAATGTCTCGATCCCGTGCACGTCTGGTATCCCCCTTTGCCCGACAAGGTTACCGACGCCTTCTCCTACCGCACGTGCTGCGCTCCACCCAAGGCGTGTCCGACCGGGTCCGAGCTGTGCCGGTCCGTCTGTGAACCGAACAGTCTGCGCACGTGGCTGGAGTTCAGTAAGGACCGCCTCGAACTACAGCGCCCACGGCCAGGAACGGCAGGAACACAACCAGCATTTGCTGCTTACTGAGAGAATATGGCCACGATGCATCTGAGATCACGTAACACGCCACCAAGGCCAGAAGAGTCCATGCCAGAACAGCGGAAAGCCTCTCCAGGGCGTCGGCATCTCTTTTCGGGCACGAGCGCTGCTTCTGCGGGCGACAGACCCAGAAAACGCACAGTGCCGCCGCGAGACCGTGTGCCACCGCCGAGGGATAGTTTTGCACCACCGCGCTGTTAGCCGCTCCCGCCGCGCATGCCGCCACAAGACCTGGGAGGAGAAAGGCCTGGGTAGCCGCGGATCCGAGGAAAACGAGAAAAAGGAGCGGAAACAACCAGTAGGAAAGCTGAATCATTTTCCATCCCCTGACATTTTCGGAAAGATTGTGCATCAACGAGTCATCCTTGAGATCTCCTGAGTGAAAGCAGAACCTGGTACCTCCTTATTGTCCATGAGAAACCTCCCCCTCAGCTCCATTTTATTTGCCGCCAACACACGATCGTGACAGAGCATCCACACAACAAAATAGTAAATGCCCACGGATTGCGTTTTTTCCATAGTGAGAGGCAATGTCCAGGGCGGGGCGTGTTCTTCAATCAGTACCAACTCTATATCGCGATGAAGATTTGACGTTTTGAAACTATATTTTTTTACGAATAGATTCAGGTGCTCCACGACATTTTTGAGACTGCTTTTCAAAGACGCAGCGACGGTACATCCTTTCAATGCCTCCTCGGCGGGAGAAACGTGACCTACGATCACTTTTTTTAGGGCGGATGGATACTGCGGCTCGCCACGACGGCTCCACCACAACGCCAGGGCTCTCACCATGATGTCCATGGGCGCGGCCACCTCAGTGCACGGGTCGCGCTTCGCAGGGGGGGCCCACGGTTTCAATGCCTCCCTGTATTTGAGGTCGAACGCAGGGTTGGAGCGTTCGGTCTCGATGTCCAAAACCTCTTTACTCAAGACGTTGAGTTCTCCCTGGTGCATGAGTGACCGACGAGAGAGCTCCACGGTTTTGCGAGTGAGCTCGTCTTGTATAGGATGAGGTCTTCCGTCGGCCCCGATCCATTGCGTGGCGCTGCTCAGTCCCAAATGCACGTCGGCACTCCGGGGACCAGTCTGACAATACGCTTGGATCGTTCCGACGTATCGCCACTCCCCTTTCTCGTTCCTCCACGTAAGGCGCATCTTTCTGAAATCGCAAGCGTTTGGGGTGGGCTTGGAAGAAAGCAGCGTGCACAATCCCTGGGCCATGCTTCGCGCATTTCCGGCATTCTTCAGCAGAGAGAGCGCCTGCATGACGGCGCTCTCGGCCAAGCGGGCAGCGTACAAGCGCGCGTGAGCCGCAACGATTTTTCGGCACGTTTCGTTGGGGAGGCGTGCGGCGTGCGAGGCTCTCTCTTGGGAGGTGGGGCACTCGGCTCGAGACCGGAAGGCTGCCAAATCCCGAGGCTTGTCTTGAGTCTCGAGACGCCAGCTCACGGCCTCTTCTAACGTCGTCTCCAGACTGCACGCAGCGTCGAAAAAGTTCCGGGCACGCTCCGTCCAGGTGGGAGGACCGTTGCTGCTTTCGTCTGTGGATTTGGACAAAACTGCGATGTCTCTGCGCACGGATTCCTCCCATTTTCCAAACAGCAAGGCGGCATAATTAATCGTACGTGTTCGATCCCAATTCATCGCCGTGCCAGTCTCCAATCCGAAGATGAGACCGTACTGTTCCAGCAGCACGCGGTAGATGCTCAACGTTCTGGGGCCCATGTTGTTCCACTCGTCCCAGGCACGTCGGATGAAGCTCGTGATGCAGATCTGCCTCCCGCGGCTGTCTTTTTCGCCACAGAGCCCCATGGCACGCAGCACGGCATAAATGTCCTCAGACACCGTCAACAGAACGTGGTCCCTCGCATCATCCGACCTGAAACAGGCCTCCCGCACGGAAGAGCGGAAGCTCCGCAGAGACAAAATGCGCGCCATGGTCTCTTCGGCTTCCCCGTCGGGCAGCCGATCCCTCAGCAGATCCAGGAGGCTTCGAGCGCGAAGGAGAGCGCAGACATCTGCCCTGGAAAGCCACACTTTGCGTTCCATTTCTAATATCTTCGGAGCACCCGCATCGTCTGGGTAAGCGACCTCAATCGTCTCCGCCAAGCGCACGTTGGAAATAGAGGAGGTGTCGATGATGGATGTACAACATAAATGGATTCGTTCTCTCAGAGTCTTTCAACCCTCGACAGTTTAGGTTTTCAAAAACCGAACGTGTCGCACGAAGACGAGAAGAAAGGCCCGCTCGGGCGCGAAGATCTCCTAGGCAGCCTCGATGCCTTTTTGTATGCGGAGCCGCAGAGGAATCCCAAGCCACCCGCATCATCCCAGCGTCATGTAAAATGATCCCTACGACCATTTCCGCGCCGGCTCGTGCGGCTCAAGACGCCGTTTCTTCCGATGATGCCAAGCGACATCAGTTGGAAGCTCTAGCGGCCGCCTGGAGATGGGGCTTCGAGGAGTTCAAAAGAAAACCTCATAACCTTTGGTTGGATCGCGAGGAAGCCTCCAGACGGTGGGTCGATTTGGCTGGAGAAGAACCGTACTGCGGGTGTCGAGGCCCAGTCATCATTCACAAAAGCTCCTCATCAAACTTCGGCTGCTGCGGAGAAGGCTTTGCCCGCATCATGGCGTGACGGATCTCGATGGCCCGCCAGGAGACTGGTCAGATCCGCTTTGCCCATGGCGCCTGGCATCCTTCCATCAGGCTCGCCGTCAGGCAAAGCAAAATAGGCATCATAAGAAAAGATGTTGAAACTAGCAGGCTCTCGCGCCTATTCGTGCGAAGAGCAACATGAGGTCAAAGCGATAGCTATTGGCAAATACACAAAAGTCACCGCAGACCAGCAGTGCCTGGTGGGGGCTGCGTTGAGAAATGCCAAGCTCCTGCTCGTGAAAGGACAAAATCTGATGGGAAAAATACTCGCGAGGGCCAAGAACGACAGCAAAGGATTGCCGTGGAATGCCTTTGTCGTTTCGAAGGATGCCCATGGAGAGAGGCTCTCTTATGTCGGAAACGCCGATGTGGCGGCCTTTGATGTGGCCATGAAAAAGGCTAAAAAAGATAAGGCCCTTGCAAAAGCGCGAGACCTTGAGACCCAAATCATACTCGAAAAAAAGAAGGCCGAACGGACACTGGCCTCCATCGAAAAAAAACTTGCCAGCGTGCGGACAACCATCGAGACTCTGGAGAAGCAGCAGAACCTCATGTTGCTTGCAGGAGACGACATTCACCTCCATAGGGTGTCGGGAGAAGTCATGCCGAAGAAGAGTACAGGGACGTGTAGCCAGACCGTAGCCGTCACCGCATCCAGTTTGGAAGACATCGTACAAAAAGCGATCCGTCCCACGGTCAAGAGCGTATCCAGAGCCCTGGCAGAGTTCGAAGACATCCCCCCGGCAACCATGGACGCCGCGACCCTCAAACAAATTGCATCTTGTTATGCTGAACTAGTCCCTCCACAGAAGACGTCTCCCAACCAAATCGCCGTCTTCGAAAGAGTGGATGCCTTTCTCTTCGGAGAGGGGAGGTCTGAATACACAAAAAACAGCATCCAGCAGGTCGCCTCGCAGTTCAATTTCTTGGAGTCCAAATCTCCCAACCACACCCCGATGCACATGTACTTCGACGACCCCACGCAAGGGCCATTTGCTTCGCTCGGATGCCCCGGAGCCCTTGCTGCCAGAAATTCGTGTTATCGAAACAAGGGAGACTCGGTCATTCAACCATTCTTCAAGTTTTTCGGACAGAGTTACAAGAAAGGATACTTCGAACCGTCCCGCATCCCCAACGAAGATCTAGACCAGTCGCTGTCTTACTGCCGAGATCACGTGGGAGACCTTGCAATGCTTTCGCAGCAAGGCCGGTCTGTCTTTGGGCCCGAAGTTGTTCAAGTCTTTGCCGCTGCACCCTCGTTTCAAGGACACCCCAACCGGCCTTCGTTCGCCACGGCCACCGGGCAGATGTGTGACATTCTCGTAGGTCGCCAGTATGCCGCCTTGGGGCAATTGGCTGCCATCAGAAGCGTGCAGCTTTCCGCCCGCATTCCGTTACACGTTTCTCTCGTGGGGCAGGGCGCCTTCAACAATCCGCGAGAAGTCATGGTCACTTCCTTCAAAAGCCTCCTTGATGCCGTGAAGGGCTTCGAAGTCGACGTGTACTTTCACGGATATGGAAAGGCCGATGTCGAAAACATTCTCCATGATTTGAAAAAGATAGGCATAGATGGCACTGAAGTGCTGCCTGATGTGAAGTTTTACAGGGAAGGCTACACAAAATAAGTTGTGTCCGCTTCAGAATCAGGCAAAACTCCTGGAGGAGAATCCGCAGATATGACGCTCATTTGGTTGCCCCAGACAGGACCCAGATATGGTGCCATTATCTTTCTTCCAACATTCACTCTGCTTTATTCAGTTTCAGCTCCATGCCATATGGCGATATTGCGTTCCGTTCCATTCGACAATATGCAGGAGGGTCTTCACCAAGTATACGCGCTCCTTCTCGCGCTGCGATTGAGCTCGCAGAGCCGCTTGTTCGGCAGGCGGCATGGGCATGTCGACGTTCATGAAGTAAGTGACATAGTTCTCGCAGAGCGACCTGCCCTCGGAACACGCGACCCCAAAGTGATCATGGAGGGCTTTGACGAGAGGCGCCGTGGACTCCAGCTTGAAGCCGTACGAAATATATTTCCGCACCCGCACCAGCGTCCGCTTGAGCTCCGACGCGCTTTGCCTCTCGAGGGCCGCCATATTCAGGCTCATGATCCGCCGATGGATGCCTTGGATCGCATTTATGCCCCACACCTGGAGAGCAGCTCCAGTCCAGGCGACCGCGCAAACGTTCAGGTCGAAGGAGGCCAAGGCACGAGGCAGGTTCCTGCACGCCATGACTTGGAAGGAGAGGAGGGGCCCCACCGTCCTGGGGTCCCTGGCGTCGCCGCGGTTATCGACCCAGGCGATGCTCTCAACGTCCTCGCGGAGCCGAGTGTATTGCGAGAGCCCGAAGTTCCGTTCCTTGACCGCGACGGCAACCGCTGGGGTGTGCAACTGAAACCATGGCCACCACGACTTGCGCTTCAGCAGCGCTACCAGCCCTGCAGTGAATGCCGGCGCCTGCTCGCGCGCTACCCAGATGTCAACGTCCGAAGGTCTGACTCTCATAGGATTCATATCCAGCGGTGTGCCATATATTTGGGAAATCGGCGGCAGGCAGAAAGACCCAGCTATGACAGCGCCGTGCTGGATCAGAAGGGCGTCCAATCGCGGCGCATCCACACCGGTGCTCTGCGCAATCCATGCGTTGAATGCTGCGCTGAGTTGCGGGGAGTGCAGGGTCTCCAGAGGCTGCAGAGCAGCAGCCATTTATGGAGAAAGATCCCGAAGTCTGCCCCTGCTCACCGCGCCTTGAAAAGCGGAAAGGCGTGGTCGCTAGATAATGCGCGTTATTATCTGATGCATGTGCAGCTTGCAATGATCGGTTTTATCAGTTTTTGGGGTTGCTGAACACAAGCTTCGCCCATGTCGCGGCTCAAGCGAGTAGATTTTTCGCAGATCTCTTCTGCTTCCATGCAACATGGCCTATTATGACAGGACGTATCGAGGGATACGCGAAGCCTTGGCGCTAGCCCTTCTCCCGGGACATTTTCCCGTCTTCACCCGGTCCAAAAACCCAAATCGCCTGCAAGGCACGCGCACCGGTCTTACTCTCCAGGCATTGGCACCGTTTGGAGTGGTAGACGTGGCTCTCTGGAGGCCGGAGGATGTGCCGCACGGTCCAGATGGCTATGCTCTGAAACCACCGACAGCGCGCGACGTGGCAGTGGCCGTCAGGGTGCTTCGACGCTGCCTCGAGGAGATGGCGGAGGAATGGACGTCCTTCCGTGCACGCGGAAGCCGCTTCGTCATCTCCGGAATCGCGCAACTAAAGGTCTTCCTGCACATTCCTGAATTTGCGGGCTGCCTCAATGACTCCTTTGTCTTTCATCCGTGCAAGTGGATTATGGATCCTGACAAGGCATATCCGGTTCTTGGCCTTGCTGTCAAATCTGTAGGCAAGAACATAGGGGCGGAAGACTTCAAGGAGCTTGTCGAGATTGCAGCTTCTGCTTCTGCCGTCGACTTCTACGCCAACGAGTCGGCTGAGCATCGCGCCGCACGCATCCAGAGCCAGCTGGACTTTGCAGCCAACGAGAGTCCACAACATCGTAAGGCCAGGGTCGACGCGCTCAAAGCCACCATCTCCCGAGAAACTCTGCAGAAACATGCGGCTCGCATCAGGAACCTAGATTTCAAAATGAAATGTCCCGAGAAGCAGGCGGAACTGAAAGCCAAGTATCAGTTCACGATCGGGCGTCGCTGTCAGGCTATTATTGATGCCATGAGAGAGAAACGTTTCCTGAAGCGTTCCCTAGAGACCCCCCACGAACAACTGGAACGGAATCTGAGACGTGCCAAACATTGGGAGAACTGGCATGCCTCCCGCAGAAACAGGACGGACGAACAGCGAGCCATCGAACGATTGCATCGTGAAGCCGCTTGGACGGAGCGGCGTCCTCGACAGAGGGTCAAGAAAGCCAATCAGCTGACCATGACGTTGGACTTGATGGATGGGGTCACGCGAGCGTACCACTACAAGGAACTCACGGGACACCGCTGCAAAGGAGACATCCGTGGAGATCCCTTCGGAGCTCGGCTCATGGCATTTTACGACGCGCATCCTGGCACGCTCGAAGAAGATCAGAAGGCCTTCACCGCAAACGCGACGGCCAAGCTCAAGGCGAACAATTACTCTTCCCAGAAGGAGTATGAGGAAAGGAAAAGGATCGAGAAGTGGGGGCCCGATCATGCAAGCTTGACCCGCGGCGAAAAGCTTAAGATGGCGTATTCCGCCAAGAGACGAGAGAAGGACGAAGCCGCGGCAGCGGCGGAAGGAGTGCCTGAAGAACCTCCAAAGGAGAAGTGGCTCTCCCAAAAGCTGTACAGGGAAAGGAAGAAGAAAGAAGACGCAGATCGTGCCGCGGGCCTGCCCGTGGAGCTGGCCGTCACCGACCCGAAGCTCATCGCCAGAGGGCAAAAGATTGCGGCTGCCTGGGCCAAGAAACGTGCAGCCAAAGCGGCGGGGATCGTCGAAGAATCGAGACACGTCGCCCCCCAAGGAGGGTCCAGTTCTTCCGACCCAGCGGCTAGGCCTGAGATGGGGTAAAGGGCCAGTTCAAATCCTGGCAGATGAGCTGCCAGCAAGAGTCTGCTTTGGCCATCTTCTCGCGCGATTTCAAAGGCGCAAAGAAAGGGATGAACTCCGTGTAGCCAAGAAGAATGCACAGCTTCTGGCACACAAGTGCATAAGATACCATGTTCTTGCGTCCTTCCGGGATGTGACGCTGAAAAGCCGCGGATGCTGCCAAAAAACATACCTTGAGCCGCTCTTCCATCTCCGGAGTCATGCGAGGTGGGGCTCGCCCAGTGATCTTGCACGTGATGAGCTGGACATGTTCGTAGTACTTGCGAAGCTTAAGCTTCTTGAGGATGTCGCGGACTTTGTGGACAGTGATGTCATCCGTGTTCTGAACCCGTTCATCGTAGAGCCGCGCCATGATAGACTGATAAACGGCATCGGGAATTTCAATTGACTCTTTTGCCTGCAGCGCCGATAACCATTCTCCAAAATGGTTTATGCGTTTGTACGAAAATGAAGAGAAGTCGAAATCGTCGGAGTACGCCAGGAGAGAGGCGGTCGCGTCGAGAAAGGGCTTTGCTGCGCCGCACTTGGGGCAGATGAGCATCGAGAGCGTCTGCTGCAGTTGCATCTGTTCCGCGCACGCAGCGCAAAGGTCGGAGTTCTGAATCTGGAACTTGGGCACGTGCCCCTCCATGTTGGTGAGGAAATCGTCCAGGACCTTGGATTCCTTCGAAGCCACCGCGAACACGTCGTCATTGTTGTCGACGGTGCGGCAGAACTGCTGTTTCTGATACTCTTGCACATAAGGGCGCGTGGCCCGAGTGAAGTCTTCCAGCTTCTGCCCCGACTCGATCATGGCGATCTCCTTTTTCAACTCCTCCAGTTCGCCCATCTTTATCTTTTTCGTGCGGATTTCGTGCCGTTTCACGCTGTTGAGCACTTCCCGCTCCAGCTCTTCCGCTCGCCTTTTCTTGCTGTCGACCGTCCAGCGCTCATTCTCCAGAGCTCTCTGTTTGTCTCGTATGCGGTCGTAGATATTGGTTCCGCGCGAAGACATGTGCGAGGACGGAGCGGTGCTGTCCACCTTCACGGTCCGCAGAATGTCGTTCATGAACATGAGATCCTCGTTGGGGCGCATGAATTCTCGCAACGACATCTTTGCCAGATGAACGTCTTTTTGCATGTCGCTTTAATGCTTGAAGGCTGTGATGCCTCTTTGATAGTATGGCACTGATGAAACTCCCGTGCAAACCTCCGCAGTTTGTCGTTTCGCGAACGCAAGGCACCGACCCTTCCTGAAGGATGGGCGGGCATGCATCGTCCATGGTCGGAAAAAGGGAACAGTCGACCGACGCAAGCCTCCACGAGACGATGTGCAACGGCGCGTCTCGGGAAGTGTTGCACCTGCTTCGCAAGAGCGACGCCACGGAACTGCAGAAGGCCCTCTGCAAGGTATCGCCGTCCGTCATGGAGCAGATGCAAGGGAGAGATGGGTACCGAGCCAAGCGGTTTCTTTTCATGCGGGAGGACATTTTGCCACAAGCATGGGCGGACTATTTCAAGACTCACGCTTCTAACCTTTTCAATGCAGAGATGGACCACGATGTCGTCCTTCGAAGCGCCCTGCTTACTCCTTGTCCCGCGCGTTCAGTCGAAACGAACCTTGCCCCGACATCATCATAAAATGCCGAGCGAGTCGGTCAGGGCCTTGGCGTGCCAGCGGTACGTCCGCTTTCTCTTCAAGTCCTACCTCAAATGGGAAACCCCTTGGGACGTGTGCGATGTTACAAGCTTGGTGCGCTTCCATCAGCCTACGATCGTGGCGGGTGAGTCCTTCTACCCAGCGGACTTTGGCGATCTCCTCCGCACTCAGATCATGGTGCAGCTCGAGACGGACTACGGCTGCACCGCCTCGGGCTGGTGTCCTGAAGTCGAATGCAAGGTCGTTCCGGAAGAAGGCGCCCTGAGCTTGAACATCTGGTTCACCCGCGCTCAAAAGAAAAAAGAGAAGCCACCTCCGCAGAGACCATGAGAGCATCGGAAGGGATTCTGCAGCCTTGTAAACGAAGCTCATGTCTCGTTCTGGAACACGCGCTCGGTGCCAGAAGGGCATAGATCACCTGATGAAATGTTCTAGAAATGCTCAGTCAGATGCTCGGCAAGGGATGTGCGAGGCCGACGCATGGTTACTCCTGGAAAAAATGAACTGCGTGATTTACTTGGGTGGAGGGACATTTGGGACAGCATTCGAGACCGGGGCGCATGAGGTGGTAAAGTTCATTCCGCAGAGACGATCCAAAGGTCGATTGCCCTCTAATTCATCGCATGAATTTAGGATGCAGAAAAAATTTGCACGACGGGGCCTTGCCTGGGCTCCGCTGGGCCTGCATCAGTTTATGTACGAAAATGAGGAAGGAGCTGCCGACAAAGAGGGGCGAACCGCCGCGCGGGTGGACGCCATCCGAATGCCCCGGGTCAATTCAACCTTGGACAAGGCGCTGCAGGGGAAGGGGGCGCTTGGAACCGCCTCTCACGCCGCGTCTCTGGGAGCGTCTCTCGCGCGGCTCGTGAGCAATGCTCTGGCAGCCGGAATGGTGCACCACGACGCAAAATGTAACAATATCGGGGTCGCGGACGACGGCACCGTTCGCTTCATAGATTTCGGACGCTCGTTCGACGAAAGGACTCTGCGAAAAATGGGGGCATCCCGCAAGGCAGCGGAGCGCGCGCTTGGCCTGGGAGCCGCCCTCGATGCATGGCGCTTGCAAGACAGCGTGGCTCGTCGCATGATGCCTCATGTCCCGGAAGAGGAGTCTGGAGAAAGCCTCCGCAACGCTGTCGTTGGGCCGTTGCGTGCCATAGCCGCGACGCTCTTGAAACATGAGGAGGCCATCCCTCATGATTTGAATCCCGACGCAGCCTGGTGGCTGAATCAAAGGGTGTTTGAAGATCTGAAGGCAATATTCTCCTCGCATCTCAAATGCCTCGCCGGACGCCGAAACGTTGAGGACGGATGTTTTTGAAATATTTTCCTCCTGACAGGATTGCCCCCGATCTCTTCTTCTTGGCAAAGAATTAGGAGCCTATATCTTGAAAGCCCTTCTGGATATGTTCAGATTCGGGAGACGGAAACAGCCTTGCTTGAAAAAATTATTGCTCATTGAAAAACAAGAATATGGATGGTTTTTCTGATGACAGAATTCATTTTTCCGATGGAGCGATGTCGGCGGATGATCGTGATGGAGACAATAAAACGAAGCGACCTGAGGGTTCAGCGGAGGGGCTGGGGGCAGAAGAAATTGATTATTTCGAGGCAGAGATGTCGGGGGATGATGAAGAAGATGGAGACAAGAAAACGAAGCGATCCGCGCCTCCGGCGCTGCGACGTGAGGGGGAGGGCGGCGGGGTTGGGCAGGGGAAGGCCGATCCACTCAACGGCATCGGGGCTGCAGCCGCCGAGAGCCCGGGACGGCAGGCGCCTTTGAGGCTAGTACAGCAAACAGAGAATGAAGAAGCCACCGAGGGGGGCGGCGGGGGGGGGCAGGTGAAGGGCGATGCCGCCGAGAGCCCGGGAGAGCAGCCGCCTTCTTCAAGGGGAAACACGTCTCCAGCGCTGAGGGTAGAAGCGCAAAAAGAGTCCCCGCCAGGGGGTGATGGAGGCACCAAGGAGACAGAGGCGGAGATATCCGAACCGACACCCCCAAACCCGCCTGCATCAGATTTTACCATCTACTATCCCCATGAGGTTTTAGGAAGGACATGCCTTGAAAAAATACAAGATGTACAAGAAAAATGGAGCCCGTCAATCGGAAGATTGGTAAAGGTGTGGCAAACCCATCAAGATTATGCATCAATAGCCATGCAGAATTTCACAATAGAGATGGCAAAACTCAATGGCGAGATAAAGGAACTCGAGGCCCGCACACGCGAATCATTATCGTCGGAAGCCGAAGATGCCGATTCGGACCCTAGGATAAGTCCAGAAGAAGAACTCGATATTATGACAGGTGCCACCAATCATGTGTTGGATGGCATGAAAAAGGATCGCGATTCTTTTCGGGATAGAGTAAAGCAATTGCAGGCTGACGTACAAATCTCAGAGGGAAACATACGGGCTGATGCATCATCTATCGAGGACCATGGTCAAAAAAATAAAGACCTGATAGATGCACAAAAGAACTTACGTAATCTGGAAAGTCACATTCATTCTGCTATCGCTCTACAAGTGGAACGCGATCGTAACGACAGAATGATACAATTAAAAGCTGAAATGCGTAAGAATAAAGAGAACAAAGAGGACGCACACACGCAGTTATACAAAGTGCATAATAATATTAAACGCGCATTCCAGGCATCAATTCAAAAAACCTATGATCGCTTAGAAAATGATCTGAAAGAAGCTCAAAACCACTTTAAAACTGTAAAACTTCTCGAATCAAAATATCAAGACGCTCAGCAAAAGTTGGATCAGGTTGGAATAGATTTGTGCCGCGTGTCTGAACTTTTAGTTGTTCCCGAGTCGACCGAAGGACACTATGACAGCATCATTGCTAGAATTATGCAAAAGCATGGACGCATCAGCGAGCCACCTGAATTCGACGGGGATTGGGAGAGCGAATGCAATAAAAAAGAAAAAACCCCGAATCTGTACCAAATTCTGCCTGCATACTTTGCTTCCTCAGACAATGGCGATAACTTCCTGGTGTATCATGACATGGGCACAGGGAAAACTTGTACCATCGCCCTGATGGTCTTACAGATGGCAATGCAACAATACAATGCGCTCCCCATGGAGCCCGTACAAAAACAGGAATCGAGTGTGGGATGCCTCGTTTTGGCACAGAAAGATAGTGCTGTTTCAAAATTCACAGCTGAGCTTCGAGATTGCGGCCTCAAACTGCTCAACGATTTCCAGAAAAAAACTGGCGTATGGTGTAAAATTGATGGCGCTGTAAAAGGGCCGCGTGACGATGAGATTTCAAGTCCGAACCCTTCGGATAGAACCCATCATAGACGACAGTGGCGCTTCTACAAGACAAAACCTGAAGAGAAGAAGACGTCGCCTTTTTTTGTGGCCAGCTTCCAAACCATTACACATGATTATCATCACCCCCCTGGGGTAGGAGTCATCAAAACATCCGGAGGATCTGAAAAAGGTCTTCCCGCATATGTCATTGTGGATGAGGCACATAATTTATATGATCCTGCAGGACTTGGGGCAGATGGGTTTGGGAAGAAGCGTGTACATGAATATGCAGCAGAACTAGAAAGACAATTTAATATTCCGAATACGGAACGATCCAAAGTAATCTTTTTGACGGGTACCCCTACTACCGGAACCCTGTCAAATCTCCTCCGTCTCTTGAGGTTGTTGGGACCCTCGGTCCGTGAGGTTTTGAAAAATACGGAAGGTGAGGAAAAGTTGCTGCACGAATATTTTCAGAAAACGCCGCTTAAAACAAAACAGTCTTTCAGGCCTTATACGTGGCGCCACGGACTTAAAGAAAAAATTGGAAAGGCTTTGAAAGGAAAAATATCATATGTTTCAATGGCAAATGATCCTCGGGTGTTTGCACAATTCGGAATTTACTTGAATGTTCCCACAGCAAAAGGAAAAATATTATTAGTACCCAAACGAAAAAACGTTCATGTTGAGAACTCAGCTTCGGGGGCCATTATTATCCAAAACGAAGCTAAAGACGCATTTGAAATTGACAAGGACAGTCTGCAATCCGGAACAAAGTATGTTCTGGTCAAGACTCGACCCCAGAAATCACACCAGTTCAAAACCGCAACAGAATTGGGAAAACACAGAATTTTCCGAAAATACGCATCTGATGATGCCCATTTTCCTGCATGGGAAGCTGTATTTTCGCTCGTACAAAGTAACGAAACGGATTCACTTGATGAAGGCCCCACAACATACCTAAAACATTTTTTCTATTATGACAACGACGCGAGAGGAGACATAAAAGACTTTGAAGATGCATTTATCAAAAAGTTTTATAAGAATAACATTGATGATGGCAAGTCATATCTGATTCCCTCCTTCAGCGACATCATCAAAGATGCCAAAAATCTTGATGATGATGATGATTGCAGTGAAAAGACAGAGAAAATAATTATTGAATCCATCAAAGCGTTTCAAGAAAAAGAAAATTATGGGCAGAAGGGGATTGCTGTCTATTTGCGGAGGCAGAAAGCCCAGAATGGTCAAAGCGAGAAAGCCGTGGCGAAGATCAACCTGAATCTCATAACCAGGTTCGAATGTGTGTATAACAGTGTGGCTAATAAAGACGGAACACTCATTCGATACGTTTTTGTCTCGAGAGAATTCAAGGAAGGTTTAAGTCTCTTCGGCACCCGTTTCGTGCATGTGCTTTCTCCCCCTCAAACTGAACGCGCGCTGCAACAAGCCGTTCGAAGAGCGCTGAGGTACTGCGGCATGAAATATGTAGGCGATCGCAAAAAATGGTTCGTGACCGTGTTGTTGTATTGCGCTAACTATGAAGCGTTCGATCAAATATCTCAGCAAAGAATGCAAGCCTTGACACAAGCAGAACAATATCATGTCATGAACGGCCAACGTTGCGAGAAAATCTCAAAAATGCGGATAATGCCGGGATCAGATCCGGTAGATAACTTTTTGGAGCTGCTCAAGGAGTATGCTGTGGACTGCAATGCCTTGTCTCCAGTCAATAAGGTACGCTGTGCCGAGAAGCCGTCGGCAGCCGAAACTCCTGGGTGCGGGCAATTATGGAAATATGAAGATGAAAGCGAGTGGTCATCAAAGAAGGCCCGTGGTGACTGTTCCAATGATCTAAAATTACGTTCTCTTGCAGACGAAAAGAATCTCTCTCTGCACGATGAAATCTTACGAGCACTGTTGAATACATCAAAGATTAATAATGCAGCTTGGAAAGATGAAAGGATCGCGCCTCCAAAAAATACGGCGGGCTTCATCCTTGACGCGGACGAAGCCCCCCTCATGCTTTTTGAGAGCCTGATGAAGAAAGAGGCCGATGGCAACACAGGCCACCAACTGGCTAATGCCGTACGGATATTCCTGAACAAGCGGTATGCAGAGTCCAAGATGACTCAAGAAAAAAATCAATACTCTCAAAAGGCCAAACGCGTTGCTGAGGCCTATTTCCAGTTCAAGCGCATGGAGTCTTCTATTGAATCGGAAAGGTCCCATGAGAGAAACCATATACTTCTGCCATACCCAGATGTCGATGTTGTCAACCATCGTGCTGACGCCAAGACTAAAAAGTTGATCCCAAGATAGAATTTTAACGAATGGCATGTATATCCAAGCTGCTATGGCTCGAGCAACATCCTTTTTTGCGAGTAAATCTCGTTTTTTCTTTGACATGGCAAAAAGACCGCTCTTGGGTGGTTGTGCGGAAGGCCTTTCACAGGCTTCTCAGGAATGGCTCCACTCATCTCGGCATGCACCCGAAAAGGAATGGAATGAACTTACGTCTCTCGCTGACACGCTGATGCTGTTAGAAGAACGGATCTCGGCGCAGAACAATGACCTCTTGAAAAATCTCAATGGCGAAGATGACACGGCCTCGTTGAAATCTCGGATGGACAACGTACGCAATTCGCTATCGCTCGCCAGAGATTGGTTGGAGGGCACAGCTACGTTTACATTGCCTCCGTTGGAAGAAGCCCGCGTTCGATGGAGATACATGAGCGATTGTCTGGATGACTTGGCGTCCGATTTGGCCACCGAGGACGACGCGGATGTTGAGTCGCTCGGCAGCTTGCCCGATTGCCGCATGGCCGATGATGAGAAAGAGGCGGCGGAGATGGTGGGATACGTCGACAGGGTGCGCCGGAATGCGCAAAACGCATCAGCGACGGGTGTATGCGCATCCGACCAGTACGTAATTCTTCCTACGTCTGGAAACCACTATAACACGTTCATCTTCCTGCACGGCTTCAAGATGGAGGCGAGGGAAATGTTGGACGTTTTTGTAGAGCTTTCGAAGACCTTGAGCACATGGAGGTTCGTGCTTCCCCAAGCCCCGTGCATGCCCATAACGGCGCACGATGGGGCCGAATCCTTCTCCTGGTTTGATTACCTCAGTGACCGAGGAGGATTTCAAGAGGACACCGTGGACATCTTTGGCCTACGGAAGATGAAGGTTGAGCTGCAGCACCTCGTGGCATTCGAGAACGCGATGCTCCCCGGAGGCTCGCTGGCGGTCATCGGAGGCCTCTCGCAGGGCGGCACCATGGCACTCCATCTGGCCGCGCATTCTGACTTGAAGGCCGTCGTCACGGCGGTCGCGTGTCGACTGTCGCATTCCATGTCGCGCCCTTTGAAATGTCCCTGGCACGCGGTCGTTGCATCCGAAGATGATGTCTTTCCCGCTTCCTGGTCAAAGCCTCTCATGGCGGGGGTCTCTGAAGTCCTGACAATCGACGACACTCATTACTTGGAAAAGACTGATATTGCTCCGGTGTTCCTGGAGATTCTTTCCAAGTTGTGACGCACTGACGGAGCCTCTTGCGACCGGATAAAAAAACAAGCATGACGTACGAGCGAATATTCTTTTTTTCAAGAGCAAATACAAACCACCGTGATGCGGAGATGTGGAAGTTTTGCTCCCTTGGGGACAGGAGTGCCCAGCCCACAGGCATGGTCATCAAGAGATGTCAGCGTACGGCTTCTGAAGAATGAAGCCGCACTCCCCGATGTGGCGAGCGAGATAAGGCAGCTCCGAGCTTCTGGAATTTTCAACGGCCTCTCTGCCATTCTGGATGGCATGGCCGTCCCACAAGGATCTCGTGACATTGACGAAGCTGAAGTTATGACAGAGATCGACCCGGAAGATGGGTCGGAAATGACAGAATCGACCGGGTCTCCCGGACTTCTCGCAATGATTCGCCAAATGATGGGCAAAAAAAGGCACCCTCCCGAAGAGGATGATGAGGAGGACAGTGAGGAGGCGGACGACGACGACGAGGATGACGACGAGGACGACGATGAGGACGAGGATGAGGACGAGGACGAGGACGAGGACGAGGACGACGATGAGGACGAGGACGAGGACGAGGACGAGGACGACGATGAGGACGACGATGAGGACGACGATGAGGACGACGACGAGGACGAGGACGATGACGATGAGGACGACGAGGGTGATGAAGATGATGAGGATGACAAGGATGGAAAAGCAGACGAACAAGATGAAGACGGGTTTCCATCGGATTCCGAAGATGATTATGTTGTAGAGATTCCGGAAAAGCCAACGCCAAGCGATGCAGGGTTGGCGCTCCCTCATGGAATACCCGCTTTGGTGAAAGCTCTCGTCCGTCGTCAAGAATTGACTGATGTCGCAGACGTCGATAGCGCTTTTCTAAATCGATCTCTTGCGAGGCGCACGCCGACTATTCCAAAGGCGCCGCCTTTGCGCGTGTTCTGAAACTTGCAACATGTCATGCAACCCGCGTCACTTCCTCTCAAGAGACTCCCCCGTCCGTGACATTAAACGACGCCTCGACCATGTCGCATGCCTCAGATACATCCATGTCCGCCAAGGAGATCTTGAGCTTTTTCGAAACGGTCCGGATCAAGGAGCTCATCTCTTTCCGCGCTCTCTGCAACGCGTTGAAAGCCTATATCGTACGGGAAGCAGTCCATGCGTGGAGGAAGGACTCATCGGGCAGGCTCAGCGTGTTAGACCTTGGGTGTGGACGAGGCGGCGACTTGAGAAAATGGGCCGCCTACCGCCTGCGAAGTTTTGTGGGCGTCGACGGCGGCGTGGCCTGCGTTTCGGAGGCCCGCGCAAGGCACGCCGGACTCGTCTCCCAAGGTAAGAGCGCTGTGCAGGCTGTCTTTCACACCGCGGACCTCACCGCGGCACGCGTGCCAACCGACTCCGCAATTTTCGACATTGTCTCGTCCATGTTCTTCTTACAGTTCTGCTTCTCGAGCCCTGGGTCTGCAACGCACATCCTCGATGAGATCGCACGGGTTCTAAAGGACAATGGGGTGCTGTGCTGCATCCTCCCGGATGGGAATCGCGTCGCCGGCTTGCTGAGGGATCGGAGGACACACATCGCGTTTGGTCACTTCAAACTGCACAAATGCCAGAGCAAGGCGGAGTCCCCCCTTCCCGAAGAACCATACGGAATGGCATACAACTTTGCGCTCACCGAAGCCGCTTGCACGGAGTTTGCCGTGAGCCCGAAGCTCCTTCAAGAACTTTTGGAAGCGCGGGGCTTTGTAGGAGCCTGGCCGGACGGAAACTTTTTCATGAGCGCGCAGCAGCTCCTTTCCCAAGGCGCAGAGAGCGAAATCGTGGCTACAATCCTGCACGGCCAGAAGTGTTCTCAGATTGATTGGATGTCTCTGGGCTTTTTCAGCGTGGTCCTCGCCAAGAAGAAGTCTCTGCAAACGGCTTCCGTGGCGGAGACCCCGAAGAAACGGAGGAGGAAGGCCGCCGACGTCTCCGATTCAAGAGGAGACATCGCTGCACCCGTCTGAGTCGCCTTCGGAAGCCGCTGCTTCCGAGTCTCCCCGATCTTCCCCAGAATCCTCCTCCTCCGAGTCGTTGGGGTTGGAAACGCTCTCCACGCTCATGACGTCTATCTCGTCTTCACCCATGCCGGGAAGGCTCGACGCCATGCTCGAGGGCATTCCGAAGTCCTGGAAACAGGTGCTCGACGTCACCTCCTTCCAGGCCGTCCAAGACAAGGCCTGAAATCCTTGGGGGCACTTCACCAAAGGAACGAGCGGCGCAAAGAGGAGCAGCTCACTGGCTGCGGCGGGGAGAGGTTCAGCCACGCCGCAGCAAGGGTCCGAATTCGCAAAGAGATAGATGAGACCGGCGGAGATGCTCGGAGTTATGGCTTGCAGCACGAGTTTGAGAGATTCTCCTTCAAAGACCGTCTGAATAGTCCAGTCTGGCGACATCTCGATATCGAGCAATCTCCTTTCTCCGTTGCCGATGACGGCATCCACCTGCATGGCTGACACACGAGCCAGTTTCACGAAGAGCTACCTCTCTCCCTTCTCGCTCGCTCTTGCTTTGACAGTATACTCGCTGCCCCCCTCCCGTGAAGAATGTCGCCCAAATCTTTTTCTCGAACGCGACGCGGCGGCTATCGCACCCTGGCAAACGTGACCGGGGTCTGCGGATTGAGAAAAGCAACGAAGTCGTGGAGCTTGAGGAGCAAGCTCAACGCCAGCATCTGCTCCTGATGATTGCAGCTCTGC
>Ga0114973_10000179_pt1 | contig 44061 bp, 49 predicted proteins | sample M_140807_MF_Meta_FD_87025 | JGI IMG/M metagenome (GOLD analysis project Ga0114973, IMG submission 87025) | Freshwater microbial communities from Lake Montjoie, Canada to study carbon cycling - M_140807_MF_MetaG | ecosystem: Environmental > Aquatic > Freshwater > Lake | place: Lake Montjoie... | reverse complement strand
TTTTTTTTTTTTTTTTATTTCGTCGAGTTCTTTTTCATAATTATTCAATTTTGTTTTTATAAATCCAATCCTAATAGATCCAATAACATTATCAGCTTTTGGATAATCATATTCTTTGAGAAGTTTTTTGTAGTATTCATCTAAATGTTTTTTTTTTAATTCATCTAAAATACATTTACCATCTTTATCATCAAGGGTTAAATCTTTTTTTAATAATTCAATTTCATTTCTACAATCTTCAAAATTATTTTTTTTGTCAAAACAAGCATAACCATGATCAATATTAGCACGAACCTTATTTTTTTCAATAGTATTATTGCATCGTTTATATATATTGTTATTGTTATCGTTATCGTTATTGTTATCGTTATTGTTATTGTTATCGTTATCGTTATTGTTATCGTTATCGTTATTGTTATTGTTATTGTTATCGTTATTGTTATTGTTATCGTTATTGTTATCGTTATCGTTATTGTTATTGTTATTGTCAATATTATTATTCATTTTTTGATATACATAATACGCACATAAAATATTATTCAACAGTAACTACTTTTGCTAAATTCCTAGGAAAGTCAGGATTGTTTCCTTTCAAAATTGCCATATAATAACTTATCAATTGTATGTAAATATTCACTAATAATCCTGAAAATGTTGTATTGTTCTCTATCGTTATATCATTTTCTTTGGTTTTTGTATCAACCATATCTGTAAACCTTATTATAAATGCATTTCTAGCCTTTACTTCTTGGAAAGCATTTCTATTTTTGTCTCGATGTTCTTCAGTAATATCTATTAATATGATCGGTAGATTTTCCTCGATCAGTGCAAATGTACCGTGTTTCAACGATGACGTAGAATAACCTTCAGCATGTAGATACGAAATTTCTTTTAGTTTTAGAGAACCTTCTTTTGCAATAGCCTCGTCTCTACCTTTTCCTAATAAAAATATAGATTTATTTTCTCTTATTAATGATGCTATATGTTTACATACTTCTTCATTATCTAATGCATTTTGCATTTGATAAGGAATGTTTCGTAGATCAGATATTATTTTACGTCTTTTTTCAATACCAGTTCCACGGTTTTGTGAGAACCAAATGGCAATCATGGATAAAACAATACATTGATTAGTAAATGATTTGGTCGATGCTACTGCTACTTCTCTGCCTGCATTTAAATATACACCACAATCGGTTTCACGTGCGATTTGAGAATCAATTACATTTACAACACCAATAGTTACTAAATCATAATCTTTTGCTATTTGAATGCATCTATGTAGGTCTTTCGTTTCTCCAGATTGAGAAAGTAAAATAACAGCGGACTTACGTTTTTTTGGAATATCTTTTATATTGAATTCTGCTCCATCATAACAAACCACTGTGTCAAATATATCTAATGATTTAAAAATATCCATTGCCCATAACCCAGCATTAAAGGATGTACCACACCCTAATATGATCAAATGATCTGTATCTAATAATCGCGACTTACATGTATCTAATCCACCTAGTTTTACAGATACATTGTTCTCGATCCTTCCACCATTATTTAATGCGCGGTTTATAGCTTCGGGTTGTTCCATTATTTCTTTTAACATCCAGTGGCTGTATTTTTCAGGTAGCGTCTCTATGTTTGATTGTGATTTTTCCTTGATTGTGTATCTATGTATGTTCTTATTGTATATAATGTCTTGACCATCTTTTGTTATTTCAATTAGATCATGATTATCGAGAACAATATATTTTTTGATATAATTACCAAAAGCAATATGTTCACTGGCTACCATTATAAATTCTTCGTCTATTCCAAGTAAAAGTGGAGAACCATTACGAGTTACCCATATTTTGTTTGGATAATCTTTATGTATTATGACCAATGCCCATGTTCCTGATAATTCCGATATCGTTTTTTTTATGGCATTTTCCATGGTTTCATTCGTATCTAAATACTTTCCTATTAAAACAGCAATAACTTCGGTATCTGTTTGAGAACGAAAAGAATATCCTTCTTTTTTTAAGTTGTTTTTCAATTCTTGAAAGTTCTCAATAATACCATTATGAACAATGGAAACACAGTTTTTGTTGTCATTATGTGGATGAGCATTCGAGTTTGTTTTACCACCATGAGTAGCCCAACGAGTATGACCTATTGCTATAGTTGATGTACAATCTGTTTTATTTATATTTTTTTCTAATTGTACTAAAGAATCATTCGTATTTGTTGATGCAAATTTAGTTGTAATAAGTTCTCCATTATTAATACAACTGATTCCAGCAGAATCATACCCACGGTTTTGTAGTAATTTTAATCCAGTTATTATATATTCAATATAAGGTTCGCTGCCAAGATATCCTACTATTCCACACATCTTTGGTTATTTTGTATATATTGACTAAAATATTTGGTAATTATATCGCATTAACAATCAATAACTTCAATAAATTTTTTAGGAGTTATAATTTGTTCCTTTGTTTTTAATATTTTATTGATAGTTTTAAGAGTTTTTTTTAATTTTGGTTTACAATTGTCTTTTACGATGTTGCTTTTTATCATTTCTGTTACTATGTTTTTCAAAGTATCCAATATGTGTTTACATAGTTTATTATATCTTTTTTTTGTACATATGTATATTATACCTTTATTGTATAAGTCATAAAGATATTCTAATAAATCATAAAAGTCTTCTTTTTCATCAGTCCAATCATTATTATCTAAAAACATTTTTGATAATTTTATTATTTCTAATCTTTGTTTATTGAAAAAAAAATTCAAAATTTTAGCATCTATACCATCATATTTTTGAATATTCGGTAATTTGTATTTATCATTATTTTTTAAAGATATTTTTTTAATATATACTTTAAATATTGAATTATTATGTTCAAAATCACTTTCATTTATAATTTCACTTTTTAATCCACGTGGTAATAAAACTTCTTTTTGATAACTCCATCTTTCAACAATGCTTTCTAAATCTATATATGGAATATTATGGTCCAATATTAATATATTTATGCAACAATCTTTGGATAAAACATTGTCACCTTTTGATATCATATAAAACAATGCTTCTAAAGTTTTAGTTGTAGATATGTATGATTTTTCTATATTTCCTTCATTGGTGAAATTTTCCTCTGTTCCTCTAAATAAAATTGTTTTTTTTGTTGTTTTTGGACAATTATTATTTGTGAATGCATTATCAATTGAATCTATTTCGTCTAAAAATGAATAAACATAATCCTTAAAATCTTTTTTTACATGGTCATCATCATCATCGTCTTTATCAAAGAAGTTTTTATATTCATAATTATCATCATAGTCATTTCCTTCGTAATTATCATCTTTTTTCAGTTTTAATTCAGAAAATGTATCATAACCTATTCTATGAAAATTATTGATTTTCATTGAAGAATCTTGATATAAAAACAAGGAACTTTTTTCTTCAGCAGAAAGTGATGAAAAAAATTGATCAGTTTCCGTTTTATCATAATCATATTCACTTGCTTCATTTAGTTCTTCTACTAAAGGTGATATTTTGTTTATTATTGAAAGAGTTAATGGATTATTCGATTTTTTATTTACATTTTTTGTTGAAGATTTGTTTTTTCGAGATGTTGATTTTGATTTTTTTGGTGATGTTGAATTTTTTTTAGTTGACATATATATTTAATATATATATATACAAAAATCAAGTATTTTAAAAAACTACTTAAATAAATATACTTATATATATTATCTCGATGTTTCGTTTAACAAAAGTAGGTTCTAGAAATTTATCAAGTGTAACTACAGTTGGTTCAAATGCATTTGATATCTTCAAAAAATCATGCTACTATAAAGTTGACTTCAAAATTAACGAAGAACAACCCATTCAAGAAGCTGTAGCTCGTTTCAGTGCAATGAATATTAGTTCATTGGCTGTTGTTGATAAAAATGATAATTTAGTAGGCGTTTTATCAAAGCGTGACTATATTAATAAGGTCGCTGCATTGAACAAATTAAATGAAAATTTAAATGTAAGAGATATTTGCACATATGGTAGTAATATTATTGTTGCAAAAAAAACAGATTCACTTGAATTATGTATGAACAAAATGCTTTTTAAAAATATTCATCATTTATTGATCACTGATGATAAGAACAAACAATTTATTGGAATGATTTCGATGAAAGATATTATCCAAGATATCATGAAAGATAAAGAAGAAACTATCACAAGACTAACTGATTTCAATATTGGTAGAGGTGCATTTTTCGGTAGTGAATAAAAATATATTGATATTATTCTTCTATTAAAGTCCCACAAACAGCAATATTACCAGATATACCTATTTTTTCTAAAAAAATTTTATCATTATTATCAATTGTATTTATAAATTTTGCAAATAAAACTTCTGCTCCTATACAATTAAACATTTCATTCATTGAATTAAATAAAAATTCTAACCATAATGATATATATTTTTTATTTATTTTGTATAATGATGTAATTAAATTATTTGCATCGTTATTTATTTTTTTGATAACATTTTTATTATTATCAAAATTATTAAAAACGAAATTATCATTCAACCAATATCTTCCACTTACTTTGAATAAATTATCAAATTGTATGTTATTTTCAATTAAACATTTTAATGCATATATTGTAAGAGTACCTTCACCTAATGATTTTGACGGTGAATATACATTTTGAATAATTTTTTCATCATTAGTTTCATGAATATTCAAAAAATAATCCACATTTTTTATTAAATAATCCCTTTGATTTTCATCTAATGGAGAACATTCTATTAAAAAAATTCTTGTATTTGGTATTTTTGATCTAACTGAACTTATCGTGTTTTTTGTTTGTTCAAACCTTTCGTTTTTATTGTAAATACTTCTATGTTTTGTATATGATAACGGTTTATTAGGTGTATTTATAACAGAAGTTATCAATGTTATGGAATTCATAATAATTCAATAAAAAATATAAAAAATTCTTTTTATATTTTTTTATATATAAATAAATCATTGTTTTGGTATAAATATTGAATGAAATCCTATTTTCATTTCTTCTTGTATTGGAATATCTATATAATCATATGTATTCAAATTTAATATTAATATCTTACTATCTTTATTGTTATATATATTAAAATAATACGTAATCAAATGATATGAGTCGCCTATTTTTCTTATCGTAGGTTCTCCGCATATAAACTTGTCAACAAATTCGATTTTCTTTATTACTTCCATTTCTTTACATATAACAAACCCATTAGGTGTATTGTTTTTTATACTTCTAAATAAGGTTTTATCATCATATAAAATTGGAAATTCTAAATTGAGTTCTTCTAATTCTTCATATTTTTTTATTTGAACTTCTTTTGTATCTTTATCTATTATGATTTTTCTATATTTTCCGGTTATATTTAGTTCATTAAAATCTATTTTATCATAAAATGTAGTATATATTTCCATATTTGTATCAGTCTCTTTATAATTTGCATAATGAAACATATATAAACTTTCATTCAGATAATATTGATCGATTTTCATAGTATCTTTATCTAATATATTGATAATCGTGTTCTTGGTTTCATCTAATTTAACAGGCATCGGTGTTATAAATATCTTTTTTAAATCGATAGTAAGTGGTGAATCAAAAAAAATTATTTTGTTTTGAGAACTCCAAAAATCATGAATAATAGGTAGATATCTAGTAGGCATTCTTTTATGTTTTATTATTTTCAAGTTATTATTTAACTCGTAATATGATACAGTATTTGTAAATATATCATAATCGATTGTTTCAACACTATTGTTTTTAGACTTTGAATGTGCTGAAAAATGCATTATGTTCTCGATTGGAAATCGTTTTATTGTTTTTATTTGTTTATTTTCAAAATCAATCTTTAATTTGTATGGAACATCTCGTTCATATAATGCATATGTGTTATCGTCAATATTCAATAATGCGGTATTTGATACTCCTAATAGAGATGGTAATAAATTTACTGTACTGAATATTTCAAATATCAATTTTAAAAATCGATTGTTTGGTATTCTACCATTTTGTTCTTCGTAGTTCAGTTTATCTGTTCTTATAAAATGTTTTGTAAACGTTATTTCACCATCATCGAAAAATACTCCTTGAATAAGACCATCTGCTGTAAATAAATCGAAAATATTTGTTACTGAATCCATGTTTATATCCGGCCCTATTAAACCATAGAACCCGTTTATATTATTTATTATATTTTTTTGACCAGGTGTTAATGATCCATAATTTATTTTTTTAGTTATTTCCTTATCTTTTATATTGAATTTTGGTCCAAATGGAAAATTTATAAAAAATGCGATTGCTACTGTATTTACAAAACCAATAATAAAAAAAACAAATAACTTCATTAAATATTTTATTATACTATGTTTATATTTTTTTACATGAAAATAATAAGATTATGTCCAATTGATGATATCATATGTAATAATGAATGATATTTATTAGCTAAATTTATATCACTACAAAAACAATATTGTCGATTTATATAACCAAATAAATATAAATATATCGTTATCAAAAAAGTAGATACTATGGTAATCATTAAACCCACTCGCTTTATATCTATCGGCAATAAACATTTTTTATAAAATAGATATCCACCATAAAATACTATAAACAATATCGAAATTTTATCTATTATATTTGTATAAATATTATTATTAGAATGCACTACTAATGATGTTATAACTAGTAGAAAAAAAAAGAAAGAATACAAATAATAATCAAAATAAAATGCTGCTATTGAATTTACTAAAAATATTGTACTAGAATAAAAACAACAATTTTGGTTTGATTTATATGATGTTTCCATTATTATAATATAATATTATAATGATGTATTTTTCAATGTGTCATAACAATTTGTAAATAAATATCACTCTTTTTTGTTATATCATAAATATCGATTTGATTTATTTTTGATATTCCTTGTTCTCTCAATATTATTGTTTGCGATTTTTGTATTTTTAATTGACTAGGATATAAATATATAGGATTTTTACATATTCCTATGTCAATCTTTTCCACTTCTAATAATTCATTTATATTGTATTTTAATATTACATGTATATTATTATTACTGTCTATTTCTATGTTTTCTGGTAACATTGGATTACATTTTACATAAATATCACATCCTGCATTATCATATACTAATTCATGATGCCATAACGGAATTATATATATGTTCTCGTTTATATTGAGTCTGTATAAATTGTTCTCAAACAGATCATTCAATACTGGATTCAAAATTATACATTCGTCATTCTTTATTTTATTTTTTATTATTTCATCTATCTTTTCATAAAAAAAATCATCGAAATGGAGAACATCCCTATGTATATTCATTATTTCGTGTATTTTTATAAGAGTTTTTTTATCTATTTTTTCCAATGTTTCCAAAGCCTTTTTTTCACAAGTGGTAGATAATCTTTGGATTATTGTATAAAATAAATTATTATATGATTCTTTTTGGAGAACATTTTTCAAAAAAGAATAGAGAACCCAACTATATGAATTTTTATCTGATATATCATCATCTTCCGAATCACTATCAATAGAATCAAAAAACGTATTATTACGCTTCATTAAATATTCATATGCTTCATGTATTTCTTGGAACTTTTCTCCTGCATCTGGACTATTATTTTTATCAGGATGATACTTAAGAGCTAACATTCTATATTTTTTTTTGATGATTTTTTTGGCTTTTTCATTCTTTTCAAAGTCTTTTTTATCTATTTCGAGAACATTACATGCTTTTTTATAATTCATCATATTTATGTACTTTATTTATTATATAAAACATAATACTCTCTAAATGGTATATCGGACGATAATTATTATTATAATATTTTAAAAATACGTATGTTTTTTCTAGTATGTCTGAAATATCTTTGCCATTTATTTTTCCATTTTCAATAAAATATTCTATTATATATGATAAACATTCTACAGTATCTAAATTATATGTTAATATATCATATAATGTATCACGAAAATCAGTGAAATTTATTTTTTTTGAAGATTCTATCTCTTGTATTATATTATCACATACAATATTGAAGACCTCTTTTGGAAATTCTGTAGTATTATTGATTAATTCAAAATACCTTGTATCTTTTATATTCATTATTCCATCTAATCCTATATGATCGTAAATAGGATTTTCTATCATTTTCATATTTTTATAATTTGTTATTCTATTGATAAAATCATTATTGTTGTTGCTGTTATTTGTTATTTTTTTATAATGCTGTTTACATGGCCTTCCTATATTTATTATTTGAGAAGCATTTATTATTGATGTTGGCATAAAACTTATATGTTCCGTTATTATGAAAAATTTGATTTGTATGTTTGTTTGTGAATGGTTATATTGTTGCATATAACTATAAAATATCTCCAGTAATTCAGTGTGTATTAAATGAAAATTTTTACAAATAATAATGCCGATTTTTTCTTGTTTTACTGATATAATATCCACGATTTGAAAAAATATTTCATGCCACAGTATTTTTGAGTTACAACCGAGTAATGACATATCAATTTCATAATGAATATCACTTAGCTTGTATGTGTAATTCTGTTTTTCTGTTATTGCTGTTATTTTCTTTTCATATTTCAATTCGTTATTACTATATCTTTTCAACAAATACAAAACCTGTGAATATTTTCCAACTCCAGATGGTCCATAAATTATCAAATTTTCTAATTTACTTATTTTGTCTGGTAGTAAATCATATTTTTTTTTCAATTCAGGATGTATATTGTAATTTTCTATTGACGATATATATTCGTCGAAATGTGTTTCATAATATTTCATTTATTGTTTTCTATAATCTATAGAGAACAATATAAATGTTTTTATACGAGTTTTATTATTATTTTGATTATTTCATTAATTGTTGTCTTGATAATTTTGAAAACTCGTCGCCTGCGAATATTTGATAAGATGATATTCCTATCAAAGCTAATGATGCTGCTAATGTAAAAAATAATATTTTATTATCAAATAAATAATTTAATATATTTGTCAAATTTAATTTTGTAATAATTGATGTAAAATTGGTTTTCAAAAAAATATTGTAATTAAATACTATAAATATTATTACTGTTCCTAAGCAGAATGAAGATATCATTAGTCTTTTAATTAATTCCATTTTTTTTTTATATTTTTCTGGTAAATTGAATGGTGTTCCGTATTTTTTTGTATATTTTATATTCAAATTATTTGCAACTATTAAAATAAATATTATAAGAACTGTATGGAATACTAGACTAACTATTAATGAAAAAATCGCAACCATCTCAACAAAAAAAAAAGCTTTTTGAAAAATATCCATTAATTGATTTGTAGCATATAACATTGTTGCTATATTTACGATTATTAATACTGAGAAGCCAATGTATTCGGTATTTTTTTTATAAATAAATACAAAACAAATAATATATAATATAAAAAATGCTAGATAATTTAATAATCCTATTGATTTTGCCATTATAGTTATACTAATATATATCTCGATTTTTTTATAAATTTGGATCTGGCAATTTATATTTTTCACATAGCCAGTTTACGATTGTTGTTATTTCACATGTCAAGAACCCTTCTGGAAATTTTTTTATATTTAAAAATTCGGGTTTTTTCATATCTTGACGCTTATAATAAACATATGGACCATATTTACCTTTTCTTATTGACATCACACTATTCAATATCCTCAATGATGTTTTTTCGTTTGTATCTTTTTTGTTTCCTAAATATTCTGTTACATCTGCTAATCTTATTTCGTCTAATGGTTTTTCTATTTCTTTTATACTTTCTCTTTTTGTTGGATCTTTTCCATATTCTACATAGGGTCCGTAACGCCCTGTCTTTATAAATATATCTTCTCCTTCATATTTACCTAAACAACTATTTTTTATTTCTAATACATCATTCAGTGTATATTCTTTGTTTTTTAGTCTTTCTAAATCTATTTCTTGATCTTTTTTTGCCGATAAATATTCTACTGTCCCATCTTCTAAAGTATGCTTTATAGCTGGTCCAAATCGTTCAAATATATACTCATATCCATCTTCTATTAATGGATACGATTGTTTTTTTATGTTTTTAATCGGTCCGGATAAACGTTTTATCTCTTCGTAACATTCTTTACATATTGATGACCATTCTGGCTTGTCAATATTTTTTGATGATATTATATCTAGTTGTTCTTCCATTGTTTTTGTGTATTCATATGAGAACAATTCTTCGAAATATTTCAAAAGAAATTCTAAAGTTACTATTCCTATAGGTTGTATAACTAATTTATTTTTTTCATTACCAAATATGCGTTCCTTAGTTGTTGTCTTTATAGTTTTATCAACAAGACGATACTCATCGCACATGATTTTTTCACCTTCTATATCGGTTTTTTTAACATATCCCCTATCTTGTATGGTTTCTACTATTGTTGCAAATGTAGATGGACGCCCTATTCCAAGATCTTCTAATTTGTTGATTAAACTGGCTTCTGTATAATGTTGATGTTTGTTCTTTACAGATATTTCAGTCTCTATGTATTGATACGGACATGGTTTTTTTGCGTCTGATATCGATTGAAAATATGTTAATAAACCAATACTATCATTTTGAGAACTTTGTGCCGATTTTTCAGATACTATTTTCCATCCATAAAAAATAGGGATTTCTATAGTATATAAATATTCATGATCCATTGGTGCTGTTATTTTTATTGGTTTGTTTTTATAAATAGCTTCTGCCATACAACTTTCAACCGTATTTTTCCATATTAGTTTATATAATGATACCATCCTCGTGTCTTCCGCGTTTGGTATAGTTCTTGTTTCTAATTGTGTAACACGAATCGCTTCATGTGGGTTTGTTGTCTCTTTTAATGTAATTGGTCCTAAGTTTCCTATATATTCCGGTTTCTTGTATTCCTTGATTATAAAATTCTTCATATTTTCTAAAAAAACTGTTGAGTATTGAGAACTTTCGGTTCTCATATATGTAATATACCCATTTTGATATAATTTTTGACAAATTTCCATTGTTGTTTTTGGTGACATATGTAATACATTACTTGCTACCTGTAGTAATCTAGATGTATGAAATGGTTTTGGTGGCGACTTTATACTTTGTTTATCTTCGCCTATTTTTAAAATATGATTATGTGTCTTGGATTTTTCTAAGAATTCGAGAACATTGGTTTTACATAAAAAATCGGCATTTAAATGAAATTCTATTGATTTTGAAAAAAAAACACCCCGGGTTTTATAATATTGTTCTATTTTTGTGGTATCCTTTTCTTTTTCATTATCGTATACGAGTCTTAATGCAGGGGTTTGACAACGACCAGCACTCAATGAATTCGACTTGTTATTATACAAATATTTCCATAAATATGGCGATATTTTATATCCTACGATAATGTCGAGAACTTGTCGAGCATGTTGTGCTTGTACTAAATTCATATTGATAATAGTTGGCTTTTTTACAGCCTCTATTATTGCATTTTTAGTTACTTCGTGAAATATGATACGCTTTGTCGTTTCAACTGGTAAGTCGAAAATTTTACATATATGCCATGCAATCGCTTCACCTTCGCGATCATCGTCCGATGCTAATATAATATTGGATTTCGAGAACATTGATATTGTTTTTCGCATATTTTCTATATGATGCTCTTTTTCAACTATAAATGTAAATGTAGGTTCGAATTTTTTTTTTGTATCTATTGCCTTCAATCCCTCGATGGATCTTATATGTCCTTTCGATGCTATACAACAATATTCTTCACCTAAGAAATGTTCTATTTTTGCACATTTTGATGGCGATTCAACTATTATTAGATATTTTGCTGTAGCTAGATTTGATGACATGGACTTTGATGCTAGTTTTGAACCTGGTTTTGTTGTGGTAAATTTTTTTTTATAATATTTTGGTGGCATGTTATAGATATAATTTAAAACGATATATTTCTAACTCATTTACCTAATAGTTTTTGTTTCAATTTATTTACTTGTTCTAATGTATTATTGTAGTCCATTTGTGAGAACTCTCGCATACTATTGAGATGATCATTATGTATTTTATCGTAATAATATAACAAGGAATCAGTATTTTGTTTTTTTTCTAATAAATATTTTTTTTTACTAGAAAAAAAACATTTACAGTATCTCGACATTATATATAATATTTTGATTTTTTTATTTCATTTTTATTTAATCATCATCATCTACGTATTCATTATCTGTATCATCATTCTCTAATTGTGATATTTCTTCTCTTGTTAATTCGTATATTCTTTTAATTAGTATAATTTCATTCCCATTATTCCAGTTAAATTTTAATGTTATAAACCCTTTATTCGTAAACCCTATATATTTTACATTATCAAGTGTACCTATATTATAATGTTTCCCGATTATTAATTGGCAATTGTTTTGATCTGTTGGTAGATTCATTTTTTATTTAATATATATTTATTATTTTTATATAATTCAATTTTTTATAATAAAATTGAATTATATAAACAAGTTTTATTTATATTATAAAAAACATGACAATTTATAGTAAAAAAATTCAAATTATTATTAAAGATCGTTCTTATTCTGAATGGAGTTTTGTCGATTATGAATCTAAGAAAACGCTAAGTATAGATGATTACCCAGAATTAAATAGCATCATACCATTAGATCAAAAATTATTCAATCTTGATGTTATTTTTCTTGATAATTCAAACATAAATATTAATGTAATCAAAAAACATTCTTATATAAAAACTGTTCCGTATTTATCTGGCATTTTAATATTAGATGGTAATAAAACATACGGAAGAACTTCTAATAAAAAACGTCTTTTATATAAATGTATTCCAGATGATCCAGGTCTTCCTTCGTTTTTGATACCTTATGATATAAAAATTGGATTTTCTAAAATAATAAAAAATCGATATATAATTTTCAAATACGACAATTGGGATGGTAAACATCCTAATGGTATCATAATAGAAACTATTGGAGATATAGATAATTTAGAAGCATTTTACGATTATAAATTATATTGTAAATATTTACATATATCTGTAACTGAATTTTCAAATAAAACGCGCTTTACACTCGGAACTAAACCAATACAATTATATGTAAATGAAATTCTTAATAATCCAAATTATAATATAGAAGATCGACGTATTAATCATGTTTTTACAATAGATTCTGCAACAACTGTTGATTACGATGATGGATTTGGAATAGAAAGGATAGGAGAAAAATGGGTTGTAAGTGTTTATATTTCAAATATATTTCTTTGGATAGAGACATTGGATTTATGGGATTATTTCAGTAAAAGGGTAGCAACTATTTATTTACCTGATCGTAATCGTACTATGTTACCTAACATATTATCCGATAATATATGTAGTTTGCAAAGTTTTCAACCAAGGTTTGCATTAGCCATGGATGTTGTTATTGATGAAAATGCTTGTGTCAATAGTATTACTTATAAAAATGTTTTAATACAAGTCAATAAAAATTATTCATACGATGACACAAGTATGTATATTGATAATCAATATATAATGCTTTATAATCTTTCTAAAAATCTAGATTTTAGTATACGAAACTCGCATGATTTGGTTTCATATTGGATGGTTAAAATGAATGAGTATACTGGTACAAAATTATCTGAATACAAAACTGGCATTTTTAAAACAATACATTCAAATAATTCTATATTAAGGGATGATATTGATACTGGGCATGAAATGTCTGAAAATACATTTCAGGTGATACGTAATTGGAATAACTCTACTGGAAAATATTTATTTTATTATAATATCGATAATTCTGAATCAAATTTACCAAAATACTATGCTCATGTTACTAGTCCTATAAGAAGGATGGTTGACTTTCTTAATCAAATCATTTTATTAAAAGAATTTTATCTGGTTAAAAATATGAGCGAAAAATCACAAACATTTTTGAATAAATGGCTATCGGAGCTAGATTATTTGAATTCATCTATGCGTTCTATACGAAAAATACAATTGGAATGTGAAGTTTTAAATAAATGCTTTAATAATCCTTCTATAATGGATAATGAATATGAAGGTGTAATATTCAGTAAAGAAATTATATCAACTGATAAAATAACATATATGGTGTATTTGGAAAATATAAAATTATTATCAAAAATAACGACGCATAACAATATGCCGAATTATTCTAAACATAAATTTAAAATTTATTTATTTGAAGATGAAGATAAAATTAGAAAAAAAATAAGACTACAATTAACGTAAAACAATATAAAAATAAAACGATATTATATAAAAAATATGAAGTTCAATATTTTTTTATTACTGTCAATTGCGTTTGTAAAATCATCAGTTATACCACGTTTTGAAGAATGGATCAATAATTTTAAAATAATTATCGAAACTGATGAACAATATTCATCTACATTAGAAAAATGGGTAAATAATAATAAATTTATCGACGATGTAAATGCGCGCAATTTGACTTATAAATTGGGTCATAATCAGTTTTCTGGAATGGATTCTAGTGATTTTTCTAAGTATTTAGGTATTTCTGGTATTTTATATAAAGATATTGACATTATTGAAAACAATAAAAACGTTAATAATTCAGTATATTATTCAACTGTTCCTGAATCAGTTAACTGGGTTAGTAAAGGCGCTGTTACAAATGTTAAAGATCAAGGTCAATGTGGATCATGTTGGTCTTTTTCAACGACTGGTGCGTTAGAAGGTGCATATTTTATTAAATACGGAACATTAGAATCATTTTCAGAACAACAATTAGTTGATTGTGATAACTATCGTAATGGTGGTAAGGACTTAGGATGTAAGGGTGGTTTAATGGATAATGCTTTCAATTGGATCGGTGATAATGGGGGTTTATGTAGTGAAAGTGATTATCCTTATTTTTCTGGCGAAACAAAAACAAATGGGCCTTGTAAAACTAGTTGTAAAAATATTAAAAATAGTAAAATAACCGAATTTATTGATATTATAAAAAGTTCAGATGATGAAATGATGAAAGCGATTTCAAATCAACCGGTTTCAATAGCAATAGAGGCTGATCAACGTGAATTTCAATTATATAAATCCGGCGTTTTCTCAGCATCATGTGGAGTAAATTTGGATCATGGCGTATTGGTTGTCGGTTATGGAAATGAAAATAATTTGGATTATTATTTAGTAAAAAATTCATGGGGAACTAGTTGGGGCGATGATGGGTATATTAAATTAGGTCGTGGAAAACAATATAATAATGGTTATGGTCAATGTGGTCTTTTATTACAAGGAAGTTATCCTGTTTTATAATGATATGATATAAATAAATATTATGTAATACAATATTTATTTAATTGTTTGTTTTTTAACTCCGTTCAATACAGAATATCTCGCTATTAATAAAAATACAAACCCAAATATACTTGTAATTGTAATTATAGGGATTAAGTATTGTTTTTCTTCTTCACTTTCATATTTTATATCAAATTTTTTCTTATCTAATTTTTTTGCAATAATAAGTATAATAAGTATATTTAACACTATAAATATAACAGTAAAAAATAATTCTATATTTATAATTTTAGATATTTCATTGTATAATATTTTAAAAAATTCCATATAATATAATATAAGAAAATATATGCGAAGTAGAACAATGTTATTAATTATAAATTTGTATTCTGTTAAATTATTTTTTAAAGTAAATAATAATAAGAATCTTAAAAATAAATAGATTATTTTTTACCGATTGTTGTTTCTTTTGCTACTTTTATATATCCTTCACCGCCTTTACTTGTTGTGTCTGGTGGAGCATAATATTCTTCTAAGCATTTTTCATAATATATTTCTAATATTTTTTCTAAATTCAATAGTTGTTTAGTACATCTAATTTGAGAACATACTTCCATCATATGTTGAGGTTCAGCTTCGTTGTTTAATTTTCTAGCTTTTAAAATATATTCTTGTATTATGGGATCATTTGGTAATTTTTTTATATTTCCGCCAATATAATAATGACCACCATATTGTTTTGAAAATTTAATATATTCAAAAATTACTGAATAATCGATTTGTTCTTCTTTTTTATTGTTTTTTTCACATTCATTATTATATTCATCGAATGTTTCTTTATTTATTGTTATAAATTTTTCTAAATCAATTAGAGATGGTTCTTTTCCTATAAATTCTTCGTATTGAGTTGTCATATTTGTGTTAATACAATAAAAAATATATATATTTTTGTATTCAATTTTTTATAAATATCTTGTTTTTATATGTCATCTATATCTATTTCTTCAGATTGTTCCAATTCAAAATCTACTGGAATTCTTTGTTTTGGAACTACTATAATATTTTCGTCAATTTCGTCTGTGAAAATTAAATCATTGTCATTAGTTGTTGTATTTGTATAACCTAATTGTCGTTTTAATATATCACTTATTTGAATACCTGGAATATTACGTAATTGATCTACTTGGTTATTTTCATAAATGGACAAAATATCACAATTTTTTGATGGATTTTCCCATTCACGAAGACCTATTAGAACTATGTTGTTTATAGATAACATATTATTACGTTTTTGTTTTCCACGAAATTTATTTCGAATATGCCCGATTAGACGAATATTATCATTTGTGTATATTTCACACATACCATTACCAAGCATTTTTGTTACTATTGCAAATAGTTCCAATTCACACTCAGGTAATCGTAATCTACTATCCCCTCTAGTTTGATGTTTTCTAGCGAGTCCTTTTGTACCAGTGCCACCTGTTGTATTCTTTACCATTTTTGATTAGTTTTTATTTAGATATTTTGTTATTTTATGAATTCAATTTTTTAGAAAAAAAGTAAAAAAAGAAGTATATATTAAAGATAACAGAGAAATAAAATTAAATGTAAACGATAAGGTTATTATGGTCAATAGAGCCGATAAGGTTATGATTATTGAAGTCAAAGAGGCGTTTATTATTGTCGATAAGATAATCAGTGCCAAGAATATTAATAATTTCAACATCGAGTTCGTCGGTAGTGTCGTTAGTGTCGTTAGCAGGAGTAGCATTATTATCACTAGGAGCCGTTTTTTTATTATATTTGCGTTTAGGTTTAGGATTAGATTTAGGATTAGCAAGAGAAACGACTTCAGAAACGAAGTTATCAGCGTGAGTCTCATTGTCAGAGTAAGTAACAGTGGTGTTGTCATTAGGAGTATTATTTTTTTTATTATTTTTTTTAACAGGTTTATTAGCTAATTTAGCAGCCTTGGCATCAGCCTTTTTTTTATTAAGAATCATTTTTTTAATAGATTTATTGATATCTTTAGATTGATCAAAGAATTTTTGTACGAAATTTTGTTGATTCTCAACAGTATCAAATATACACATTTTATTAATAAAATCATCATAAGAACTAATAGTAAAATTACCTTCAGAGTCTTTAAGTGATTCAGCGAGATAAAACCCAAATTGTAAAAATTTACCGAATTTAGCAGGTAAACCAGGTTCACGCTTCTTCTTTTCAGAAGAAACAGAAGGTTCAGGTTCTGCAAAAGCAACAATAGGTTCAGCAACAAGTTCAGTAGTAGGAGCAACAACAGATTCAGTCTCAACAGTCTTAGGAGCACGAGGCTTTCTAGGTTTCTTTTCTTTCATGGTAACATTAACGTTATCAATAACGACATTATTAACAATAGTTTGACTTGACATTTTGATAAGATAAAATTAATTAGATAGAATTAAAATTAGAAAGCTTATAATAAAATAGATCGTAAAAGTTAGTTTAATAGCAATTGGTTGTTTTAATACTTGTAAAATATAAGTAAAAAAACCATTCAATTTTTTACACGAAAACACGTGTTTTCGAGAACGCACTTTTGAATGTTTGAATTATTGTTGTTTTAGTCATTTTTTTATATGTCACTCATTTCTCGATATGTATATGTTCCAAGAATGTTCCAAGAATGTTCCAAGAATGTTCCAAGAATGTTCCAAGAATGTTTCCTTTCCATATAAGTTGTAAAATAATAATATATATATTTATATATATGAATATAGTAACACCTCATTCGAAGTCGAAGTATGTTTCAAAAGACATACATTCAGATTGCGATAAAAACAAACATAATATTAATGATGAAAAAATATTGGCGGATATTCTTAAACGAGAGAGAAAAAAAAAAGTATTTCACATATTTAACGATATAAAAAATGATAATTGTTGTGATAAAAAAGGTTGTGATAATTTACAAAATATATTTGAATATTTACAAAATGAATGTTATGATGCTTTTAATATAGATCCTCGTAAACATGGACCAAGTGCTTGTAAAAAAATTAAAGAAAAAAGAGAACAAGTTTTAGAAAGATATAATAATTATTCAAAAACTGGTGGAAAAAAAAATAAAACTAAAAAAAATAAAACTAAAAAACAAAAAAAGTGATTTCTCAATATCCTACTCATTTATTGATATGTCACTCATTTATCGATATCTATATAATAGGGGTTTTCGAGAACATTTATAAATACGTTCTCAAATATATTAGTTTTATAATTGTAGGGTTTTTATAATTGTAATCCAAGGGTTGATCCAAGGGTTGATCCAAGGGGGTGTTTCAATAGTTTAAAAAAATTGAAAATAAAAAAATAACAAATATATAGATGCAAACTGTTATTATATAAAATGCAAACCAGATCAGGAAAAACCTATACTTTCTCTTTAGAAAACAACAAACCAAAAGTGGATGATATAGATGTATACTATTTAAATAAAATGCAAACCAGATCAGGAAAAACCTATACTATCTCCAGATCCGGAAAAACCTATACTATCTCTAGTTCTCCTGATTCTTTGAAAGAGAACAAACCAACAGTCGAGATAAATGCTTTTAAATGTACAAGTAATGAACGTCCAACAACATCATTTGCATCAGCTCGTGTTTTTAATAGTATACGTAATAGAATACCCTCTGGCTTTATACAACCAATTAGAATCTCGAATGAACTTGCCAAATTCCTTGGAAAGCCAGTCGGTACTGAAATATCGCGAACCGATGTTTCTCGTCTTATTAACCGCTATATTCAGACAAACAAACTACAAGATCCACAAAATGGACGCATTATTAATCCTGATTCCAAGTTACGTTCTCTTCTTAACCTAGGTAAAGATGACGAAGTTACGTATTTTAATTTACAAAGATACATGAAACATCACTTTTTAGACAGTTTTATACGACCATGTCAACTGTCTAATGAACTTGCCAAATTCCTAGGAAAGCCACTCGGTACTGAAATGTTACGCACCGATGTTGCTCGTCTTATTAATACTTATATCAGTGTCAACAACCTACAAGATCCACAAAATGGACGCATTATTAATCCTGATTCCAAGTTACGTTCTCTTCTTAACCTAGGTAAAGATGACGAAGTTACGTATTTTAATTTACAAAGATACATGAGACACCACTTTTTACGCCATTGAAGATTTCATTTATAAATAAAAAACTCATAAAAAATATATAAAAAGTCCATTTATTGATATCCTACCGATTTATTGATATGTCACTCATTTCTCGATATCTATATAATAGGGTATTTTCATATATATTTTTTTTATCCAACTTTATGAGAGAACTTGGTCAATGACTTGGTAAAGACCTTGGTAAAGGTGTTTCAATGGTTTCAAAATATTTATAAACAATATTTTGAAAGGTTTTGAGAACATTTATAATTGTTCTCTATTAACCATAGTATTTGAAGACTTATCAACATAAGTTTCTTTTACTAAATGCTTGACTATTTTGTTTTGTAAGACATCAGCTTCACCATTTCCCATTGATTGTCTTATCAATTTATGACTCATTTCGTTATCTTTAGTATCGAGAACCGTTGCTTCAGGATGTATATCATACCAATCTTGGAACTTGGCAAGGTTCTTTTTAGCGACCCTGTTAATAGCATTTTTCAATTTGGGTTTACCATCCGAGTCTTTTTCCCATTTATCTGCATCTTTGATATAGATAGTTTCACGTTTGATATCGGTACAATGCATGGGACGTTTTGTCAATCCCAATGTTCTCATGTTTTTAATAATAATGTCTGAAATACCTTGGACATAGCCTTGGTTTCCAACGTTCTCCAAGTCCGAAATCGATATTTGAATATCTTTTATAAATTGATCTATGTTGATAGCATCTTTACATGTATCATTCAAAAAGAATTGTATATTGAAATGGTTGTTCTGGGTATTGTTACTGTTAGTATTGGTATTGTTAGTATTATTAACGATCATTTGTTTACTTGTTAATTCAATGATTTGTTTATGATGTTCTTTGTTTTGTTCTAATAGTTTATTTTGTAGTTCTTTGTTTTGTTCAATGAGAACATTTTGAATTTCTTTGTTTTCTTTTAGTATTGCCATAAACAAATCAGGTGTCAATGTGTTTTTAACTGGGGTATTTTCAATATTTGGTTCGACCTTGGTAAAGTTCTCGACAATAGTATTTTCACATAATTTAGAACATTTCTTTTTATGTTTATATAATCCTTGTCTATGTATATATTTTTTTCCACAAACGCATTCATGAGCGGAAGGTTCTGGAAAGAATTTGTCATCATTTGTAATCCGTTTATGTTTAGCAGTTATTAAATGAGCATTGTATTGACTAAGTCTGCTCGTTGTAAAGTTGCATTTTTCACAACAAAAATATTGGAAAGTTTTGGAAGGAATTTTGTCATCCTCTGTCATCCTAATATAGGATGACAAAATTCTTTCTAAATCATTTCACATAAAATATGTAAAAAATTATGCAGCCATGTTTTTCCAACATTTTTCCATTTTCACTGCATCATCGTGTGAAATGCAAAAATCAAGGGTTTTTGAAAAAGTCGATCGAGGGTTTTGAAAAATGGACATTTTAAAAATGTCCAAAAAAAAAAATCGACCCGACTTTTTTTTCTTTGTTTTTATAATTTTTTAAATATTTCTACGAAAAGTTCTCAATATATACATTTTTATTAATCAAATAAATTTTCATTTTCTATTTTTACATAATATTTTACATAATCGGTATCGGTTTGAACAACCTTAAATATATACATATTTTGGTGTTTTGATTTATATAAGCCGAAACAAGTATAACAACCACCAGTCGACCCGAATATTTCATATTTCGGGTTAGGATCATTCTTCATTTTGTTATACATTTTTTTACCGTCACAGTAATCTCTATCTGAAATATCGAACTGTCTTATGTTCTCTGCTGGTTCGTTTTCTGAGATAAATTTATCTAGTTCATCATATAATTTTTGTTTATGGGTTTCGCTATTTCTTTCAGCATAGATTTGTCCACATAATCTAGATAATCCATTATCATCATAGAAAAGATCATCATCATTATCATCAAAATAATCTTCTAGTTGTTTTTCTAATTTCTTCTGTTTTAAATATTGTCTATATCTTCGCCATTTTTTTTGTTTGCGTGTTAGTGGTTTAGTATCTGTAACGTTAGTGTTCATATTAGTATTCATATTAGTATTCATATTAGTAGTGATGTTGTTGTATATTTTTTATTTTAATATAAAAAAACCATTCAATTTTTTACAAAAAAACACGTGTTTTCGAGAACAATTTTTTGAATGTTTGAACACTATATATACGGTATCTCGATATCCTACTCATTTATCGATATCCCACTCATTTCTCGATATGTCACTCATTTCTCGATATCTATATATTAGGGTTTTTGACAGATCTTGGTAAGGTTCTCGGCTACGAGGGGGTGAACGGGTGTAGGGAGGGTTCTTGGGGGCGATTCGCCAGGACAATATGACAGGACATCGACTAGGTCATTCCAGAGATCATCCCAGAGGTCATTCCAGAGATCATCCCAGAGGTCATTCCAGAGATCATTCCAGAGATCATTCCAGAGATCATCCCAGAGATCATCCCAGAGATCATTCCAGAGGTCATTCCAGAGATCATCCCAGAGATCATTCCAGAGGTCAATTCCAGAGATCATTCCAGAGATCATTCCAGAGGTCATTCCAGAGATCATTCCAGAGGTCATGACATAACTCTGGTCCAATGGTATTCTCAAAATGTTATAATAAAACAATCTTCTTCAAATAATACTATAATACTATTTGAAAAAATACTTTATCAATACACCCCCTATCGTGAATACAATAAACATTATTTATTCTTTTTATTCTTTCTCGTTTTTTTAGATGAATGTTGTGTTCTTCGTATTGTGTTTTTTTTATTATCCACTATTCTATCAATAAGAAAACGGGAACGATTAATAATCATTCTTGTAAAATAATTAATAGTTCCCCCATCCATATCCATATTATATTTTGGATTCAATAGTTGGAAATTACTAGTATCAGGTTTTTCAATGCCTGTCCATGGTATTTTATTATTTTCATACATATCATCAAAAACCTCCATTTTTTTTGTTTCAGGGCGAATACCGGTAAATGGAATACTTTCGTTTATACGTTTTACTTCTTTTGAATAAGGATCATTTATTATATCAAATACACTATCATATCTTGGTTCATTTAATCCTTTATTATCTTCAATTAAATTTTTTAATTTGGCAATATCATAATTTGGTGTCTCACAAATAGTAGATAATAATCGTTGTGCTGCATCTGCGATGACATGAACTTTTCTGGATTCCAATGATGCAATAAGTGGGTTAATCGAGTTTATAGTATCGTAAAAACCATACCATAATTTAAAACGAACAAATGATAATAATGAAGCACCCGGTGTAGTTACTGGAACTATATCTACTACACCATCTTTGGATACACCTATCTCGTTAAATTTCGCACCCTTTGGACCGATATAAGTATCCGATGAAGGTCTTAATACAGATTCACATACAATTTCTTTAATTGGTGGTTCAGCCTCTTCATGTAATATTTCAAAAAGGATCATTTTTAATGCTTGGCGTATATTTTTTTCTTCTGGATTCATTGTTTTGTTTATAGTAATCATTTCGATAAGTTCACTCATAAATCCTCTTTGTGTTTTATAATAGTCCATCCTAGCAATACCTTTATCAGCTGCATCTACGTATCTAGACTCATTGTTTTCACTGAATCGTCTGATATGATTTATATCATGTATAAAAAATTCAGAAGGAGTTTGTACAAACTCGTCTACATATTCACATTTAGTATTAACGCCTACAATATATATAGGCGATCCAAACATTTTTAACATATCTGTAGCACCCAATTTTTTATAAGTTGGAAATATAAAAATTGTTGGAGCCTGGTCAATTAGTCTATCTAGGTAATATAAATATCTATAAGAATGATAATATTCCATGTTGGATAAATCTTTCGTTATACGTTCTACAAAGTCAAAAAATTTTATCGCTAAATATATTGCACGTATTGTTGAATCATATGGATACCATGATTTGGATATTGAAACACTAGCTAGTTCTAAATCCAATTGTTCTCTCAATAAACGAATATGTTTATCTTGGGAACACAAATTATTTATGTCATTACTATGTACTTTTTTTTTCAAATAATGAACAACCGGTGCAAATTCTGGAAATTCAGCATGAATACCATGTTCATTTATCCTTTTTGAAAAGTCTTCGTATAAAGTTAATGGATCTGTTTTTAATTTTTCAATGAAAAAATCGTGTATTTTTTCTGGTTCTTCTTGTTTGTTATCCATTTATATAAAAAAATATAGATATTAATATTTCAACTATCTATAAATAAATCGATATTTCTAAAAATATTACATAATAAAGACAAACGTATTATAGATATTCAAAATACCCATTAAAAACAGTCCTTTTTATGGATCTTTTTTTAGTGTTAAAAAAGATCCTTTTTATGGATCTTTTTAATTGATAAACTAATGTTCTCAAATAGCTCTTTATAAATTACAATAACAATACATACAAACAAAACAAAATCTCTATCTAATAAAAACCCTCCTCATTAAGTGGATGGTCATAATCTATCATAATCTATAATATTATTATCAATCAATACACCAATTACTTCATCAGTATTCCCAAAAGTTCTAATAATATAATCCACTTCATATTCATCCAAGTTCGCACCAGCATCAGGAAGTGAATCAATCCAGATCTGTAAATCAACTTCATTTAGTAGGCGATCACCAGTTACAATACCGAGACCACGACTATTATCTTTCAAAACATGACGACACATAGGACATGTATTATTTCTATCCATTGCAACCAATATACATTTCAAACAAAACTTATGACCACATTCAGTAACACAACAATTTTTTTCACCGATCGTTTCATAACAAATACTACACTCATTGGATTCAGGAACAACGGTTTCAATAACATTTTCAATGTTCTCAATAATAGAATCTACACATATCGATTCACGGATATTTTTCAAATATTCATTCAATGATTCATTAATATATTGATTAATTTCAGCCATATATTTACTGGTCTTAAAAGACTCATTTTTATAAGTAGTATCATAACATTCTTGGCAACCACCAACACCCATATGGGCGTATTGACAAAAATTATATGAAGGAGAACAACCACAACACTTAGACATTTTGATTTTATATAATTGTTCTCAAATTCAATCAATAATCGATCAATTTTTTTGCAATCCGAGAACGCATTGATTGAACAACCAAGAAAAAAAACCCTTGTTATGGTTTTTTTGATTTTTTGGTTATTTTTTGGTTATTTTTTGGTTATTTTTTGGTTATTTTTTGGTTATGTTGTTTTTTATATATTTTTATTAACGAAGATTTGATATCTTCAACAATCAGTGTAACACCGATTCAGCACAGTCAATCGAAATATTATTCTCATAGTCAATATCACCACATTCATATTCAAAATTCGAATCATCATCCGAATCATCATCCGAATCAGAATCAATATCAATATGTTTATAAATAGGCTTGATTTGACTAATATCAACATCTTTCAAATAAGTATCAAAAGCACTCACAGCAGATTCAAAGTCATCGATCTCGATACCATTATCAATAAACCCTTTACCACGCTCACCATCATATTTATAATCCGCACAATTAGCACAATAACCAATAAACACATGATTAACACAACCATAGTCAGCACAATTAGCACACTGAGAAGGACCAGTATCAGCTTCATGAGTCATCGCCCATAAAACAGGGAAATTTTTATGATACCAAGCGCCCTGGTACAAATAAATATCATCATGATAATAAGGTTCTTCGATATTGAATTCGAGGCATTCATTTTCGGTATCGTCAGAAGGATCGATGATAAAATCGGTATCGTTCATGAAGTTTTCAGAATTATCAAAATAGATAGCCATGGTTTTGAGAGTGATGGTTCTGGAAACAGATTATAGAAATAGATTAGAAATAGATTTGGAAACAATTGGATAAAACACTTAATAAACTCTTAATAAAATAATTATTGTACAATAAATGATAAAAAACCATTCAATTTTTTATGATTTGGAGAACATGTTTTTTCAATTTATAAAATCCAAAAATATCAAATAACATTCTCCACATTTTTCGTCAAAACAATAATCAAAACCAAAATCAAAACCCTAGTAATTTTTTGTATATCAGAATACATCTCAATGGAAGTCCATTTATCATCCAATCTACCATATTGATATCCCCTAAAATAAACCGACAACCCAATCAACCCAAGACAAACAATATCAAAATCCGTTTTAAAATGAACATTTAACAAAGAATTCAAAATAAAGCCTTCAGGTAGTTCTCTAATAACACCATCCAAAAAAGTAACAGCAAAAGCATGAGAACTTATCAATGTTCTCAAAGGCGAAATAAGGCCATCAACGCCACTTATACAACCCAAACAAACCAAACCCAACCAAATAATACCAATTCTAATTCCAAACATTATCTATAAATACAACACCAATATCAATACAAATCCATTCAATTTTTTATCAACTCCAAAAAATTGAATATCAAACCATCCCAAAACCACTATCAATATCAACACAAATCAACCATCTAAAATGTCTCTACTAACAAAACTATTTCAATTTGTTTTATTAACATCAAAAGAATACAATATCGATGAATCTCATGGTTTATCACATAGTATGAATGTTCTCCATTTTGCACATAACATCTATGAAGCAGAAAAAATAAACTACCCCATCTTAGAATCCCAATCCAAAATCATCTATGTATCATCGATCATTCATGATATGTGTGATAAAAAATATCTCGATGAAAACACAGGACTCAAAGAAATCAATCATTTCTTAGAAGACAAACTAACACCAGCAGAAATCGATATAACAAAACGAATCATCAACACAATGTCCTATTCAAAAGTAAAAAAACAAGGCTTCCCTGAACTCCATGAATATCAAATGGCGTACCATGTGGTACGTGAAGCCGATTTATTAGCAGCATATGATTTTGATCGTTGTATTCTTTATAATATTCATATGCAAACAAAATCCACTATCAATAACCCAACACCAATAAACAACGATATAAAAATACTAGATGCATTTAATAATGCAAGTGAATTATTTCAAAATCGGGTTTTAAAACATAATCATGATAATTTATTTGTTACAAATTATTCTAAACATAATTATTTACCACTACATATTGATGCAATAAAACGTATTAATACATGGAAAAATATATTGAAAAAACCAATAATATAAACAAAACAACAACAATATATATATTTTTTTATGATAATAACAAAAAATTGAACATAAATATATACACATATATATATATACAAAATCTAAAATGGAGTTAAAGAACACAATGACATATCATAATACAAGTGATTCTAATAAATCAAACAAATCAAACAAACAAAAACCAACCGATAAAGTATGTAAAGATTCATACAAAGACATCTCAAAATATCCGATACCAGGTGATCCGTTAAGATATCCGAGAATCCAAGACCCAACAACAGGTCATACTCAGTATAACTATAAATCAAATTTTCATGATATTATACATTTGAATATGCAGGCATTAGTACCAAATATAGATCTCGGTTTATATAATAATCATACACATGATGATATCGAAACATGGATAAATAATACAAAATCATACATAAAACTACTGAATGATAATATACAACACAAATGCAACAAAAAATTAAAAACATTGAATCTAATAAAAAAACAAGCAGAATTATCCGATAAATTAGATGTAAACAAAATCAATACCTTACCAGATGAAATAATCAATCATATTTATGGCTATTTATTACCCGAAACCAGAATAAAATTATTATTAGGAAAATATCCAGAATATTCAAAAAATCTTCAAAAATTAACTAACGAAAATTTAAAAAAATATCTACGTTGCATCCAACAAACATATATGAACAAAGTATTCGATTATAATACGCGATTTCCAGATAGACAAAGTTGTATACCAAAACGACCAGATTTATATTTATCCTTCTCAAAGAAGCAAGATGGAATCGATCAATTGAAAACATTATTAGAAACAATAAGAAATGCCATACCAAAGACCGAAGACTGTAATCGTTATTTTCAAAATTATGCACTTAAGTTATTACAATCTATGATCTATATTAGTATGTATAAGAACAAAGAACTAAGTAAAAATAAGAAACGAACACCAGCACCTGCTGTAGCACCTACAGCATAAACCAAAACCAAAACCAAAAAATGATAACAATTATGTTATTATTTTTTACTTTATAAATTTTTTTATCTATATAAGCTAGTATTACAATTACAATCCAAGAATCGTTCTTTTTTCAAAGTATTCAATTCATTCCAATTCAAAGGTCGTGGTGTAGGTGTAAACCGAGAATCCGACATAGGAACACGATTAGCCCTAATATTCGTATTCATACAATCAATAAAAGTAGGGCAATTAGAAACTATTTTATCCATGCCAAAAACTAAATGACGTCCATCCTGTACAATATAATTAAAAGTAGGACTAGTATTATTGATAGTATTTTCTAAATGATATTGCTTGAAATCGGTATAATCACTAGAAACAAAAACAGGTGGTTCTTTGTTATGTACATACGAGTTATCAATCCTTAGTTTAGTAGATGTTTTTTTATATTTAATATAATCACTTTGAGACATGTATATACATTAGATCGATAAAAAATATTTAGTGTAAAAAATATATATGTATTAATTTCAATATATAAAATTGTAAATTACAAATATAAACAAAATATAATCATATATATAATGTTGAGATTCCAAAATATAATAAAACGTTTTTGCCATCATCATTCCAGAGATATTTTTAACATACCCAAAGTATCCAATCCATTAGTTGAATGTGAAAATAAACATAAATGTATTAAACCAGATACAAAAAAAAATTCAAAAACCATACCAGTTGAGATACAATATTATAAAAACAAAAAATTATGTACAATAATTTTTGAAGTACCAAACTAAAAATATTTTACACCTTTGCACATTTAAAACGCCCATTTTACAACATTGAAGATTTACACCGCATCTTTCTTTTAACTGCGTAAAAAAAATGAAAGGAAACTTCAAGGTTTGCCTATTTCAATGCATGTAATTTTTGGTTTTACTTGCTCGCCTAAACGGTTTGAAGTATTCTTGCTTCTTTATAATTTAATTGGTCTTTCTTTTCAAACGCCCAATTAAATTATATTTTACAAATCATCATCATCATCACCATATTCATCATCACTATCACTATCTTCATAATCAGTTGCTCCTTGATATTTCTCATATTCTTCTTGTAACCAATCATTTAATTCTTTTTCGCTGTTACTTTGCAGTATTTTTCTTTGTAAACGAATAAAATAGAGAGGATGAGAATACACGTGTGCAATTGAATTTAAATTTGTCATTACATTATTCAATCCTGTTTTTTTTTTTGTAAAGTTTATTTTTTTATTAACTTTCAATAAACATTTCAAAATATCTTGTTCTTCTGTATTGAAATCCCCGCCATACAATTTTTTTTGGTTATACGCTAATTTCTTATTTTGTTTGCGTTTAATTGTGTTGCGTTTAATTGTGTTGCGTTTAATTTGTTTACGATTAAGTCTTCTACTTTTTTGGTTCTTCATATTCCCTTATAATATTATTAAATAAAAAAAATTTATGTATAACTGATATTTCTATAAATTTATTGATTTTACACATTCTTATTTTTTTCTGTTCAAAACAGGCGTTTTAAATGAGAAAAGGTATAAAACATATAATTTATAATATTTTTATAAAAAATCTACAAATCATCTCTCTTAGACATATGTGATTTTGGAATCAAAGCGGCATCATGATCATTATTGACTATTTTAGTTAGGGGGTTTTGTCTAAAATTAGTAAACCCAACCCCGATGTTTTGCGTAACATTAAGCCCCACAGGATTATAAATATCTAATATTTTGGAAACAATCGGACTACGCTCAATATCATCACGTTCAAATAGAACGATTTCAATACCAAATTCGCTGTCAACATTAGCCTTATAATCACGAATTTTATTCATAACATCCAACAGCCCATTTTTATCAGAAGGGCGATCAGATTGTTTTAAATCACCAGTAATAACCATTTTAGAATCATTACCAATACGGGTAGTCAACATAAGCATTTGATTTGGTGTGGAATTCTGCATTTCATCTGCAATGATAAAACACCTTTTGAATGTACGACCTCTCATATAAGCCAAAGGCGAAATCTCGATAACACCAGAATTAATCATAAAATCTATTTCTTGTTGAGTAAAAAACTCCAAAAAGATATCCATTAAAGGACGAGTCCAAGGATCCATTTTTTTCACCAATGTACCAGGAAGAAACCCGAGTTCTTCTTCTTCGACTGGAACAATTGGTCGAGTCAAAATTATTTTTTGAAAATCTCCACGTTTTAAACACTCGATAGCGGTAACACAAGCAAAAAGAGTTTTACCACAACCAGCAGGACCAATACCGAAAACAATAGGAACGGAATCGTTTTTTAAATGTGTAAAATATGTTTTTTGGTTTTCGGAGCGAGGTAGATAACTTGGTATAAGACTTTTGGACCTGGTACGGCGACTACTGATAGGTAAACTAAGACCATGATTGTTATTATCGAAATCAGACATTGTTTTTTTCAAACGCATTTGAACCCCGGATGAATATATATGCCTAGTATTGACCAATGGTGTGAAACCACGAATGGAAACAAACCGAGTAACCAGAACCATAAGTGGAAACAAGGACCTAAGTTGCATATATATATACGCAATGTATTTTTATTTGATTTTTCAAACTATATATCAAAAATTTCGAATAATCAATTTTTATAAAAATTTTAGAATTTTATCTTCATAGTAATTCGTTTTTTTAATATATATATAGATCATATGGTCTGTTTTTTATCCATTATAAATTTTAATAAATGCTACTAAAATGTAACGTTTACCGTATGTAATAGATACACCTGAATGTTTTGTTTGTCCACAATGAATTAACATATCACCTTTATCTAAATGATAAACAATATCATCTTCAAAATGCGTACCACCACCTTCGAAATCTGACGGGTCACTTAATAAAATATTGATACTTATTTCAGAATTATCTTTATGTTTTTCCAACTCACTTTGTGAATTTGCGTCATATTTTACAATAAAAACATCAGAAATATTAAAAATAAAATTATCATCTAAATAATATGATTTTTTTATCATATCGATAACGGTTTGAAAAGAATCTGATACAAATGAAAAAATCGAATCTATTTTATTTACCGGTAAATCGGTTGTTTGATATTCAATATGTCGTGTAGTTGTCCATCCACCAAATTCTTTGGCGTAGTTCTCGCTTTCTTTTATAATCCAATTGCAAATTTCAGATTGATATACTTTTTTTTTGATAAATCGTTGAATAAATTTCGGGTATTCGACGTTGATTCGATTATCTTCACGTATTAATTCGTTTTTATTACATGCTTGTGTTTGTTGTTTTTGCAGCAATCGAAATTCAAAGGAATCATATTTTGCGCGATCGTTTGTTTCAATTAAATTTACAAGAGATTTATATTTTGATATATCCAAATAAATGAATTCATCAAAATAATCATAATTAAAATTATCAGATTCTTCAAATAGTATAATCTTTGATATAGTTTCTTTACATTCGATTGAGTATTGTGTTGATATGTTATTTGATATCGATAATTCTATAGGAAATGAAATGGAATTCGGTTGATGTTTATCCCAAATATGTATAATAAGTATATTTACATTCGGAATATAATGGTAATATTCAGTTGGTTCAAACTCAATATGTCCAAAGAGTCTGGGAAAATGATAAGTAATATTTATATTTGCAAATTCTTTATATTTGTATAATTCATCTGTTAAACTTGTAATAATCATTGGTTCTTTATGAAAATTGTTTTCTTCTAAAAAAATAATTCCAGAAAAAACAGACTTTACTCCATTTTGTTTTTTAAATCCCTGGCATTTTGTATTGGAAACACCAAATTCAACAACATGTTTTGTTTTATCTATTTTTAGTCTCTCAAAATGAAAATCGGTGATACTATTTACAAATCTTTCCAAAACAGTTGATTGGTTTTTATTCAATTGATAAAATTCATTTGGCGTTGTATAAATTCTAATATCGCGTTTCAAATTAACTATATTTTCTGTATTTATATTCCACATTTTTTTTGTTGTTAAGTTGATTTGTTAATTATTCTTTATATATTTTAGGTTGCAAAAAAATAAACACTTACAGATGCAGAATCAGAAGTAGTAGTGGCAGTCTGAATTGTTCCATAATTACTGTCATTATATGTAATCGTTCCAGTTCCAGCATTGCCTGTATTTCCTGGTGAACCAGGTTGCCCAGGTTGCCCAGGTTGCCCAGGTTGCCCAGTTTGCCCAGGAGCACCTCTAGCACCTTTACTGCCATCAGCACCAGTATGATCATTGAAACAATCTTGACCATCCCCGCCTTTTCCCCCTTTAGATCCTTTTGTAGAACCTTTTGCAGCATTGGCTTGATTACCAGAACCCCCTTTAGTTCCACTATTGCCAGCATTTGATTTTATTTCAAATAAAGTTTTACCTGATTCTACAAGTGATAAAGTCGCAGAGCCACTTGTAATATTACAAGATACGTTTGTAGAAGATGGAAACACGTATATATTATTACTATTAATACTGATGCCTGATCCTCCAGTACCACCATCTCCTCCAGTACCACCATCTCCTCCGTTCGCTCCTGCTCCTCCAGGGCCACCCTCTCCTCCAGCACCTCCACTACCAGGAGTTCTTTTAGTGCCTTCTTGATTTCCAGGCGATCCCCAATCTCCAATATTACCTTTTGTAGAAGCACTTGTTCCTCCATGTGAAGTACCTGCATCGCCTGTATTACCTTTACTACCTTTAGATGAAGAAACTACAACTTTTATCGCATTGCACCATGTTGGTATACTAATTTGACTTGTACCTGCATTTGAAATAGTAGTTGAACTGGCTCTAATATTTCGAGTTGAAATATTACCCAAATTATCTTTAAATGCAGTTGCAAATCCAACATCTATTTTATCATAGTTATTATTAGTAGTAGTAAATGATGGAAATCCTTGAAAACTACTAATATTAGAAGTTCCACTACCTGCGTTATCTATCATAAGAGATACATCAATTCCTTTATAATAAAATTTTGATGACATGTATATCTATACAATGTATTTTTATATATCTAACTGATATAAAAACAAATATAATTAATTATTTAAATGGAATATATTTGTGAATATAAAAATTCAATACCTTCTTCATTGTGCAAAGAAATAATTCAGTTATTCGAAACACAAGAAGATAAATATGAAGGTATAACGGTAGGAGGTGTAAATAAAAATATTAAAGACACAACTGATTTTCTTATTCCTAAAAATGATGAAAGATGGAAAAAAATAGAAATTTTTTTATATAAAGAATTATCAAACAAATTAAACAAATATTTAAATAATTTTAAAAAAAAAGAATACAATTCTGATTACAGAAATTACAGTTGTTTCAATCTTAAGAATTTATTTATTCATTCGTTCATGATACAAAAATACGATAAAAAACGCGGAAAATATACATATCACGACGATTTTCATTTTGATTCAAAATCTTCTAGGGTAATTACATTTTTATGGTACTTAAATACAGTTGAAGAAGGAGGTCATACAGTTTTTTGGAAAAATAATAAAGTTCAACCCGAAGAAGGAAAATTAATATTTTTTCCAGCATTTTGGTGTTATCCTCATACCGGAAAAGTACCAATTTCTAGTGATAAATATATAATTACAGGTTGGTTTTATATAAACGCATATTAAACTAAAATTATGAACTACATAATTATTAAATTAAAAATATATAAAAAAATGGTTTGGGTATAACTAATAGTACAATTTATGATTGCAAATTTAAATACTTGGAAAATTTCTCTCGTAAATGAAAATCGAAATGTATCAAAATCAATATCTGATTATTTCAAAATACACCATCCGTTAAGTTATTTATTGAATACAAACAAATCCGACTTCAGTATTATTGAAAAAATTGTATATGAAATTGCTGAATTTCATTACAATCGTTTAAATATGGAGTTTGATAATACGAAACATGTAGAGTTCTGGTTGAAAAACAACACCGAAGTTAATAATTTCCATTTTGATTGTGATGAATATGATAAAAATACAAATTTACCAGATATATTATCTACCCCACTATTGTCATGTGTTGTATATTTTAATGATAATGATATTCCTACCGTTATTACAAACGTAAACCAAGAATCAAAAAACCTACAAAAATATACAGAAAACAATACAATCGTATTGTCTTTTCCAAAATATTTAAAACATATAACGTTTGATGGTGGCAATAATTGTCATGGCACAACTAAATTATTCGAAACTAATGAAACGCGTTACATGTTAGCCATTAATTTATGGGATAAAAAACCGAGTTATGTCCCATACTTCGATTATTCGATAATTATATACATGCTATATTCGGATACAAGAAATTTCTTCATTAAATCTAACATTTCTGATAAAATAGAAATGACAAATATAACTAAGGATGAAAAAATAATAGATGTACGTCTTGATATTAAAAACACAAAATCAATTACATTAGAAAACCATGAAATTATAAATCCCAATTTTTTTGAAGATATTTGTTGTAATAACATAAAATATGACAGTTTAAAAAAAATAGGTGAAATGATAAAAGAAGATTTGAAAGATTTCGATACATTTGTGTTTGAATTTCCAGAAAAAACACAAAATGTACAAATAAATAGAAATGTTAGATTTAATGAAGAAATTTATATATTTGATACAAAATTAGATAAATTTAAACAAAGAATTATCATTACAAATATGTACTCAGCAATTGTTTGTGATTGGATTGTTAGAGAGTATGAAAAATATATCGAATCAAATGATACAAAAGATTTAATTGTATGTGTAGAAAAACTTCAAAATGTGTTTTCGTTTGTAGTAGAAACGTTTTCTTCAATTTTGGAAAAAATTACAAAATCTTATAGTTTGAATGAAACAGAATTTCATTATAATATTCTTGATGTTATAATTGTAAAGAACAATTCAAATTATGTAGAATGTTATGATAAAAGTTATGACTTGAAAGTTAATATCGCATTGAATGATGATTTTGAAGGTGGCGGGTTTTATTTTGAAGATGAAATTACTCATTTTTTAGAAAAGAGTTCCATGATAATACACAATTCAAAAACGAAACATTCAATCAATGAAATTAAAAAGGGGACACAATACGTTTTTCAAATGTACATTCAGTTTATGAAAATAAATTAGAATAAAATAATATAATTATAATATAATTGTATTATTTATAATTATAAATGTGCGATAATGAGTGGATTGAATTTTGGGATATTGAATTCAATAATAATGAGAATGTAAACGATTTAATAAAACTATGTAAAAATTATGTTAATACCGACGATTGTTTTTTAGATATAAATAAACCACATTTTAATTTGTTAGAAAAAATCATATATGATATTTCAAAATTTCATTTTGATCGTTGGGGAATAATCCTTGGTGAAAACAAATATTTTATAGAATACTGGGTAAAGAACGTAGTAGATGAAAAACTTAAATTTCATTTAGATTGTGATAATAATGGGTTTACTAGTAGAACAGATAGAAATACAAATGAAAATAAAAATAATTCGTATTATTCTAGACCGTTTTATACATGTATAATATATTTAAATGACAATAATTATGAACCTACAATAGTAACAAATGTTACTAATAAAAATTATGAAGAAAAAAATTTTAATAATGTAAATATAAATTTATCTTTTCCAAGAAAATTAAAACATATTAGTTTTAATGGAGGTAAATATTTCCATACTGGTCAATCTATAATAAATGAAACGAGCAATAAATTAATCGAAAGGACTTCTATATTTTTTAATTTTTGGGATGATACTTACATTATAAAAGAAAAAATACCATATATAAAAAAAAGTATATTTCCGGAAGAATTAGATTATATATCACTAAAAAATTCAAAACGTATTTTATCAGTATCTGAAAAAAAAAATGAAAAAATTATTTACTATGATGAAGGTACATTAAATAGTACATATTTTGAAGAATTTTTTGATAATAATAAAAGTACGAGAAAAACTTTTACAAAATTGTTTGATTTGATTGAGTATTCCGATTTTAAAAAACACGATACATTCATATTGAAATCAATTCAAAATAAATCAAATTTTATCGTGTTATCAGTGGCAAGTGATACAAATCACAAAGGTTTACAATATTTTTTAAAATCATTAAACCAATATGATATTTCATATAAACTATTAGGATTGAATGATACATGGAACGGTGGTAATATGGATAAATATCCAGGCGGTGGTCAAAAAATAAATTTATTAAAAGAAGAGTTATATACTTGGGACACTGAAAAATTAAAAAATACATTGTTATTGTTTTCCGATAGTTATGATGTTATCAACGTTTCAAGTGAATCTGAAATTATTCAAAAATATAATCGTATATCAAAAAAAAAAAAGAGCATTCTGTTTAGTGCTGAAAAATATTGTTGGCCAGATCAAAACCTACAAAAATATTATCCAACAATTAATTCGCAGTACAAATATTTGAATTCAGGTGGATTTATAGGGAATGCTTATGATATTTTACAGTTATTATATATGAAAATAAATGATAACGATGACGACCAACTGTATTTTACAAAGATTTTTTTATTTGACAACATAGATAAGAACGGTTTTCAAAAAATAAAATTAGATTACAATTGTGAGATATTTCAAACATTGAATGGAACTTCTGGACAAGATATATACTTTTATAAAAATCGAGCACTAAACAATAAGAATTCTACAATACCATGTTTTATACATGGTAACGGAAGTAGCAAAGAAATATTTTACAACATTGCAAAATATATATTATAATAGATTGTCATCATACGATTCAGAACCACGTATATCGCTTGGAAAAATATTTCGCATTTCTTGGTCCGCAATGTTTGTTTTCAATGCATACGTTTTGAGTTTTAGGAATTTATCATAATATCGGCTATATCCTTTATGTGGATAATTATTATCATACATTATTGGAAGTAATTCATCTATTGGTAAAAAATATTTTAAACAATTTGTATCTAACATTTTTTTGGCACCGGTATATGTCATTATATAACTAGATGCATTATGTGAATAATTTGGAATAACAATATATTCATTTATTTCGATTTCATCTTTCATTTTATAAATATAACTTAGATTCCATCGATTCAAATAAAACATATCATAATCAAAATTTACATTCAAAATGTATTTCAACATAAAATCAAAACTGTGTAAAAATACAGTATCATCTTCGAGAATAAGCATTTTTTCAATATGATTATCAACTATATATTTCCATGCAAAATAATGGGATAATGTACATCCTATGTACCCAACATTCATGGGTATATTCAATTCTGGGTCGATAAAATTAGGTATAATTTTATAATTATATTTATATATATCTTTTTTTCCATCAACTGCATCCATATAAAAATAATTATTTAAGCATGTTTGTTTTATTTTTTTATCCATTGCCAGTTTACGTTGTTTGTTTCTTTCAAGATTGATTATTATCGTTGGAATCATTATAAATATAAAATATAAAAATATAAAAATATGAACAATAGTATTGTATAATGTGTTCAATAAATCACAATTTAAAAGCAATATATATTCATGTTCCGAAAACTGGTGGATTATATGTAGAACATATATTAATGCGTTATTATGGGTTCTCTCGCGATTATAGTATAAAATGCGACAACTATGGATTTGTTTATTCAAATAATATGTTTCATTTTCCAAGTGAAAATCGAGGCGTTTTAAAATATTATACTAATTCGAAATATATAAATCAAAAATATCAAATGACAGAAAAAATGTGGAATGAATATACTAAATTTACATTTGTACGTAATCCATATACAAAAATAATATCTGCGTATGAGTTTTTGAAAGATACATCAAAAAATTATAATAAAGATGATTATAACCAAATTGAATTTCCATCTTTTTTGGAATTTATTAAAATACAAACAAATGGATTAGACCAAAGACTTTATAAAAACAACATCGAGTTATATTGTTACCATTATTATCATACATTTATAACTCAATATGAACATTTATTAAACAATGAAAACCAAATACAAATTGACTACATCGGTAAATTTGAGAATTTGAATGAAGATTTAATAGATATTTTATCAAAAATAGGAGTTACAAACCCAACAAAACATTTGAATGAAATACGAAACGATACGAAATTTAATGTTTCTAAAAAAAAAAATGTATCAAATTATATAGATGAAGAAATGTTGTATTTTATAAATGATTATTACAATACAGATTTTGAGACGTTTGGTTATTCAAAATACACAAGTGTAAATGAGCTGTTTAATAATATTCATTTTGAAAAACAACGAGAAGAATATTCAAATAAAAATAAAATGCTAATTGAAATACATACAAAAAATACAGAAATGACTACTCCCGTAACATCTCGAAATTTTTTATTCAAAGGATTTTCGATTTAATTTTGCAATAATTCTAAAGTCCAAGTATTGATCGTATAACGAAATGTATTATTAATTACTGCAGAGACCTCATGTGGATGTGTCCAATATGGTGGAAAAATAATTACTGAACCTTTTTTCATTCTAACAAATATATCGTGATATGGAAAATGAAATTCCCCACCATCATAATCGTCATTTAACGTAAGTATCACGGATGCATTTCTTACCATATTATAGTTTTTAATTGTGTTATCTTTATTAATAAAGTTAACATCAGTTTTTACTACGTTCAATATATTGTCTGCGTGTAATCTTGTTTTACCATATATTTTTCTTAAATTATAGCCACTATTATATTCAAAACAAATATTTGGATTTATTTCACTAATAATTTTACTTATAATAATCATTTTTTCATTTATATTATCAATATGTCTTCGTATTTCTTGATTCGTTATTCCATTCAATCTATTATTAGTAATTGGGAATTGAGATGAAATTAAAGAAATATTATTTTCATTATGAGTAGGAAATTCATAATAAAATTCGTCATTTTCCTTTAATAATATATTCGAATATGCAATAAAACATTCTACATTATTATGTTCTTTATATTTAATTTTTTCAAGTGGTATTGTTTCAATAAATTTTATATTTTCATTACAAAAATTTTCATCTAATATGTTTTCAATAATATATATATTACATTTATCATATTCAATAATTCTATATCCATCGATTACTTTTACTATAGTCGCTGGCATATATTATATACTTTGTTTTTCGTTTTATATTATTTTTATACATTTTTTTGTAATTTCCATGCAATACAAATACGCATAGTTGTTATATATCTATTAAACGCACAACCTTTATGAAAATAGTTAGAAGGAAATAAAACGCCACGATTATGATATGGCTCTATTGCAAATATAATTTTTTCATTGGGTACTTTTATATATAAATGACCACCAGCAGTTTCTATTCCAACATTTTCAACGTTATTAACATATAAACAAAATGTAAATGTATTTTCACTAGAATTGTCTATATGATAAGAACCATTTTGACCATAAGTTTGTCCATTCGCATAAACCCTATTTAATTGAAATTTTGTTGAAAAATAAGTTTCTATTTTATCTTTTATATATTCATTAAAAAACACTTCTTGATTTAGATCTAATGACCAAAAAGGTGTATCTACCATTTCACGTCCTATCGAAATATGTCCATATTCCCAATTATTAGAAGATAAAATAGAAGTTAATATTTGTAAATCATCTTTATTTAAAAAATCATCAACTATTTTTATATTTTCCATTTTTTGAATATAATTTTAAATATTTATATTTTTTAACCTAAAAAATATAAATTAATATACGGTTTAAACCAATGAAGAAATAAAATGGTACTCCTGAATGTGTCAGAAGTATAATTTTCGTTGTCATAAATTATAAAAAAAGTTTTAAATTTTCTTAGAAAAATCAATTATTCTACTTTCTCACAAGTGAAAAAGAAATTTTGTGTAAGACGTCCATCATATTTGTCAATTCCAAATAGCATTTCTATGGAATGATGTATATGGGCATTAAATATAATTAATCGATTAAATAGATTTCCAATAGTATCTATTTTTTTCCATTTTGTAATGTCATGAGTATATTTCATAATTGGTATATTTTTATCATAATTTTCATTTGAATAATCAAATCTATAAAAAGTCGTTCCGCTATTTGGTGGCGCGTTAGGTGATAAATATAATACACCAGCCATATGTACGATTTTTTTTTTATCTTTTTCTAATTTACAATATAAAGTGTCAACATGTATCCATGATTTTGCGATATCGTTAGCACAATTCATTGTAAACGAACAATTATCATTATTCTCCTCTATAAATTCATTTACGGTAAATTTAATAATTTTATAACCATATTGTATTATATACCCTTGTATTTTATCGCGCAGTTGTATTCCTCCAAATGTCCGTGCGGTTCGCATTCCCGGATAATTACCAGTAATATTAAATTCTTGTTCTAGTGCAAATTTACGCACTTCATTTGGATTTTCGTAAAAATTATCAATAATAATCAAATTACACGATTGATCAATTGTTTTGTTTATTTTTAATACATTTTTATATTTAAAAACGTAAAATACATTTGGTTTTATATAATATGTATTCATAATAAATATATAAATATATAAATTTGTTTTAATATATTTATATATTTATTATGAATGATGAATTAAAATTACACGAAAAAAATAGAATTGACTTGAATTTAAATAAATTTTTACAGAGAATTACAATTGAACAAAAATATGAACATCAATTATGTGATTGGATTATACAAAATTTTGAAATATATAATAACTCGAATATAAAGTGGGTAGAAAATGCATATTTTATTGAAAATAACCAAAATCTTGATAACATATTTTTTTTAGAAAAAATAGATATTGTATTTCCTACTATATTGGATTCTTTTTCTAGTATTGTAGATGATATTATAAAATGTTATAATTTAGACCCCACGTATATGTATAAAATTACTGAAATTTTTATAGAAAAATACGAAGAGCAATTTGAACAACTCGATGAAATCTATTACAAAAATTGTGATATTGTAATTAACATATTATTAAACAAAAATACAAATATTAATAACCAATTTATAAATTTTTCTGACGGAATTATTACAAATGCAAAAAAAGGAGATATGATGATTTTTTCATCAAAAACTCGTCATTATAAAATAAAAACAAATAATGACCAAATGTATATTTTAGTTGGATTACTTAAAATTTATACCAAATAAAATATTTTTACGAATAGAAAAAATGTATTGTTTATAAACAAAAATTTCGAATTACAAAATTACTAAAATGTTTACAATTCCGTTTATACAAATTCATTCCTAACCCTTTATCAATATTATTATGATTCCAACCATCTATAACCGTATTAATTTTGTTTCTCAAATCAATATCATCAATGTCACTAACATCAATATTCGGTAAACCATACCATTCTTCAAGATTCCATTCAGCCATTTTACGAAGGCGAATTTCAGCAGGTACGTTTTTACCTGTCAATAATCTCATCAATACATCAGGATTACTTTGATTGATAGGTGTATAATCAATAGTCTTAATACCAGTGTTATCAGGAAAAACAATAATATCATGAACTCGTAACATAGGAGCAAAATTCAAAATAGCTGCATATTCCTTTTTTATACAATTATTTATTTTTATAGCATTATTCATGAAAATCAATAAAAAAATTAAAAAAATTATTCTCATATATATACAAAAACAAAACAACAAAAATATCTAAATGACGAAAAACATTATAACAATAAACAAAATAATAATAACCAATATAATACAAGTATTTCTATTTTCTCTAGCATTATAAAGCGGATTTTCACTTTGTGGAATCATATTTTCGATATCATAAATCCAAACACCCCTGCTCAAATTCAATTTTTTAAATCCCGTATCATATCTCTGTACCGACCAATCAACCTTTTCCACCAGTTGAAATTAGTTTTTTGTATAGTCTCCAAATCATCCATATGGTCCATCAAATCACGACACTTAGAAACAGCTTCATCCCATGACGACCCCCTAACAAAAATCGGTACATGACCACCATACCAAAACGTTCTATTTATTTCCTCATCTGTTCCAATAATAACAGGGATAGCACCACAAATAATAGCCTCATAAAGACGAAAACAATCTAAACTAATATTACCACGGCCATTAGGAGCAAAAATAGTATTCCTATATATTTCCGCCATGTCAGATGGTTGAACAGCTAATTTTGAAATATCATCTTCCCATGTATTGATTCCAGTCAAACAACGACCATTTTTGAAAACTTGTTCAAATCTTGAACACATTTCACCTCTGTCGTATTTTATTGTACCAACAAAAGCCCAATCAATCGACCTTTCTCGAACACTTTTAATCAATCCACTATCAATGATATCAATCGAAGATCGATTCAAATAAGTTGGACCATAACCCAATGGGAATTGAAAGGCATTTGGGTATTTTTTAAGTTCATCATGGATATGTTGTCGAAAATAATATTTTGTATATTGTGCCAAACTTGCCCAATGACCATGTGAGCCGGTTTCATCAGATAAATGAAACACCATAAGAGGTTTTATTTTTTTAACCATTTTTTCGACTTTTTCAAACGAATAAGTATCATTAATAACCAAGATATTATTACTGATATCATTGGAATCAACAAATAACGGATTTGTTTCATTAAAAAAAACGGTATCAGTTACCAATCCATTAAAAATATCATTCAAAAAAAAACTAATTTCCCAATGAGCATTTTTCAAATAAAATACACGAACCATTCCAACACAACTATAAATATATAAACAACCAATATTTATATATTTTTTACATAATAAAATCAAGGCCCTTCAACCATACAAATCATTTTCCTATCACCAGAAAGTCGTGTTTCAGAGACACCACCAATTGTAATACGACTTTTGAAAAGCATTTTAGTTATTCCAGTATCGACTTTATAACCATGACTATTCAAATATGAAATAACTGATGGTATATCATCCGTACCCATAAAATAATCGACATTTTTTCCAATACTACCACTAACCCCACAAGCCGATTTCGGATATCTTAATAAAACATACATACACCCACCACCTCTACCGAAATTAGGTGTAGAGAACTGTCCGAATTCTTGAAAAGGAGATAATTTCGGTGGATTGATCATGGTAACCATATCAGCTAATGGTCCAGAAGGCATGGTATTGATAGTTATTATATTTTGATATGTTTTATAATAGGTATTCAAAACAGGTTCCAAATATAAAACAAATGTTGTATTCGATTTCGCAAAAGGACTTTCCATTTATATATATTATAAAGACGATTTCACAAAAGAATAATCACCATCCGGACCATTATTTTGGAAAAGAGGCGCATCACATTTCCATCCTAAGCTTTCAATAATAGGTAGTGATTCATTGGCCACAAAGGCACCTTGATTATATTCAACATGTTGAAGTTCAACAATCATTCGTTCAGCATGACTGAGTGTTTCTAAACCACCTTGTATAATATCAATCTCAGCACCTTGAACATCTATTTTAACAAAATCGGGTAGGGGAAATCCCTTTTGTTTAACGATAGTATCCAATTTTTTTGATACTAATTCTAAATATTTATCTTCAGGAAAATGTTTACCATTATCACAACCAATTTCTCGATAATATGAATTACCACCAGGTAAAAGATCATTTTGATAGAACTTAACAACTGAATTATCTCTATTACTTAGTACACCAATATTATAATCATAATTTTCCTCTATATATAAAAATTCAGCGGGAGCAAATGCGTCAAATAAAATAAACTTTGCATCGGGCCATAGAATTTTGGCAAATTTAGTCCAATGAAGTACACAAGATCCAATATCATATATAACTTTTGGTTCAAATCCTGATTCTTTAAGTTTCATCAAATACAATTTATGATTCATAGGTATACAATCATGATTTGATAATTTACGTAAATAATTTTGTAAATTATCAATATATTCTTGATTCATATAAATATAAATATAAAATTATAAAAATATCATTATTTTAACGTAATATAATAATAAATAATAAACAAAAATATAAACATATTATCAAAATATATACAAATATGTCTAACATAACAAATTTTATGAATATATACTCTCAAATATTACAAGAGCCTAATTCTAATCATCAACT
>Ga0114973_10000174_pt1 | contig 45129 bp, 50 predicted proteins | sample M_140807_MF_Meta_FD_87025 | JGI IMG/M metagenome (GOLD analysis project Ga0114973, IMG submission 87025) | Freshwater microbial communities from Lake Montjoie, Canada to study carbon cycling - M_140807_MF_MetaG | ecosystem: Environmental > Aquatic > Freshwater > Lake | place: Lake Montjoie... | reverse complement strand
ATCAGTCTCTCCGCTATCAATAATCTGATAAATGAAATCACGGGTATCATTATATGTTATTTCAGTGAATGCATTTAGCTTATTGCCAATGATTGAATTCAATATTTTTCCATCTAGATTTCCTTCATTTCCAGAAGTAAAACGACTCTGATACCTTCCAGGGGGACGTGATGTAGAGACAGATGATGTCGATTGACTTGACACATGACCAGAGTTGATTGTAGATGTATGCCTTGTATGGCTATGCCATGGAGCATCTTCTGGACGATTCTTATCAAGTGGCGTTGTAAATCTACCTCCCTTCCAAGAATTTTGAACTGGTCTATCAGATTTATCAAATGTCCGAGTTGAAGCTCCTCGAAATCCAGGAGCAGTATGGGGAATCTCCATTTCAGGACGCAAACTCTCGATTAAGTTACGGAGTGCTTCCGGAGCAGTTGTCACCTCTTTTAACATAGACATGATTATATCTATCTTATTAGGTTCGGATACGACAGAGGCATAACTAAGAGTCGCCATTGTAGGTTGTTAGTAGTTTTTATTTAAGTTGCAAAATTCAATTTTTGATGGGGATGCGCATGAAAATTAGCATGCGGAAGGATTTGATCACATCTGAATTTATAAGTAATTAGAATGGATGCATACCTTATAAAAATACTTAATTCTGGACATCCAAACACTGATCAACAAATAACAGAAGCATATAAATTATGGCCAAAAGATATTCATGTTTGCGTGAAACGTGCATCCCTTTTTCAAGCAATGAAGGATAAACTTTCTCCGAGTGTTCATACTGATACACAGAATATTCTGGATACAATTCATAGCGCAACAGTATCGCTTGATCCTCTTATACGCGATTCATCTGATATAGAAAAAGAGGGATTCTCCCAAGTCTTATTTGAAGGAATTCCTTGGTCTGAATTGAATTATATTCCTTTCGCCCTTAGTCTTGTTTCTATATTCAAATCCTACATGGTTCCCACAGCAAGTCTTATGCTCCCCCTCTTATCATGGATTCTCCCCTATATTTTCCTAAGAATGGTATATAATATACCTATTGAATTTACTGATTATATGTCTCTTTTATGGCGTATGTGGAACGGTAAACGTTTACCAAGGACACCTGAAGAATTGATGGCTCCTATTGAACCTGAACCACCGGTGGATGCTGCTACACAGATTAAACAACTTCTTCAAAACGGCTGGACACTTTTCACATTAGGACAAGCTCTTTGGCAACCTATACAGCAAGCTCGGCATTTTATGACACTGGACAGGGATTGTCTACATTTGGGCGCATCAATTCTATCATTCACAAATGCATCTCGTGCATTATTATCTACATGGGAAGGATGGATGCCACCCTGGTTTTCATATTTTACATCGCTCTGTCCAGCAGATATAAGACAGGCCTTTGCATTTGTTCGTGATTTTCCATATTGGCTTCCACATATGTGTAGGGCAGTAGGGAGATTTGATGCTTTATTTATGCTTGCATCGCGCAATGATACGGTTGCTGCATCTTTTGTGCAATCTGATAAACCTATTCTTTTGATTAAAGAATTTGGTGATCCATCTATTTCGAAAGAGAGCAGAGTATTATCATCTATTTGCCTTGGTTCTTCACATCCTCGTCATGCAATTATTACTGGCCCAAATCGTGGTGGAAAATCAAGTTGTATGCGTGGTGTTCTCTTAAATGCCATGACCGCCCATACCTTTGGTGCAGTCTTTGCAGAAAAAGCACAGCTTTCCTATTTTTCCTGGATTGCAGATGGGATGCGCTTAGATGATTTCCCAGGCTCTGTAAGTATGTTTGAAAGGGAAGTATCTTTTGCATCATCCGTCATTAAACGAACAGGCGGATATGGTCTTGTATTATATGATGAATTATTTCACAGCACGAATCCTCCAGATGCAATACGCACAAGCGAACTCTTTTGTAATCGGTTATGGAAGAAAGAAAATTGTATTAGTATGATAAGTACACATGTATATTCGTTAGCAAGATCAGCTCCTTCTACTGTGAAAGCATTATGCGTTGGTGCTAAAAAAGAGGATAATACAATAGAGTTTTCTTATAAATTACAAAGGGGTATATGTGAGTTAAGCAGTGTTGATCTACTCTTGGGACAATATTGTATGCTTTAGAGCAGGAGTAGGAATATGGGATGGTAGCCCAGAACCGACAGTCTTCATCCAGGTTAAAATGATAGCATCTAACTCTTTTATATTTGGATATGCAACGAGATTGTTACCTTGTATATAAACTGTATATCCTGGAAAGACAATTTTAGCTTCAGATGCAGACGCATCTCCATCTGTAGAATACATATCTGCAGAAGTAATATGCTCTACACTTACTGTAACATGACACATATCCTGTAAAGTTTTTTCGGCTGCTTTATATGCATGAAACATTGACTGTCTTTGTGGTATGTTATTCTGCATTATTCTATTAAGGATTTTCAATTTTATCAGTAGAGATGTTTGGCTTAGGTTCAGTTGGCTTAGGTTCAGTTGGCTTAGGCTCGATGGGCTCAGGCTCGATAGGCCTTGAAAAGAGGCAATCTATATTACCTTCACCTGAAGTGCCAGGACTCTTAGGACCCGACTATAGTTACGCCGATGCTGTCAAACTTCCATCAGAAGTAGGTGTAAGAGATGGTGATACAATTCAGTCAGTTGTTGATGCAATTGGAGGAGCTGCATATTATATTGATACTATTGGTTTCGGTGAATCAAGTAGTAGTTTAAGTGCAAATAAAGGGCTGAAGCCTCTGGGTGTGAACGTATGGATGCGAACTGGATTTACATGCAGTAATGGTGCTGATATGTGGACATATTTACAAGGAATACCTATCGGTAATTCATTAGGAGGTAGGGTTGCTGCTGGATTGAAACAAGCAGGTTTACCAGCACTTCGCGGTCTTGCACCTGGCATACTTGAAGATGTTCAGACTGCCCTTGATCCTACGCCTATTGTATCGGCCGCTTTTGGTTCTGGGTATCCACAATGCAGACTTGTTACACAACGAGTTGGTGATCAAGATGGAAATATTTTCAAAAAAGATAGCAACGGTAAGGTAATTTATTATATTCAAAATCCTGAAACTGCAGTAAAAGGAGGGGATGGCTTTTATTATCAATCTCGTTGGACAAAGGATGCAGATATTGATAAAAATACATGGGATAAGACACCTAAAATATATTGTCCAAATGGTTCTGATTCTTCAAAGGGGTGCGAAGAAGGATTCTGTTCATCCTGTGATTCAACGCAAAAAATCAAACAACTTATTTTAGTAACAACAGCTGCTGTAGGTATATTTGGCATTTTGTATTGTATTCGAGCACGCTCTAAAAATTGATAGTCCATAGGCATCACACGAAAGGTATCAAATGAGTCAACGACGTATTCAGAAAGAGTTACAGGATCTTCGCAAGGATGCTCCCTTGAATTGTTCAGCAGGTCCTATTGCCGATGATATATTTCGCTGGGAAGGTATTATTGTTGGTCCAGATGATACACCTTATGCAGGTGGGATATTCGACATGAAAATATTATTTCCTGTCGATTATCCTTTCAAGCCTCCGACGGTAACGTTTTCTACCAAGATATACCATCCTAATATTAATCATGCAGGTGGTATTTGCCTTGATATTTTAAAGACACAGTGGTCTCCTGCCCTAACAATTAGCAAAGTCTTATTAAGTGTATGTTCTATGTTAAGTGATCCTAATCCAGACGATCCTCTTGTTCCAGAGATTGCACATCAATATAAGAATGATAGACAAGCATATAATGCAACAGCGAGAAGTTGGACCCTTGAGTATGCACAAAAATCTTAGTTGTAAGGAGAATGAGCGATGTATTTATGATTTTACTATGCATCGTCCTACTAACGCTTATACTTGCCATTGCGGTAAGACTTGGAGATCAAGGTCAAATTCAATCGCAATTGGAAGGATTTGATATTCCCCCCCAGGCTGTTACAGCGCAAATTGCATATGAAGAATCGGAAGAAGATGGGACTGGTCCTCTCTTAACAGGTTCATATGAACAAAAAACAAATAATAGTATGAGGGGATCTGCTCGCACATCCCAGATTATGGAAACAGTAGTCAATCCTCAGCTTGAAACATAGGCATGTCAGGTATTTCAGATATTTCAGCCTTTACTCTTTTTTTAGGGCCTTGAATAATAAGTGTTCCTGCTTTTACAGCATCTACATCTTTCCAGAAAGATGTAATATCATCCTTTGAAATACGGAACCATTCTGTATCTCTATGGACGGTTGTCCTGCGTATTTGTGTTAGATACCATGGATAGGTTTCAATTGTAATCCACGCAGGATCTTCAGAAGGAATACCAGTATGATATTGATATCGCATTTCATCTGTCCCTTTATGCACATCTAAGGAAACCCAGCCGGTGTGCTCTGCATTTGCATTTGCATTTGCATTTGCATTTGCCTCAGTAGATAACCCTTCTTTTATTTTCACCTCTACATATTCACATCGTGGAATATCACATACTTCCATTTGAATTTGCATTTGACACCAATAATCAAACGGAATTTCCTCTGTAATAGGTCTCGTAGTAGGGCATTTAATTTCAACGAGTGAACCTATATAATCTGCAGGACCTTCTATGATAAGACCATCTGGGCTTGCGGCTAATCCTTGTATGTGACGATGATAAATACGACCAAGCTCTTGAATTTTACACCCTATTATTTTTTCAATAATACTTTTTACAACTGGTTCGTATCTTACCCCCCAATCCATTGGCAATGTTTCACTCTTCAACGTAGCAAGTCGCTTTGAGGTAGCTTGTGGATTAATCTTACTAAGAATTAAAGAATTTCGTGATTTTACTCCACGCCATATTGCCGCAATTTCACTTGCTGTAAGCAACCTTGCTTTCTGTAAATACCATTCTTCTGTCCTTTGTGCCATTTGTTCAACAGTCAGCAACCATTCCCATCCTGTAATAGGCGGGCCCTTTGTATCACACGTGAATGATTGCCTATATAGATCTTCTCGGAAGTTAAGAATAGCTTCTAATATACTATCCTCCTTTTCACCAAAATCAGATATATCTTCTTGATTTGCTTTCCATTCCGCCAGATATGACTGGTGAAATGGAAGAGGATTAATACTCTCTAACGAAGACAAATATTTGCATGCCGATTTTATCATGTGTGCCATCCCTACTCTACAAAGTAAAAAATCATATTTATTTTTAGCATTAAATAGATGTATAACGAACCCTTCTTTCCTGGTCCTTTCAACCCAAAATATAAAGATATAAATCTATACGATACATATAGAAAGACTTATATAAAGGACTTTAGCAATTTACAATATGAAAGAATCTTTGATCGTAATAAGCAGAAAGTTATTATTAAAAAATTTAAGAGGGAAGAGTTCAATCCTAGGAGGTTTTACTTTTAGTCAGTTTCTGCAGTTCGCTTTGTATGTGGTTTACGAAATGTAACTCCAGCCTTTTTCTCTACAATTTGTGATAAGACCCTTCCATCTGCAGTCTTATGATATACGAGCCCACGAATCTCCTGTATCTCTTCCTTATCGATATCATACACTACTGTTACCTTACTGTTTAGCAACTTTTTATCCAATGCCTTGTGCAGAACATTTGTAAGGTAATCCGTATCAGCATCTGATAAATTCAGTTTTGTCTTTTCAGATCCAATAAAATGACTAAGGCGATTCAATCGTAAACCACGTTCAAGCAAATGCCAGCGACGTTTATATGCTTGACTTGCATTCAAATCCAAGAAATTTACCAGACTTGTATTCATTCCATAGGAATCTACTTGAGTTGCAGGGGCACCAGAGCCCGTCGCATCGGAAGGACCAATGGTGCTTGCCCTTCTTGTTTTATTACGTTGCTGCATCTATATATGTATCGCACTCTCTCTTAAGACCTTCCACAAAGTGTCAACGGAACCAAACTTACCTACGCGAATCTCCTTTAACTCTTCTTCCCATCCCCATTCGTCTGATTCTCCATAGTGTGTATTTCCAATCCAAAAAAAGGGTCGCCATATTTCATTTTCACATTCTGTTCCAGTTAACATATCATTCCATGTATAGAAATCTGAAACCAATGTTTTTGTAGTATCGACTTTATATAGAAAAATATCAGATCGTTTTGTTGGAACATATGTTCCATATATATTATTTGGAAGAAAATGTGTATTAATTATTCCATTTTTATCTGTATCATCGCATGACCATATATCATGCACCCCCTTTTCTGTAAATACCCATAACTTCCATAGTTTACACCCAAGGGTAGTATCTTTTGGTTCTTCCATATAAAAGGGTATCAAATACATTCTATTTCTATATTACACCTACGGTTTATGCGACCGTTTTCTTTCTGTCTATACATCAAAAGGGAATGTATTGCAATTTTGAAAAAGTATTTACAGTTCGTAGTCGAAGGGAGCCAAACGCAAATGAACTTATCAATATACGTCATGTAGAGCAATGGCAAACCGACCCACCTGCATCAGATAGGACATCTGTGTATAATGATACAAATGCAATACCGTCGAGGCTATACAGGGAATCCTTGGATCGCATGGCACCCTATCAATTAACTGCTGATAATTTACAAGTGCTTCAATTACGAAAGGATAGAATAAAGATTTTAGAAGAAATACAAAATCTTGAAGGACAAGATAGTTCTAAGGTTGAAGAATTACACAAACTATATGAAACATACTTAAAAGCTGAAAAACAAGCAAGTGTAGAATCTATTAGCGCGAATCCCTATTTTGATAAATATGATGTGGCAGGTGATTCACGTAATATTGCAAGGGAACTCCGAAGTGTTGTTCATGAAGATATAGTAGATCGTGGTGTAAATGAATCTAAAAAGCTCTTGGGAAGGGCATTTGAAAGTCGCTGGATGCAAGAGGATAGTATTATTGCAAAGAGATTAAATACCTTAGGTCGATATTATGGTTAATCAAAGCGCATTTCTATTTGGCAATCGTGTTTCTGAAGAACCTTTATTGGTGCTGTAGAATCACGCATAGGAACACGCTTTCTTGTTGCACTCCCACCAGACATAGTTGATACTGTTGTAGTGGTAGAAACAGATGTATTTCTTTGCTTATTTAATTCACGCATCGCAGCATTCATCTCCTTTTCTATTTCAGGCTGGTGCCCTTTAATATAATTTAAAATATCCTTTTCAATTGCCCATCGAAAAAAGTTAAGTTTTCCAACAGTTGTTAAGAAGGATTCATGTCCTGGAACTTGAAATGAAATCCTTTCTCTACGGCAAAAAGGATCAAATAGCTTTTTGCTATATGCCTTTAATTGATTCTTATAATCCATATATACTACAATCTCTTGCCCCCGTAGGATGTAGGAAGTGCTGTGTGTTTTTGCATAGTTTGTAACAAACCAGTCTATTAAGCGAAGACTTACATCACTCGTTCCTTTCAAGAGTTCTACGATCTCTTCTAAATCAGTTCGACTTGAATAAAATCGTTGTAAACTTGTTATTACAAGTTCTTGACGACAAGGGATTTTTTTACGAGTTTGTGAATCAGCAGTTACCATAGGAGGGTTTACCATTTGAATAGTTTCCATGCTGTTGTATCATTCCCGGATTTCTTAGGCCTCCTCTTTAGTAGATGGGTGATAGTTTATTAGAATCACCAACACACCATGTAGAAATGAAGGTATTTCATGGAGGGGGTGATCTTTTGCCTGAACCAACTATACCCGCTACTCTTATAGAGTTTCGTGGAGGAGGAGAAGAGGTTGCAACAGATGAAAAGATAAAGGATCTTTCATTTCGAGGAAAGACTCTTACAACCTATTTATCTGAACCAGATGTTGATGCATTATTAAATTGGCAAGGGGACGGAGCACAGATTGATCCTGCAATTTTAGATAAATCGACACGAGTATCTGGATTGATGGTCTTGCAAATTGTTGAACATGGTGTAAAGGGTGATGGAGGATATGCCAATCTGATAAGCACTCCCCCTGCTACAGATAGATTATATCATATACTTGTTAATTCTAAACGAGTTCCTGTTGTAAAACACTACCATACATCGGGTGATACAAAAGATACATATTTAGATTCATTATATTTTTATGGAGATAAGACACTTGAGCTTAATAGCCTTGTAAATGGGGAAACATTTTACCTTCTTTCTTTCACAAATACTATTACACCTAAGAAACCCCTTTCAACATTGGAATTTGTAGACCCTGAAGATGTTCCCGTGAACACAGTAACAGATCCAAATGCAGCGAATCCAGCTAATCAAGCTAATCCAGCAAATCAAGCTAATGCAGCAAATCAAGCTAATGCAGGTAAAGTTCAAAATTCAGAAGATCTTGACTCTGTTTTTTTAGTTGAAATGGAACCAGATGTATTTATAAGAAATCCATTAGATCTTGCTGTCAAGCGAGAACTTTTTAAAAAGCCATTTGATATTAAAAAGTTTACAGATGGTGAATGGATAGTATTACACGATGAATTATTGAAAGGAGATCCAGCTGGTGTTATAGAACTAATTAAAGAAAATCCTGAAGAAACATATGAAGTATTCTGGAAAGAACTTGCAAATAGAAATGGTGATTTAGGAGATGTAGGAGAAAGATATGATAAGGGAGGTAATCAAGCACATAAATATAGAGATGATCTTCGTCGTAGACTTCTTAGAAAGAGGACAGACCTTTTGAAAAAGTTACGTTCGAAAGATGAATACTCTAATAAAAGTAATCGTAAAAAGCAAGATACTGAAGAAAAGAAGGGTGGAGAAGTGTATACTGGAAATGTAATAAAGATTAGCTCTTTAATTCCTGGGTGTGATGCAAGTAGGCCAGCTGTTCCACAACCTGCGACTACAGCTATACCTCCAAAAGCTGTGACACCTCCAAAGGCAGCTCCAACTACACTTCCAAAAGCTGTGACACCTCCAAAAGCTGCTACACCCCCAAAGGCAACTCTAACTACAACTGACCCTCTTACGCGGGTTTCATTACAAAGGTTAAAAGCTACATTACTTACAAATTCAAAACATTTTGTAGATGCTATAATATCAAAAGTGATTGATTTTGCGGAAGCAAATCGTTACTTAATAATATTACAAAATACATTAAAGGTTCTTAAGGAACATATCGCCGAAGTGCCTGATACCACGAAGTTGAATATAAAGACCCTTTCAGAAACAATAGGAAGATTTCAAAGTAATTTAGATGTCTTAAAGGGTAAACCTGCTAATACAATTAAAATCAAGGCTGATATCCAACGTGATTATAATACATTGGAGAAAACAATTAAGACTATATCTTTAAAGGGTGGATCACGCAAAGGAAGAAAAGTCCGTCCATTGCGAAAGACACGTAAATTGAGAGTATCATTTAAACTTGCGGAGAGTTTCCAATCCAAAGAGGAGAAAGAGTCCACTTAAGATAAAAAGGGCAATTTCAGTGCTTGCAAATTCACTCCCATGACATTCCATCGTTTCGAGGCGTGCAAATAAGCTATCTATCTTCTTTTTTAAGAGTGCGCTATCATTACCACTAACAGGAGTTTCTTCAGTCCACCGTGTATCAGATAATGCGCCCATAGGAGACCATGGATTTGAATCTTTTACTGCAATACCAGATGCTTTTCCAAGGCCAGCTTGTTGAAAAGAGGCCAAAAAATCAGGTTGTAATTTATATCCAGGGTTCTGATCTACAGATGGAGAAAAGTCGGCAAATGATTCATCTGTTTCTCCTTTTCCGAAATATTGATTCATGGGTTCGGATGGAGATTCTTTTGTTATCGATGCCATAGATTCCATTTTCTCGGGTGGGGGAGCTAAAGGTTCTGCAGGACGATCGGGGTCTTTCTCTTCACTACCTTTTAGGAAGCTTAGTGCCGGACCCTTACAAAGAGCTGCCTTCTTTCGCTCTTCTTTTCTTGCAATTTTCCCAGCCTTTTCAGTATTATCCGGAAATGCATCTTTTAGCGAACAACCAGCCATAGCCATCTTCGCCTCTATATGTATATGTCAAAATCAAAGAATCCCGGCTACTTGTAGTTAGAATGATAGGAGGAGCAAAACTTCAAGCGGCATTTTTTGATTGGTCAAAGCAATCAGAGTTTCTATTCCTATCTGTCTTGTCGTTTATTCTTATTATTCTGGCAACCTTTGCTGATAAAGTGCCAGTGAAACTACTGCAGCAAGCATCAACGGTTCCAGGAAGACTCTTATTGGTTCTCTTATTATACTGTATTTATACGGTTGGAGGAGATGTGCCTTCTATCCTGTTTGCAGTAGTAATAGCTCTTCTTTGGGCAAATAAGCCTTTAGGGGGGGCTGTTGAAGGATTTTGGAATGGTGTCAAGAATACATATATTCAAGATTCACACAAATGGTTTAGTGAATCTATATTAAAAGAGAATACAACCCAAATTATAGAAGATAGAGTTTCAACGAATGCAGTGCAAGAGAATAAGGCAACAAACTTAGGGGTCGAATCAAAGGTAGAATCGTCTATGGGAAAGAGCTCCAGATAAATATATAATTTGCATCATATATGCAGAGGTTCAGTTACATTTATATAAAATGCCTCCGGTTAGTAGAATGGATAAATACCTTACAAACATTGTTGCGGCTATTAGCGGTAAACAGGGATTTACAGACCAAAACTCGACAGAAGAGGAAAATTATCTACTTGTAAGGGGTCTTTTGTTCCTTGTTTTTTATTTCATACTAATGCTTGTTTCAGGGATTGGAGCTGCGCGTCTTTCTTATAATTACAACATATATATTGGAAATACCGGCGGTGCTGCAATGGGATTCGCTATATTAAATTTCTTTTTTTATGGATTCTATTATCCATATTATGCACTCTTTTTGGATCCTCTTGGGACTAAGCGTCGTAGTAGCACGAATAACTATAAATAACTATAGATAAATATAAGAGTGTGGTAGATGAGTGTAGATCCAGAAATCCTCCTACAAAGGGTTCTTATATTTGTCCTTTTCCTTTGGTGTTGGCAAATAGGCACACATTTAGAAACACCCTATCCTTCAACACTTGTTGAAGCGTATGCTATTCCTTTAACAAGAATTGGTCTGTTATGCCTTGTACTCTTAGCATCGGTATGGTGTATGCCTGTAGGAATATTAACAGCCCTTGCCTTTGTCTGTCTTGGAACTGATGTCCTCTTTTTTGGCAAACCTTCTCCTTTTATTGAATCCACCTCTGCATAGTAGATGAGCTTTCCGGGCGCTCTTAGTGCATTGCCAGCGGTAGCATCCATTAATCCAATAGATGTATTAATGGCAAGTATCAATTCAAATCCATATTTTATTGGAATAATGATGGTTCTTTTAAATATAGGAGGTAGATTCTTATCCTTGGAAATAAGTAAAGATCAGGAAAAATTTCTAAGCACCCCTGTCATTCGTCGCTTCCTCCTCTTTGCTATCCTCTTTGTAGGGACACGTAATATTGTTGTTGCGGCATCTTTAACTATCGTATTAATACTCATGATAGGGTATTTATTCAATGAAAATTCTGAACTCTGCGTATGGCATTCTTGTTCAAGGAAACAGTTTGTAGACACACAGCAACCTGCAGTTACAGGTCTTACACCTGAAGAGCTTGCTATATATAGGAGACTTCATGATAAAAGTATGGCAGAGAGGTTAAAAGAAGAATCTGCTGACAAACAAAGTGTGCCAGAAGAACCATCTGCATATTCATACTATTTGGCATCGATTAAACAACTTACTTAGACATTCAGGCTAATTGTTGCTCCAACAGGAGGCTGTGCTCGCTTCTTACGACGAGCGGATGCCCCTGTTCCAACAGAATCAACTTGACTTTCCACATCAAAACTTACAACAGAAGCTGCTCTGGAAGCAGCTGCTACTGCAGGTTGTGTCATAAATCCACCAGCGGGTTGAAACTCATTACGTTCTGCCGCTTCAGCAAGTCTTACCTCTTCAAATGTCTTTAGAATATCATCCACTCCACTTGGCCCAGTCATTTCCCTCCTTGCTACTTGCTTTGGTGCAGGGGGAGGCACAGGTGCTGGTGCCCTAGGAGGTGCAGGTGATGCAGGTGATGCAGCAGAAGCTGAAAAGAATGCTCCGGTTGGTGCTACATTAGGTGTTGAAACAAATGGGCCTACACCTGCGGGAAGTGTGCCAGGAGGAGCTTGTGTCTCTGCACCCATAGCCATCCCCATGAAATTACCAAATCCAGGGCCTGCTTGTTGCGCAGCAGCTGCAGCCATTTGCTTGGCCAGCTCTGGATTCTTGCGCAGAACATCATCCATACTTGGCATCTTAGACCTGAAAAATGTATTGCTTACATGGCACATGAAACCACTCCCACCAATCGCCATAATTAAACGCATTTCAGGTGACATCTTTCCCCGATCCTTATACTTATCATAGAGCTCTTCGAATATTTCATCAAAATCTTCTATGTTTTCATGTGCAGATTCAGACCATCCATCCAACTTCAAATCAAAAGGGTCAAAGCGACCATTTAACCACTCCATTCCAGTGATTGCACCTACAAGCATTTGACGTTGAAACTTGATACTTGTCTCTAATTGCCTTGCATCAACCAGGCGAAAATATTCAGTCTTCATTTCTTCAAGACCATTATCCATAGTAAATTTACGAGATACAGGAAATCCCTTTGCTTCTAAGCGCTGCAGCTTATTCAAGTAATCAGACTTCTCCTTCTTCTCCGTTTCAGGATCACGTGTTGAAGAAGAAAGCTGAATTCCAGGATTCGTTGCAGTCTGTGAATTGCCGAACATATCACCAAACATACTGGGCTCTGATTTTGTAAAATTCATCTCAAGTGGCTTTCCTCCATAATTACCCATATCAATAGGAAGGGCATCCGTTGCCCCAAAGGATAAGTTGTCAATAGGTTCAAGAGGGGTTACTTCAATTCCACCAAGATTGGATGACTGTGTAAATACATCCATTGGTGCAGATCTTTGTGGTTGTGCAAATGGAATATTAATTGTGCGAGATGAATCTTGTGAAAAACTCATACCCCCGCCGTTACCCCCATGACCACCTCCACCATGACCACCTCCACCACTAACCTTTGTAGGGTTTGAAATAAGAGATAGCCCCAAGTCATCCCCCAAATCACCTGATCCTAAATCACCTAAATCTATCATTGATCCCAGTCCACCTGACCGGGAATCTCCCCCGAGTGCCACCCTTTCCATTTCGGCGATCGATACACTCATCTCCTTCTTCGTTATAAGCTTCTATTTAGGTTAGCAACTTTCCCGCGGCATCCATTACCATACATAGACAATCAGCTAAGTCACTCTTCTTCTTTTGATTAATAAACCAGTCAACCCCCGTATGCCATGTTACTTTCTTCGATTGAAATGCTTCTATTACACGAGTTTCAGATGCATTCTTACGCTCCTTATATCCTTCATCTCCCTTTGTGGCACCTTCTGTCTTATGTCCAGCATGAACTAAGAGCACACGAGGGACAGGATCTAAGATGGTACGCAGTGTAGCAAATAACATCATTTGCACAGATTTCATTACAGGATTTTTAAAAGCAGGCTGATTCTCTAAATATATGTGTGTGCATGATGAAAAAAGTTCTTTATTTCTGGTAACAACTTCCTTTATCCCATCATGAATTGTTTCTAAATCAAAGGCCTTTACCTTTGGAGTTGCATCCTTAGGAAAACAGAACCTTTCTTTCAAATACAGTATTGATAGCTCCTTTGTTTTTGATTGATCAGGTGATGCGCCGGAGGATTTTGCAAGAGCTTTCATTATTTGAGCTGCAGGAACCTTTCTAAGTAAATTACCTGATAGATCACGTAGAGCAGGGGTTAAGGGAGGACAGTGTTGCACACAATACAGTTTATCCCCTTTTTGGTAAGATGCCTTCTTTTTACATGTCTCGCAGGTTGATTTTCGAACCTCCTCCTCGGCATTTGTGCCAGTTAGCAGGTTTTCATTTGTCCAACCGCGAATAATATTGGGATTAACATCTGCGCAACACCATGCGAGGTTCTTAATCCCAATATCAGAAGCAACAATACGAGGCATTCTAATGTGATTTATTCTTCCTTAGTTTAGACCCGCCACCCTTTACAGGTCCTTCAAGCTTTACAGGATTGTCTACCATATTCGCCGTTTTAGGGATTGGGGCTGGGGTTGGTGTTGTTTTTTTAAGACTATTGCGATAGTTATAATATGCAACCGCTAATATAAGACCTACACCGCTCCCTATATATTCCATTCTTCTTTAAGAGAAGATTCCCCTTACTGTATTTCTTCCACCCATATATTCTGTTGTAATCATTGGCTTAGCTGGAACACTATGACTTGGAAGGGATAAGGCAAATGTCCCAAACAGCGACGGACTATCTTCTATGCGCTCTGTTCCAAGGCCTTTTGGGTTTCCCTTTTTAGTTAAGCATTCATATTCGTTACATTTGACATACCTTGCAGCAGGCATGTGAATTATTGAATTATATGCTAAGCCTGCCCCTGTTTTATTTAGTTGCCTTAGCCTTGACTGTTTGATTATTTCAGATCCATTCTTCTGCATAAATTGCTTTGTTGCATATTGAAGACCTGTAGGGATATTTCCTTCACATTTTGAACGATAATCTGTTACAAGACGCCCATCTGACATATGTGCAGCCCATCCGGGATACCTGGAATCTTGTGTAGGATCTGTTTGCTTTTTAGATTCCATTACCCCTTTTGCCAGAACTTCTAATGCATATGTATCAGTGCTTGAAAAATACCAAGGACTTTGCTTTTTCCTAAATCCGTTGCTATCCATCTATATATGTAACGCAAATATGATTTACTTTACATATAGTATCATATAAGTATTTAGTTACGGGACTTAGACTTTGTCTTCTTTACCTTCTTGGACTTGGACTTCTTGGACTTCCTGGACTTGGACTTCTTGGACTTAGACTTCCTGGACTTAGACTTCCTGGACTTGGACTTACGAGCTCCACCCTGTGCTACGTTCTGGGCGACCTTCATCTGGTTTGCGGCAGTCTCCATGTGATTGGATGCAGAGTTCAGGGCATTGTTGACAGAGTTAGGAGCAGAAGCAGGCAGGTTATTAGAGGCCTTCTTTACAGCATTTAAGGCGACATTTGTCTTGTTGACAGCAGCGTTTACGTTTGCGTTCATTCTAATTATATACAACAATTTACGCATCGGTTGTTTCAGGGACAATTTCTGCTAAATTTACAGAAAACCCACCTGTATCTCCAGCAAGAGGCTCGCCGGGAGTTTCGAGTTCCTTCAAAGAATCAATAAGATCCTTCTTCTTAACACTGTGCACGCTCAGACCCTTCTGCCTACCAAGCGCTTGAAGCTCCTTCAAACTCATGGCCTCTAAGTTAGCATCCATCTTGCGAGGCTCTTGCCTTTCTTGCCTCTCTTGTGTTTGCCTATCCTGTTGCTTATCCTGTACCTTCTTCTCCTGAAAGGGCATATCCTTCAACATTTCAGAATACTTCTCCTCATCCATCGTATCCATATCTTCCTCCTTTAAAGGACTTGCATGTGAAAGGGGCTCTACAGACTCGGGACCCAACATATCTGCACCCATCAAAGATGCCTCTGTGCTCATCTTTAAAGTAAGTAAAAGGTTCTCCAATAAGCTAACACGCTTCTCATTCTGCATCATACGGCTATACAGGTAGAAAGTCACTGCCCCAAAAATCATGGCAAGAAGGATGCCCACCGTTACAGAATCATTTAATACCCCTGACATTCTCTGGTCGGAAGGAAGGAAAGCTTTTACAAAAGGAGCCGCAGACTAATTCTTTTTCCATACATGCGTTATAGCCGCTGCGTTCATAATACATAATAGAGCAATAATACCAAAATCGGATCCTGCCACTAAGACAGGTATCGCATTTGTAAGGATCATAACAAAGACACCTGCAACTGTAAGATAGGTTGCAGTCGTTGGAACATCATTTGCATTCAACTCTTTCAGGCCAATATCATATAAATATCGTGTATTTGATAAGAAGATTATAAATGCAGTAAGTAACATGTAGAATACAATAGCGTATTGTGCAAAAGGACGAACTGCTGTGCCAAAAACAGATTCAATGATAGATCCAAAGGTATGATTTAGATGAAGAGAGCCACTTGGAATCTGGAGAAAGGCAAAGGATACGCCAAGAACAAGTAGGATGGATAGAATATTCGATATATAAAATGCTGATGGAAGATAGACACCTTCTTTCGTTTCATCTGAAAATTTCATAATAGCATCAAACCCTGATAGAATATAAAAGAAGAATATGAAGCTCATTAGCATGTTAACATCTTTCGTTGTAGATGAATACCCCTTTGTGGCAAATGCGTAGTACCCTGTTAGAGCAATAATGAATAACACTCCAAGTAAGATTATAGATAAGAAATTAATTACTTCTTTATTTATTTGCATACCCTGTAACGCAAATGCAGTCATTACTAATAAAATAGCAAATGAAATGAAAATATGATGCATGTAATTAAAATCGTCCAGTAAGAGCTGTGAACATAAGACAATCGTAAGAGATATTGAACATATATTGAAAATAAGAATACATAGAGTTGATATGTACCCCATGTTATCACCGAAGATAGACTTGGTAAATTCACTCTCTGAATTGTTCTTCTTGAATTGATTGTATGCTTCTTCATATGATCTTGATGAGGCAAGTAAGAGTCCCCCTGCTGCTAATAGGGGAACAGGCCACCATTCCCCACCGGATATAACAGCATTCCCTATTAGGTTAAATCCACCTGCACCTATAATTGATGCTGTTCCAAATATGACAAGATCATTTAATGATAGAACACGATCCATGTCCCCTCTACTTCCAATGTAAAAAATGAAACAACCCCTGTCCAGTATACTTGGCAATATGGATCGTGTACAACTTTTAAAAGCTAAGCTGGCTAATATTGATGTTAAACATGATCAGACTATTATGAAAGAGGAGACGCTAAAGGGTGCACACACCTACTGTGTGATACATGGTCTTTCCGCCCAGCAATATGGACCTCTTCTTGAAAAATATATTATTGCTAAATTTGGCTTTAAAAAGAATACCGCATCTTCGTGCATAGGAGATTGTGTAAAAGGGGGCGTGAATGTTGAAATAAAAGCATCGCTTGGAGGAGCGAAACATAATAAATTCAATTATGTTCAAATAAGACCCTCCCATAATGTTGAGTATATATGCACGGCTTACTCCTTGACAGAGGAGAATGTAGAACGGGAAGGAGAGATATATGTGTTTCGTATTTCAAAGGAAGCTATGAAGACTCTTATTGTTTCACATGGATCTTACGCCCATGGGACAAAAAAGGAACATGGGGATATTACCCTGGAAGATTTGAATAATCCTGCAAATCGAAAGGAATATGCTTTAAGGCCTGCCTATAATGATGCATGTTGGAAAGATCTGTTAGCCTATAGAATCGAGAGCGTCGACATATAGGAGAACAAGTTCGCCTCTTCCAACACATATTTATACATTTAAATTGCCGATCATCTATCCAAATGATAAATTAGAAACCCCTTTTGCGAATCAATAAAATTTTTATTTAATTGGTACATACTTTTTGAAATCCAACTAAATCCATAGTTAATATCGACTAATTTATTCAATATGTCAACATCACGTGTAGATAACCTTTCTAAAGACCAATTTAAATCTGTAATAGGTGTAGTATTTATAATTTCAAATCCGTGGTATAATATCAAATAATATTGATAAATAATATAATCGAAATGTTCCCAAATAATATTGTCATAATTAATCATATCGAAAAATGGGATTATATCTGCTCTTCTATATACTGGTAAATCACTCCACCAAAAATACATTGTGAAATTTTTTGTTATATTTTTAAGTATATCAATTTTGTCAGGAAAGAGATTTGCACATAGTTCTGTAATTCTTGTTACCCAAACTCCTGTTGCATCACCTGCATATATTTTCTTATTATTAAATATGTTTTGGATTTTATTATTAACCACTTCATTTGTAAAATTTTGAAATACAATATCTATTTCACTATCGCAACAAATTATGTAATCATATTTAGAATTGGCTAACTCTTTTAATCCAAAAAATTTTTTATATGTAATTATACAATTTGTATTTAAAGAATCACATATTATCGGTTTAATTGTATCTTTCATAACAAAATTAGAATAATCTGTCTTATCTGAAAATACTAAAAAAATATCAATGTCAATATTATTATTTATACATGTATTAAGTAGATTATACATAAAATCGTAGTGAGGAGGGTGAATAGGGATTAGAAACGCAATATTATCGATTTTCATATATATAATATCTATATTATAATATTATTTAACCCCAGCTATTATGGGAAAACATATTTATAGTATCGCTAAATTTGACTTTAAGGCCTACATATAATGATGCATGTTGGAAAGATATGTTAGCCTACAGAATCGAGAGCGTCGACATATAGGAGAACAAGTTCACCCCTTCCAATTGAATTTTGTCTGGCGGTATTCAGACTTATGGAATAATCCAAGCTTGCAAATCTCCCCTTTAAGGTAGTTATATCAATATTTGCGCGAATCCAATGCCAACTTTTTGGTCTAAGTTGTTCAAGTCCTGTTTCAACGATCTCACCACATTTACCTCCATAGGCACGAATGGCGAAATGGGCCCCCTCAGGAGGAGTAGGTTGACCATTTACTAAGGGTCCAAGGGGGAGAAAGGTCCAATCATCATGTGTCGTTGCTAATGCAATAGGTGCGCGAGGAACCTCCCTGCGTTCCCATATCTGGAAACAACATTTCACTTGCATGGGTGGCTGAAAGGAACCTGGAGGAAGTTCTTCATCGCGTATAAGATGAAAATTCATATGTAATCTATTTTGAATACTTACCCGTCGGAAGGTCTTGGGTATGATAAATGCTATGACAGATGCCCAATTCGCTGCATGATTGAAGAATTTCACAGCAAGAGATGATACTCTCCCGAAAGGTGGATTGCCGATCACTAAGACACGCCCTGTAGCAGTATACGTAAAGAAATCCTGTTGCACGATTGAAGGATGTTCAGGAGCAATATCAAGACCTATACGCCTATCGGTTGGAATACGTGTTAGGAAACTTCCATTTCCTGCACTTGGTTCCACCACTAAATCCCAGTCCCATGGATATAAGCTTCCAACGCTTGCAATGCATGTTTCTGCCACAGAGGGAATAGTATAAAACTTATCAAGTCCTTGTTGTCGCACTTCTTGCGTCGTCATTTGGGTACCTTTGTCTGCTGAAGCAACGATATCACTTTTTTCTGAACCCTAAAGCGTACACGCTATTCTATAAGAGATGGCCTTTCTATCGATTGCCATACCAACGATGAAACGTTGGAGCTTCTTAAAAGATAGTCTACCCATTTATTTGGCAAGACCTGAAGTTGGTGAAGTAATCATATGCGATGAAACGGGAGAAGATGTAAATGCTATATCCATGTCCTCCTTTCGTACCCATCCGAAACTTAGACTTTTAATCAATGATTCTATCCTGGGTATATATGAAAATAAGGTGAAATGTATGAAACTTGCAAGATATTCATGGATTGCCTTGATTGATTCAGATAATTTTTGTATGGATGATTGGTTTGTTAAGCTACGCAGTGTAATTGATAAAGAAAATCCATGGCGAATGTATGCAAGTGCTTCATTCATAACAAGCAATTTAGATACAGGGTCTACGGCAACTCCTGCCAAGGCCTTTGTTGATACACGAATTACAAAGGCGAATTGGAATAACATTTTGCAAACGAAGGGATGGAATATTCTATTAAATGACGGTAATTGGGTTCTATCAAAGCAAGCTTCAGAAGTGTTAAGTCCTTATAAGAAAAGTAATACCTTACATGCTGCCGATGCTATTTATATGCTACGTGAATTCATCTGTAATGGATATGAAATATGGTATGTTCCAGGCTTAGAGTATATTCATACGGTCCACGGAGGATCTTCTTGGCTTTTAACGGAAGAAAGATCAACGAGGATCCTTATAAATACGGATTGGAGTATAGATGGAAGGTATTTCAAAGTATAGGATTCCCAGGTCACGCCTTACAAATAAGAATAAGCGAAATACAGTGCCTTCTACCAATGTAAGGAATTATGAACCTGGTTTAAATGAGACTGCGGTTCTTATGGCTCCTGGCTTTAATTATAGGGAAGAGGCTAAAAACAAAATGGTGAATGCCCAGACGAAGTATAATTGGAGTGTATTTACAAGCAAGATGAATAATCTAACAGGGCGTCGTAATAACACCCGTAAGAATAATACCCGTAAGAATAATAGCCGTAAGAACAATACCAGTAAGGCTAATAACAATACCCGTCGCACTTTATTTTAGGCGAGCAGCAACCCAACTAAACCAAACTAAGGCCTAAATAAAATTGATATTTGTTACCGGTTGAAAAGAAGGTATGCCTTCGATGTTTCCCGGTCTAACGAAACAAATACCACAAGATAGCGACCCTATTTGGTCCTTATGGGAGAAACCTGAATTCACTGTAAAGTCTAATTGCAGTAAATGCGCCGATATGGATTTCAGGGATAGTGATGATGTAATTACTTGTATTTCATGTGGAAGTGTAATTGAACGAACTCTCGATATGGGTGCAGAGTATCGTTTCTTCACGGCCGATGATAAGGGCGGTGGCGACCCGTGTAGGGTGGGTGCACCCACGGATCCTCGTTTTGCAGATTCATCCCTTGGGACAATTATACTTGGGATTGGTCATGGTGGTCATGCGACTGCAAGAGGTGCAATGATGCGTATTCGACGATTTCATACATGGTCAATGTTTCCTTATAAGAAGAGGAGTTTGCTTCAAGTATTTGAGCAAATGAGTTTAGCTGCATCAAATCACGGGATTGAATCTCGTGTTATTGAAACAGCGAAGGATTTATATACACAACTCGTGGATCATTGTGATAAACGAGGACTGTCTCGTTCCTCTGTTGTTGCATCTTGTATTTATAGTGCGTTAAAAATGGCAGGCGCTCCAAGAAAGCCCAAGGATGTTGCAGATATGTTTCATCTTCAGAATGCACAATTTACGAAAGCATTTAAGGACTTTCAGTGTGTATTAGCACAGGCTAAACAAAAGGGATTAATATCACAGAATTCTGTTATCCCATCGCAATTAAGAACTACGCGTGCGTCTGATTATGTTGCATATCCCCTTAGCAAGTTGTCTATCCCGAGGAGTGAGATAGAATGTCTGCGTGATATTGCTATTCAACTTGCTGATAAGGCAGAAGATGATGAACTTAGCACAGAAAATATGCCATCTAGTCTTGCCTCCGCAGTTATAGCATATATGTTACATAGGTGTGGATATACTATAATAACGATTGATATGATTGCAACTGCATGTGATGTAAGTGAAGGAACACTTGTGAAGTGTCTCCGACGCCTTGAACAATCGGACTCTATATTGATAGAATGTATTCCCAAGCAAAAAAGAAAGGCTAAGTAGTATGGGAGCAGGGGCTTCATTAGGAAATCAGGCAGCTAAGAGTGTTGCAAAAGATATGCTAAATGGTATTTTTGCAAGCACCGATATTATGCAATTATTAGAGCTATCCAATAGGTCTTCTTGCTCTAAGTTTGCATTTGATTATAAAGAATCTTTATTAAAGCATTTGAAAACGGTCCAGCTATATCCAGCAAAGGGTGAACAAGGAAAGGTCGCCTTAATATCTATCGCTGATATTGCACCCACAAAGGCAACAACTGCTGATATGGCAAAGCTTCTTCAACGCAGAGATGAATTCTGTATTGATGCTGGATATATATACGTGCGTATTTTTCAAATATATGCAGCCCTTGCATTAACAATGTTAGACACTAATCCTACACGCAGTATTTCACAAGTAGGGGGCGGTCTTGCAAAGACAACCTTTGGCACAGGACCAGCTGGAGAGAAAAAGTTCACAAATGCTGTGAATAGTATGTTAGGACCGTTTATATCTATGAATAATAAATATGTGAAGGGTGTATATACAAATGGAAGGGATGAAAGGTTAATAATGACTATCTTGATGGAAGGAGGAGATACTTCTGTTATCTTTAATGCCTTACCTCTCCTTACAGATGGGAATGATGTTACATTAGAGGGTCATTATTCTGTTGGAAACCAAGAATTACCTTGTTCTATTACATTTCATCGTGATATAATTGATGGAAAACAATATATTCTATTTAGCATGCAAGGAACAGAAATTGCGGTCTTTGCCCAGAAGACAGGGGGTTGGAATTATTCCTTGAGTGTTCCTAATCCAGAATCTTCTTCATTTAAACCACTTAACACTGATACAAACCTTACATCCTTTTTAAAGAAGATTTCAGAGTTATTTCAAAGTGTAGGGGAAACAGGAGCGGCAACTGTATCTACATCTACATCTACATCTACATCAACTTCTACATATGCTCCTACTTCTGTTAGTGCAAGTGGATCTATGTATATAGGATTGGAGCGCACACGTAAAATTCTTCAAGAAGCACACTCTGGAAAGGCAGACTATCCTATTGCATATGCGGTAGGAAGGGCGCTTACTGTGTTATACCCTATAAGCCCACAAGATAGGACTACATCAAATACACTTATTACACAAATATGTAAGAAAACTCTTGATTTCGAGAAGAGAGGTGCATATTTACCAATTAGTGATTCTAAGATTAGTGATAATGTGTATTTTGCAAGTCTTATTTGCTTATATTACGATACGTATGTGATAAAGGGGAACTCTGTTGCATTTACAAAGAGTAGGGATGGTGATGAAGCGTTAAAAGAGGCATCAAGAGATATGGCTTCACTCTATAATGTAACAACGTCGCCTGATACATTTTTAGAAAGGGGAACATTTCGTAAATTAGATGTAGCCTGTAAGGTAACAGGAAATTTAATTGTATCTCCACAATTGGGTGCAGTTCTTAAAACAAATGTAGTTGATAAACTTCTTGTATTTCAGGCAAAGCATGAAAAGGAAGCAGAGGCAATTATTCGTAAATTATTTAAGATAGATATTACTAATTTACCCAATGATAAGAAGACAGTTAGTATTGATTTTTCTCCTTCATTAACACAAGTAAATGGTAGAGCTGAACTTGATCTTATATGCGTGAAAGCGAGACAGCTCTTATTAAAATATTATATGACTGTCGATTCTTTCTTCTTCTTAGGGGTCGATTTGATAGAGAAGAATATGGGAGCAATTCGGCCTTCTTAGTTAAAGCAAAGGTAGGGCACTGATGTGCTAATAAATCCAGTGCTTAACATATATGAAATCCATTGAAAGGATGAGTCTGTTGCCCAACCTTCACGCCATGTATCACTTACGAGAATGCCAAATGGACATTGTCGTATGAATTCATTTAAAGCTTTTTCAGAACTTTGACCTAAGAGAATACCTATCCAATGTGCACCAGGAATACTGCGATGATATGTATTCCATACGACAACATAACCTGATTCTGTTTTCCATATAACTGTTTCACTTGATGGAGTATATTCACTGTAGATATCCGCTGCTTTTCTGCACATATTCCATGCAATAGCTGCTTCTTTTTCATCTGCAATAATTCCTCTGCCAGGTTGACATTGATAAACCCAATACATTCCTGCTGCAATAGGTGGAACTTTCACTTGAAAACTTTCCCATAAAATAAAATGGGGAAATATACCCGCTGTATTATTTTGAAGTGTCCATAATAAATTTCGACCAACTCCCTTTCTTCTCCACGCTGGATGCACACAATAATATTCAATTACACCTATTTTAGGAAAATATGCTTCTTTTATATGCACTTTATCTATCCATCTACGAACAATTGATCCTATAATACCTGTTTTGTAGTGTATAACTACCCAAATATCCCAAGATGGTTGTATATTTTCAACTGATATACAGCACTTTGTTGCGCATGACTGGGAATAATAATTTGACCAAAATTCTGGTAACATACTTATATCATCTGCGGTTGCTTTGCGTAATATACACCCTGTAATTGGATATATAACTTTATCGGTTTTTCCAGTTAATAATGTAGGGGGGCTATTCTTCCACCAAGAAGATAAAAACCCATTCCAGCTAGGAACAAGCTGGTTTTCTTTCCAAAAGGGTTGCATGTAAAGTTGAACTTTAGTTGCGACGTTTCTTAAACCCACCTCGATGGATCGCCCTACAAGATGTTGTGCTGATGGATGCAAGAAAAAGCTAAGCCTATTGGACTTTGCATGTAAATGTGAAAAGTATCATTGCACAGCACATCGCCCAGCTGAAATGCATTCATGCAAATTTGATTATAATGCAGAGTATCGTAAGATTCTTAATGTGCATATGAGTACCAGTGTAATTGCTAGTAAACTGAATATGATTTAGGCATATGGGTTAAAGCATGTATATAGTTAGATGATAGATGAAAACATTTGTAATACATTATACAAAATTAAAGGAGAGAAAGGAGTTTATTTTAAATCAGTTCGAAGAGGAGAATATTACTGATTATCAATTTATAGAAGGCTATGATCAAGAGGTTTTGACCTTTCAAGATAAGAGTTATTTTGCAAATTTAAAATTATCTGGTATGTCTATTATATTAAAACATTTACAGGTTTGGAGAACTATAGCTGCAGCTACAGACTATGATATGGCCCTTGTTTTAGAGGATGATGTTATATTAGATAAAGATTTTACAAGTGTCCTTTCTAAGTATTTGGAACAGTTACCTCCTACATTTGATATGTTAAATATTGGGAACGGCTCTAATCTGCACATTGAGGATGATAAGATTGTTCCCGGAAAATATATCTACTTGAAAGGGTTAGAACAGACATGTTGGGGTGGATTTGGTGCAACGCGTGCTACTGATTCTTATATTTTAAGTAAGAAGGGTGCGCAAAAAATATGTTCTTATTTTGACAGTTTGACCAGGCAAATTACAATTCCTATTGATCACTGGTTAAATTATGTATTACGTGATATAAATGCTGAAGTATATTGGGCAGAACCTACGATTGTTATTCCAGGTAGTATGATTGGGGTATTTCAATCTACTTTATAAATGCGGTTGGTTTGTATAAAGTCTATACGTTCTACTTTAGTATGAAGAGGCTTGATTTTTTTCCTGGATTTGTAATCCGTGAAAAACAGCAAGTATTTAACCCCTTTGAAGAAAGGCGTCAATGCAAGTAAAGGTCATATTATATAGGCCCTTATATATAAGCGAAATATAAAAATTGATACTTTGTAGCAGTGATATATTTTTATGACAATGATTACGGTTGATATTACGCATCCAGATATTATTAAGGAATGGCATCCAACAAAGAACGGAGAATTAAAGGCCAGCGATTTTACACACGGTAGTAATAAAAAGATATGGTGGTTATGTAAGGAAGTTTGCCCTGAAGGCTGTTTACATGAATGGAATACTACCTTATCAAAGAGAATAGGTTTAAATAGAGGGTGTCCGTGGTGTTCTGGTAGTAGAATATGTATCCATAAATCAATACTTCATACGCATCCTGAAGTTGCAAATGAATGGCATATGGAAAAGAACTCGCATCTAAATATAAAAGAAATATCTGCGGGCAGTGAAAAAAAGGTTTGGTGGCTTTGTTCTAAAAGTTGTAAGGATGGTTGTATTCATGAATATCAGGCAATTGTTTGTAATAGAGCGAATGGTGCATGCAAATGGTGTTCTGGTCGAAATGTATGTATACATAATTCAATCGTAACAACACATCCACAACTGGTAGCAGAGTTTCATCCTGAAAAAAACAAAGACATAGATCCATCAACTTTGAGCAGTCGTTGCAGTGTTAGGATCAACTGGTTATGTAAAAAAACATGTGAATATGGCTGTAAACATGAATGGAATACTACCATATCAAACAGAATAGTTTTAAATAGAGGCTGTCCTTATTGTTGTAATCCCCCACAGAAAATATGCTATCATAAATCATTAAAATTTACACATCCTGATATTGCAAGTCAATGGGATTATACAAAAAATAATGGTCTTAAACCAGAAGATTTTACTATAGGCAGTGAAAAAAAGGTTCATTGGATATGTCCTAAAACCTGCCCCCAAGGTTGTGCCCATGAATGGGACGCAGTTATTAATAGTAGAGGAAGGTGTGGTTGCCCCTATTGTTCAAATCAATTACATTGTGAACATGTTTCTATTAAATATACACACCCACATTTAGTGAAAGAATGGCACCCAACTAAAAACGGAAAATTATTACCAGAACACTTTACGTCTGGTTCACATTCTGTAAAAATTTGGTGGGTTTGTAATAAAAATAAAGGGCATGAATGGCCTACCTATGTATCAAATAGGTGTAAACCTAATAGTAATTCATGTCCTATTTGTAGACATAAAACTGAAGCAAGGCTTAATGCTTATTTAAAAGAAAAATACCCTAATATAAAATGCCAATTTAAGATAGAATCGTGTAAAAATAAGACATATCTTCCATTTGACTTTTGTATACCTGAACTAAAACTAATTATAGAAATTGATGGTATGCAACATTTCACACAAATTAGTAATTGGCAATGTTCTGAAAAAACTCGTATGATAGATATATTCAAAATGCAGAAAGCTATTAAAGAAGGATATAAAATTATAAGGATATTCCAAGAAGATGTGTATAATAATGACGATGCGTGGTTATCAGAACATTTATTACCTGAAATTCTAAATGAAGATAGAAATCATGTCTTTATCTCCATGAGCGATACATTATATGATGCCCACATAAAATTATTAAATAGTGATATTGAAATTATATTGAACAGCTCGGGTGATGAACAGGTATAAAGATCTATACTGTCTATTAGCTTAATGAAGAGACTTGATTTTTTTCCTGGATTTGTAATTCGTGAAAAACAACAAGTATTTAACCCCTTTGAAGAAAGGGAGAAGCCTGTAGCACCCTTGGAACAAAGGCCTTCTCCCTTTGCCCCCAAGCCATTGGAACCAATGGCATCGATAGCGCCCAAGCCCTTGGAACCTACTGGCTCGAAGGGATTTTCACCCTTGGAACATATGGAACCCGTTGCACCCATAGCTGCAAGGCCCATGGCAACCATAGGGCCCGCAGCCCCACCCAAACAAATCCCTTTTGATCAACCTCGTGCAGCTGATGGTCAAAGGCTCTTATATAAATATCCAAATCTCCCAACGGTTGGCAAAGGCACTGCGATCTATAATCTCCTCGTTGGTTCATCCGATAAGAGTGCAACGGCATGGCTACTTCAATTTGATGGAGCGGCTAATCCAAACCCTGGTCCTGCATCTGCTGGTGCAGTCTTATGGAGTCCACAAGATGCCCAAGGAAAACGATCCCCTGTATTCGAAATGGGTAAATTCATCGGCAAGAATACAAATAATGTAGCTGAAATACAAGGACTCTTACTGGGTCTTAAGATGGCAGTCATGCGTAATGCACGCGATCTCTTGATTGAAGGAGATTCCGAGTTGATTATTAATCAACAAATTGGCAAATATAGGGTAAGTCATAAGAACCTTAAAGTGTGGTGGTCTGAAATACAAGCAGCAATGATGGATGAAACATCCTTTGATTGGATTGCTATAAGACATGTATATAGGGAATACAATGAACGCGCTGATTCAATTACAAAGGAGGTCTTATCTAAGAAACAAAGCTTTACCCGTTAAGCAAGTCTATTCAGCAGATACCCAGGCTTTAAGGTCATATTACCTGTATAGTAATGAACCCACTTATAAAGTTTATAAAGGCATATGGATTCAAACAGAATTTTGAACTCTTTGTATCGATAGGTATAACCGGCTTTGTGGTTGGATTCGCATTTGGATATATATTTAAGGATGCATATGAATGCTATCGTATCATGTGTTTCAAGTAAAGTATAACAATCTTGCTCCCCCATCCTAATGATAAGGGTGTCTCCCGTGGAGAATACCAACGAAGCATATCCTTCTCCCTCTTATCACGAGTCAGACGTTGATGCGCCTTGGGGTGGGCACGATACCAATCGAGCTTCTCCACGGCATCCATCCATGTCTTTTTAGGCACAAAGGCATTAAATATATGATACTGAAAAAAAGTATTTGGGGGATAATCACGTTCCCTTCCTTGAAAGGCGAGACCGGTATAATGCAACCCCTTTAAGGTATGAATATACGACTCTTCGGCAACTTCCCTCTGCACGTTCGTGCGTAAGAGTTCTAAAACGCTTTGTTTGGGATGACGTAGTCCATCCTTCCCTTCCATTTGACCCTTGGGAGGTTCCCAGTTTGTGGAGCGTTCAGGTGTGCCTATTTTCTTAACAACAAGGAACTGCGTATAGTCAATCGAGGTTGCATTCGCAGGAGGCATCTCGTGCATAAAACAAGCAGATCGTAAATATACGCGCCATCCTTCGGTAGGGTGTTGCACATAGAAATATTCCTTTTCAGGATCAAAGGCTAATCTTTCAGAACCACGAATCAGGCCCTCTTGAAATACATTTAAAACCATAATTCTACACTTAGGTTCGTTTAAAATGAAGATGATAGGAGTATTGAAAGCCAATAGGAGTTAGATCGGTAAATCCAAGATACTCCCATCCAGCTGCTTTCGCCATACCAATTACGTTTGACATATCTTCCATTTTCAAATCATGCCGTTGTCTTCGTATTGTCTTATCAACAAAATGGAAACTCTCCCTGAACTCAGCGTCAGGATCATGTAGTTCAAAGTCACCTGTGTATTTGAATTTATTAAAATTTACTTCACTACGTGTAAGCCTCTGATCGGCATATTTTTGTAAAGAGAATCCTACCCAAGGTGCGGCAGATTCTAAGAGGGGGTCGAACTTATGTTTATTCACGGTTTGTATAACAAGACGACCGCCTGGTTTTGTCCAGTAAAACATATTCCGGAGAGCTGTTTCTTTATCAGGCAAGTAATACAGAGTAAAATATAACATTGTAACATGATCAAATTCTCCACCTCCACATGCAGATGAATTCATAACGTCTCCTTTTCTCCATTCAATCGATGAAAGTTGTTCCTTTGTTAACGTTGTAGCAGGAACATTCTTCTTTTCTGCCCAGTCCAACATTGGCTTTGATAAATCTAAGCCAACACTCCGGGCGACTCCCATTTTGGCAAATGCACAAATAGAAATACCTGTTCCACATCCAATATCTAAGATATGAAAGGTACGAACATCGTCCCCCCTCTTAGTCCATTCATGGAGAATAAGGGCAGCTTCAGACTGATTTCGTAGATATCCATGGCTTAATTGATCATATACAGATGCATAAAAATCATCGTATAATTCATTATTTGAAAGCCATTTAATAATGCCAGATGTCTCATCTTGTGCGCCAGGAATTGGGCCACTTTCAAATCCTTCCATGGCTATATCAGTAAAACTAAAATTGGAATGAATTATTTGTGTCATTAAATTCATAAAGACTAGGAGGAGTAAAATAAGGAGGACATGCCATGCTTCCATTTGATTGTGGGATAGATGAAAAATATAACAAAAAGAGTAGATGGATCTTACTCCAAAACAATTTGTGGCAGAGGTTACAAAGATATTTAATATGCCTTCTCGTGGGAGGACGGCGGAGCAAAGGCAATTTTTGCATGCATGCGGTTCCTTATATAAGAGGAAACTTAGCCAAAAGGCAACAAATGCGTCAAATGCGTCAAATGCGTCAAATGCCACAGTTCAATCTGCGATTCTAGCGCTTGATACTGAATTACAGGCGCAAACAGGTGCTCCTCTTTCTACAGATCTTACGGAGACATCGCCTGACGTCTGTGCATTTGATCATTATGCCGATGAACTTCTGGCTGCCTTAGATGCTGCGTCAGATCCTACTATTACTGCTGAATCTGCGGCTTTATCTGCTCTTCTTACCTTGGGTGAATTCAAGTCCATTGATGGGGAGTTTGGCTTTGAATTACACTCTTATATGGTGGGAGGAAGGAGGATGCAAGTAGGAGGAGGATTGGTTGATTCTTTAAAGAAACTTGGACAGACAGTGTGTGGATTATTTACAGGAGGTGTTAAGTCTGCTGATGATTCTGCTGGATATGCTATAGACAGTGTATCTGCAAAAATAACCACCCCTGGCTTTTTCAAGTCTGTAGTGTCAAATTTAAGTATTGCTGGTGTTCTCTTTGCTGGGTCAAGGGATCCTGTAATTACCTTGGCTATTCGAGTGGTGAATCAATTAAATGCATCTCTGGATATCAGCTCTTATTGTGGAAATGTCTTTCTCTTTGGAGTGAATGTAGCCGCTTTGATGGGCTCTTTAGTAATGGTCACCCCTAAGATAGTTGCAGTTATGTTTTTATGGAAGGTTATAAGCATTGTAAGGGAGACACTTTTGGAAGTGGGTGTGGCGACTGTGAATAAGATGGATGATATTCCTAGTAATGAAACTCTTAAGACAGCAATGAAATCTAATCTGCCTGGATTATATGAGACGATTCTGAAGAGGGTGCTGGCTGCCATGGGAAAGAAGACAACCGAGGCGGTTGCAACGAATGCTCCTGGGTCTGGCTCTGGGTCTGGATCTGGATCTGGAGCTGCAGGCGCAGGCGCAGATGCAGCTGCAACTGCGTATGCACCTACACCTTCACGTGCAAATGCAGGAGTTGGATCTAATGTGGGTCGTGTAAATACAGCAGTTGGATCTAATGTGGGTCGTGTAAATGTAGGCGTGAATGCTTCCAGTGTAAGTGCAATTAGTTCAGCTGCTGCTCCTGTGCAGGCCCCTAAAGGAAGGCGTCGTGGACGAGCATCTGCGTCAACCGAGGCACTTCAAGATGTAAATACAACAAGCGAAGAAGTTGTCGATGCGTTGAGCAGTGCTGTATCACAACATGTAGAAGCGGTTGTTGTTCCTGCCGCGAATGCCCAAGCCCCCCTTCAAAGGTCTCTTTCTGTTGCTGCTGCATCGGAAGAGGTTGTAGATCTTGCGCCTATTCAAGCAGCCACTGATGCAAGCTCCCTTGGAGTGTTAGCAGAAGCAGTTGAGGAATATGCAGCTGCTGAAGCCCTTACAAAACTATCTGGTAAGAAGACAAAGAGAGGAGGTCGTCGTACTAGGAGGGTAAAAAAGGCAAATAAATCTAAGGCAAATAAATCCAAGGCAAAGAAATCTATGCGTAAGTAGAATGAATATTACAAATTATAAGAATATCGGCGACTGGTTTTATTTAGTCCCCGCTGTCCTTGTCATTGATCTTATTGTTATTTTCTTAACAAAGTATCCAGGGATGAATCCATCCTTTAAAGTAACTTCCTTAAATGAATGGTATACTAAATTTGGTATAAGCGCGGTTGCGTCCGATGTCTTAAGTATCTTAATTGGTCTTATGGTAACAAGGTATATTTATACAACAATGAATCTTAAGAATCCCCTTCTCTTTCTCCTTATTCTTGTCCTCTTTCAGGTCGCACATGATATCTTTTTCTATACCCAAGTTATTCTAAAGATGCCCAAAGGTCATAATCAAATGATCGATGTATTCAAGTCTTACGCTGATGAAAATGGCGCAAAGGTACTTGTAGCTGATGCAATAATGATGGTTTCATCAGCGGTATTAGCATCCGCTTTAAAGTCATCAGAAGGCCATGTAACCATAGCAACCCTTCTTATAACTTTATATAGTATTACATATATTATATATACTAATTAAATAAATATAGTTTATGGAACATATCCCATATCGCTTACCACTTAATATTTGAAGACTTGCTAACATCTATATCATATATATACCATTCTTTTATACCTTACGTTTCTTTCGACATGTCTTTGCATTGTGATTCTTTGAGCATCCACTGCGATGATTTGCTAATTTTTTACAAACACTATGAAATGTTTCATCTGTACTCGACATACAGCATCTAAATCTCCATAACTCTTTAAGGAGTTCAATACGTCCTTCGAGCATGTCATAATTCATTTTACAAGTCTTCCAGCCTGTTCTCCACTCTTCAAAGGGTAACGAATCTTCTATGTTACGCCAAAATATCTTATATTTTACCATTCTTTCATCACATGTTAATACATTCCATCTATTCTTTTGGGCAATAGTTGCATGTAGGGGAATAACATCAGGGCAGTCTTTCATACGAACTGATTGCTTTGCAACACGACACCTTGGATGATTTTCAGCAACGCTAAAAAGGAAATCCCATCCTTCAAAATTACCTACCTCTTCGAGTCTCTTCTCATATATACTACGTATACTTTCATATGATGGGTTATCTGTTTCTAATAAACGCTGCCCTCTTAGCTTATCATTCACTCGATTATGTATTCTCCATAACCATTTACTAAGAGTTACTTTTGAACGCAAAGCTTCTTCCACGGGGTCCTCATCCATATATTCCTGTAAAGAAGCTCGGCAGAATTTACAGGGGAGCACATAGGGGAGTGCCTCAAAGAGTCTTTTCACTGAATCCCTCTGTTTGGTATTATACGCAAATGTTATTAAATGTAAGAGGCGCCAACCGGATGGTCCCCAGAACTTTGTATCCATTTACTTTATGTTTAGATTTAATCGTCTACTATAAGACATAATTGTTCTTGCTTAACGATCTCTATCTTTGTTTCTTTCGCAGTTGATGCACCGCTCTTAATCCTTGCAATAAATGTTTCATCATCAACCTTATCCGCAGTACGGAAATGACTATCAAGCACTGACTCCATAATATAATCCAAATTCTCTATGCCCTGTAGCTCTTGCACTTCCCCCGTCCTTATATTATGAATACAAAAACGTCTACGTCCCTTTTTGGAATATTCCACCTTCTGCCAGAGCCATGCATATAAGGCTAATTGAATACAGTGTTCTGCTTTGATTGAATCTACGCATTTTAATTCCCATAAGGTGGTCGAATCAAGTAAATCAGCCCTTCCTTCCACCTGTAAGGTCTTTTTCCTCCATACATATCCTACTAAACTTAAGGTATGCTCAAACGATTGTTTATCATTTTCATTACCAACAGTGCGTGTTAATATATCTAATAAGGTCTCCATAGTCTTTACAGGAAGCCAATCGTATTTCTTGATTTGTTTCACCTTGAAAAGAAACCCACTTATATAAGCAGAATATACGTTTGCCAGTAATAAATAATCAGCCGGTTTCTTAGGCTCTTTCAACGATGCTTCAAGATCTTTACGTAAATCATCGTCTAAAATGGTCTGCATTTGTGTAATAAATTTATCCTTAATATCCTCCTGAATACTAATGGTTCCTCGAAATCGATGTTCATACATAGTAGGAATAGCAATTCCATTCAAATCAGATACTGCCTCTGTACGTCCATCACCTGTATTAATAATTCCTTCGATTTGAACAGTTTGACTTGCGTCCGTAATAACCTTCATGCGACATAAGTCCATAATTAACATAACAGTTTGCTCTGGCATGAAACGAATCAGATCAGTCACCCTTTTTAATGTCATTACATCATCGGGTGGGGTAACAGGAGGCGTGTCACCCTTTCTCTTTTTACTTACTGCAATTACATCAATATATTTCGATGCGAGGGCATCCATGTTCAGGAAGGGTAGCGGGGCATTTGCACGATCTTCCCCGCATACATATAAGGCTTCCATGGCACGTGTTGCAGCCACATATAAAAGAGGAGGACATACCGTCTTTGCTGCATCACGAAATGTAAAATAGAAAGATGCACTGAAAGATAAGACAAAGACATATTTTCGCTCGAGACCCTTACTTTGATGAAAACTTGAAAAGACAATTTTTCCATTAAGAACTTGATCACGCAGCTCTTCATCATCTGAAAAGGGGACATAGCACGGCCTTCCTTGTTTAACAAGTTCATTTTCAAGCAATTTCACAGGGTTCTTTTCATTCTTTGAACGGATGGAGGGAGCTAATATAAATATATCATCTGGTTTACACATTCGTGTTGTAAGTAAGAAACCGATCTCGTCACATATATATTTTGGCATCTTATCAAATGGATCCCCTGTTAGGTAACGAACAGGTTGACATTTCTCCTTTATAGTCTTCATACGAGGATATCCAAGCATACATTCATTGACAAAATATTCCATTGACTTTGTAAGCCGATAACTTGTATGAAGTGTTCGTTTAACCCATTCGACAGGAGAAGGAAAGAGTCGTTCCGCAAGTGTCAAGAACCGAACATCAGCACCCTTTTGGGGAAAATCATAGATACATTGTAAATGATCCCCGAGAACTACAAATTGTTTCGCACCCGAATCACGAAATGCCTTGCATACAAAGTGGAAATAGATAGGAGTCATATCCTGGGCTTCATCTAAGACAAAGATATCAAAGGCAGGAGCCTTCTTATGTGCTAGGGGTGGTGTATTTGATGCGACAATCTTGATTAGCTCTGTATCTGTAAGGCAGGGGTCCATATAGTACATCTTACCGTAGGAATGATAACTGTGCACTTTCATATTTGTGAATCCATATTCTTTAACTTTTTCACGTGTCTCCGTCTTCAACCGCGAATTATAAGTGATAACTGCAATTTTCTTGTCAGGAAGGGCATCTCCTATAAATAAGAGTGTAGTTGTCTTTCCTGATCCCGCAACGGCATCTACGCATACATTTTTACCTTCAACAACTGCATCGACAATTTGTTGTTGTTCATCTGATGCTTCCATAGCTTACAGTATAGGTGTTACCCCTGTTTAGACCATGACATAAAAATGAAGTGGCTGGGGCCAGGAGAAGGAGTAACCCCCTATGAACCTCTTTGTATTAGCCGTTGGCGTAAAAGCAGCAGCGCAAGCACATGGAGATAAACATGTCGTCAAAATGTTATTAGAAGCATGTCAGATGTTATATACTGCACATTGGACGGCGGTCTACCCTGAAGTAATAGGAACACGGCCGAAAGCGCTTCCTACACCACAGTCTATGATTTCTGCTCCCTTGAGAAGTGATGGTGGGATAGGATATCGTCCTGTTCATATAAATCATCCGTGCACAAAATGGATTCGTGCGTCCCTTGGGAATTATGAATGGGCAGCAAAGTTGGCTCTTGCACTTGTTGATGAATATGAATTTCGTTGGCCTGGTAGGATACACTCCTGTAAAGAACATGCGGAATGGTTGGCTACGCATCCGCCCATCTTACCGAGGCTACCACGTATAGATTTTGCCGTGGCTATGGATGATACCTTTAAGGTAGCGTCAAATCCGATTTCATCATATAGGAATTATTATAGGAAAAGCAAGGCAAGTAAGGGATTGACTGTTTATACGAAACGTCTTCCACCCAGTTGGTTGGGTCTAAACAATTTCAAGTGATAAATAGAAGAATGAGTGTTGATCTTGCATCTACCTTGAAGAAGTTTGTTGGCGATAAGACCCTTACTACGTCTCTTGTCTTAGAGGCTGCCAGTCATTTAGTTGATTCTTTGAAGGAGTCTGCTTTAACGGATGTGGAAAAGAATCAGCTTGTTTTTACTGCCCTTCTTGCCCACGTTACACCTTCTACCACGGTATCTTGTCTGCCCTTGTTGAAGGCTTCTTGTTTGCCTTCTTTTTCTTGGTTTAAGAAGTCTGTAACAGAGGGTTCTGGTCAAACGGTGTCGCCTGCTCCTGTAACTGCTCCTGCTCCTGTAACGGCGTCGCCTGCAGAGGCTCTTTCTGTCCGTGTCCCCGAGTCAAATTAAAATATAGACTATCCTAATATACATATCCACATCAGTGTATATGTATATTAGTGTATATGGTTATGGAATGTATGGAATTACATGCCAAATCCACCCATGCTTAGCGGGACCATAAAGGGACGCACTGTAGATTGGTCTGCTGTCTCTGCCTTGCATTTTACTGTCTGTGGAGGACATACGGAACGAGGGCAAGGAGCAGGAGCCGGACACACTGTAGGTGCAGGACACTTCACTTCAGGGCAACGAGCACGAGGGCAAGGAGGACATTCTCCTGCTTCCTTTTTGCAAGAGCTATTATCAATAATGACAGGATGTTGTTTAGGAATACTGGTCTTTAATACATACTTGCTAAGATCGGGGACAGGAGGACATTCTGTCTTTAACATGTAATTAGACAGGTCGGGGCACCTTGTAGAAGCAGGAATACTGCTTTTAAGTACATACTTGCTTAAATCGGGTTTCATACAAGGAGGACAGACAAGGCGGGATGCAACGGTTGTGCTTGGCCCTGCACCTGCACCTGTTCCAGGCGCACATGTGCAACTATTTGCAGGCTTTGTGCACGCAGAACAAACAGGCATACCTGCAATAAAGGTTTCGTGTGTCTTATGTTGACTATATCCTACCGCAATTCCAATAAGGAAAACCAGTATTACAAGTGCAACGATATGGGTCATATTTTTAGCAGCCATTCCCTTCTATAGGTATTTCTGATTAGTTTCGCCAACCCTTCCAAGTAGGTGGTGGGCATCCAATTTGTTCTGGTATTCCAGGATCAGATATTGTTTGTGCACGAGAACAAACCATACGAGCATTTCCGCGCCAACTATAATCAGGTCCTACTTGTGCACCAGGGTCTAAACATCCAAAATCTGTAGGATCTAATCCAAATTTAGCAATTGCCTTGCAAATTGCCTGACTTCTCTCTTTCCAATTAAAGACTCCAGGTGCGCTTGATTTTGCATCAGCAAATCCATCCAGTTCTATTTGTGAGATGATATCTTCAAATTCACCCCTTGGTTCCTTGATATGATTATCTTCTCCTATGAGTTCGTATCCTACCTGGGCTATCTGTCCCAGCGATTGCGTTGCCTTTGCAACCTCCTTTGCCACTTCATTCGGGCTTGTATAAGAAAGACTTACATTGTAAGAAAGTCCATTTAAAATACTATTTGCATAACGATCCAATAAATTTGCTGATAATGCAGCCTGTGACATATCCCCTGTATCAGATGCATTAAAGAGACTGCTTAAGGATCCAAGTCCTGAAGATGAAAGAAGTCCACCAATTCCAGCACTATTATTTCCAAGTGCGGGCAAGAAAGCATTATAATCGGTTTTCGTGATAGGAATCATTTTAGGATCCATTCTACGATCTTTAATACGTTGTATTAAATCAGAGACAGATTGCTGGATCTTGCTAAATACATTTATACGTGATTGAATGATAGGGTCGGAGGTCCCACTTGCTTTTAAACGGGTTATTTCAACCAGAATTTTAGTATTTAAAATACTAAGCTCTTCTTCGGTAATAGGGGTCATATCATTAGATCTAAACCCTTCTGTTGTATTGGTCGGGACTAATTGATTTACCTCGAGAGTATGATACGTTTTTTGAAGAAATCGTAGATTTGCGCGTATTGTTTCCATTTGATTTTCCGTCATTTGAACTCCAAGCCCAGGATTTGCAGCAAGCACTAAGAGTTCATCCTTGACATTCTGATAATCTCCCTTGAATCGCATAAGGGGGAGTTGCACAGTAGGATCACTCCTTCCTTCCATAAACGGATATACTCTTTCATTGAATCCATCCATATCCGTTTTTAATGCAATAAGTTCTCTGAACTTAGATTTCGCCTCCGCAGGATCATTTGCTGGAACAGGTATATCGGGCATATTGGAATAAGGGGCAGACGGGAGATCTGTTAGATCTTTACGAGCCACAGGTTCCATTAAACGGGTTGGCTCGGGACCGTTAGTGTCAAAGCCTTCGCACCTTCCTCTGCAATTGCTATATACAATTGCACATATCAATATAAGAAATATAGTTCCTACAAGAAGCCCAACTCCTCTCATCTACCGTCATGTATATAAATATTAACAACTATCGCAAGAACTACTGCTTACAAGGGGTACACTTTCCATATATGCAGATCCTTGAATACATGATGGCGATACATACGTATTAATAGGTTCAGGTCCACAATTAGAAGTTGGCGTTACACTGGGTTGTCTTAGATTACATGGTAACTTATTCGAGTTATTGAACTTATTGAATTTATTGAACTTATTAAGTCCAGATTTTACCCCATGTAACATTTCTTCTTTCATTGTTAAATAAGTCTGTAATTCATCGTGATCATGATGATTGTCATGCCTTTCATCACCATTACGCATGTCATATCCTCCCCTTTGTTGTTGCCCTTGTTGCTGCATTTGCTGCGTTCCAACTCCAATTGTATAGAGAAGTTCAGATAAGGTCATTGTAATTGTAGATTTTTCCATATCAGACGTTATAAAATATTCACGAACATATAATTGTCCAATAAATAAGAGTACAAACAATGCTATAAGTACCAATGTGAGTCGCTCCATCTGGTGTAAGGCCAGTAAAATTGATAACCAACTGCTCCTAACGATAGCTAACGATAGCTAACGATACGTAACTATACATTAAACATGTTACAACTACGCCATACGAATGATAGTTTGATAGAAGTAGGAGTAGATGAAGCAGGAAGGGGATGCTTTTGGGGACCTTTATATGCAGGAGCTGTTATATGGAGAAGGGAAGAAGAGATGACTGCAGAACAAATGACAATATCAGCAAAGATAAAAGATTCTAAAAAGCTTACAGAGAAACGCCGGGTAGCACTTGCAGAGGAAATCAAAAAACATGCTGTTGCATGGGGAGTTGGTATTGTAACTGCTGCAGAAGTTGAAGAGATGGGTGTAACAAAAGCAAATCAATTAGCATTTGCACGCGCCCTTCGTTGCCTAAATCAAATGCCGGAACGTATTCTTGTAGACGGATGTTTATCTGTGATGGAGCAGCCTTGGTCTATGATAGATCAGGTTGTTGAACCAGAAGCAGATGGTAAATACGTTGCAGTAGCAGCTGCATCGATTTTAGCAAAAACAGATAGGGACCACTATGTTGTTGATTTCTGTAAACAACATACTGATATTGGAGAAAGGTATGGTTTAATAACAAATATGGGATATGGGACAGATAAGCATAGGCAAGCCATACGCACCTATGGGGCAATTGATGGCCACAGAGCTAAATTCCTAAGAAAGACACTTACTTGCGCTGCTTGCGAGACTTCTTCTGCTTCTGGGAGCGGGACTTCTGCTTCTGGGAACGGGTCTTCTGAGCGCGGTGCTTCTGAGCGCGGGACTTAGACTTGGTGGCTGCCATTATATTCATTCATACGATTTTTATTTCATGCTGAGTAAAATAGAAAGATCTTCCGCATTTATTTCTGCAAGTTTATATGGATCTCGTATAAAATGTCCTTGACCATAATCATAGGCAAGGTAGACTGAATTCACTTTCTGGCTAAGGCCTCTGCATCTATACACCCATTTCATAGATTCATATGCTAGAACTTGACTATCATTTTCAGCTGTTCGTATAATTTGAAACATATCAATACCCTCTTCGGGGAGAGTTTCCATAGGAGACCATTGAATTACAGATACAAAGTCAGAAAACCTTTCTAAGGGCATACCAAATTCATCTAATTCAACCTCGGTCAATGGAAGAGAACGATTTGTCGTTGTGCGTAAGACATCCAGGTAAGGTACTTCCATGTATGCAGCTCGTGCAAGTGAACTACCATATAAGGAAGAAAGACCGCCTACCCATAATCCACCTGCAGATCTTCCATATAATACTGTATTTTCTGGACCTATTTGTGTAAGACGCTGTGCTTCTTTTACAACTGCATATGCATCTTTAAGAACATTTACACGCCCTTCTCTCTTTCCTGCATCTTCCCATTCAGGAGTATGATCTCCTCCACCTCTCCAGAAGCCTATACATAGATACCATCCTCTTTTTAAAAGGGGTTCCCACCGTGTTGTATCCAATGATGTTGGATTCCCGTATGCTCCATATCCAATAATAAGGAGTTTATTAGTGTCTCCTTTTTTAGGAGGAATAATTATATATGGAACAGCATTATTCCCCCACGTAGCAGTATATATATCAATCGGTGTTGCAGTAGGAATCTTTGAAAACCAATGTGACACTACACCAGGTTGAATAATTTTCATATACTTATCACTAAACATAATCTGACCTACTCCTTTCCATAGAACAACTGGTTCTTTGTTATGATCACGATAAATACGCCAAAGAGTACGAACCCCTAACCATTTTGTCAAGTATAATCCTCGTGAAGTATTAATATATTCAGGGACAGCTTTATCAAATATTAGACGCCAGGAAGAAAGCGCTTTGGATGCTTTCCAGGTGCCACCACCAGTCCAAACAAGATATCCTTTGTGTGTATCAAATATAAATCTCCTTGACTTGGTTGATTGTGGAAGGGGTTTTGTAAGAGTATGCTCTGTTATTTCAAAGAGATCACAAAATGAACCGGAAGAACGTGTCATATAAGCAATAGAGGAACATGGTATAAGGTTTAGAATGTAATTTCGCTTCAACTCTTCATAATGCACAATAGGTGTTGAACCATATTGTGCATCACAGCTTACAAGTTTCCAATAAGAAAGTATATTTCTTGCCTCTAACATATAGCACCGTTTGCCTATGATGGCAAAGTTAGGAGATATATCTGTCTTTTTCCAAACAGGTGTAGACCGTCCATATTTTACACAAAAAAGGGTGTAATGTTCAGCACCAGAAGATGTATCTTCTATATACCAAACATTATCTCCTTCTGCATATATATTTATAGCATGATTATACACATTTGTACCGGTCCAGCACCATATATAATGTTGTAGAACCCTTACAAGAGTAATTCGTCCCATTATATAAGGGGGTGATGCATGAGTATATAATTCTAAAAGTTCCTTTCGAATACTTGCATGGCCAGATCCTTTTGTAGCCGTTTTCCACGTTTCCTCTTCCTTTTTAAGAGCATTAGACCATTTTTCCCCTGACATTGTTTCCATCCATGCCAAATCATCTTTCCATTCTATTCCATATAAATGTCGTATCGACATATCTATTGAATACTTAGATTCCAGTGCTGCCAAATCCCCCCTCCCCCCTCTTACTTTCAGGAAGTGAATCAACCAACTCTACCTCTGAAAATGATGTCATGTCACGTGCTACAATCTGGACAAGGCGATCTCCAGCCTTTACAGTAACTTCTTGCATCTTGCTATTCCAAAGGGCGGCAATCAATTCACCACGATATCCCTTATCGATAACTCCCATTGAATTCATTAGAATAAGACCCGTCTTTGAAATAGAAGAACGAGGTGCAAGCCAATACGCAACAGGTGCACCATCCTCCATCACAGCTGCAGATACCCCCATTCCTACCATCTTCCTTTCACCAGGATAAAAGACTACATCCTCGGGCACATAGAGATCAAATCCAGCATCCTCTCCAAGCCCCTTTGAAGTATAATAGGAAGCAGCTTTAGCAGTCCTTACAACTAGTGATAACTTTGACATATACTACGTATAGATCGTGCAACTTTAGACCTAAAAGACCTTCAAACCATATATCAGATATGCTAATACCAAAGGTATTATTTCAAACTGCGAATAAAGAACTCCCTCCTGCCACCCTTGCTGTGTTAAAGAAGCATCTTACGCCCGAGTGGAAATATGAATTTTACAGCGACGATGATATACTTAGATTTTTTGTAAAAAATCCACTGGATGATTTCCCTGATATTATTCCTCGCTGGAATGCCCTTAGGCGCGGTGCACATAAGGCAGATTATTTCAGATATTATTATTTATATGTAAATGGGGGGATGTTTTTAGATTCAGATGCAATGTTATATACTGCACTTGAACCCCTCTTAGAAGGGTATGAGTTTGTAAGTGTTAATTCCACCCATATTCCTAATTCTATCTTCCAAGGGATTCTTGCCTCAGTGAAGGGATCTCCTATTATAAAAGAAGCCCTTACAAGGGCATATAATACACCAGCACACGAGTTAGAATATAATTACCATACTTTTTGTTATCAAATGTATGATATCCTAAAAGTGTGGACTCCATTTCATAAAATCAAACTGTATGATGAAGTAAAAAAGACAGATCACGATATAATTCTTGACGGTGAGAAAGTGCTATTCAAACACTATTGGAAGACGAAGGTTATACCATCCTATACAGAAGAGTTTACTGAAATATATGATAGTAATTTTTGGGTGCGTGGAAGTGGTGCAGGTTCTTATGTGGAGAATACCCTTCCTTATAATAATTTCATGATTGATTTTATAAAAAAGAATAATATCCAGAGTATAACTGATATAGGCTGCGGCGATTGGCAATCATCCCATCTTATTTATTCTACACACCCAGATTACCTTGGCATAGATTGTGTGAAAAAGGTTATTGATGCAAATCGTCTTGCCTACCCAAAGCAGAAATTTGAGAACTTTGATCTTCTTTCAAACCTTGATAAAATTCGTGATAGTGAACTATATGTAATTAAGGATGTCTTACAGCATTTAAGATTAGAAGATGTCTATGTACTTTTAGATGCACTGACAAAGAAGAGCTTTAAATATATTATTATTACGAATAATGGAAACCAAAGCTATGATGATCTTGAAGTGGGCAGTATTGGAGTAGGCAGAGGATTTCATAGTAAGTATCTTCCATTGAAAAAGTATAAGGCTATCCCTCTTCTTGATTATTATGGGGCAGAGAACAAACATATGTGTATGATACAAAGTGCATCAACCAACTGGAATGAATATAATAAAGAAGAACTTCATACCTTTCCTTATACAGTGCTATCAATATATTCTGTGCCAAACTTGGTTCGCATGGGGCCTAAATGCGATGGTGGATATGTTATTGTTGATGGCTTTGAATATGATCTGTTTTTATCATGTGGAATATCAGATGATCTTCGCTTTGAAGATGCATTCCTTTCTAAATATAAAATCCCCTGTATAGCATTTGATGGGACTATTTCACGCGTTCCACCACATAAAAATCTTCTTCATTGGGAGAAGAAGAATATTGCTCCTTTCAATAGTCTTACAACAACAAATTTGAAGGAATACATGGGTAATAGCAAGAATATCTTTTTAAAGATGGATATAGAAGGTTCAGAATTTGATTGGCTTAACAGTATGTCAAGTGATGAGCTTTCCTCTTTTGCGCAGATAGTTATTGAGATTCATTGGCCATTTGATTTATATCGTGCAAGTATCTTAGAAAAGCTGAATGCCACGCATTATTTAGTGCATCTTCATGGAAATAATTACTGCGACAGGGATATTCCAAAAGGTCTCCCCTCTGGAAGGACATATGATGGGACGGTTACAATTAAATGCCAAGGACTTCAGGAAATACGACTCCCAGAAGTTTTTGAAGCTACCTATATTCGAAAGGGTCAAACATATTATAAGAAGGAAATACAGTTCCCCACACCCCTTGATTATCCTAATAATCCATTAGCAGAAGAGATTCCTTTTTCTATACCCTTACACCTTTAAAGTCCATAATCACAAAAGATAGGTTCAAAGCCCGTTTCACCCATTGAAGCTCGCTGTTTTCCAATCCGAAGTTTAGTTGCATACCATTCAGAAGAAGGTTGTAGACGTTTCCATACTTGATCATTTGCATAAATCCAATGTTGACCCGTTGATGTAAGAAGGGGCATTGCCTCTTCTAGTAGTTTAATTAAGGAATCATAGAATTTAGAATGAACAATATAGGCAGAGGCAGTCTGTGCTTCTAACACTTTCCATACTAAATTGCTGGCACTCTCTTCAGATCTCTGTAAATTATATGCCAACATAATTACATCGTAGGATGGTAGTTCCTGTATTACATCTGTAATGTACCTCCAAAATACGTCCTTCTCAACAAGGAGCTGGAAATCATCTTCAAAAATAAGAACATTTGAATACCCTCTTGCCTTTGCCTCTTTTAAGGCGGCCAAGTGGGAATATCCACATCCTATAATACCAGGAGATGTCCGAGTTCCTGGTATTCTTTCAAAGGGTAGATCTACCTTATTTAACTCTTCTTCTATCTCTTCCTTACGATCTGTGCGATGATCCAAATTAATATAAAAGACACCATCTATCATTCTTTGTTATGTGTGTTAAGGTGCCTTTAGACTCTGTGGGGAGGTTTAAGATAATACTGTTCATATAGTCAAGATGGCTAAGATTGTATTTTTGTATCCAAAGAAGGCGAAGCTGCATGGTCTTCAGCAAGATGCAGAACTTGTAGAGGATTGTTTGAACATGCCAGTCCGTCACGTAGATCCTCTAGAACCGCCTATGGCATGTGATGTTGCATTTCACTTTGAAGTTCCTGTATATGGTTGGATGCCATGGGCTACAACTAATATTTTTATAGTAAATGCTGAATGGTGGGAGAAGGAATGGAATCCTTATTTGAAACACGTCAATGTCTTAGTCTTCAAAGGACAAGCAGATAAAGATCGTTTCGTTGAATTATATCGCGATCATATTCCTGCACATGTTCTTATTCTTGTGATTCCATGGACATCTCCTGTAAAGACGAACGATTTCACACGACTCCCAGATGCAAATGAAAATGGATGCTTGTGGATGCTGGGTGCATCTATACATAAGAGGGAGGCGGCGAAGAAGATTATACCTCTTTGGAAAGACTCTTGGCCTAGGTTGCATGTCTATACGAAAGAGGATTTAGGAATAGAGGTGCCTTTGAATGTAAAACTCGTAATAACCGACTTGGAGACATCAGCTATAAGGAAACTTCAGAGCACCTACCCATGCCACCTTATTTTTAGCGAATCTGAAAGTCTTAGTCTTATAGCCCATGAAGGAAGGGCAGCAGGGGCATTCTTACTTGGAAATGCCCTTCCAACCTATAAAGAGTGTTTTTCTGACAAGGGTTGTTTCCTAACAAAGGCAGTTCTTACCTTACATAAGGCTGGTATGAAGGATACATTTGAAGGAATTGCACAGAGTCTTGAAGAGGGAGTGAATGCCTATTTGGCATCAGATCGCCTGTCAGTTCGTAGATCACAACAAGAAGCATCTGTAAAGAGATGGCGTAGCTTCAAAGAGTCTATTTTAAATCTAAAACCTCTCTTAGTAGCTGGGTCTATACCTGTTCTGCCCCCTGT
>Ga0114973_10000172_pt1 | contig 45671 bp, 40 predicted proteins | sample M_140807_MF_Meta_FD_87025 | JGI IMG/M metagenome (GOLD analysis project Ga0114973, IMG submission 87025) | Freshwater microbial communities from Lake Montjoie, Canada to study carbon cycling - M_140807_MF_MetaG | ecosystem: Environmental > Aquatic > Freshwater > Lake | place: Lake Montjoie... | reverse complement strand
GGAATCGCCGTGATGCATCCCGACCTGCCGATCGAGGTGCAGCTGGACGAGCACAAGCTGCTCGTGATCTATGCCTCCGACAGGAGGCCGTTCGAACGCATCCTCGTCGAGCAGGGGATCGCCAGAGACGACCGGATGCGGTTCATCTCCCAGGGGGAACACCTGCACACCTCGCACGGCCGTTTCGCCCGGGAGTTCAACGAACTGGCGGCCCGCTTCGGCGCGGCTGAATAGCCGGGTTTACAGCCCCAACACTGGCCTTGAGCCGGAGCGGTCGATTCACGACCATCCGGCCATGTTTCCGTCCCGCCGCCCGAACCTCCGGTTCCGGACCGCAGCGCTGACCATCGGCTGCCTGCTGTTCTGCGTCGCCGCCTGGCAGCCCGCCTTCGGCCAGCCCGCCGCCGCCCAACAGCCGGATCCGTTCGCGCCATTGCCGGCGAACGCAGTGCTTGGACCGCAGGGCCCGGTGGTTCCCGGACCCCCGCCGTCCCCGAGGAATTCCGTGGTCATCCCGCCGCTCGATGCAGAGCGGGTCTGGACCCAGATGGTCGATGTCATGGACGACTATTTCAAGCTTCAGGCGGAGCAGCGGGTGGTGTTTGCCAACGGAGTACCTGCCGAAGGGCGGATCGACACCTATCCGCAGACCGGGGCCACGCTCCTCGAGCCCTGGCGTGGCGATTCGATCGGATTCCGGGAGCGGCTCGAGAGCACGCTCCAGTCGATCCGTCGAACCGCCTCGATGCGGCTGATCCCCGATCCTTCCGGCTGGCGGATCGAGACTGTCGTGCTCAAGGAACTCGAAAACCTTCCCCGGCCGATGCGGGCCACCACGGGCGGCGCCTCGTTCCGCAACGACGATTCGCTCTACCGCTACGGCACGCCGCTGCCGACGCTCGGCCAGCAGGTCGGCGACCAGCCGCGACCGGTGGCCAACCCGACGCCCAACCTCGGCTGGATTCCGCTCGGCCGCGACCCGCTCCTCGAGCAGCGGATGCTCTCGCAGGTGACGAGCCGCCTCGGCATCGCCCCCCTTCCTCAGGCGGAGCCCTACGTTCAGCCAGCCCCGCCGGCCGGAGCGGCTCCCGCAGCCGTGCCAGGACCGATCCTCGGTCCGCCGATCCCGGCAGAGCAGCTGCCTCCCGGCGCAGTCATCGCCCCGGGCGGGCCCGTCCCGATCGAGTCGCTTCCGGTGCCGAAGGCACGGTAGCGGGGCGGCATCGTCAGGCCGGCGGCTCGTCGGTGACGCAGCCCCGGGAGGCCGGAGCCACGCTGCGAACGTACTTGGCGAGGATGCCCCGGCTGGCCTTGAGCGGAGGTGCACTCCATTCCGCCCGGCGGCGGGCGAACTCCTCGGCCGAAACCTCGGCATCGATCGCGGCGGTGTCGGCGTCGATCACCACCAGGTCGCCGTCGCGGACGAGCGCGATCGGACCGCCATCCTGGGCCTCCGGCACGACATGGCCCACGATGAACCCGTGCGAACCGCCCGAGAACCGGCCGTCGGTGATCAGGGCCACGTCGGCACCGAGGCCGGCCCCGACGAGGGCCGACGTGGGGGTGAGCATCTCCGGCATGCCGGGCCCCCCCTTGGGGCCTTCGTAACGGATGATGACGACGTCGCCGCGGGCGATCACGCCCTGCTCGAGCGCCGCGAGCATCGCCTCCTCGCTGTCGAACACCCGGGCCGGTCCACGAAACCGCGAGCCTTCCTTGCCGGTGATCTTGGCCACGGCCGAGTCGGGGGCCAGGTTTCCGTGGAGGATCGTGATGTGGCCGGTCGGCTTGATCGGGCTCTCGACAGGCTGGATCACCTTCTGACCGGCGACGAGCCCCTTGCTCGTGGCGAGGTTCTCGGCGAGCGTCTTGCCGGTGACGGTCATGCAATCCCCGTCCATCATTCCCTTGTCGAGCAGATACCGCATCAGTCCGCTGGTGCCGCCGACGGAGTGCAGGTCTTCCTGCACGAACCTGCCGCTCGGCTTCAGGTCGGCGATGTAGGGGATCCGCCGCGAAACCTTCTGGAAGTCGGCCGGCGTCAGGTCGACCTCCACGCTGCGGGCCATCGCGATCAGGTGCAGGACGGCGTTTGTCGAGCCTCCGAGCGCCATGATCGTGACCATCGCGTTCTCGAACGCCCGCCGGGTCATGATGTCGCGGGGTTTGAGGTCGCGTTCGAGCAGGTTGCGGATGGCGGCGCCGGCCCGCAGGCACTCCTCGATCTTGGACGGGTGCTCGGCCGGGATCGAGCCGCTGTCGGGCAGGGACATGCCCATCGCCTCGATCGCCGTGGCCATGGTGTTGGCCGTGTACATGCCGCCGCACGCCCCGGCGCCCGGGCAGGCATGACGGACGATGTCGGAACGGCGTCCGTCGTCGATCCGGCCGGCGACATACTCGCCGTAGCACTGGAAGGCGGAGACGATGTCGAGCGACGTGCCGTCGGCCAGCCGGCCGGGACGGATGGTGCCGCCGTAGACCATCAGCGCGGGCCGGTTGAGCCGCCCCATCGCGATCAGGCAGCCGGGCATGTTCTTGTCGCAGCCGGGGATCGCGACGAGGCCGTCGTACCACTGGGCCTGCATCACCGTCTCGACCGAGTCGGCGATGATGTCCCGGGAGGGAAGCGAGTAGCTCATCCCGTCGGTGCCCATCGAGATGCCGTCGCTGACGCCGATGGTGTTGAACCGCATTCCCACCATGCCGGCCGCCAGGACGCCCTCGCGGACCCGGGCCGCCAGCCGGTCGAGGTGCATGTTGCAGGTGTTGCCCTCGTACCACATGCTCGCGATCCCGACCTGCGGCTTGTCGAGGTCGGCGGGCTGGAGGCCCGTGCCCAGCAGCATCGCCTGCGACGCTCCCTGCGATCGGGGCTGCGTGATCCTGGCACTGTAGCGATTCAAGGGCGACATCGGGGGCATGCTTCTCTCACTCCTGGGGTTTCGAGCAGAATAGCCTCTGGTCCGGCAGCCTGAAAGGAATGCACCCGCGATGCGACCCGAATTCATCTTCCTCGACCTCGGCAACGTGATCGTGAACTTCGACCGCGCGCGATCGTATCGACAGATGGCGGTGGTGGCGGACGTCGACGAGGGGCGGGTTCGGAAGGCCATCGAAGACGGCGGGCTTCAGGAAGCGATCGAGCGGGGCGGGATCGACTGGCCGGCGTTTCACGAGGAGTTCTGCCGCCGAACCGGCTCCAGCCCATGCCCCGATGCCCTCGCCCGGGCGACCAGCGACATGTTCGATCTGAACGTCGCGATCCTGCCGGTGATCGCCGGCATCGAGCGGGCCGGGATCCCGATCGGGATCCTCTCCAACACATGCGGAATCCACTGGGAGCATCTGCTCTCGAGCGGCTATGCCGTTCTGCCGGGTCATGTCGCGGCGACGGTCCTCAGCCACGAGGTCGGGGCGATCAAGCCGGAGCCGGCGATCTACGAACGGGCTGCGGAGCTGGTCGGTGTCGCCCCCGAACGGATCTTCTTCTGCGACGACATCCTCTCCCACGTCGAGGCGGCGAGGAGGGCGGGCTGGGATGCGGAACTGTTCACGACCTCCTCGGCGCTGATCGACGCCCTCGACCGCCGCGGCGTCAACCTCGGTCTCTGAGCCTCGCGATCAGCCTGGCCTCGTCAAACCGGCCCTCGAGAACCACGGCCCCGTCGACCTCGACCACCGGCACCCGCAGGCCAAACGCCGCGATCAGTTCCGGGCTGCCGTCAACGTCGACGATCACGGCGTTTGGCGCGACGGTCGAGAGCATCTCCTCCGCCTGCTCGCAGAGGTGGCAGCCGCGACGCGAATAGAGCAGGATCTTCATACGCGATGTAGGATTGGAGGGATTGGAGCCGTCGACGAGATCATGAGCAAGGCCCCCGACTTCCCGCAGAGCATCGACGATTTCCTGAAGGTGGTGCGCGCCAGCGGGCTGGTCGCCGAGGCCGATCTTGCCCGGGCGACCGAACCCTGGCTCGCGGAGGCGGGGCCTCTGCCGGAGGCTCTGCCCGCCGCGCTCATCGAGGCCGGGCTGCTGACCTCGTGGCAGGTGGAGCAGCTGCGGAAGGGGAAGCACAAGGGCTTCATGCTGGGAAAGTACCGGCTGCTCAGGCTGCTCGGCGCCGGTGGCATGAGCAGCGTCTACCTCGGCGAAAATACGACGCTCCATCAGAAGGTGGCGATCAAGGTGCTGCCGCTCAAGCGGGTCGATCAGAGCTCCTACCTCGCCCGATTCCAGCGCGAGGCACAGGCGGCCTTCCGGCTCAGCCACCAGAACATCGCCCGCGCCTTCGACCTCGACTCCGCCGGTGCAGTCCACTTCATCGTGATGGAATACGTGGAGGGCACCGACCTGCACGGCAATGTCAAGCAGGAGGGACCGCTCGACATCCGCGACGCCGCCGAATACATCCGCCAGGCGGCGGTCGGCCTGCACTACGCCCACGAGGAGGGCTTCGTGCACCGCGACATCAAGCCGGCCAACCTGATGCTCGACAAACGGGGCACGGTGAAGATCCTCGACCTGGGGCTCGCCCTGGGGGATGACGATGAGCAGGCCTCGCTGACCCGCGACCACGACGAGAAGGTGCTCGGCACCGCCGACTACCTCGCCCCGGAGCAGGCCCGCGACAGCCACAAGGCCGACCGTCGCGCCGACATCTACTCGCTCGGCTGCACGCTGCATTATCTGCTCGTGGGCCGGGCGCCGTTTGCGAAGGGCAAGTTGGCGGAGCGGATTCGGGCCCACCTCAACGAGCCCGCCCCCAATCTGCTCGAGGCCCGGCCCGACGTGCCTCCGGCGATCGTGGAACTCTATTACCGGATGATGGAAAAGCACCCCGACGCCCGGCAGCAGACGGCCCTCGAGGTGGCGACGGCGCTCGAATCCTGGCTCTCCACGAACGGCGGTTCCAAGCCCCGGGAACGGCACGAGCCCCCCCGACGACACCCTCCCCGCAGAACCCCGGGATCGGGCGTCGGCCCGCTGACGCCACCGCCACGGCGAACGTCCCCCAGTTCCGTCGCGATCAGCATCGTGCCAGGCAGCGGCAGCGGCTCGGGCGCCGGCTCGGGCAGCGGTCCGGGCAGCAGTCCGGGCAGTGTTCCAGGCAGGAGTGGTCCGGACAGCGGGTCGGGCGCGCAACTGATACCGGTGGCCACTCGTCCGGCTCCTTTCGCCCAGCCTGCGGTCGTGGGCCAGCCGGCCGGCACGCGGCCCTCGGACACCGCTCCCGATCTCTCGACGCTCTCCTTCGGGGATCGGATCCCGTCGGGCGGTCCGGGCCCGATCGCAGGCCGGCCCCCGGCCATACCTGCGGCCGGGGGCTTCCTCGATTCGCTCAGCACGAAGCAGTTCGCCGGCCTGCCGCTGGGCTTCTGGCTCTTCGTCGCAGCGACGGTGCTGGCGGCGATCGGCCTCGGCCTGACGCTCGCGCTCAGGTCGATCGGGGGCTGATCTTCCACGGGCCTTCGACGAGCGTGTCGATCGTGCCGCGGTGCGTGAGGTCGTAATCGAGCGGCGTCAGCGTCACGTTGCCGGCGGCCAGTGCGGTCACGTCCGACTCGAAGGGCGAGGGAGGGGGAGGGGGATCATTCGTGGCCCAATAGTAGGCCCGGCCCCGGGGATCGACCCGTCGCTCGAACGCCTCCCCATAGCGAACCGTGCTCATCGGCACGACACGCAGCTGCGGCCGGCCGGCCAACGCCCTGGTCGGGATGTTGATGTTGTAGAGGCTTCCTGCAGGCGGCCTGCGGGCGATCAGTTCGGAGATCACCTCGACGCCGATCTCGGCGGCCCGGTCGAATTCGGCATGCTCGTCGTACTCGAGCGAGACGGCGATGCTCGTGATGCCGAAAAACGCCCCTTCGATGGCGGCGGCGACGGTTCCCGAATAGAGCACGTTGATCCCGGCGTTGAGGCCGCCATTGATCCCGCTGATGACGACATCGGGCCGGCGTGGACAGAACTGGGAGATTCCGAGTTTGACGGAGTCGGCCGGACTGCCGTCGACGGCCCAGCCCCGGCTCCGGCCCCCCTCGAAGATCTCCTTGGCGGTCAGCGGGGTCAGAAATGTGATCGCGTGGCCGACCCCGCTCTGCTCGGTGGACGGTGCGACCACGCAGACCTCGCAGATCCGGCGCATCGCCCGCTCCATGGCCGCAAGGCCGGGCGCGAAGATGCCGTCGTCGTTGGTGAGCAGTGCCAGCATGGGGAAAATGCCACACTATAGAACCTTCCCCCCGAAGGTTTCTATACTCTCGGGCTTTTCCGCTCCGCCCGCCGCAGCCGCCATGACATCCACGCCCGCCGAACGCACCTCGCAGCAGTCCGAGCGGGTGCTCGTGCTCGACTTCGGATCGCAATACGCCCAGCTCATCGCCCGCCGCGTCCGCGAGCAGCACGTCTACTGCGAGATCGTGCGGCACGACATTTCCGCCGACCGGATCGCTGCGCTTGCGCCAAAGGGGATCATCCTCTCGGGCGGCCCGGCAAGCGTCTACGAGGCGGCGGCGCCCCGCTGCGACCCGCGGCTCTTCCGGCTCGGCATTCCCGTCCTCGGAATCTGCTACGGGATGCAGCTGGCCTGCGATGCGCTCGGCGGACGGGTGGGCCGGGCCCAGGCTCGCGAGTATGGCCGGGCCGTCTGCGAGATCGTTGGCGACGACCCGATCTTCGCCGGCGTTCCCGGCCACACCGAGGTCTGGATGAGCCATGGAGACCAGGTCGACGGACTGTCGGCGGAGTTCGTGCCGCTGGCGAAGACGCCGACCTGCCCGATGGCCGCCGTGCGTCACACCGGCCTGCCGGTCTACGGCCTCCAGTTCCATCCGGAGGTCACCCACACCCCGGCGGGTGGGAGGATGCTTGCCAACTTCCTCGCCACGACCTGCGGCTGCTCCGGCGCCTGGCGGCTGGAGGACTTCGCCGCGAGCGTGATCGCCGACCTGCGGCAGCGGGTCGGAGACGACCGGGTCATCTGCGGTCTCTCCGGCGGCGTCGACTCGGCGGTGGTCGCGGCACTGCTCTCGCGGGCGATCGGCGACCAGCTCTCCTGCATCCTCGTCGACAACGGCCTGTTGCGGAAGAACGAGGCCGCGGCCGTGATCGACGAGTTCACCCACCACTTCAAGACCGACCTGCACGTCGTGCCGGCGGAGAAGATGTTTCTCGGGACGCTCGCCGGGATCACCGAGCCCCAGGAGAAACGCCGCCGGATCGGCAAGGCCTTCGTCGACTGCTTCGCCGCCGAGGCGGCGAAGATTCAGGGCGCCAGGTATCTCGCCCAGGGCACGCTCTACCCGGACGTGATCGAGAGCGGCGCCGCCCCGGACGGCCCTGCGGCCACGATCAAGCTCCATCACAACGTCGGCGGCCTGCCGGAGAACCTGCAGTTCGAGCTGATCGAACCGCTCCGCGACCTGTTCAAGGACGAGGTCCGCCGACTCGGCCTCCAGCTCGGCCTGCCTGAGCGGATCGTCTGGCGGCATCCGTTCCCCGGCCCGGGCCTGGCCGTTCGCTGCCTCGGCGAGGTGACCAGGCCCCGGCTCGACACCCTCCGCGAGGCCGATGCGATCGTCCTCGAGGAACTCGAGCGGGCCGGACTGATGCGGAAGGTGTCGCAGGCCTTCGCCGTGCTGCTTCCGGTGCAGAGCGTTGGCGTGATGGGAGACGCGAGAACCTACGACGACGTGCTCGCGGTGCGGGCGGTGGAGACCGAGGACTTCATGACGGCCGACTGGAGCCACCTGCCCTACGAGACGCTGGCCCGGATCTCGAGCCGTGTGATCAACGAGGTCCGGGGCGTGAACCGGGTCGTCTACGACATCTCGTCGAAGCCGCCGGCGACGATCGAGTGGGAGTGATGCGGGGCTGCGGCACGCGGCGAGGTTCGGCCCGGGCCACCTCAGCGGCCGCTTGACCTCATGTACTGCTGGCCGCGGACCACCTGCACGTCGGACAGCCAGGCGATGATCGCATAGTGCTCGAAGTATTCGTGCGAGACGTGGGTGAGGATCGCCGTCGCCACCTCGCCCGGAGCAACGAACTCGAGCTTCATCGTCTTCGCACCCGTCATCGTGGCGACGTTGCGGGCGCTGCGGGCCCCCTCGCCGATCACCTCGCTGAGCGTGTAGCCAGTGGCGCCAAGCCTGATGCCTTCCTCGGCGATGTCCTCCATGACCACCGTTTCACCGATGACGGTCACGAGCTTGAGTGGATAGAGTTGCATGACGGTCTCCTGGAACTTTCCATTCGAACAAACTGACGGCGGCTCCGGACGGACAGCCTACTGGGCACCGACCCACTTGGCCATCTCGTAATAGATGGGGATGCCGAAGGCGATGTTGAAGGGAAACGTGATCGCCAGCGCCGCCGTGATGGAATAGGTCGGATTGGCCTCCGGCAGCGTCAGCCGGACGGCCGGCGGCGCGGCGATGTATGAAGCACTCGAAACGATCGCCGCGAACACCGTGCAGCCGCCGAGATTGAGTCCGGCGAGGTGGCCGAGATAAGCGCCCAGGAATCCGTGGATCAGCGGCATCAGGATGCCGAACGCCACGAGGAACGGCCCGACCTTCACGAGGTCGCCCAGTTTCTCGCCGGCCACGAGCCCCATCTCCAAAAGGAAGATGCAAAGCGCCCCGCGGAAGAGCATGCCCTTGCTCTGGAAGAAATCGTAGAACGGCTGGAAACCCTTCGGATCCATGAAGATTGTCGCAATGAAGCCGATCACGAGCAGTCCGGCCATCAGCATGATCGACTGGCCCGTCATCACTTCGTAGAGCGCCTCGCCAAGCTTCGACTCCCTGGCGGGCTTGCCGGTGCTTGCCGCCCGCTGGGCCCGCTCACGGGCCGACAGGCCCGCGCCGATCAACAGGGCGATCGCAATGCCGGGGCATTCGAGGATCGTCACGAGCGTCGGCAGAAAGCTGTTTGCAGGATGCTGCGACTGCTCGACGAACGAGTTGGCCACGGCATACGTCACCGCCGACGTGCTGCCGTAGTGGGCGGCGATGCCGGCCGAATCGGATATCGACATCCGGCCGATGTAGCGGAGCACGAGGAACGAGGTGATGGGCGTCAGGCAGCCGAGAAACAGCGTCACGAGCGCCGGCTTCCAGATCGTGGCGATGCCATGGGCCTGATACTCGTGGGCCAATTCATGCCCTCCGATGAACCCGATAGACATGAGCAGGAAGATCGCGATCGAGTAATACAGCTCCTTCGGAATCTTGATGCCGCCATGGATTCGAGTGCAGATGATGCCGAGCAGAAAGCAGAGCGGGATCGGCGTGAGCAGATTCCGCTCCAGCGACTCGAGGATGCGGGCGAACTGTCCGCTGCCCCCGGTGGCAAACAGCATCAGGGCGAGCGAGGTGGAGAAAAGTCCTGCCAAAAAAGATGTCATGCTTGTCTCGCAAAAAGGTTCATCTTTGGCCGACCGTATCTGCCTGCAGAAGCGGGAGGCGTCTGAAAAGAGAATACCGAAGACGCGAAACACGGCGACCCCAATCGCACGGGCCTTTCGTCAAATTAAGGCTGCAAAAGCAGACCCGAAATCTCCGCGACCGGAAGTCGCATGGACTTCCTCCGGCAATCCAATAGTCTCGAAGCACGCGAGCAGCCCGCCTTTTCCTTTTCGGAGTTTTCACGTGCAGGTATCAATCGTTGAGGATGACCCCGCCATCGCCAAGGCCGTGCGGACGGCGGTGCTCGAGGCGGGACACGAGTGCACCTGGGTGCCCGATGGCGAGACGGCCATCCGCGACAACACCCTGCTGTCGAGTGACATCGTCGTGCTCGATCTCATGCTGCCCAAGGTTGGGGGCCTCGATGTGCTCAGGGCCGCCCGGTCGGCCGGCGTGCGAACACCCGTGATCGTGCTGACTGCGGTCGGCACCGTGCCCGACAAGCTCGCCGGCTTCGATGCTGGCGCCGACGATTACCTCGTGAAGCCGTTCGCCATCGACGAACTGCTCGCCCGGATCGAGGCGGTGCACCGGCGGACGTCGCACAAGCCCGCGATGGAATTGGAGGCAGGCGACCTCCACCTCAGCCTTGCCACGAAGCGGCTCGCACTCGCCGGCCGCTCGATCGACCTGACACCGACCGAGTTCAGCATCCTCGAACTGCTGATGCGCTACAGAGGCCAGGTCGTCACCCGAAAAATGCTCTGCGAACACGTTTGGGGGTTCGATTGGGACGGCCCCACGAACGTGATCGAGGTGCATATCAACCGTTTGCGAGGCAAGCTCGACAGGGGACGCAACGACTCGCTTATCCGCACCATCCGGGGCCGTGGCTATGCCCTTGCGTCTGGTTGAGGCCATCCCCTGGGCGACGCTCCGCGTTCGCCTCACGCTGCTGAACACTGCCGTCGTGCTGCTGGCGGCACTCGCGGCCTTGGTCGCGGTGCGTGTCGCCGCACGGGCGGCGATCTACCGGGAGACCGATGCCGTATTGAGGGGGGAGGTGAACGAGATGGCGATGGCCCTCCGGGACCTCCACCCCGACACCGACGCCGTCGTGGCCGAACTTCGCCGCAAGGCTGCCGGCCACGAGGAACGGGGCTGGTTTACGCAACTCCTCACGGACGACGGGGTCACGATCTGGAAGAGCGATCTCTGTCCAAACGCAGTCGCGACGTGGCCGATCGACCGCAGCAAGGTGGAGAACCTCGTCCAGATCGGCGGTTTCCGCTTCGCCCGCCGCAGGATCACCGACCCGACAGAAGAGCCCTTTCACGTGCGGATCGGCATGCCGACCGCCTTCGTCGACAATGAGATCGAGGCCGTCACCCGACTGCTGCTTCCGGTGGGCGCGGCACTGGCCCTAATGACACCGCTGGCCGGGTATTGGCTGGCCGTGAATGCCACCCGACCGGTGGCCGAAATCCTCTCGCGGGCGGATCGCCTGAAGCCGACGCGACTCGGCGACCGACTCGAGATCTTCGGTACCCGGGACGAACTCGACCGACTGTCGCTGACCATCAACCGGCTACTCGACGAGGTGGCGGTCCACGTCGACAGACAGCGGCAGTTCGTGGCCGACGCCGCCCACGAACTTCGCGGCCCGCTGGCCGCGATCCAGAACACACTTGAGGTCGCGTCCTCGAAGGACCGCACCCCCGCTGACTACTGCGCCACGCTCGAGGAAACCCTCGAGGAAACACGACGGCTCTCGAAACTTGCCAACGGACTGCTGCTGCTCGCCGAAGGCGAATCGGAAACACCTTTGACGGCGGCCCCGGTGGACGTCGCTGGAGTCGCACGGCAGACCGCGAGCATGTTTGCCGCAGTCGCCGAGGACCGGGAAATCTCGCTCAATGTCGAAGCAGAGAACAGCGTTTTGGTCAACGGGGATCAGCGGCAATTGCGACAGGTCGCGAGCAACCTTCTGGACAACGCCATCCGATTCACGCCCGCGGGTGGCAGCGTTCGGATCACTCTTGAGTCGAGTGTCGCAACGGGCCTGGCCAGGCTCCAGGTGGCCGACACCGGCTGTGGCATCGAACCGAGGCACCTTGAACGCGTTTTCGACCGGTTCTTCCAGGCCGACGCCGCCCGCGACCGAGGCGATGCGGCCAGGGGAGGCGGGTTGGGGCTCGCCATCTGCCAGGCCATCGTCGAACGGCACGGCGGCAGGATCTCTGTTGCGAGCCGCCCGGGCGTCGGCACGACGTTCACCGTCGAACTGCCGCTGGCAGCCGGCATTACCTCATCGCCCGGGATCAGTCCCCCTCGGAATTCATGACTTTCTTGAGCCTTTCAATATAAGAACCGCAATCTCGCCCCAGGCCCGGAGGGCCGGGTAAGTGCCAGCCGGCGGAGCCGGCCAAGCAAACAACGGCAGGATGCCGTGTGTTTGCGTGAAGTAGCTGGCCGGGTAAGTACCAGCCGGCGGAGCCGGCCAAGCAAACGACGGCACGATGCCGTGTGTTTGCCTGAAGCTAGCCGCCCCAGGAAAAGAGCCAGGAAAGGACGCCGCCGTGGGAGTGGCCTTCATGGCATCGCTCATGAGGGCCGGTGCAGGAGCCCCGCAGGCCGGCGCAGCACTCGCAGATGTAGGCCACCGTGTGCTTCACGGTGTCGACATCCTCCTCCTTGACCGTCTTGAGGAGCGTCTTCTTCTCGCGAATTTGCATGTTTCTGCAGGCCTGCTCGCAGTCGGTGCAGCCGGCCCGGTGATGCTGGCCATGGAGCAGGCAGCCACAGCCCGGCACGCAGACGAGTTCACACTTGCTGTCGTAGACCGTTTTCTTCTTTTTCTTGGTGGACGGCTCGCACTTGCAGAATGGGATCAGACCGCAGGTCGCGCCGCACTGGACGCACTCCGGCCGTTCGTCGGTCTTTTTTTCGGCGTCGGCTTTCTTCCCGTCGTCTTTCTTCTTCTGGGCATCGTCCTTGTTTTGGGCATCGGCAGCCGCAGTTGGCCCAGCGGCCAGTTCCGCCTCCTTCTTCGCGGCGGCATCCGCCACCGGCGGCACGGTCGGCGATCGGGCGAACGTGACGGCGATCGGCCCGCTGGCCAGGGCGACGAAAATCGTGAACAGACCAACCGACGAACGTGGAATCGAATACATGGTGGTACTCCGTCCCTGGAAGGATCAGAAGTCGAATGCGAACCGGACCCCGAATCCGTTGATGCAGCCGCTGCCGTTATAGCTGGGCGACGACACCACGCCCGACGTGGAATTCTTGAAGGGAGTGCTGACGAACTGCCGGTATGTGAAGTCGTAGTTGAAGTAGACGCGGGCGTTCGGATTGAGCAGCCAGTTGAGCCCGAGCGTCATGCCGTTGAGCACACCACCGTTGACCTCGCCGTCGCTCAGGCAGAGATAGTTGTAGCGGGCCCCCACCTGCCAGGCTCCCGAACTGAGATTCCATTCCCGGTTCGGGCCGCGGACGGCATAAAAGGTGTTTCTCGGGATCGGACGGTCGACCCGGTATTCGATCAGCGAATAGGTTCGGCTCTCGCCGGTGAGAAAATAGAGCACCTCGCAGTAGCCGCCCTGGTAGTAGACCGTACCCACGTTGGTGCCCGGCGCGGGCTGGATGCCGTTGGTCACCAGCGGTCCGAGGTTCGTGGTTTTTCCGTTGTAGAGCCAGGAGCCGTAATACTCCGACTGCAGCGACCACGGGCCGCTGTTGCCCACCAGTTCGAGGCCGATCATGTTTTGCCAAGAGCCCTCGAGCAGGCCCGAGTCGGCGTAGATCGAGTTGAGCGGGCCAGGGGGGCCGTTGCGGATGCTGCCGCGGCTGCGGAACCGGACCTGATTGTTTCGTAGGCCCATCGTTCGCCCCGAGAGACCAAAGTGTAACAACTGACGGCCCTCGTCCTCGTACAACGGCAGCCAGACCATCCGGCCGACGGTCATGCTGCCGCCGTCGTAGTTCGAGAACCCGAACGGATTTGAGGTGTTTTTGAACTCGCCCACCTGCCAGCCGAACATCTTGTCCTCGGTGCTATTCAATACCTGAATGCCCGGAACGAAGCCGTTGTTGAAAGGCCCTTCGAAGGCGTCCTGGCTGTAGGAACGCTCCATGAAGTTGAGCCAGCGGCTGCTCGTCAGATGCTCGTAGCCGTAGGGGTCCTTCTGGTTGCCGACGCGGACGGTTCCGAGGATCGGAATCTCGCGGATCTGGCACCAGAGATCGGTGACGGCCGTGAGCGGGCCGGCATCCTTTTCCGTGGGAAACGTCTCGTTGTTGACGTTGATCTGGTTGATGTAGTCATACTCGGCGGCGAAGTCGTAGACCTCATACATCCGGCCCTCGATGCGGAAACGGCCGCGGCGGAAGTTCGTCGCCGCGGAGAGCGAAGGGTCCAGGCCGCCGGTCTGTGGTTTTTGGCTCGGCCCCGGCCCGGCAGTGAAGGCCGTGGTGTCGATCTGCGTCCGACCACCGACCTTGACCTTGAAATCCTGGTTGGCACTTTCGAGCGTGAGCCCCTTGTCCCAGGAGGCCTTCATGCCCGTGTCGCTGCCGACGGCATACGGCTCGGCCGCCGACTTCACCTCCGAGGATTTCCCGCTGGCAGAAGCCTCGGACGGCGACGGCAGCTTTTCGGCCGCGACTGCGTCCGCTGCCTCGAGTTTCCTGATCCGGGCCTCCAGTTCACGGATCCGATTTCGTTCGCTTTCGAGGGCTGTCTCGACGTCGTCGAACGAGCCCAAATCCGAGGCGACGCTCGGGAGGTCGAGGCTGTCGACTGCCGGCACCAGGGCATTTTCAGCTGCGGCAAGATCGCCAAAATCGTCCGCCTGAGCACGACCGGCAAGGCAGACAGCGGCAACGAAGCAAAGCGTGCTTCCGACCCTGCCGGCACGATTGATCCAATCGTTAGGAAAATTCATGCTTGTGCATTCCTCGCAGGCCCTACCACCAAAACCTTGTATCGACCGACGATCAGACGTTTCCCCAGAAAAGCGGCCCATTACAGATTCGCCAGCCAGCCCCTGCCGATTGATGCGAAAAATTGACCTCCTCCGCAGCACGGAAACGAACGTCCCACTCGCCCCATCTTCCGCATCCCGGCCAGCCTGCGATGGCTGGCGGGATTTGTGGCAGACTGACGGGTTAATGAGCGGCATTCAGCCTGAGTCCAATCACGACCTCGCCGGCGGCCAGAAGCGGCGACCGCATGCCGCCGCCGGGATCCTCTTTGCCATGCCCGTCGAGGCAGACGCCTTCGAGCGAATGGCATCCGATCGGGTCGAACTGCTCGCGGGAGGGCTCGTGTTTCACGAAGGCCGCATCGCTGGCAGAAGCGTGGCCTGGTGTACGGGGGGCGTCGGTTCCGTGGCAGCGGCCCGCGCGGCCCGGCTCCTGCTCGATGGCCATCGCCCAAGAGTGCTCGTCAGCGCGGGCTTTGCCGGCGGACTGGCGGCGTCGCTCGTTCGCGGTGCCGTGGTCCGACCGGTCAGCGTCGCGAGCGATGACGACCGGCCGGTGATCCCGCTGGCCAACGGCGATGCCGTTCCGGTGGGAGCCGCGGGTGGCCTGAGGCTCGTCACTGCCTGCAGGGTGCTGCGAACGCCGGCGGAGAAACGGGCGTTGCACGAGTCGTCCGGAGCGGATCTCGTCGACATGGAGACCCATGCGATCGCGTCGGTCGCAGCGACGGCGGGTGTGCCCTGCACGGCCATCCGTGTGATCTCCGACGACGCCCATCATGAACTGCCGCGCGAGGTTGCCGCCCTGGCAGAGCCGCAGTCGGCCATGCGACGGCTGGGGACGGCGCTCGGGGCGATCGGCAGGCGTCCCCGGGCCGCGCTCGATCTCTGGCGGCTCTACGAGCACGCCGTCATCGATGGCCGCACGCTCGCCGCTGCGCTGGCTGCCTTCTGCGAATCACTGCCGCTGGACGACTGAGTCTCAGCCGCCGCAGATCGATCGAACGAGCAGCCCTTTCGGAAGGTCGGCGACGAGGGCTGGAACCGGTCTGCCGAGCGAGGCGGCTGCAGCCTCGGCCGCGATCCTCCCGCTGCGAACCGCTCCTTCCATCGTCGAGGGCCAGCCGGTTGCCGTCCAATCGCCCGCCAGGAAGAGGTTTGGGATGGCGGTGCGGGCCGGCGGCCGGGCCGCCTCGACGCCGGGCCGGACGGAGAGCACCGCCGTCGGATCGGTGACCACCCTGGCCTCGAGAAGTCTGGCATCGCGGGCCGCCGGAAACACCTCGCGGACCTCCTGAACGACCGTCTCGATGAGCCGCTGCCGATCGCCGCCGAGCAGACCGCGGGAGGCGCTGATCACCACCTGGCAGTGGCCGGTCGAACCCTCGGACGCTTCTTCGGAGCGAAAGACCCACTGCGAGACCCGGCCGACGAGGACCGCGTGGGGCAGATCGACCACATCGCGATCGAACCAGAGATGGACCGCCGTGATCGGCGAGCCGAGGAGCCGATCGTCGGCCGGAGGAACGACGTCGGGAACGAGCCGGGCCGCCTGCTTCCAGGGTAGGGCCAGAATCGCCGCATCGCAGGGCAGGGTGGCACCGTTGCCCGTCAGCGAAATCACGGTTCCCCCGGCTGCACGCTCGACGCCGGTCACGGTGCAGCCGGTCACGATCTCGACGCCATTCGCCCGCAGCCAGTCGACCAGTCGCGTGCCAAAAAGCTCGCCGAGCGGCCGCGTCGGAACGACCAGATCGACGGCCTCGCGATGGGCGAGAAATCCGTCCACGACCACCTTCCGGGCGGCCGGCACGCTGACAAGGTCGATCGCCTCGCCGAGTGCGCTCTCGAGCACGGGCTGCCAGAACAGCCTGATCACCCGCTCGGGCTGGCCGATCGACTGGAGCCAGCCGAGCGCCGTCTGCGACGAATCCGCATCGCGTTCTCGGCACCGGGCCAGCCGCAGCATACCCGCCGCCAGGACGGCCTTCTCTGCCAGACTGAAGTGACGCATCCCGAGGAGCAGGGGGGCCAGGTGAAGCGGCGCTGGCAGCCACCGGGCCGGCGTGCAGGCGGCCCGATCCCCATCCGGTCCGATGAAAAACATCGTCCGATCACGCCGCAGCCAGTCGTCGAGCCCCGTGCGTCGACAGAGATCGAGGAAGTTTGTGCAGCAGCCCATGGCAACATGCTGGCAGGCATCCACGAGCCCTCCGGCGACCGGGTCGTCGAACGATGCCGCCCGCCCACCGGCCCGGCGCCGTGCCTCGAGCAGCGTCACCCTGATGCCGGTGCCGACGAGCGAAGCCGCCGCAGCGAGCCCAGCCAGCCCGCCGCCGACCACGACCACCCGCCGTTCCTGGCGGTCCGTATGCGTGCCCGGATTGACCGCGAGGGTTGTCATGGTCGGGGGCCCGTCGCGAGGGTCAGAAACGCAGCTGCAGCGAGCACCGGCCGGCGCGGCCTGACCTTGGCCTGGAACACGCCCGCCCCCGCCCGCCGGACGGCGGTCAGCATCGCCCGATAGACGCCGAACATCGCCCGAAACACCAGCCGGCCGTCGGTGGAGAGCATCCGGTCGAGCGGAGCAGCCTCCCTGTAGAAATCCAAGGCACGTCCGACCTCGAAGGCGGCGAGCCGCTCGAAGCCGGGACCGATGCGGCCGGCCCGGAGATCGTCGGCCGAGCAGCCGTGGGCCAGAAGGTCTTCCAGCGGAATGTAGATCCGCCCCCGGGCGAGGTCCTCGGGAATGTCCCGCAGGATGTTCGTCAATTGAAAGGCCAGTCCGCAGGCATGCCCGGCGGAGATGGCCTCGGGCGTGCGAAATCCCCAGATGTGGATCGCCGCGAGGCCGACCGCACTGGCCACCCGCCCGCAGTAGACCTCGAGCTCGCCGAACGTGGCGTAGGTCTGCCGCGTGAGATCCATCCGCACCCCGTCGATGACCGCCTGCAGATACTCTTTCGGCACGGCGAACCGCCGCGCCGTGTCGGCGACGGCCCGAAGGACCGGGTCATCGACATCGCCTCCTCCGAGCGCCGCCCGGCACTCGGACTCGAAGGCGTCGAGGGCCATGCCGGCGGCGGCCGGATCGGCGGCGTCATCGACGATGTCGTCGGCCCGACGGCAGAAGGCATACAGGGCGGTCGTGCCGCGTCGCTTCTCCGCCGGCAGCAGCCTGATCGGAAGGGCGAAACTCGACGCGGAGCGGCGCAGCATCTCTTCACAGGCGGCATGGTCTCGGGCGAGCGAGGTCATCTTTGGCCCACCAGTGTTGCGAACTGCACGCCCAGCCAGGCACGGCCCGCGAGCAGCAGTTTCCTGGTCCGGCCGACCGTGGGCCGGAATGCGAGCGTGTCGTATCCGGCCCGTTCGATCGCGTCGGCAACCGCCCGGCCGCCGCCCAAAAACATGCGGATCGCCGGCCGGAGCGAGACCGGGGCTAGGCCCACCAGCGGCTCCCCCCTGGTGAAGCACTCCCGAGCCCATTCCACCTCGTCGCGGAGAAGCGAGACGACCTCGGGCACCGCCCGCGGTTCGTCGAGCATCGACTCCTCGACCTCATGACGGCCCATGTCCTCGCGGGGCAGATAGACCCGGCCGGCCAGTCGATCCCGCCTGATGTCCTGCCAGAAGTTCACCAGCTGCAGCCCCGTGCAGATCGCATCCGACATCGCCACCAGATCGGCTGCCCGACATCCCTCGAGCGCGAGCACGATCCGCCCGACGGGATCGGCGGAGCGACGGCAATAGCCAACCAGATCGGCCCGGGTCTGATACCGTGGGCCGACGCCTGACGCGTCGAACCGGCTGTCTTCAGTGAAGGCATCGAGCAGGTCCGCGAAGGGCTCGATCGTGAGCCCGGCCGAGCGGACGGTTTCGGCCAGGGCGATGAAGATCGGATGCCCGGGGCGGCCTGCGAAGCAGGCATCGAGTTCGCCCCGCCAGGCCGCAAGGGCTTCGGCGGCTGCCTGGGGCGAATCCGCCTCGTCGGCGAGATCGTCGCTCCAGCGGGCGAATGCGTAGACGTTGGCGAGGTGCTGCCGCAGCCGGGGAGGCACCAGCTGTGTCGCGACGGTGAAGTTTTCATAGTGCCGCGCCGCCACGTCGCGACAGTATGCCTCCGCGGCGGCCCGGTCGGAGGACCCGGGCAGTTCGGCAATCTGCCATGGCGTCGGATCGCGGCGGTTCGTCGCTGGGTGGGGCGTCATGGAGGCAGTCGGAGGGGGGCCCGCTTCTCTGGCCGCGGCGGAGCGGCTTCCCTAGGATGGTCTGGATGGGATGATATCCGGTTCGGACGGCGGCCGATGCATCGGCCTGCCGCCCGCCACTCCGAGGAGCCCGCCGCGATGAAGATTCTCCTGGCCAGCCCGCGTGGTTTCTGCGCCGGCGTCAACATGGCGATCGAGACGCTCGAGACTGCGATCCGGCTCCACGGCACCCCGATCTACGTCTACCACGAGATCGTCCACAACAAGCATGTCGTCGACCGCTTCGTGCGGGAGGGGGTGGTGTTCGTCGATTCCGTGGAGGAGGTGCCGGAGGGGGCTGTGCTGCTCTATTCCGCCCATGGAGTCGCTCCCCTGGTGCGGCGGGTCTCGGCCGAACGGCGGCTGCGGGCGATCGACGCCACCTGCCCGCTGGTCACCAAGGTGCACCTCGAGGCGATCAAGTACGCCAAGGCCGACTACCGGATCGTGCTCATCGGCCACGAGGGTCACGACGAGGTGATCGGCACGATGGGCCAGGCGCCCGATGCCTTCACGCTCGTCGACAGCGCCGAGGAGGTCGACGCGCTCCAGTTCGGCCCCGACGACAAGCTCGCCTACCTGACGCAGACGACGCTCTCCGTGGACGACGCCTCGAAGATCATCCAGCGGCTGAAGGAACGGTTTCCGCAGATCGTCGGACCGCCGAAGGACGACATCTGCTACGCGACCCAGAACCGGCAGGAGGCGGTGCGGCTGCTTTCCGACGAGGCCGATATCGTGATCGTGCTCGGCAGCCAGAACAGCTCCAACAGCCAGCGGCTCGCCGAGCTGGCCCGCGACGGCGGCATTGCCGCCCACCTCATCGACGGGGCCGGCGAGATCGACCCCAGCTGGTTCAAGGGCCATGAGACGGTGCTGATCACGGCCGGCGCCAGCGCCCCCGAGAGCGTCGTCCAGGAAAGCGTGGAGTGGCTCAAATCGCGATATGCCGCCACGGTCGAGGAGCGGACGATCCGCGAGGAGGACGTCTACTTCCCGCTGCCCAAGGAACTCCGGGCCGCGGCCGCCGCCGTCCAACTGCCGATGGCCTGATGCCAGAGTGGGAGGTGTCTTGCGTGGGTCGGGGTTGCCCACGCCCCGAGAGCCGGACGTTCGCTGCGGCCATCCTGGCCTGTGCTCACTCGATGCTGACTTCGCTTCGCCATCCATGGCTTCGCTTGTCAGCAACGCCGGCTCTCGGGGCATGGGCAACCCCTCCTGATGACCCTGTTTCCGGAACGATGCGCTCGTGCGCTCATCAAATCGAGCAGAAGCAGATTACCTCGACGATTGCAGCGTTTAGACGCTGGAACACACGATCTCTGCGCTCTGAATTCATGCCTGCTGCGATGCCTGCTGATCACGAAATTGAACAAATACCACAGTGAAGGTCTGCACCGCCCACCACCCCATGCTGCCTCCCTCTTTTCAAACTGAGAATACCGGGAGGGGTTGCCCATGCCCCGAAAGCCGGGCTCGGCGGCCAGCGTAGCCATGGATGGCGAAGCGCAGCCGGCGTGCAGAGAGCGAAGGCCAGGATGGCCGCAGCGAACGTCCGGCTCTCGGGGCGTGGGCAACCCCGACCAACACAAGACGCTAAGCCATGACAGGCTCAAGCCTGGCCCACATCGGGCAGCGTCAGGCCCGGAGGGCCGGGTCAACACCAGCCGGCGGAGCCGGCCAAGGAAAATTCGGCACGATGCCGAGATTTTCCGTGAAGCCGTCATGACAGGCTCAAGCCTGTCCCACATCGGGCAGCGTTAGGCCCGGAGGGCGTGAAACTAGTGGGTGAGCTTCTTGTAGCGAAAGCGGTGCGGCTCGTCGGCGCCGATCCCGAGCCGCTCCTTGCGGCTGCGTTCGTAGACCTCGAAATTGCCCTCGCAGACGTGCACGTAGCCGTCCCCCTCGAAGGCGATGATGTGGGTGGCGAGCCGGTCGAGAAACCAGCGGTCGTGGGTGATCACGACGACCGATCCCGCGAAGCTCGAGATGCCCTCCTCGAGCGACCGCAGCGTGTCGACGTCGAGGTCGTTGGTCGGCTCGTCGAGCAGGAGCAGGTTGGCGCCTCCGCGGAGCAGTTTGGCGAGGTGCACCCGGTTGCGTTCGCCGCCGGAGAGCGTGCCGACCTTCTTCTGCTGGTCGGGCCCCATGAAGTTGAACTTGGCCACGTAGCTGCGGGCATTGACAGTCCGCTTGCCGAGTTCGATCGTGTCATGGCCGCCCGAAATCTCCTCGAACACCGTCTTGCCGGGATCGAGGGCATCGCGATTCTGGTCGACGTAGCCGATGTCGACCGTCGCCCCCACCTTGATCGTGCCGCTGTCCGGCTTCTCCTGGCCGACGAGCATGCGGAAGAGCGTGGTCTTGCCGGCGCCGTTGGGGCCGATGATGCCGACGATGCCGCCGGGGGGCAGTTTGAAGGAGAGGTTCTCGAAGAGCAGTTTGTCGCCGAAGGCCTTGGAGATGTTGTCGACGTCGATCACCTGATCGCCGAGCGAGCGACTGGCCGGAATGAAGATCTCGATTTCCGAATCGCGGGCGGCGGCCTGCTCGGCGGCCAGTTTTTCATATGCCGAGACGCGGGCCTTGCTCTTGGCCTGCCGGGCCTTGGGCGACATACGGATCCACTCGAGTTCCTTGTCGAGCGTCTTCTGACGGGTGCTGGCCTGTTTCTCCTCCATCTCGAGGCGGGCCTTCTTCTGCTCGAGCCACGAAGAGTAGTTGCCCTCGAAGGGGATGCCGCGGCCATGATCGACCTCGAGGATCCACTTCGCGACATTGTCGAGGAAGTAGCGGTCGTGGGTGACGGCCACCACCGTGCCCGTGTACTCGGCAAGGTGGGTTTCGAGCCAATTCACGCTCTCGGCATCGAGATGGTTCGTCGGCTCGTCGAGCAGCAGGAGGTCGGGCTTCTCGAGCAGCAGTTTGCAGAGGGCCACCCGGCGACGCTCGCCACCCGAAAGGTTGGTCACCGCCCAGTCGGCCGGAGGCAGGTTCATCGCGTCCATCGCGATCTCGACCTGGCGATCCAGATCCCAGAGATTCTTGGCGTCGATCTCGTCCTGCACCGAGGCCTGCTCGGCGAGTAATTTCTCCATTTCGGCGTCGTCGATCGGCTCGCCCAGCCGGGTGTTGATCTCCTCGAACCGCCGCAGCACGGCGCGGGAGTGGCCGACCGCGTCCATGACGTTCTCGAAGACCGTCTTCGCGGGGTCGAGCTTTGGCTCCTGTTCCAGGTAGCCGACGGTGTAGCCATCGGCGAGCCTCGCCTCGCCGTCATATTCCCTGTCGATGCCCGCCATGATCTTCATGAGCGTGCTCTTGCCCGCGCCATTGCGACCCAGCAGGCCGATCTTGGCCCCCGGGTAGAAGGCGAGGTTGATGTTTTTGAGGAGCTCGCGCTGGCCGAACTTCTTGGTGAGTTCCGTGATCTGAAAGATGAAGGCCGGGCCCATGGACGATCCGTCGCTCCGCAAATGTCGTGGCTGTTGTCGTGATCCGTCGCAGCGATGATTCTACCGGTTCGGGCAACCAATCACAGGGCTCGTTGCAGGTGGCAAACCGATGGACTACGATTCTGCGGTTCGATCCCGATGCCGATCGATACGCCGATTTTCCAGGATGACCGGACAGGAGCCCGACCAGTGCCCGAATACGCGAATCCCGACGTGCTCGTCTCGACCGAATGGGTCGCCGGGCACCTCCAGGACCCGAAGGTGAGGATCGTCGAATCCAACGAGGATCGCGCCCTCTACACGCAGGGGCACATCCCCGGGGCCGTCGAGATCGACTGGATGGTCGACCTTCAGGATCAGAACTGGCGGGATTACATCGACAGGGCCGCCTTCGAGAAACTCTGCATCGAGCGGGGCATCTCCAACGACTCGACCGTCGTCTTCTACGGCGACAAGAACAACTGGTGGGCCTGCTACGCCTTCTGGGTGTTCAAACTCTACGGCCACGGCGACTGCCGGATCATGGACGGCGGCCGCAAGCGTTGGGACCTCGACGGCCGGGGCTGGTCTTCCGACCGGGTGAACACCGCCCGCGGCCACTACACGGCGACCGAGCAGGATGGGTCGATCCGGGCCCTTCGAGACGAGGTTCTGAAGCATCAGAAGGCCGGGAAACAACTGCTCGACGTGCGCTCGCCAGAGGAATACCGGGGCGAGCGGACCCACATGCCCGACTATCCCAACGAGGGCGCCGTGCGGGGAGGACACATTCCGGGCGCGGTCAACGTGCCCTGGCCGATGAACTGCAGGGAGGACGGCACCTTCAAGTCGGCCAAGGAACTCGAAAAGCTCTACATCCGTGAACTGCGAATGAAGCGGCGGTCACCGACGATCGCCTACTGCCGGATCGGCGAGCGATCGAGCCTGACCTGGTTCGTGCTCAAATACCTGCTCGGCTTCGGCAACGTGAAGAACTACGACGGATCCTGGCTCGAATGGGGAAACTGCGTCCGGGTTCCGATCGCGAAGGGAGGGGATCCCGGTGGCTCTGCCGGCCCATCCGCCACCACGACGAGCGGCTGAGGCGGACCCCAGCGTTGCATTCATGACCAGCGTGCAGAACCGGATCGAAGCGATCATCGGCGAATTCGCCGACCTCGATAGCCGGGAAAAACTCGAACTGCTGGTCGACTTCGCGAATGGACTGCCGCCGTTGTCGGCGGAGTATGAGGCCCGCAAGGCAGCGGAAGACCGCCGGGTGCACGAGTGCCAGACGGCCGTGTTTCTCTGGCCGGACGTGGATTCGGGCCGGGCGAGACTCGTCGCCGAGGTCGCCCCGGAGGCCCCCACGGTGAAGGGCTTCGTGGCGATTCTCGCCGAGGCGATCAACGGCCATCCTGCCGCCGAGGCGGGAGACATCCCCGACGACCTGCTGGAACGGATGGGACTGGCGGATGTCCTCGGGATGCTCCGTTCCCGCGGGCTTCGGGCGATCGTCGGGCACGTCAAGCGGGAGATCGCGGCCAAGGCCGCGGCGACTGCCTGAGCACCGACGGGCAGCGACTCAGGAACGGAAACCGGACGAGGGGGGAGACAGGGCCATGACCGCACGCATCGTCGCCGGGATCGATCTCGGCGGAACCGCCGTCAACTACACGTTTCTCGACGAGCGGGGGCAGTTTCTCATCGAGGGGCTCTGCGAGCACCCGGCCCGGAGTGTCGAAGGTCCTCAGGTCTGTCTCCAGCAGATTGTCGACGGCCTCGAGATGGCCGGCGGGGTGGCTGGCGTTCGGCGCGAATCGATCATCGCCGTCGGCCTCGACACGCCGGGTCCGGCCAGCGCCGCAGGCGTTCTGAGTCACCGGGGATCGACGAACTTCGTCCATCCGGAGTGGGCGGGCTACGACATCCGGGCGGGGCTCCAGGCCAGGCTCGGCCTGCCGGTCTGCTACCTCAACGACGGCAACGCGGCGGCCCTCTGGGGCCACGTCTCGATCTTTGGCTCCGGAAATCAGGCGACGAGCGTCTCGGCGATCATCGGCACGGGTCTCGGCGGGGGGGTGATCACGGGAGGCCGCGCGATCGGTGGCCGCAACGGCTTCGGTGGCGAACTCGGACACGTGCTCATTCCCTACCAGTCGATTCCGGGCATCGACGGACTCGTCCCAGACTGCAACTGCGGCCGCGTCGGCGACCTCGAATCGCTCTGCTCCCTGACGGCGATCCGCAGAAACCTGCTGCCGCATTTTCTGGCAGGCAGTCAGGGGCACGAACTCGCCCGGATCGACGACATCGGCCAGGCTGCGAAACTGGTCCGCGGCCTCGCCGAGCGGGGCGATCCGCTGGCACGCGACATCTTCCGGGTTCAGGCCCGGGCCCTGGGCCTGTTCTTCGACGAGATGATCAACGTCTTCGATCCCGACGTGCTCGTCGTCGGCGGCGGCGCGGTCGAGACGGGCCCCGAGTTCCGCAGCTGGTTCATCGACGAGATTCGGGCCGGCATGCCGCCGCAGCGGGAGGAGCAGACCGGCATTCCGATCCATGTGATTCCCAACGGCGACACGGCCGGCGCCCGTGGCGCCGCCCTCGAGGCGGCTCACCTCGTCCAGGACCGCAGGCTGTAGCCCCACGCGGGAACGGCCGTGGTCAGGCGACCCGGTCGAGGATCGGCAGCGTCGGGAGGCCGTTGGGCTGCAGCCGGATGCCCGGCGAGGCTGGGGCCGCGAGCGGCGGCTCGATGGCAGGCGTTGTTTTCGGCGGACCGAAGAGGGTCAGCCGGGCCGTCGCCAGCAGGCCGCCGAGCGAGCTGAACGTCGCCTCGACGGCGGCGGGTTCGTAACCGCAGTGGGCCATGCAGTCCTGGCACTTCGGATTGCCGCTCGACCGTCCGTAGGCATCCCAATCGGTCTCTTCCATGAGTTCGCGGAACGAGCCCGCATGCCCCTCGTCGAGGAGGTAGCAGGGCCGCTGCCAGCCGAAGAGGTTGTAGGCGGGGGTTCCCCAGGGACGGCATTCGAGATCCCAGGCCCCTTTCAGAAACTCGAGGAACACCGGTGACTGATTGAACTTCCAGCGCCGGGAGGGCGTGTCGAGAATCCGTCGGAAGAGCGACTGGCTCCGCTCCCGCGGCAGGAAGTGCTCCTGATCCGGCGCCTTGGTGTAGGAGTAGCCTGGGGAGATCATCATGCCCTCGACCCCGAGGGCCATGACCTCGTCGAAAAACCTGCGGCAGCGGGCCGGATCGGCATCGGAAAAGAGCGTTGAATTGGTGGTCACGCGAAAGCCGGCCGCGAGCGCCGCCCGGATCGCGTCGACGGCGATGTCGTAGACGCCATCCCGATCGACCGCCCTGTCGTGCTCCTCCCGAAGCCCGTCGAGGTGCACCGAGAACGCCAGATAGGGCGATGGCGTGAAGTGCGGCAACATCTCCACGAGTTTCAAGGCGTTGGTGCAGAGGTAGAGATACTTCTTGCGAGCCACGATGCCGGCCACGATCTGCTCGATCTGCGGATGGAGCAGGGGCTCGCCGCCTGGAATGGCGACGATCGGGGCACCGCACTCGTCGACGGCCCGGAAGCACTGCTCCGGGGTGAGATGCGACCGCAGCACCTCGGTCGGGTGCTGGATCTTGCCGCAGCCGCCACAGGCGAGGTTGCAACGAAACAGCGGTTCCAGCATCAGCACGAGCGGATAGCGGGCGTTGCCCCGCAGCCTCTGCACGGTGACGTGGCGAAGCACCGCGAGCATCTGTCCGACGGGAACGCTCATGCGACCATCTCCTGTGTGCCTGTCTCGGAAGAGCCTGCATCGGCGGCGGCGGCAGCGGAATGCTTTGCCAGCGCGATGAGCGGGAAGTAGATCGGGTAGTAGTGGTAACGCAGGTAGAAAACCTTCGGGAATCCCGTGCCCGTAAACTCTCGTTCGAGCCAGGTGCCGTCGAATTCCTGGCGGTCGACGAGCCACTGCAGGCCCCGCTGCACCGCCTTGGAATGCCAGCGGCCCGCGGCCACGAGACCGAAGATCGCCCAGGCCGTCTGCGAGGGGGTCGAACAGCCCTCGCCGGCAAGTTCACGATCGGCGTAACTGGCGGGCGTCTCTCCCCAGCCACCATCCGACTGCTGGTGCTCCATGAGCCAGTCGGCCCCGGCCCGCACCGCGGGATCGTCCTCCGAAACACCCACCGCCCGCAGGCCGACGACCGCCTGCCAGGTGCCATAGACGTAGTTCACTCCCCAGCGGCCGAACCAGCCGCCATCGGCCTCCTGGTTCCCGCGGAGATAGGCGATGCCGCGGTCGATCGCGGGATGGCCCACCCGCAGGCCGACTGCCCCGAGGGCCTCGAGGGCGCGGCCGGCGAGATCGGGCGTGCTGGGGTCGATCATCGCGTTGTGATCGGCGAACGGCACCTTGCAGAGCAGCTCCAGATTGTTGTCCCGGTCGAAGGCCGCCCAGCCGCCGTCGGAGTTCTGCATCGCGAGAACCCAGCGTTCCGCCCGGCCGAGGGCGGCCCCGACCCGGGCCAGCCGTCGGGCGGCGCCCGACGGCGTCGTGGCCTCGGCCCGACCAGAACCTTCGCGACCGGCAAACGCGTCCTTCCAGGCCGCCAGGGCGATCATCACCATCACCGTGTCGTCGACGTCCGGGTAGAACCGGTTGGCATACTGGAAGCACCAGCCCGAGGGCTCCACCCTGGTCGATCCGGACGAATCGGCGGGCGATCGCACCTCGCGTTCGAGCAGCCAGTCGACGGCGGCATCGAGCGATGCCCGGTCGACGCCCTCGGGGCCCGCTCCGACGGCGATCGCGTCGCAGATTCCGCGGAGCGTGATCGCCGTGTCCCAGACGGGAGAGCGGCAGGGCTCCACCCGCAGCGAGCCGTCGGGCTGAGGCTCGACGAGCCTCTCCAACTGATCCCAGCACTCGCGCACTTCCGGGGAATCGTCCTCGCAGCCCATCGCCCGCAGGCCGACGATGCTCCAGACGATCGGCGGAAAGATCGCGCCCAGGCCGTCGCTGCCGTCGAATCGCTCCAGCATCCAGGCCCGGCAGGCCGCGACCGCGCGGCTGCGAAGCGGACGGATGCCGATCGCATCGCAGGCCTTGATCACCCGATCGACGCCCCGAAAAAACCGCGACCAGGCATCACCGCCACCGGCGGGCGGCGGGCCGGACCGATCGGCGAGCGAGAACAGTTCGCCGATCCCGTGGGAGTCCGGAATCCGCCGAACGGGCTTGAAGGCCCACATCAGCGAGAGCGGAACGATCATCGTGCGAGACCAGGCAGAGACACGGTCGAGATTGATTGGAAACCAGCGCGGCAGGAGCACCATCTCCGGCGGCACCGCCGGACAGGCCGAGTAGGGGATCTGGCCGAGCAGTGCCAGATAGAACTTGGTGAAGCTGTTGACCGCCCAGGGCCCACCGTGGTCGCGGATCGCCAGCCGGGCCCGCCGCAGCGGTTCCGAGTTGCGATCCTGGCCGGCGATCTTCAGCGCCAGGTAGGCCTTCACGCTCGCGCTGACGTCGACGGGACCACCTGGATGGATGGACCATCCGCCGCAGTCGAGTTGCTGCTGCAGGATCCGTCTGCAGGCGGCATCTGCCGTGGCGGCGTCAAGCCGGCCCGCCCAGGCGAGGATCAGGAGATATTCGCTCTCGAGGATCGTGTCGCCCTCGAGCGGCCCACGCCAGTGGCCGTCATCGGCCTGCCGATCGAGAAGCCAGCCGGCAGCCAGGCCGATCGACTCGACCAGGCGGCCGGAAAGGCCGGGGGCCGACTGATGCTCGAGATGCGGTCGGCCCAATCCCGCGACTAATTCACGGACGATCCTGTGTCGCTCGCCGCGACGCCCCATGACCGACTGCACCGCGGCCGGGGAATGGATCCCTGGCAACTCGCCGCCCATTCCGTCGAGCGAATCGATCGCTCCGCGACCGGCCGGTGCTCCGACCGATGCGGACGCCGCTTCCGACATTCCAGAAGAACTCATTGACGCATCCATGCTTCGAGCCGACGGGCACCCACCTTGGGCCCGCATTCAACGCCGGCGGAGAATAGAGAACACCGGGGATACCGACAAGCCCGGACGGCATCGGGGGTGTTCCGTGAGATCAAGGAAACGGCGCAGAATCGCCAGAAGACGCGGCCCGGGCAGAAGAGCAGGCAATCTGCACAAAGTCTACCGGCCTGCGGCTGCCTCTTCCGTCAACGGCAGCAGCATCGACACCCGAGCGCCCTCCTCGGGCCGAGACTCGACCACCACTCCGCCGCCGCAGGCATCGACGAACCGCCAGGCCTTGGAAAGCCCGAGCCCCGCACCCCGGCCCGCCTCGCGGCCGCAGAAGAAGGGATCGAAAGCCCGCCGCAGCGTGGCCCGGTCCATGCCCCGGCCATCGTCTTCGACGACGATCTCGCACCAGGATCGCCCCGAATGAACCGACAGTCCGGCACCGAACCGCACCCGGCCGCCATCCGCCACCGCCTCGACCGCATTGACGCCGATCGCCCGCAGGGCCTCCTCGATCTGGCCCCGATCGACCCAGGCAGACACCGGAACCGGCGGCGGACTGTATTCCAGCCGCACGCCGCGTCCGGCCGCCTGGCCGTGGAGCGATTCGATCACGGATGCGATGACGGCATGAACGTCGTTCGCCGCCGGCTGCGGCTTCGGCGGACGGGCAAAGAGCATCAGCCCGCCGATCATGTCGCGGGCCCGAAACGCCTGATCAACGATCGTGGCCAGCCTGCGACGCCGCTCGACGTCCCTCTCCTCGAGCAGCAGGGCCTGGGCACGGGTCGCGATGTTGGCCAGCGGGTTGTTGATCTCGTGGCCGGCGCCGTAGGCGAGTTCGCGGATCGATTCCAGCCTCGCCTCGATCACTGCGCCGCCAAAGCCCTCCTGCAACCGTTCCAGTTCGCGTCCCCTGGCGATCGCATTCATGAGGAGGATCGGCTCCATGGGAAGCGATTCGCCGGTCGGTCGGCCTCCGGCCGCGGTCGAACCCGGCGGCTTGAGAAACTGACGCTCTCGCTGCAGCCCGGCCTGAGTAGACCGCGAAAGCTCCTCGAGCACGGCCTGGCCAAACCGGCGGCCGACAGCCGCCTCAGCGAACTCCTGTCGCGGAACATCCCGGACCATCCTCTCCCAGACATTCTCCCAGACGCTCTTCCACAGGTCGGGATCGACGCAGATGCCGCCCCTGGAACTGCCGGCGTCGCCCTCCAGCCCCGTTCGCAGATCGCTCTCGAGCCTTGCAAGCAGCGACGTTCTGCCGACGGAATCGGCAGCCGCCCCCAGTTCCAGCCGCCCGGATTCGAATCTCGGCTCCCGGCGGGCCGGCGGCGAGGCAGAGGGGAAGTCTCCGGCGGAGGCCGAATCACCCCGCTCGACGGCAGCCAGCCAGGCAGCCGAAGCAGGGTCGTCGGCGACAGACGCCCACCAGCGGTCCGGCACAATGGCAGAAGAGGAGGATTCCTCCGACGGATCGGCCGCGAGCACGGCCCGCGTCAGGCCCAAACAGGCCTGACGCGGGACCGGCAACGCGATGACGGCATCAGGGGCAGGACGGAGCACCAGCCAGACGCCGGATGACGACCCCTGCGACACCAGATGACTCCAGTTCCAGACGTGCTTCGGCTCAGGAACCGGCCGCGACCGACTCGATGTCGAGCAGCGTGCAGATCCGGTCCACGAGCACCTCGGCCTCGAACGGCTTCTGGAGAAACTCGTTGGCTCCCGAAGCCTTGAGGTCCTCGATCTTGTCGGGCTCGCACATGCCCGAGATGCAGATGATGCGCACCTCGTCCATGGTCGAGTCGCTGCGGACCCGCTGGCAGACTTCCTTACCGTTGATGTCGGGCAGCATGACGTCGAGGACGATCAGATCGGGCCTGTAGTCCTTGACCATCATCCCGGCATCGAAACCGTTGTTCACGCTCCGGGTCTCGAAGCGGCCGTCCCGCTCGAGCACGTCGGTGATCAGTTCGACGAGATCCTGATCGTCGTCGACGACGAGGATCTTTCGACGGCCGCTCTCCAACGCATCGGTCGGAATGCCGTTGTCCCGCATGAACAGGAACAGCTGATCCCGAGGAATCCGACGGAACCGGCTGCCCGGCACGCGGAACCCCTTCAACTGTCCCGAGTCAAAGCAGCGAATGATCGTCTGCTGGCTCACTTTGCAAATCTTGGCGGCTTCGCCAGTCGTATACACGGTCTTTTGCATCTGCCTTACCACCCTCTCCCTAGCCGTGGTGCAGCTAGTCAAAACGGTGACCGGGGGTTTCGCCTGTTCCACAAGGCAGCCCCGAACACCTAGGCCTCCTGGTTGCCATTCACGCTTGCCGACTGTCCCGGATCAGCACTCCGTGCCAATCCATTCCGGCAGGAATCAAGCTTCGGGGGGGCTGCGAAAGGAATCCGTTTCCCTGGAGTCGCTACCCTGCTTGCCATCCTTGCCTGCGACCAACTCTACAGCCATCTTGCGCAGTGAGTCAATATCGCTCCAGTCGACGCAAACACCTTTACCGCAACGGTTTCGGCAAAAAGCCCGGAGCGGCGATCTCCAACAGATTGACCGCCGGCCTTCCATCCAGCGAGATCTGGGCCACGCGCCCAAACGTCCGCAGAGCCGCACCGTCGCGGTCGCAATGAAACAGCGACCGCAGCCGCGGCCCGGCCACGAGTTCCAACAAACCGACGTCGTGCACGTCCCGCAGCACGTTCGCCGCGATCAGGATTCGGCCGAGCGGCTGAAGGCCCGCCAGGATCGCGTTGGCGGTCCCGGCATCGACGCAGTCGAGGTCGATCTCCACGATGCCATGCTGCACCCGCAGTCCCAGCGAATCGGTGAGCAGGATTTCCCTCGCATACCAGCCGCGATCGCCGGCCGGCTTCCCCCGACCGATTCTGTCGGCATGCTCCGGCCTGACTTCCGCGATGATCTCCAGCCCGACCGGACCGCCACAGAACCGCTCCATCGCGACCGTCATGTGGCTGCGATGATCGAGCAGGCAGCGGTAGGGCTCCGGAATCTCGGCGGGAGACACCGCCCGCAGACTGGCAAACGACTCGACGGGGCTGCAAAAGGCCGCGATCAGCCGCTGGGCCCGGGCTTCCGTTGATTGGCCGCTTTCCATGAGCCGCCTGACTCCCGCGACATGGTCTGCGGCAACCGTCGGGTCGAAGGCCGTCGCGATGGATCAGGTTCGGGGCGTGAACTGCGTCGCCGCCTGCTCGGGAACGGCGAGATCGAGGAGGAACTCGAGCACCTCCCGAAGCCGGCCGAGCCGGCATGCCGCGAGCGCCGCCAGAGCCTGACGTCGCTGATCATCCACGATCGCCGCCGCCCGTGCAAACACGTCGGCCTGACCGTAGAGTCGGCGGGCCTCTCCGATGGCGGCGGAGACGTCGGCCGCCGACGCGTCCGCCGAAGCGGCCCGGGAGGCGAGCGTCACCAGATGACCGATCGCGTCTGCAGGAAGCCGCGAGAGCGCCAGGGCCCACATCAGCGTCGGTCGTCCGCCGAGCAGATCCCCGGCGACGTCCCGGTCGTTCTCGACGTCGCCGGCCCAATCCTTGAGATCGTTGAGCACCTGGAAGCCGGTGCCGACGTGCAGGGCATAGCGTCCGACCGCGGCAGCCGACTCGGGCTGCAGGCCGGCCAGCCGAATGCCCATCGCGATCGCCGCCTCGAAGGCTGGGGAGGTCTTGAGCCCGTAGATCTCGAGCGATGCCTCGGGGCTCAGCCGCTTGTCCCCCGCATCCCGCCACCAGAGTTCGGCACCCTGGCCACGGGCGAGTCGGACGTGGGCCTCGGAGAGGATCGCCACGAGGTCCCGCTGGGTCGTCGGATCGATCCCCTCGAGCCCGACGATCATCCGGTAGCCCAGCCCGAGCAGATAGTCGCCGGCATTGATCGCCGAGGGAACTCCGCGCTCGATGTGGAGCGTGGGCCTCCCATACCGCATCCGGTCGTCGTCCTCGATGTCGTCGTGGACGAGCGATGACTTGTGGAAGATCTCGATGGCGACCGCGGCGGTCTTCACGGCATCGCGGGTCGCCCCGTCGACGGCGGCGGCCCGATCGGCGACGACCGCGTCGTAGGCCGCCAGGGCGATGAAGGGCCGCAGGAATTTGCCGCCCCGGGTGAGAAACTCGCCCGACATGCCCGCCGTGGCCTCGAGTGGCTCGAATGAGGGTTCGGCCCGCGGCCCCTCGGCAGGCCCGAATGCCCCGGGCATCTTCACCCGCGCTTCCAGCGCGGTCAGGGAATCCCGGGTGAAGAGATCGGCGGCCTCGCGGAGCAGGGGAAGGTAATCGCCCATCGGGGCCGACGCACCTCCGCCAACCCCGAGCAGCCCAAGGACCCATTCGACATCGACCGCCGCGGCAGCAAGGGCTTCTCCGCAGGTTCCGGCGACCGGCGAACCGGCCTCCGGGGGCGCATAGGGCACGGCTGCGATGGGCAGCGAAAATGCGGGCAGCATCGCGAACGCCTTCTCGAGGTGTCCGAGTTTTGCGACGCCGAGGATGCCGTCGTATTGACCGGTGAGCAGACCTCCGATCGCGGGCACAGCGCGTGCGTTCGTTTCGACGACCCAGCCGCTGTCGCGGGCCGCGGCCCAGATCGTGCCGATTCCGCAGCCCGGGCCACATGTCCGCGGCACCGAATCGCCGGCCTCGCCGGCAACACCGCCACTGCCGGCGGCGGGGCAGTCTGGCAGCAGCAGCAGGCGGCGGCCGTTGGACGCCGCTCCGAGCCTGTCCCGCCAGAATTCGGAGACCAGAGTGACCATCGTCCAGCCGACATGTTCCGGACCGGCTCCGGCCCGGGCCACGATCGCTTCGGCACTGGACCGGAGTCCTGCCGCCGTCTTCGCCGAGGCGGGCACTCCCTGGGACCGCCATCCGGAAACGAGGTCGGAGGCCATCGCCCGGAGCCGCTCCCGGAGGGGCTTCGATTCCGGACAGGTGAGTTCCATTCCGCGGCCGCCGACGATCTGGGCCTGTCCTGGCATCGATGAGCCCGGCGGGGCGGAAGTCTGGAACACCGGTGGATTCTCCCGAGGAAACGGTCTGGGGCGTCCGCGCCGCGGATCGCCCGACACAGCAACAGTTTAGACGCCGCCGCGGAAGCGACGAGCCGGCGTCGCCAACAGCCGCCGAAACGACGGCCTATTCAAAAAACCGGTGCAGCAACCGGTCGACCTGGAGCAGTCCCGACCGCGACAGCACCGGGTCCGGGTCGATCCGCTCCAGGAAGCCCTCCTCACGGAGCCGCTCCCATTGGGCGGCCCATTCCAGCCGCGGGTCGATCCCGAACTTGCGCCGCAGCCGGTCACGGTCGACCGTTCCCTTTTTGAGTCCGAGCACGAGTTCGCGGATCAGCAGTTCCCGGGAGGAGGGCCGAAGTCCGCGGCAGATCGGCAGGCGGCCGCCATCGATCCCGGCGAGGTAGTCGTCCCAATGGGTGGCGTTTTGGTAGTGAAGGCCGGAGATGTGGCCGAAGCTGGCCACGCCGAGGGCCACGAGGTCGCTCCCCTCCCAGAGCATGTCGCGATAGCGAAACCGTACCCGCTCGGGATCGCGAACCAGCGTATAGCCGCTGGAGATCGCATAGCCCTTTTCGAGAAACCGTTCGAAGGCCCAGTCCACCCAGGCCCGCTTCGTGGGCCAGTCGGCAACCGCGGCCGGGGCCCCCTGCTCGCGGGCATCGTGGACGAAGACCGTGTTGGCCGGAAGTTCCATCTGGTAGATCGTCAGGCTGTCCGGTTGGAGGTCGAGCGTCCGCTCGACCGTGCGCTGCCATGACTCGGTCGTCTCTCCAACCATGCCGGCGATCAAGTCGACATTCGTGCTCGGGAATCCGGCCGCCTTGATCCAATCCCAGGCCCGGAGGATCTCGGCCGAGAGGTGGGCCCTTCCGTTGGCTTCGAGCACGCCGTCGTCGAAGTTTTCAACCCCGAGCGAGATCCGCGTCATGCCGAGCGTCTTCAGGGCCCGCACCTTGGGCTCCGAGAGCGTGCCTGGTTCACACTCGAAGGTCACCTCCTCGGCCTCGTCCCAGCCGAAGCTCCGGTGGATGCCATCGACGAGCCGTTCCAGCTGCCGCACGCCGAGGAACGACGGTGTGCCGCCGCCGAAGTAGACGTATCGGAGCGTCCGGCCGGCCACGGCCCGCCGGCCGGCGGCGAGCGAAGCCTCTCGGACGAGGGCCTGTGAGTAGCGTTCGACGTCATCCGCAGCGACGTCGGTGTAGACGCGGAAGTAGCAGAACTTGCACCGCTTTCTGCAGAACGGCACATGAAGGTAGAGCCCCAGCGGCTCGGCCGTCGGCTCGGCCTCGAATGCGGCGAGCACCTCCGGCACCGCATCGGCATGCCAGCGGGAGAATGGCGGATAATTCGCGACGAAGTAACTGCCCGTCTCGGTGGCGTCGCTCATAACCCCCTGGCCGCGAGCAGGTCGTCGAAGTCCCGCAGGTGATAGGCGATCCTGGAGGCGTCGAGCACGCGGCACAGGCCCCGCAACGCGATGCCCATGCCGTCGGGGCCGCTCGTGCCGCCAAACTGGCCGCCGCCGCGGACGTGCGGTTCGAGGTCGACGAAGACCCCGGGAATGCCGCGACGCTCGAGTTTCTTCGAGAGCGAGGGGAGCATCGTCTTGAGGTCGGCGAGGATCTTGTCGTGGCCGCCGACGCCGATGTCGGCCGGAACGAAGTTGGCGAGCTTGTCTTCTTCGACGTGCTTCCCGCGGGCGGCATTCTTGACCCGCCGATAGTCCTTGATGTGGACCCAGCCGAGGCCCGGCTTCATCGCCTCCCACTGGCGATAGACCTCGGCGGTCGAGAAGCCCTGGACGATCAGGTTGGCGGCGTCGAACACGAGCACGAGGCCGGGATGGTTCACCCGGCGGTGGATCTCGGCGAGCAGTTCGCCCGTCTGGCCGACCAGGTTCGCCTCCACCTCGAGGCCGAACGTGAGATCGGAGCGGTGGCAGGCCTCGGCGATCTGACCGATCCGATCGGCCGCCTCGTCGAGGAAGTCCTCCGGCTTCGCATTCTTCGGTGGATAGAAGGAGAAGCCCCGGATCAGCTTGGTCTCGAAGGCATGGGCCAGTTCGCAGGCCCGGGCCACGTCCTGGGCGAGATACTTCTTGAAGGGGACGTGGAGGTTCTTCGTTCCGTCGGGCTTGTCGACGAGCTTGACCTTTCCGATCGGCGACGCGATCGAGGCGACGTTGAGCCCATACTCGTCCTCGAGGTGGCGGAGTTTCTGGATCTCCGCCATCGTCAGCTTCATGACGTTTTTGACCCCCTTGCCGACGTCGATGTTGCGGAGGCTGTAGTACTCGAGTCCGAGGGCCGCCAGAGCCGTGAACTGCTCGACGGCCGCAAGGTGAAACGAGGCCTCGTCGGCGAGGGCGGAGAGGAGAACGCTGGAGGACTTTGCCATGGAGGGGCCTTTGAGTTGAGCGTGTGGAAGCAGAGGGATGTCGGGGAAGGAGAGGGTTTCAGCCGGCGGCCGGAAGATGCTCGCCGGACGGATGCGAGACGACGATCCGCGAACTGATGCCGCCCCGAGGCGTGAACTCGGCGACCAGCGTCATCCGGCGGGGCCGGAGCACAGCCACCAGGTCGTCGAGAATGCGGTTGGTGACGTTCTCGTAGTAGATGCCTTCGTTGCGGAACGCCTGCAGATACAATTTGAGGCTCTTGAGTTCCACGCAGAGACGGTCGGCGACGTAGCGGAACGTCAGCCTGCCGAAGTCGGGCTGGCCGGTCTTCGGGCACATCGACGTGAACTCCGGACAGATGATCTCGATCTGGTAGTCGCGGGCCGGAAATTGGTTGGCGAAGGTCTCCAGCTGGTCGCGGGAGGGAGGCTGCATGTGGTTTGTCATGAGAGAAGTGTGCCATGAAACCTGAGCCAGGGAAACTCGGTCCTCCATCCGCCCCGGCCGCGATCGTTCTGCTCTCCGGCGGGCTCGATTCGGCCACCGCTGCCGCCTGGGCGGGATCGAGGGGCTTCCGCCTCTCGGCGCTCTCGATCGACTATGGCCAGCGACACCGGGTCGAACTCGACCGGGCCCGCGCCACCGCGCAGGCGCTCGGGATCTCCGACCACCTGGTGATGCCGGTCGATCTGGCCGCCTTCGGCGGCAGCGCCCTGGTCGACGATCGCATCCCCGTGCCGAAGGAACGCTCCGACGACGAGATCGGCCGCGGCATCCCGACCACCTACGTCCCTGCCCGAAACACGGTCTTCCTCGGGCTGGCGCTGGCGATGGCCGAAACCCGGGCCGCCGAGGCGCTCGTCATCGGCGTCAATGCGGTCGACTACAGCGGCTATCCCGACTGCCGGCCGGAATTCGTGGAGGCCTTCGCGCGGCTGGCCCGACTGGCGACGCGGGCGGGGGTCGAGGGGAGACGGCTCGAGGTGCTCGCGCCGCTTGCAACGCTCTCGAAGGCCGAGATCATCACCCTCGGACTCTCGCTTGGTGTCGACTACGCCCTCACGAGCAGCTGCTACGATCCTGCCCCGGACGGAATGCCCTGCTGTGGCTGCGACTCCTGCCGGCTGCGGGCCGCGGGCTTCGCGGCGGCTGGCGTCGCCGACCCGCTCCTCCGATCAGGTTCCTGACCAGAGGGCCTCTTTCCCGCATGCGAATCTCCGAAATCTACGCCTCGTTGCAGGGGGAGGGACTGCTCTCCGGAACGCCGAGCACGTTCGTGCGCACGAGCGGCTGCAACCTCCGCTGCCGCTGGTGCGACACGCCGTTCACCTCCTGGACGCCGACCGGTGACGAACGAACGGTCGAGGAGATTCTCAGGAGCGTGGCGTCGCTGCCGCCCCGTCACGTCGTCATCACCGGTGGAGAGCCGCTGCTCGTCGCCGATCTGGTCGACCTCTGTCGCCGGCTCCGGGCCGGCGGCCATCACGTCACGATCGAGACGGCGGGGACGGTGCCGCTCGAAACGCCCGTCGATCTGATGTCGATCAGTCCGAAGCTGGCATCATCGGCGCCGGACCCCGAAACGCCCTCGAACTGGCGGCAGCGGCACGAGGCGACGCGGCGGCGGGATGAGATCATTCTCGGGCTCCTGGAGCAGGGGCCCTATCAGCTGAAGTTCGTCGTTGAAACCGATGCCGACATCGAGGAGGCGCTGGGCTGGGTCGCCGACCTCGCCCAACGCCGACCGTCCGGCATCGACCCGGCCCGCCTGCTCTTCATGCCGCAGGGGCGGACGCCCGAGGAACTCGGCCGCACGACCGCATGGCTGGCGGGCGAGTGCATCCGCCGCGGACTGGTCCTTGCGGGCCGCCATCAGATCACCTGGTTTGGCAACACCCGAGGCACCTGACCGGCTGTTCCTAGCCCGGCTACTTCGCGGCCGCGTGACCACGGGGTCCGAAGAACAGCACGATCGCCGCCCCCACGGCCACGATCAGCATCCCGGCCAGAAAGAACGGGCTGACGGCGCTCATCGGCGTGTGGGCGAAGGCGAGCGTGGTCAGCGTGTTGATCACAGGAGCGCAGCCAAACACGACCGGCATCACCGTGAACGGCTTGCCCCCGCAGGCGAAGGCCAGGATCGTGCCGAGGGCGCCGAGGGCACCGAGCGATCCGGCGACCAGGCTCCAGATCCCACCCGACACGTCCCACGTTCCCCTGTCGCCGAGCGGCCCGAGCAGGCCGAGCGGCACGAGCACGGCGATCAGGAAATAGGCGGCACCGATGCAGATCAGCGGTCGCAGCCTGCTGCCCCCCATCGCGGCCTGGCCGCGGTGCAGCACCGGGCCATAGGAACCCCAGCAAAAGAGCGCCAGAACCACCGAGAGCAGCACCTCGACGAACCGTTCGGCCTTCTGCTCGGTCGTCCGCGGGGCGGCTGCGATCGGGGGCGAACCAGCATCCTCGGGAGCCGAGGCCACGGCATTCGTGGCCGCGGCCGATGCCGCAGGCAGCGGCTGCGGCTTGAACACGAGCACCGTCACCGCCCCCATGATCACGAGGATCAGGCCGGCGAGAAACAGCGACTTCAGCTGGCCGAAGGCCTTGTTCATGAAGGCGGTGAGGAGCGTGTTGACGACCGGCGCGCCGCCGAACACGAGCGGCATCACGTAGATCGGCTTTCCGCCGAATCCGAGCGCCAGGATCACGCCCAGGGCCCCGAGCGAACCGGCGGCACCGGCCAGCATGCTCCAGAGCACGCCCTTGCGGGTCCAGCCGCCGGGTTCACCGCCGCGGGCGAGGAGGGCGAGCGGAATCAGCACGGCGATCAGAAAGTAGGCGAGGCCCACGCAGACGAAGGGCCGCAGGCTGGAGTGCATTGCCTCGCGGCCGAAGTGCAGGACGGGCCCGTAGGTGCCCCAGCAGAACGCGGTCAACGCCACCGCGGCGATCATCCCCAGGAACTGAGTCATTGAATGCTCTCCAAAACTTCAAGTCTCCGTCCGATGTTGGCGGCCGTCCAGTTCCCGTTCGGGAAGCCGGGTCAGGCCACGCTCCTCGTTGCCCGGCCCCGCTCGACCGCGGCCAGGAGCGACTGTCCCACGGCATCCACGTCCAAGAGCCGCATGCAGTCGTGGTGACCGAGCGGACAGACCCGCTTGCCGCACGGGGAGCAGGCGAGGTCGAGCCGCATCTCCACGAGGCGCGGCTCGTCGGAACGGCTCAGCCGCGGATCCATCGGACCGTGGAGCACGATCGTGGGCGTGCGAAACGCCGCCGCGACGTGCCGCGGCCCGCTGTCGGACGTGACCAGAACATCGGCCCGACGGAGCAGCGCCTTGGCGAGGCCGAAGGGGAGCTTTTCCTCGTCCGCCAGACTCTGCACCGCCGGGTGGCCGGCGAGCCTGACGATCTCGCGGGCGTCGTCCCGGTCTCCGGGACCGCAATGGACGACGACCCGGGCCTCCGGCATCCGCGAGACGAGCCAGCGGCCGAGCGCCGCGAACCGCTCCGCGCCCCACGATTTTGCCGGGCCGAAGGCGCCGTTGTCGTTGAACACGACGAGCGGTCCCGCCGCGGCCTTCGAGGGAAAGAGCCTGGTCAGCACGGCGTCTGCGAGAGCCTCGTCGGCCGGGGTGGCGACCAGTTCCAGGGCCAGCGATCCCCGCGGCACGCCGATCCGGCATGCGAGGTCCATGGCATGCTCGGCGGTCGAGACGGGCCGGATCCGCGATCCGTCCCGGGCCGGGATGAGCGGATCGGTGAGCAGCATCCGCCGCCAGTGGCGGGCGAATCCGACCCGACGTCTGGCCCCGCCGGCAAAGGCCAGCGCGGCGGAGGAGAGGGAGTTGGGCACGAGCAGGGCGATATCGGCGCGGTCGGCCCGCAGCCGGCCTGCAACCGCCGCGAACCGCCTCGATCGATCCCGGCTGCGGCGGTCGTAGAAGACCATCTCGTCGAGCCAGTCCGAGCCCTCGAGCAGTTCGGCGAACATCGGCTTCAGAACCCCCGTGATCCGCGCCCGGCTGCCATAGTGCGACCGCAACGCCCGCAACAGCGGCGTTGACATGACGAGGTCGCCGACCCAACGGGGCAGGATCACGAGGATGTGCATGCGAGGACGGTACCCGGCGGCGGCCAGGTTTGGCAAAGGCAAACGCCCCAAAGAACCGGGATCGATTGCGATCCGCGGCGATCTTCAGGCCGACCGCAGCGCGTCCCGCGGGGACACCCGCGAAGCGATCTGGGCGGCAACCAATCCGGCGAGAACCGCCACGGCGAGCGTGAGGGCAGAGGTCGCCGCGATCCATGCCGTCGGAACCGACGCCCGTCCGCCGGCGAGCGAGGGGAGCACCGCCAGGGTTCCCGCCAGCGTGCCGACCGCGAGGCCGAGCGCGACCATGAACAGGGTTTCCGCCACCAGCAGCCGCCGGATCCGATCCGACGTGAATCCGACCGCCCGCAGCAGGCCGATCTGCCCCAGCCGTTCGATGACGCCCTGCACCTGCATGGCGGCGAGGCCGGCGGTGCCGAGCAGCAGGCCGAGCGTTCCGAGCGCCTGAAACCCGGCCAGAAACGTGTTCTGGACCGCGGCGAGGCTGGCAAGCCGGGCCCGCGTGGTCTGCACGATCGGCCCGGCGTCGGCCCAGGCGGCGGCGACTGCCTCGCCGACCGCGGCCTCGTCAGCCTTGCCGCCGGCCGCGGCCATGACGCCTGCTGCATCGACGAGGGCCATCCCGTATCCGGAGCGACGGGGAAAGAGGCGGGTGAAGTCGGCTTCCGAGATCAGGACCGATCCCTGCAGGATGCCGGGCTCGAGCAGGCCGACGATCTGGCATGCCAGCGGATTGCCGTCGTCGTCGGAGAGCGTGAACGGGGCACCGACGCCGCCGAGTTTGAGGGCCCACTGGGCCGTGGCCTGATCGAGGATCGCGGGAACCGGCTGCTCGTCGCCCCTGTCGGGATCGACGAGCAACGACCAGGGATTTTGCTCGGTCGCCGCGAGCGGGGCATGGGCGACGAAGCGGAAGCCGCCGCGGGCGACGAATCCCGGGCCGACGCCGAGCACGGCGGGCCGGGCCGAGGCGTAGAGGTTCGTGCAGCTGGCGTCGTCTCCGGCATTCGTTCGCAGCCGTTCTATGATCGTCCGTCCGAGGATCACCTGCTGTTCGTCGTCGAGGCCGAGCCCGTCGCGGCCGGCCGGATCGGTCGGGTCGATCGACGACGGTTCGCCGAGCGTCACGATCTGCGTCCAGCCCCCGGCCGGTCCGGCTCGGTCATCGAGACGACGCGGCGGCTGGACGGCGAACGACGACACCGCCACGATCAGAAACTCGGCGATCGCCACCATGGCGACGACGGCGAATGCACGGCCGGGCCTGTCGGCGATGCCCCGCCAGGCGAGACCGGCAAGGCCGCGGATCGGCGCCCGGCCGCGGCCGGCGGTGCCGAGCAGGATGCGGACGATGGCCAGCAGGCCGACGAGCGCGGCCGCACCGGAGGCGAAAAACATTCCCGGGCTCGTTGGGGAATCGGCACCCGCCGCCAGCGCCCCCGAGGCCACTGCGGCGGTCAGGGCGATGGCCGCGAGGGCAGCCAGCCCGGAGGAGGTTGCCGCGGCAGCGGGCCGCCCGGTCGCCTCGCCGCCCGTGCCGCGGAGCAGGGTCTGCGGCGGCAGCGCCGCAGTTCGACGGGCCGCCAGCGCGATCGCGAAAACCGCCACGATGCCGGCTCCGAGCAGGCCCGGGAGCAGGGCTGCGATCGAGGGCATCCCGCTGCCGAAGGCCCCTGTCGATCCGGCGGCGATGCCGCTGTTCCATGCCGATGCCAGAAACCGCAGCAGCAGCGACGACCAGATCGGACCGACGATCCCGCCGACGAGCATGCCGATGGCCGCGGCCATGCCGCCGACGGCGATGAGCAGCAGGGCCAGCCGCCCAGGCCGCCAGCCGAGCGCAGACAGCGTGCCGATCTCGATCCGCCGCGCGGCAACGAGGAGGCTGAACAGCAGCCAGACGAGGATCAGTCCGGCCACGAAGACGAAGCTCGAAAGCGCGAGAAACAGTCCGCCGAAGGGGGTCGAACCGCGGGCGGCGGCGAGGGCCATCCGCCGCAGTGGCGTCACAGTGAACCCGATCGCCGTGGGACGGACTGCGGCCGAGAGGCTTCGCCGCAACCCGTCGAGATCGGCGGCTCCGGGTTTGCAGTGCCATGCCGTTGAGCGGCCGAACCGGCTTCCGGCGAGTCGCCGGGCGGTGGCGAGCGAGACGAAGGCCTTCGGCGTCGTGCCATAGGTCTTCCAGTAGCGGTCGTCCTCGTCGTGGGGCGGCGTCGAGCGGACGCGTGAGGCCTCGAACGGGAAGGGGGGATCCCAGTCGGCGATCGACTTCTCGTCGCTGACCCCTTCCACCTCGGGCACGAGCGAACGGGCGACCGCCGCACCCCGCATCTCGGCGATGCCCGAGATCCGCAGGCTGTGCTCCGCCTCCTCGACCCGGCCGTGGATCGTCTCCGGAAGGAAGAAGCGAATCCGGAGCCTGTCGCCAACGGCCACAGGCCGGCCCTGGGCGGCCAGATCGTCCGCCACCCAGCGATCGATGATCAGCTCGTCGTCGGCGGGTGTCTCCAGGAGCGTTCCCGCCTCATCGACCAGATCGCCGACCGGAAGCGAGGTCGATCCGATCCCGAGCAGCGTCGAGTACGGGATCGAGGCCCGGCGGCCGTCCGTCGGATCGTCGCAGGGCTCGATGGCGTTGGCCAGAAACGCGAGCGACGGCTGTCCCCCGAGCGGACCGAGCACGAGGGCGGCGGCCCGGTCGGCTTCGGGTGGCAGGATCAGACGGTCGCTCGTGAGCCGCACCGCCGGGTCGCCTGCAGGGGTGGCCTTCTCGGCCGCGAGCTCAAGGCCGAGATCCTCGAGCGAGGGCTCGAGGCTGCTCTCCAGCCAGTGAACCAGATCAAGGTCGGCCGCTCGAGTTCGGGGCGGCGCAGCGGCAACCGCGAGGCAGACATTGGCGACATCGACACGATCGGCGAGCCGCTGGGCGGTCTCGAGCGGAACCAGGATCAGAGGCTGCGTGACCTGGGTCGGCCGAAGCGAAAACTGCCCCAGCCCATCGGCCGGCAGCACCATTTTGACCCGCAGCCTCGCGCCGGCCGCCTCGATCTCCCGCCGACCGAGCGGACTGTCGGCCGGCACGTCGGACCGCTTCGGCAGCCGCAGCAGGATCGCGTCTCCCTCCTTCGCACCGAGGCTCTCGGCGAGTACGGCATTGATCAGCGCCGAGCCGTCATCGGGACGGGGAGCCGGTGGCTCGAAACCGAGGGCCGCCGGTTCGTCGCAGGCCAGAAGGGTCGCCCGGCTGCGACGCGATCGGATACCATCGCCCGTAGTCTCGACCGACGCCTCGAGAACGATCGCCGGCACGACCGCCGCCGGACCATCGTCGACTGAGCGGCCTGCCGCAGCAAGCCGCTCGACGAGGCTCGTCCTGAACCAGCGATCGGCGATCAGGGCCGCGTCGATCCGGCCGAGGCGGGCGCCCGCAAGCCGGGACAGTCCGCGGTGCATCGCGTCGCCGACACCGAGCCCGCCCGTGATCGTCGCGGCGACCACGGCCGAAGCCGCGGCGAGGGCGGCCAGCTGCGGCCACCACCGTCGGGCAAGTCGCAGGGCCAACGCCATCAGCGAACGGGCGGGAGGGCCGGCAGGCAGGGGGGCATTCCGAGCGCTGCTCTGGTTCATGGCAGCAGGATTCCATCGACGAGCCTGCGAACCGTTCCGATGCGGTCCGCGACGCTGTCGGCATGGGTGACCACGACGAGGATCGCGGCCGACTCGGCGGCGAGTTCTACGAGCAGATCGGTGACCGCCGCCGCCGAACGGCCGTCGAGCTGCCCGGTCGGCTCGTCGGCGAGGATGAGCGCCGGGGACAGGAGCAGGGACCGGGCGACAGCGACCCGCTGCCGCTCTCCCCCGGAAAGCTCCGAGGGCAGATGGCCGAGCCGGTCTTCGAGCCCCACCCGTCGGAGCAGACCGCGGGCCCGTTCCTCGGTCGGGGCAGCGACATCTCCGCTGGCAAGTGCCGGCAGAAGGACGTTTTCGAGCGCCGTGCAGCCGCCGAGCAGGTGGTGCTCCTGAAACACGAAACCGATCTTCCGGTTGCGAAACGAGGCCCGCGCGGCAGGCGGGAGCGTCGCTGGGTCGATCCCGTCGAGTCGAACGCTGCCCGTGGTCGGCTCGTCGAGCCCACCGAGGATCGCCAGCAGCGTGCTCTTGCCCGATCCGCTCGGGCCCATCACGGCCAGCCGTTCTCCCGTCGCGAGGGAGAGCGAGACCGCGTCGAGCACGAGCAGGGAACCTGCGGGAGTCGGATATGCCTTCGAGACCCGATCAACTTCGAGCACGCCGCGTTCCTTTCGGTTCGCCTGTGGAATGGGGTCGGACCGATCGGCCGCGGCTTCAGGAGGGGGCGGCGGTTACGGACCGGAACGCCGCCAACCTTTCGCAGACTGCGGGAGGAATGGCGACCGGTTCCGGCCTCCGGCTCGGCCGCATCAGACAGCGGACGGTCACGACCTTGCCCTCGGCCACCGGAACGCCGGCATGCTCGAATCGGAAGGCAAAGGTCAGGCTCGAGCGGCCGATCTCGGCGATGCGGACGAAGATGTCGATCTCATCGCCAAATCGCACCGCCGATGTGTAGTCGCAGGTCACGGAAACCCGGGGCCAGCTGACGGTCGAACCATCGTCATCGTTGCGCTCGACCACCGGCACGCCCGCCGCCCTGAGCAGTTCGTGCTCGGCCGACTCCATCCAGAAAAAAAACGCCGAAAAATGGACGATTCCTGCCGCGTCGGTGTCGCGAAACTCGACTCGCCGCCGCGTCGCCAATGGAGAGATTGGCGCTGGCATGGAGAACGATCACTCGCCGACGTAGGGCAGCAGGGCCATGAACCGGGCCCGCTTGATGGCGCTGGTCACGGCATGCTGGCTGGCCGCGGTACAGCCGCTCTTCCGCCGGCCAAGAATCTTGCCCTGCCGGTTGATCAACTTCCCGAGGAGTTCGAGATCCTTGTAGTCGACATACATCGGCCGGGGCCGGGCGCCGTCGATGAAGATTGGATCCTTCCGCTTGACCTTCGTGCGGGGCTTGGCCTTCTTCTTGGCGAACTTCGCGAACTTGCCGGACTTGGGATTGGCAGGGGGCATTGAAAAACTTCAGAAGATCGTGGAACAGGAGTGAAACCGGAATCGACACCAGACAAGGACCGTCTCCAGCCAGGCCGTCCGGGGATGGGCAATCTCCTGCCGGACTCTTGACTCGAGCAACCGATTGGCGGCCGCCCGACACGGATCGCAGGGGACGGAAGCAATCGCTCCGTCCCCTGCGACATCATGTCAGAATGCGAACGCTGTCGCGAGCGGACGACTAGTAACGGTCGCCGCCACCGCCGTAGCCACCACGGCCGCCACCGCCGCCGTAGCCACCACGGCCGCCGCCACCGCCGCCGTAGCCGCCGCCACCGGAGCGACCACCACCACCACCGCCGCCGCCACCTGGACGGGGCGTGCGCTCACGGGCTTCATTGACCGTCAGCGGACGGCCGTTGACCTCGTGGCCATTGAGAGCCGAGATGGCCGCCTGAAGGCCCTCGTCGGTCTCCATTTCGACAAAACCAAACCCGCGGGAGCGACCAGTCTCGCGATCCGAGATCACCTCAGCGGCCCGCACTTGACCGTGCGGGGAAAACATCGCCTCCAGATCGGAGGACGTGGTGGACCAGGGGAGGTTCCCCACGTAAATCTTCCGGGACATAACAAAAACCTCTAGGAATCGGGAGCTGGCTCTACAAACACATCGACTTGTCGACCATCGCCGGGTGCACGAACCGCAACTCCCGAACGGGCTGAGTGCGGACGAAAGTCAGTCGGACCCTGAGGTTCTAACATCTCCCTTGCCCCGGGACAACAGCGGGCCCCGGCCGACCGCTGCACGGAAAACCTCGGCATCGTGCCGAGTTTTCCTTGGCGACCTCCGGTCGCTGGTGTTTACCCGGGCCTCCGGCCCTGGTCGCTGCTGCACGGAAAACCTCGGCATCGTGCCGAGTTTT